>Ga0213918_1000366_pt1 | contig 10368 bp, 9 predicted proteins | sample McNCre217MG_FD_163422 | JGI IMG/M metagenome (GOLD analysis project Ga0213918, IMG submission 163422) | Freshwater microbial communities from McNutts Creek, Athens, Georgia, United States - 2-17 MG | ecosystem: Environmental > Aquatic > Freshwater > Creek | place: USA: Georgia | collected 2017-06-12 | reverse complement strand
CCACCTCAAGATAGCGTGTCTACCAATTTCACCACGACGGCTTTGGGTTGTTTGTTCTACAAAAGCGAAGAGGGATAACGCTTCCTGAACAGCCTCAGAGTTTACCCCGAAAAAGGGCCCCATTCGCTCTGAGGCGTGAAGGTTTTGCGATTACTTGGTGGGGATTTGCGCCGCACCAGAGGCAGGCACTTCAGCCACTGGCGCAGGGGCAACCACAGCACCTTCGAGCACACTGCCAGAGCTGACAGGACGCAAGTTACCAAAGTAAGCCAAAGCCAATGTACAGACAAAGAAAACAGCAGCCAACACACCTGTGGTGCGCGACATAAAGTTAGCACCGCCGCTGGCACCAAACAAGCTGCCAGAGCTGCCACTGCCGAAAGCAGCACCCATGTCCGCACCTTTGCCGTGCTGAACCAAGATCAAACCAATCATGCCCAAAGCAGCCAACAACTGAACCACTTGAACGATATTCAAAATCAAACTCATAAAAACTCCGAAAAATGTATTAATTTCAACGTGCCGCAGCAGCGATGATGGTTAGAAAATCTGCAGGCTTGAGGGCTGCGCCACCAATCAGGCCGCCATCAATGTCGGGTTGCGCCAGCAATTCCGCAGCATTGGCCGCATTCATGCTGCCACCGTACAGAATGTTCACGCGCTCAGAATGCTCGGTCGCGGCTTTGAGCTGCGCACGCAACACGGCATGTACCGCTTGAGCTTGCTCTGGCGAGGCTGTTTTGCCCGTGCCAATCGCCCACACTGGCTCGTAAGCCACCACGATTTCGCTGATGCAATGGCCGTTGGTGTGAATCACAGCGGCCAATTGTCGCTTGACCACCTCTTCGGTTTTACCCGCTTCGCGTTCAGCCAAAGTTTCACCCACACACACAATGGGCGTGATGCCTGCCGACAGCGCGCGTTGCGCTTTGTGCGCCACTTGCTCGTCGGTTTCACCGTGGTATTGCCGACGCTCTGAATGGCCCACGATGGCGTAACGCACCGCAAAGTCTTTCAACATCTCAGCCGAAATTTCACCTGTGTAAGCGCCCTGCTCGTGCGCCGACACATCTTGTGAACCCAAGTCAATGCCCGAGCCTTTGACCAACTGCTGTACTTGCGACAAATACGCCGCAGGCACACACACCGCGACCTGGGCGTGTTTGCCACCCAAGGCTTGCGCCAAGCCCTGCTGCACACCGTGCACCAAAGCTTCGTTGGCAGCCAGGCTGCCATTCATCTTCCAATTACCCGCAATAAGTTTTTGTTTCATCACTTACTCCAAGTCAAAACAATCTTGCCAATGTGCTGATTGGACTCCATCAAACGGTGGGCGTTGGCAGCACCATCGGCAGAAGCCGCCTCAAATGTGGCGTGAATCACAGACTTGATGCGCCCGGCTTCGATCAACGGCCACACATGCTCGCGCAAATTGCGTGCAATCGCTGCCTTGAAAGCCACAGGGCGTGGACGCAAGGTCGAACCCGTGATGCTCAAACGACGGCGCAGCACCAAACCAGCGTTGAAGCTGCTCTTGGTACCACCTTGCAACGCGATGATGACCAAACGGCCATCGTCTGCCAAGCATTCCACTTCACGTGCCACATAGTCGCCAGCCACCATGTCGAGCACCACATCCACGCCTTTGCCACCGGTCAGGCGCTTGGCCTCGGCTGCAAAATCGTGGGTTTTGTAGTTGATCGCATGGTCGGCACCTAGCGCCACGCACGCAGCACACTTGTCGTCGCTACCCGCAGTGACGATGACGGTGGCCCCCATGGCCTTGGCCATTTGAATCGCCGTCACGCCAATGCCGCTAGAGCCTCCCTGCACAAGCAAGGTTTCGCCCGATTGCAAATGCGCACGGTCAAACACATTGCTCCAAACGGTAAAGAATGTCTCGGGCAACGAAGCCGCTTCAACATCACTCAACCCTTTGGGCACTGGCAAACACTGCACCACAGGCGCCACGCAATACTGCGCATAGCCACCACCGGCCACCAAGGCACACACACGGTCACCCACACTCAGGCCCGCAGCAGCCATCGCCGCTGCATCACCCGATTCAATGACACCTGCCACCTCAAGGCCCGGCACATCCGATGCGCCAGCGGGCACAGGGTAATTGCCGGTTCGCTGCAGCACGTCAGGGCGGTTGACGCCACTGGCGCTGACACGAATCAGCAATTCACCCTCACCCGCCAGCGGCACGGGCCGTTGGGCCACGCGCAGCACCTCAGGGGCGCCGGGCGTGGTGATTTCAACGATGTGCATCATGTGCGCGACCGCCTCTCAAACCTAAATTAGGCTTGTGGGGCTGCGTCGTGCGCGTGGTCAGCTTGTGGGCGGTCGATCAATGCTTTCATCGACAACTTCACGCGACCTTTTTCGTCTGTCTCGAGCACTTTGACGCGCACGATTTGACCTTCGCTGAGGTAGTCGGTGACTTTCTCAACGCGTTCGTGGGCGATTTGGCTGATGTGCAACAAACCGTCTTTGCCTGGCAACAAGTTGACCAAGGCACCGAAGTCCAACAACTTGGTGATGGGGCCTTCATAGACTTTGCCGATTTCGACTTCAGCCGTGATCTCTTCGATGCGACGCTTGGCTTCTTCAGCCTTGGCGCCGTCAGTCGCAGCGATGGTGATGGTGCCGTCTTCTTCGATGTTGATTTGTGTGCCGGTCTCTTCGGTCAACGCACGAATAGTGGCGCCGCCTTTGCCGATCACGTCACGGATCTTCTCTGGGTTGATCTTCATGGTGAACAACTTAGGTGCAAAGTCGGACACTTCGGTCTTGGCTTCACCCATGGCTGCTTGCATCTTGTCCAAGATGTGCATGCGTGCTTCTTTGGCTTGAGCCAAAGCGACTTGCATGATTTCCTTGGTGATACCTTGGATCTTGATGTCCATTTGCAAAGCAGTAATACCGTTGGTGGTACCGGCCACTTTAAAGTCCATGTCGCCCAAGTGATCTTCGTCACCCAAGATGTCGGTCAACACCGCAAAACGGTTGCCGTCTTTGATCAAGCCCATGGCGATACCGGCCACGTGTGCTTTCATGGGCACGCCTGCGTCCATCATGGACAAGCAGCCACCGCAGACCGAAGCCATCGATGAAGAACCGTTGGATTCTGTGATTTCAGACACCACGCGCATGGTGTATGGGAACTCTTCTTTGGTTGGCAACACAGCCACCAAAGCGCGCTTGGCCAAACGGCCGTGACCGATTTCGCGGCGTTTTGTAGAACCCATGCGGCCCACTTCGCCAGTGGCGAACGGAGGCATGTTGTAGTGCATCATGAAACGGTCTTCGTACTCACCAGCCAAGGCGTCGATGCGTTGTGCATCGCGCTCGGTACCCAAGGTGGTGACCACCAAAGCTTGGGTTTCGCCGCGTGTGAACAAGGCAGAACCGTGGGTACGTGGCAACACGCTGTTACGGATTTCGATAGGACGCACGGTGCGTGTGTCGCGGCCGTCGATGCGTGGCTCGCCTGCCAAGATTTGGCTGCGAACGATGTGCGCTTCGATGTCGAACAACATGTTTTCGACTTTGACCGAATCAAACTCAACGCCATCGGCCTTCAAACCGGCCATCACAGCGCCGTAGGCTTCACGGCAAGCGTGTGTACGTGATTGCTTGTTGCGAATTTGGTAGGCAGCGCGCAGCTTGTCTTCGGCTTGGGCTTTGACCTTGGCGATCAGTGGCTCGTCCTTGACAGGTGCAGACCAATCCCAAGCGGGTTTGCCAGCGTCGCGCACCAATTCATGGATGGCGTTGATCGCGATGTTGCCTTGCTCATGGCCGAACACCACAGCACCCAACATGATTTCTTCTGACAGCTGTTGGGCTTCAGATTCGACCATCAACACAGCGGCTTCGGTGCCAGCGACCACGAGGTCCATCTGGCTGTCTTTGCGTTGTGTTTGGCCTGGGTTCAAGACGTATTCGCCGTTGATGTAACCCACGCGAGCGGCACCGATGGGGCCGTTGAAAGGAATGCCAGAGATGCTCAAAGCAGCAGACACAGCAATCAAAGCAGCGATGTCAGCATCAACTTCTGGGTTCAATGACACAGTGTGAATCACCACGTGTACGTCGTTGTAGAAACCTTCTGGGAACAAAGGACGGATGGGGCGGTCGATCAGACGGCTGGTCAATGTCTCGTGTTCGCTAGGCTTGGCTTCGCGCTTGAAGAAGCTGCCGGGGATCTTGCCCGCAGCGTAGGTTTTCTCGATGTAGTCAACGGTCAAGGGGAAGAAGTCTTGGCCAGCTTTGGCGATCTTCGAACCCACGACGGTGGCGAGCACCACGGTGTCGTCCATGTTGACGAGCACAGCGCCGCCCGCTTGGCGAGCCACTTCGCCGGTTTCCATGGTGACCGTGTGTTGGCCCCATTGGAAAGTCTTGGTAACTTTGTTGAAAATTGACATGTGTTTTTCCTAATGAAATTTGGCAGGCCCCGGTGCAGTACACGATGCCATTCCAGAAAAGTTGGTGCTTTTTTGGAATGACACAGCTTTCGAATCTGCGCCTCGTTGTCGTGCCGGTGATGAAGAAGTGTGTTTAAAAGTGCAAAACGCCTGAGCTTGTTGAAAACTCAGGCGTTTGTCGTTAGAAATTTAACGATTACTTGCGCAGGCCAAGCTTGGCGATCAGAGCAGCGTAACGGTCAAAGTTTTTCGACTTGAGGTAGTCGAGCAATTTACGACGACGGCTCACCATGCGCAACAAACCGCGACGACCGTGGTGGTCTTTGGCGTGTTGTTTGAAGTGAGGTGTGAGTTCGTTGATACGAGCAGTCAACAAAGCCACTTGGACTTCGGGACTACCTGTATCGCCGGCGGCGCGTGCGTTGTCTTTGACGACTTCAGCAATTTTTGCTGTCAACATGGTTTTTTCCTTAAATATTTGACTTGCGTTGCACCGTGGAAGTTGGTGCAACGTGCTTTGCTTACCCCAAAAGGTTAAGCCCGCAGAGTATAGCAGGCGCAGCCGTCTTGGGCTTGGGCCCGAGAATTAGGCCAATTCCGCCAGCGGCCAGCGGGGTTTGACGTCAAAGCTGTAGCGCGGCTGGGCTTGGGCCATGCCGCCCTCGCCGCTTTGCAGCCGCATGGCCGCCGCCATGGCGATCATGGCCCCGTTGTCGGTACACAAATGCAGCTCGGGGTAATGCACCCGCACGCCTTGGCGCTTGCAGGCGGCGTTGAGCTGCTCGCGCAAATGCCGGTTCGCGCCAACACCGCCCGCCACCACCAAGCGTTTCAGGCCGGTTTCGCGCAGGGCCGTGAGCGACTTTTTCAACAAAACTTCGACAATGGCGGCCTCGGTAGACGCGGCCAAATCGGCTTTTCGGGCTTCCAAGTCGTCACCCAGCTTCTTGGCTTGGGTCATCACCGCGGTTTTGAGGCCTGCAAATGAAAAATCTAGATTGCCGCTGTGCAGCAAGGGGCGCGGCAGCTTGAACGCGGCAGGGTCGCCCTGCTCTGCCAATTTCGAGAGTGCCGGGCCACCGGGATAGCCCAAGCCCATCAGTTTGGCTGACTTGTCAAAAGCCTCACCTGCGGCGTCGTCAATGGTTTCGCCTAGCAATTCGTAGCGGCCAACGCCATCCACGCGCATGAGCTGTGTATGGCCACCAGACACCAACAAGGCCACAAACGGAAACTCGGGCGGGTCTTCACTCAAAAACGGTGACAGCAAATGGCCTTCCAAGTGATGCACGCCGAGCACGGGCTTGTTCAAGGCGGCACCTAAAGCGCAGGCCACGCCCGCCCCCACCAACAACGCCCCCGCCAAACCGGGGCCACGGGTGTAAGCCACCACATCGACATCTTGCAACGTACGTTGAGCCTCGGCCATGACCTCGCGTGCCAGCGGAATCACACGGCGAATGTGGTCTCGGCTCGCCAGTTCAGGCACCACGCCGCCATAGGCCACATGCATGGCCACTTGGCTGTAAAGGGCGTGCGACAGCAAGGTGGGTACAACTTGGCCGTCTGAGCGGACCAGCGCCACACCTGTTTCGTCGCAAGAGGATTCGATACCGAGGATCAACATAGGCCGTGAGTTTATGCGGTCAGCGCCGCACCCTACCCCGCATCACCTCACTGCGCCATCGCCTGCGCCTCGCCCTGTGCAGAAGACAACTCAGACTCCAGCGCGTGGCGACGCTCGTTTGCCCCAGGCACCAAGGTTGGCATCATGATCAAAGGCCCCGTAATCGATCGCCCGAGCGCTGTTCGCGTGTCAATCGGTGCGGCAAATGCAACGGCAAAAGCAGCCACGGCCAGCTGGACATAAGCAAAGCCACGCCCGCGATACAAGCCCAAGCCCGCCTGCCCGCCGAATCGATGCTCTTTCGTGGCGGAGCTTCTGCGGTTTGTGTGCGCAGCCGGCGCCTCTTTTTGCGACAAAGGTGGCGCGGCTTTGGCCACCGAAACCGCAGGGACAACAGCAGTGTCTTGAGACGCTAACGCTAACGCTGGCGCAGGCGCAGCCTCGACCTCGGACACAGAGGGGACTGCAGATGATGTGTCCACCAACGAAACTCCAAGCCCCAGCCTAGCGAACGACTCATCCACCAATTGCCGATTGAGATCTGACGCATCATGCGCAATCGGCACAAATGCATCCGTGAACTTTTGCGTGCGCCCGATCTGCAAAAACCGGAAATGGTCCACCTCAAAGCGGTCCAGCCTGTGGTTGACCTCCTCCGCCACCTCTTGAATGTTTTGCGCGCGAACTTCAGGCGAAATGGCTTCTCGGTGTGTGCCATCCGCATCAACATCTATCGCTTGCAGATTGACGCCAGTGCCATCGCCGCCAATCAACTGCTGGTTTGCGATGGACGCTGCAGAGTCGATGGTTTGCCGATTGGTGTCTTGGGCGGACGTTTCGACTTTTTGTAAATTGTCAGCGGGGTCACCCTCCCCCGCGCGTTGACGGTTCGCTGCACCGCCCCCGTCACCAATTTTTTGCAGATTCAAACCGTCCGTCGCGTTCAGCCCGACTTTGACCACATTGCTTTGGTTTTCAAAATCATCGGCCACGCTTTGAATGTTGTCATCCATCGTGCGCGCGATGAACTGGCTCATCTCTGTATTGGTTGCTGCGCCAACCCAGACACCTTGGTTGGCCGCTTCTGACAATTCGTTTTTAAATGAGACGCCATCGGCATCGTCCACGCCCGTGACGCGTTCATGGGTCACACGATTTTTGAACCCGCTGGTGTCAAAGGGTTTGAAATTCTTGGTTTCCAACACTTGCAAATAGCGTGCAAACGTTTTTTCTGTAAAACCAAATGCCGTCAACATGCTCAAGAAGAGCTTGTCTTCCAGATTGGCCACCTCACCATCCGACAGCATCGAATCGCACACGTTCGTCAAGATGTAGATTTTTTGCTCAGGCTTCAACAAAGCCGCCGCCTCGTCCAAAAACTGCTTCAACTTCACGGAGCGCACGTACTTCAGTGCGACGTTTTGCAAGCCATCGAATTCGCCAATGACAGCCTCGAGTTGCCCCACCTCTTGCGTGCCAATCGAGCCATCAGAGGTCAACATATAAAGCAGCGCAATCGCCAAAGCGAAATGCGGCGTCATTTGCTGCCGCTCGTCCTTCACGCCGGTGTAACGACCTAAAACTGATTTGTCGTTTTTGAGTTCTAGTATTTTGAAATACGACTCAAACTGCGACTCGTGCACGCCAAAGGCCTTGGCCATCTGAGCAAAGAGCGCCAGCTCTGCACGGTCCGCATGTCCGTCGGCTAGCAAAGCATCGCAGACATTGGTCAGAATGCACCACTTGTCTTTGACGCTCAACAGCTCGGAAGCGGTTGCAAAAAACTGCTCAACAGGAACGGACTGAACGTAACGCAAGGCGTAGCTGAGTACGGCCTTGTCTCCGCCCAGCACCGCTTGCAGTTGACTGCTCTCTTGTGCCTCCAGCTCGCCGTCAGACGCCATCATGTAGAGCAAGCCACATGCAAGGGCCAAATAAGGCGTCAAAAAGATCTCTTCGCCGCCGTCAGCGTCAACCAACCCAGCATCACTTTTGAGGGTGTCTAAAAGGTTGGTTTTGAGGTTTGCGGCGGCCATGCGCCACAGTAATCAAACCACTCAATTTTTGGGTGACAACTCCGTCATAGGCCCGCCAGATGACGTCTTGGTCATCAAACCGGCACCTAACTGGCGCGCTACAAAGGCGCCGACAAGGTCGCGACCACGGTTTGTTTCTCGGTGGCCGTCAAGGACAAAGTGGCTTTGTGCAGCTTGGCAATTTCTAAACAAATACTCAAACCCAAACCCAAACCATCAATTTGACGCGCGTGAGATGCATCGCCTCGGTAGAAGCGATCGAACGCCCGATCGCTTAGATCATCAGGAATCCCTGCAGCGGGGTTCTCAACCATCAACTGAAAACGCCCTTGTGACTGTGTCAGGCTGAAATGAACCCATCCAGGCACTCGGTTGTAATTCACGGCATTGGCGTACAAGTTTTGCACCAACTGGCGTATCAAGGTTTTGTCGCAACGCCAAATCACACCCGGCGTAATAGCACCTGTGATTTTCAAACTCGACTGGAACGAATGCGCATCCTTGATCAACTGTTCGAGCAACTCACTCAAATTCACATCGGTCAAGTCTTGCTTCAAGCTGTTGGCATCTGCACGCGAAAGCAGCAAGAGTTTTTCGGTAATTTCAATCAAGCGCTCGACTTCATCGCTCATGCTTCGCATGCGAATTTGGGCATCTGAACCCATGGGCAAATCGTGAATCAAACGCTCCACGTTGCCTCTCAAAATGGTGAGAGGCGTGCGCAACTCGTGCGAGGCATCCGCCGCAAACCGACGCGCTTTGGTGAAGCTGTCATTCAAGCGAATTCGCAAGTCATCAAACACTTGCACCAATTTTTCAAACTCTTTGAAAGGTGCCTGCAAAGCGATTGACTGGTCAAGGGTGCTCGCCGTCAGCTTTGACATGTTGTTTTGAATCAAGGTGATCGGACGCATCATCACACGGGTCAAGTAAAGCGTGAGCAACAAGAGCATGCCCAGCATCGCGGGCAAAACGTAGATGGTGTTGCGATCGCGCAGCGCCCACACGCGCTGCATCAGCGCATCAATTTGACTCCCCTCCAGCCAAACCTCAGGTCCTTGCACCCGATTCTTAAATCGAACGGCATACCAATCATGCCCCCCCACCCAACCATGGGACAGCGCCAAATCGCCATGACTCAACACGGCCGTACTCTGCCAAAAATCATCATTTGCTAACAACGATTGACACGCAGGCGTGACGCCTAACTTTGCGGCACTTTTAGCTCTGTCACACAAGACATAAAAGTCTGAAGCATTGCTGAACAAGCTGCCTTTTTCAATCGCCTTGAAACAGTTCACAAACGCATCGTGGTTTTCAAAATGGTCTGCGCAAGTGGTCAATGCAACGCCCATTTCTTGATGGATGCGCGTCTGCAACTGGTCGGTTAAAAAATACTGCGCAATGACTCGGTTCGCCCAGATCACCACGACGGTGATCAAAATCACGTGCAGGAACAAACGCGCCTTGAATGATCTTTTCATGCCTTATGCCTCAACCCGCAATCGGTAGCCCACCCCACGCACAGACTCAATCGGAGACGTATGCCCACCGCTGCCTCGTTCAAGCTTTCGCTTGATGCGGCGCACACACACATCGACCACATTGGTTTCTGGGTCAAAGTTGATTTCCCAGACGTGTTTGAGAATTTGTTGTCGCGAAAAAATGTGCCCCGGGGAACGCATCAAAAATGCCAACAAACTGAACTCCCGCTGGCTCAACACCGCGGTCACACCAAACCACTGCACCTTGTGGCTGACCACATCCAGCGTCAAATGGTTGACTGCGATTTGTTGCACTTGCTCAGGCATCTTGCGCTGCATCACGGCCTTGATACGTGCCACCAGTTCCTCAACGAAAAATGGCTTGGGCAAGTAGTCATCGGCGCCCATCTCAAACCCCATCAAACGGTCAGGCAAATCGACCTTGGCGCTCAAAATGATCACAGGCGTTGCATGGCCCGCTTCTCTGACTTGATGAAGCACATCAAACCCGTTGAGCTTGGGCAGCATCACATCCAAAATCACCAAATCATGCGCGCCGGCAAGCACCGCAGCCAACCCTCGCTCACCATCATCGACGTGCGTCACGTCATAGCCAGCGGCTGACAAGCCTTTGATGACGAACTCGGCAATCTTGGCTTCGTCTTCGATCAGCAGAACTTTCAAATCAACCATCCTTTGTTTTTGCATTGATTTCATTTTGAATGGATAAGTTCAATTTCAAAGAAACCCCCAAATGACATCTCCGTCATCAACTGGGGGGATGA
>Ga0213918_1000365_pt1 | contig 10391 bp, 20 predicted proteins | sample McNCre217MG_FD_163422 | JGI IMG/M metagenome (GOLD analysis project Ga0213918, IMG submission 163422) | Freshwater microbial communities from McNutts Creek, Athens, Georgia, United States - 2-17 MG | ecosystem: Environmental > Aquatic > Freshwater > Creek | place: USA: Georgia | collected... | reverse complement strand
GGTTCATTGCCTGGGACTGCAAAGACGAATACGGGGACTTTGCGCCGCGCTTTCATGGTCTGGAACAAATACGCCAGGCCATGATTAAGGCAGGCCGGGGGCCGCTGCGCGTGCGCTACGTGCCACGCGGGGCAGGGGAGAAGGCACTACGCCGTGAATTTGAACTGCTGTGCGAACTGGTGTACGCCTTCGGGCATTGCACCTTTGTCGCGGAAGAGCTGGCGAACGTCACCACGCCAGGCTGGGCACCCGCTGCGTGGCGAAAAATGACCACATCGGGTCGTCACGAAAAAATTCACATCATCGGTTGCACACAAAACCCGGCATTGGTCGATAAAACATTTTTGGGAAATTGCACCCTGGTGCATGTGTGTGCGCTGCGCGAACACCCGCACCGGGCCTACGTGGCAAAGAGTATTGATTGCGCCCTTGAAAACATCACCGCGCTACAGAAATTTGAGTATTTCGAACGCGACTACGAGGCCGGGACGTTGCAAAAAGGCCGAATTGCAGTCCCTAGGGCTAGGCCTACGCCTAGGGGCGAAAAGGGGGGTTCTCAAACGTGAGCGCGGCCTTTTAAATCCGCTCACTGTTTCGATTTTCCAACCCACACCCACGGAGTAAAACCCATGAAAGACTTGAAAGAAAAAGCGATGTTTGTCGCAGAAGTTGCCGTTGCATTGGCAGTCATTGCCCTGGTGCAACAAAAAATTATCAAGATTCCAGTGATCGGCGCGTACCTGCCCGGCGGCCAATAAGCCGCAACCAACGAACTCTTGAAAAGGTAGCAAGAAAATGAACCAACTGCGCGTACTGAACCCGTTTAACAACGTGGTCGCATCCGGCATTGCCAACTGTGATTTGAATCCCTTGCTGGGAACCACACTGGAATGCTTGAACCTGTCACTCGGTGGCACGTTCACAAAGGCCATGATTACCTTGATTCAACTCAAGGCCAATGGAAAAGTGATTTGGGAATCCAGCGGCACAAATGCCGACACACTGGAAAACTACAAAAACTATGCCACGGCTGATGCCACAAAATTGAGCATCAACTTTATGGAGCCAAAAGCGAAGACGGTCAACGCCTTCCAAGCCGGTTCTATCGACTTGTCGCCCGATTCAGGCATCACCAATCTGCGCCTGGAAGTGACCATTGCCGGTGCCACATCGCCCACCCTGTCGGGTATCGCGGAAGTATCGCCAGCGATTGACATCCCAAGCGAGCGAGCAATTCGATTCCTGATTCAACGACGTCACCGCAACACGCAGACCATTGGAGCCGCTGGCACCTTTTCGCTGCAAGTGCCCCACTTGGACCCGTCCGGCGGTGGCTCGGTGTTCAAACGCATCGCTGTTTACAGCGCCAACATGACCGCATTGAAGGCCATGCGCGAAGGCATCACCGAGTTTGAAGTCTTGAAGGCTGAAAACGAGTGGATTCAAAAGAAGGCACTCAAGGCACCCCAAGCCAACTTGGTAGTGTTTGACCCCATTTTGGACGGCATCCAAGCGGGTCGCGTTTGGGATACACGCCCAGCCAATGGCGTGAAGTCTGCGCAGCTTTACGGCACGTTTTCCGCTGGTGAAACCATCACCATCGAAACCGAAGAACTCTTGCCGCTCAACATGTACTAAAAGGGGTTCGCCGATATGGAAACAACCGCGAGCGGTATCGTATCGGCACAAACCCAGCAAGCCGACATTGAGCGCACCAAACGCGCTTTTGTCGGCTTTTTGGGTTCTGTGCTGGGCGTAGATCAAACCTACGCCAATGAAGATCAATATGTGGGCAATGCGCCCGGCCAATACGTGATTGCAAACCCGGACGGGACTTACAGCGCCATGGGCCGTAGTTCCAGCAACTTGCAAAGCGTTGCGCCAGGCTTCGCCATCACACCGGGCCTTATCTTGATTGGCTTGGTCGCTTTTTTTGCACTCAAAAAAGGCTGACACATGTCCTTTTTGGATGACGTGTCACAGGCATTGGGGACGGATGGCGGCAACTCTGGTTTACTGCCTTCTGTTAGCAATGCCCTGGGCACTGATGGCTCTAAAAATGGCCTGCTGAATGACCCCATAAGCCTTGCCGCCGCCGCTGCTGCTGCTGCGTACTTTTCGGGAGGGTTAAGCCTTGCCGGTGAATCCGCAGTCAATGGGGCCGTGGTGGCAGACGCAACCACGGGAGCCGCAGCACTGGTGCCGCTGGAAGTGGTCGCGCCGCTGGGTAGTTCTGCCGTTGCCAGCGTGACCGCTGGCACCGCTGCAACCGCCGCAAGTGGTGGGGGCCTGTTGTCCTGGTTAGGCTCTGCGCTCACACCCAGCAACGTGCTGACCGGGGCCAATTTGGCAATGAAGCTGACAAGCCCATCCACAACGCCAAAAGGGTCACCCATGTATTCCATGCCCTTGTATGGGTTCTCAGGTACAGCACCCAGCGCCAACGTGGGCGCATACGTGCCACAAACCGCCAACCCTTACGCAACACCAACACAAAGAAATTCCAGCCAATGGCAGGGGCTCGCCATGGGCGCTGTAGCCGCTGTGCTGATTGCAAAACTACTCAAGTAAAAAAATGGCACGCTCTGCAAAAATTTACGACTTCACCATCCCTGCCAATGGCAGCTTTACGCTACTGGTGGAGGGCAGCTATTACCGGATTTTGTCGAGTACTGGATCGCTGGAAGTCCGGCGCGACGGTGGCAGCGGAGTGGGGCCGATTTACGCGGGGCAGGGTGAGCGTGACGAGGAATTTAAGCGCATCACTTTGGTGGACAAAACCGGGGCCATCAACTCGGGTTACATCATCATCAGCGATGGCACTTTTGTGGATGACCGCATCACCGGGGAAGTCTCGGTAATTGATGGCGGGAAGGCGCGGACCATTGCAAATAGTTCTTATTGCTCGGTGGTTACGTGTGCAGGAACTGCAACAAATTATTCACACGTTCAAATTTGGAACCCAGTAGGTTCTGGAAAAAACGTGATTGTTGAGGCTGTTAATCTATTTAGTCCAACCGCTGCTTACCTATCACTAAATTTAGGAAGTTCAATCCTTGGTGTTGGGATTGGAAATATGCAACCCAAAAAAGCATTGGGTAGCGTATCCACTGCGCAAACCAAAAAAGAAAATAAAGCCGCTGTAACTAGTGATTCACAAATTTGGCTGGCATATGTTGCAGCGACACAAACGCAAGCAATTAAATTTAACGAACCAATTGCATTAACACCTGGTTCGGGATTGACAGCTTACAGCGGAGGAGTTGCGGGCGACATAACTGCAATTTTTGAAGCCTTCGAGGAGGCAGTGTGAACAACACAACCGCCTCACTGACCATCATCGCCGCCGCCATGCTTGCCGCGTGGGCCATCATCCGGCGCGACAGCAATGCCATTGCCGTGACGGACACCGGGCCGGATGGTGCTTACTTGCCTGCCACTGAGGACACCATGCCGGACCAAACGCCCGGAGTGTTTGACAGTGCGTTAGTGCAGGCCAGCATGGCCGTGCAAAGCGTGAGCGATTCCGTGGGCCTGACCGCCGCGCCTGATCGCAGCACCGCCGAGCGTAACGAAAATGCCTTCCTGGACATGATCGCCTATAGCGAAGGCACCGGAGGCCCGAACGGGTACCGAACGCTATTTGGGGGTGGACTGTTCACCGACATGACCGCCCACCCGCGCCAGTACTTCACCTTCACGGACAAGCTGGGCAAAACCAACCGCACCAGCGCTGCCGGACGCTACCAATTTTTGGCCCGTACATGGGACGAACTTGCAAACCGCCTGGGCCTGATCGACTTCGGACCCGCATCGCAAGATGCCGCTGCCCTGGAATTGATTCGCCAGCGCGGAGCCCTCAAGGATGTGCAGGCCGGGCGCATTACGCAGGCCATCGCCAAGTGTGCGCCGATATGGGCCAGCCTGCCAGGCGCTGGGTACAACCAACCCGAACGCAAATTAACCAACCTTCTGCTGAGCTATTCCCAAGCCGGTGGCAACCTGGAAGCCTAAGACCATGAAACCCCAAACCCTTGCACTATTGGCCGTGGGCGGTATTTTCCTGATGACGCAGCGCAAAGCCGCCGCCGCGACCCTTGCCACGCCCTACGGTGGCACGCCCAACACACAGCGCCCAAGCGTTGCCAACTACTACTCCACACCCGCCGCCGCCGCGCAGTACGCCAGCTATGCGCAGGGCCGCAGCTTGATTCAGCAACCCAGCCCAATCGCTGAAGGCTTCAAGTTCCTGACAAGCCTTATCAGCACATCCAGCCCGGGATTTGCGCCGGGAACGTTCTTCCCAGGTGCGCTCGGTACCGGACAGAGCGCAAGTGCTGATGGCGCAATCGGTGAGCGCGTGGCGCAAGACTTTGCACTTGCCAACCCGGACGCATTCACGCCATCCATGCCGGACTTCAATGCCATCAACGCACAGCCATGGGCGCAAGCCGCCATTTATGACCCCACGGAGTATTGAGCATGAAGGTTGCACCCGTATCCGCTGACCTCTTGGTCAAGCTGGCCATTGCCGGGGCCGTGGGCCTTGCGATTTACTACGCGCTCAAAAAGGCCGGGGACGGACTGTCCGCAGTGTCTGACAGCGTGGGCGAAGTGGTGGACGCGGTAGTGACAAGCGTCAACCCCAACAGTTCCGAAAACCTGGTCTACAAGTCAACCGCCGCCGTGGGCTCCATGCTGGTGACTGACCCGAACGGACCCGGAAAAAATGCGGATGGCTCTTGGTCGCTGGGTGGCTGGTTCTATGACATCACCCACCCGGAAGCCGTGCAAAAAATCAAGGCGCTGACAGCGGACACCTACGCCACGCCATCGCCAGGACATACCGCCTACTGGAAAAGCTGACCCACCACACCCACCGGAGAACACACCATGAATAAAGCACTTTTGAACCGTCTGCGCGAGCCCAGCACCTGGGCAGGCATTGCAACACTCGCCGCCCTAGTGGGCGTGCCCACGGAAACCTTCAACCTGGTGAGCCAGGTAGTGATGGGCGCCGCTGGCCTGTTTGCGATTTTCCTGCCTGAGGCCAAAGCCTGATGCAGTTCGATCTACTCACCATCCTTCAGGTGTTGGGGCCTGCCGTAGCAGTCTATGCCGCAATTCGTGCGGACATGGCCGCCATGCACGTTCGAATAGAACACCTGGAGCGTGATCTGTACAAACAAGAATTCCATACCTAAGGATGTGCACCCATGATTGCAAACAAGGCCGTAATTGCACTTGCGATGACAGCAAGCCTCAGCGGATGCGCTGGCCTGCTTGGCCCTTCGGGGTGGGTCGCGTCGAACGCGGTAACCCTGGGCAACTTTGTGTTGTTGTCTTCGGCTGTGACCATGGGGAATCAGGCCTACCTCACAACAAAGCAACTGATACACCGGGAGCCGCCAGCGGAGCCGGTAAAGGCTGAGCCGGTCCCCTGACGTACACCGGGGCCGGGCCTGCCTGGGCCGGGCCATCACACAGCGGATCATTGGCCGCACCCGTATGGCTGATCGACAGCACCCGCGCCAGCCGGGCCGATTCAGCCGCCAGCGCATCCCCACGGGACCGCGCCAGGCCGGAATAAATCGCCAGCTCGTTGCCCACATCCAAGGCCGTGGCGTGGCGACCTTCGGGGCATTCATGCCACAGCGCCGCAAGCACCGCAAACGGGGCCGAACCATCGGCCAGCCAGCGCCACACGCTGCGCTCAGTCACCCGTAAGAATTTCGCCAGGTCCGCAGGTGTTGCGCCCAGATCGGCCATCAACCCGCGCAACTGCCCACCGTGCAAGCCTTTAGGCGCGAACGTTTTCATATTTCCCCCTGTTTTTTTGAGGGGGCAGTGTCCAACGGCCTAAAAGACCATGAGGGCAACAGACAGGCGGTAGATACCGGCCATTTTTGAAGCGGTGAAAAGTCGAAGCCGGACCATCAAAAACGCAGGCACTGACAAAAACGTACTTGATACGATGTATAGCAAGTTAGAGCACACCGTTTTGATGCCATTCAGGCCGCTGGCCCGCGCGGGCTCTGCGTAGCCAGCTATCAAACCAATAGCAAAAACCACTGACAATATCGCAGTGGAAGCCCCACCGCGAAGCCGTGCGGCCACCATCAGCCACATGTTTTTACCTTCGGGCGTGCGCTCCCTTTCGGCCTGAATTTGGGCCATCACCACGGCGCAATCGTCACCACTCAGGGCGCACAGTTGTTCCAATACCCGAGCGTCGGGCATGGATTTACCGGAGCGGTATCCGGTCATAGTCCCATGAGATATTCCTATCACCTTTGCAAGTCGATAGTCAGATTCAATAGAGCCGCCAGCCTTTGCGCGGTCTAACAAGTTTGCTACAGAAAACATAGCGGGGCCACCTTTCCACGGGTTGAGAAGGGCAGTGTATGCCTAGGGTCTCGCCATTTCAAGTGCCGAATCACTCGCCATATGCCGAGACCCCCATTGCTATGCCGAATGTCTCGCCATAAGATCGGCACCGCAACGGCCAAGCGGCTCAAACCTTTCCACTCTGTACCCGCTCCCGTTGCCTTCGATTTTGTACAGGGGGAAAGGTTACGGAGTGGAATCCATGCAACGTTACCTAGTCGAATTTTTCGACCTTGCAAACCAATGGTGGGACAGCACCACGGTTTTAGCAACAAATGAACAAAAAGCCCGCGACCAAGTGCGGAGAGACATGGGCAAAGGTTTTGTGCGTTTTCGGGCAATTGCAATATGAAAACCACCATCAAACTGACACCACGCACCGCCATCGTGGTGGCACCAGCGGCCAAAGCAAACGGCATTTTTGTGGGCCTAACAAAGGGCGAGTTTGGAGAAGACTCGTTCATTCTCTCAGCGGACCAATGCGGGGCGCTGATTTTCGGGATTGAGCAGGCGCTTGAAGTGATCGACCAACGCCACCGGGCGGCGCTGGAAGCCATACGGGTGGCGGCATGACAAAGGCCACTTTTTTGGGCTACATGCACACACAGTTAAGGCTTGAAGTTGACAGCCTGCCAGTGGGTTTCAACATTGATGCAGTGCGTATAACCGCAATGTTGCCGGATGGAATGGCAGTGCATGTAAGCGTAAATAAGGAAACAGCAAGAGAAATTGCTAATGGCCTTGAATGGTGCGCAAGAGCAATAGAGGACAGGGAAGCATGAGCGCCACGCCATCACTCAAGGAAACCCACCTCAAAAAAGCGTGGGACTGCATCAAACAGGGCAGCAAACCGGATGACGCGCAGGGACTGCCAGCAAAAACCTGGTCGGCAATGCCACTGCGCACCCGCGCCGTGCTGGTGATGCTGGGGGCGCAAAGCATGGAAGACCCACGCGAAGTAGCACGCCGCCCATGGCCAGCACTGAGCGATTCGGACCGCGTAGGCATTGCAGCGTGCGCCCGCTCCATTGGCAGGGATTTACGGGACGCGGCCTGCCTGTTTTGAACGCATGAAGACGGACAGCAACACACTGCGCAAGCGAGATTTTGCGCTATACAAAACCCACTTCCAAGACGAAGAACGGGAAACATGGCGAGACCATAGCGACACATTCGAGGAGCGCACCGCCGCCCGTGTGCGCAGCACCACCAAGCCAATCGACGTATGGGCAAGTGACCGCGAGTTGGTGGACCTTGCACGCCGCCGCGCTGACCTGATGATTGATTGGGTTTGCGCCTTGCGTGAGCCGCTCACGCTGACCACCATCAACGGATGGCTTGAGGGCCTGGAAGCCGCGCCCATGGAGTACAAGGGGCAGCACTCGCCACAGTCCCATGAAAAGCAATTGCAGGCCATGGTAAAACGCCTGGGCTGTGAGTTGTACTGGCGACGCCAATTGCGCCGCGCCCAAGTGCGCAAGCGAGAAGCGCAGGAGCAAGCCAAGGGCAATATTTGCGCCCGTGTCATGCCATATTGCCATGATGTGACGGACGCACGCCACAAACAACGCCAGGCCGCAAACCGGGCCATGCTGGAAGGCACCGAGATTGAGAGCGCGGACGGTGAAATCATCACCCTATGGGATGCAGTGCAGGCCAGCACCGCAAACAAAGCAATTCGCCGCGGGGAATTGATGACCCGGATTCGGGGCTGTGAAGAGTGGGCCGACAAGGCCGGGATGGTGGGCATTTTCACCACAAACACACTTCCCAGCCGCTTTCATGCTTCGCTATTCGGAGGGGGAAAAAATCCGAACTTCGATGGGTCCACGCCACGCGATGGCCAGGGATGGTTGTCCAAGACCTGGGCGCGAGCACGGGCAAAGATCAACCGACAAAAAATCAAGGTGTTCGGGTTTCGCGTGGCTGAGCCCCACCACGATGGTTGTCCACATTGGCACATGCTGCTATGGGTGAGCGCCAGCCAGGTGCAGCAATTGGCCGCAGTGCTACGTGACTGCTGGTTGCAACACGAGGGCGACGAATACGGGGCGCAGGAATACCGATTCAAGGCCGTGGCAATCGACAAAGCCAAGGGTGGGGCCATTGCCTACGTGGCGAAGTACATCGCTAAAAATATCGACGATTGCGGGGCCGTGGAAGACGAGGGCCACGAGGACCACTACATGGGCCAAAAGGAACTACTCACGCAAGCCAAGGCCCAGCGTGTGACCGCCTGGGCGAGCGCCTGGGGAATCCGTCAATTCCAGCCCGTAGGCCAGCCGCCGGTAACCGTATGGCGCGAGTTGCGCCGCATTGATGCAGGTATGGCAGCAGGTGGGTCCAAGCGATTGCAGCGAGCCCATGCCGCCGTACACAAGGGCGAAGACAAGGGCGCGGACTGGTGCGCGTACATGACCGAGCAGGGCGGGGCCATGACCGGGAGAGGTTACCAGTTGCGTATTGAGTTTGACCACGAGACCACAGAAGGCCGCTATGGGCTGGTGGAAGTGGCGCGGCCTGCCGGGGTATTTGATGTAGCAAGGCCAGGAGAACTGTGCACCAGCACCCGCAAACAGTGGAAGCCGAAAGGCAGTTGGACCCCAAGCGAGCGCCACGCCGTGAAGGTGGGCAGCTTCGCGGAAGTAGCTTCGGTGTCTTTGTATTTTGAACCCACTTGGACCCGTTTCAATAACTGTACGCACCCAGCGCCGAAAGTGCGCAGGCGTGACGAAAACACCTACCAATTACTGACCCATGGAGGGTCAAAAACCTTGCCGCTGAGGTACAGCGGAAAAAAACCGGAGAAAAAAAGCCATGTTCCAAGCCTTGCAATCGGTCCAAGTGACCAACCCTGACCACCCACGCCACAACGAAGCCGGGACCGTAATGGAGATCACACCGGACGAACAAAATGAGGTCCTGGTGCGCTTCGATGCGGACCTTGCCGAAGAAAAAATCAGCGTCACGGATATTCGTGCGCTGTGAGTTCCGCCATCGTTGGCCGGTTTGAGTGCATGTGCGGATTCAAGTCCGCGCACGTCAAACAGTCCGAAAAATGCCTGTACCACTACTGCCCAAGCTGCGGAATGAACGGACCGCACGCCAGGACAGAGGCCCAAAAAGCCAACATGCGCAAGGCCATGCGCCCGGAGGGTACGCCTACGGAAACCGCAAAACCTGCCGAGCCCGTAGGGGAAGCCATGCCGCCTACGCCTACGCCTACGGGGACCAATGAACCCGAAACCCCACCCGCACCCAAACGCCGAGGGCTTTTCTCATGAGCGATGTACCAGACCCAACCGAGCGCCTAAACGCCCTGGGCGGGATGACCCAAGATTTTGAGCAGGACAACCCAACGCCGGAGCAGGCCCAAGCCCAAGCCAGCCAGGCGCAAGCCGCAACCGTAGCGGAAGACGGTGCGCGAGACTGGGGGATGATGATGTACGCCATCGGTGGCCTGGTGTGCATGGCCGCGCCCGAACTGCAACCCGTTTACAGCGAAGACCGTTGTTTGACGTGGGGCAGGCACATGCACCAAGTAAGCCAGAAATACGGATGGGACGCACCCAGCGCCGCGCCTGAATTTGGCCTTGCCGCAGCGTCGATTGGGTTTGTGGTCCCCACTTACCTGGTGTTGTCGCAAAAAATCCAAGAGGCCAAAGCCGCAAAAAAGTCGGTCCTGTCGGGCCTGTTCTTTTGGTGGAAAAACCGCAAGGGCACTACGAAGCCTGACAAAGACCCGGTACCCAATGGCAGCGAACCATGATGCACGAATCTGGGCGGTAATCGGAGCCAGTGGCACGGGAAAGGGGCTATGGGTCAAGCAGCACCTACGCACTGACAAGCCGGGCCGGTTCATTGCCTGGGACTTCAAAGACGAATACGGGGACTTTGCGCCGCGCTTTCATGGTCTGGAACAAATACGCCAGGCCATGATTAAGGCAGGCCGGGGGCCGCTGCGCGTGCGCTACGTGCCACGCGGGGCAGGGGAGCAGGCACTA
>Ga0213918_1000364_pt1 | contig 10400 bp, 12 predicted proteins | sample McNCre217MG_FD_163422 | JGI IMG/M metagenome (GOLD analysis project Ga0213918, IMG submission 163422) | Freshwater microbial communities from McNutts Creek, Athens, Georgia, United States - 2-17 MG | ecosystem: Environmental > Aquatic > Freshwater > Creek | place: USA: Georgia | collected... | reverse complement strand
GGTCGTGAAGCACCAAAAGCTGTGCTTGACCACCACAGGCTTCTCAAGCGTTGTCAGCAAACGCTCAATGCTGGCGGGACGCAAATTATGAGCTTCATTCACGATGAATGCCCACCCAGCACAACCAACCGGACATCGGCGGCATTTCTCTTCCCACTCACGGATCGTATCGAGCGACAAGTCTGCCGCGTCAATCTCATTACGGTCGTAGTAGGGCTGAACTTCATCAGCCAGCAAGCGAGCAATCGTCGTCTTGCCGGTTCCCGATGCTCCCTCCAGCCAGAACACTTGGCCCAGCAGCGTATCAGGCTTCAGCGGTTCATCACCTGTCTCTGCCGTACCCACTCCAGGCACTCCGCCTCGATTGCCGCCACGGATGGTGTCAATCTGCGTTTTCACGTTCGCTTGCCCAGCAACGTCTTTCCACGATGCCGGACGCCACTTCTCTGCAAGGTTCATAACCATACTCCGAACCCGAATTCAGTCGGGCGCTGGCGGCATTCACCGCTGTTGTCTGAAAATCCCTGCCCGACTGGCAAAGGTCGGGTAACACCGCTGGTCAGGGATAAGTAGCTAGGAAACTACAGGCACGGCATCTTCGACGTAGTTCGGCATGTGGTGAATCAGCGGGGCGTCCTCAGACGGCCATGCCGCATCGTTGATGTCCGCCACGAACCTCGCTGCCGTCTCACGCTCGCCAAGATCGCTGTCGCCGGGATACTCGCCACCGAAGCACTTCAGGAACGCAAACCGCTCCCAACGTCGGCGCTCCATGCTCCAACGGGCAACTTCCACGTAGGAACCCTCGCAACCGCTGTTCTCGACTCTGGCGGCATAACTCTGCTCTTCGTGATTGAGAGCAATCAGCTCATCCAGCGTAATGCCGTTGCCAACAATCTTCGCCCCGTACCTCGAAAGCCTTGTCATAACCATTCTCCCTGTGTGGATTGAGCCGCACGCTCGGTTGCCGGGCAATCGTTTGCCGTTTCACGAAAAACTTTCCAAACATCTCATTGTGCTAACGCAGTGAGCAAGCCGATAGTCGCTTGCGGTAATCCTCGACCGATGCGTTGATTCTGGCGGCACTCCCAGGCAGGTCACTGTCCCGCCAATGCTTTAGCACCGCACTGAGAACCTTCGGGTCGAGCCGTCGCAGCGCACGGCAAGCGGTATCTGCCGACTCCCGCTGACTGGCGGTATGAATCTCAAGCAATCTGGTATCCATCGCAAATCTCCCAGCGAGGAGAGAGCCTCGCACTCATCGAAACCGTGGCAAACCACTACGCAAACTACCAATTTGCGTCACCAAGACACATCGCATCGGCATTGGCCTGCGATAACCAAGCACGTGCAGACTCCGAGTCGATGTGATACGCCTTCCTCTCACGCGGGAAATAAACGATCTCATCGCCCTTGCGGATAGCCTTGCCCGTCTCAGGGCACATTGAGTCGAACTTCGCCCGCATTGTTCGCGGGTCTTGAGTATAACGCGACATGATAAACTCCTAGGTTAAAGAACCGTGGCAACATCCCCGCCCAGCGTAAACATCGCACGCTGAGCGGAGGATTGGCACTAGCTCACCGCAAACCTACGCTTGGCCTGCAATCCCTCCCGGCGCAGAGTCCGGAAGTAGATTGCATCGGCTCGCTTGCGGTCCTGCCGTTCGATTAGCACGGGATCGTCTTCGGCATCATCATCGTCATCTTCCGGTTCATCCCACAGCGAGCGGCCAATATCGTCCTGCGCCTCTCGGCTGAACTGACCTGCCATCTCACGAGCAATGAGTTCGTGAACGTCAACACCAGGAACATCGGGCAGACTGTGAATCGACATAGCATTTCTCCGTCTGACACATGAGGCAGACACTCATCTCAGGGACCGCTGAGCCGGGATAAGACACGCAGACTAAGCCAGCACAACAGCACAATCAGGGTTCAGCTTGCGAATCGCGGACAAGACAAGATCAGGCTCAGCACGAGCCGTGTAGCACGTCGGCAACACAGTGGTGCCAAACAGGCTCTTGACTTCGTCGGAATGCGGCCCTTGCCAGTCAGCCATCCATCCATTCGTTGTCTTTCGCAACACGATCCTGTTGACTTCGCTCATCACACACACTCCGTCAGGCTGTAAACCGGCTGACGCGGACTGGCGGAATACTGCCGCCAAGCAGGACTAATGCAGCAACTCTCTCGCACGTTCGACGTTGACCTTCGCCACGCCGATAAACGTCACAAAGCCACGCACAAACGAGTCATCAAACTCGTAGATCGTCTCCAACACAGCATCAGCGGCCACGTGCGCCGCATGATCTACGCTACTACAGCGAGGCTCTTCACCACGCTTCGCAGCACCAACGAACTTCTCCAGATCAGTAGACATGGCAGCGGCTCCAAGAAAAGAAATTTGGCTTCCCAATGATGAACTCGCCGATCGAAAAAAGATTCTCAAAATTGTTTTCCGATCAAGAGAAGGAATAGGGACTCGGAATTGAGTCCCTTCATACAAGAACTCGCGGCGGCTCAGAATTTTCTCAAAAATGTCAAACGAACGGCATCAAGCCGCCGATATGCCGTTGCTCGCGACATGCCACACAATGCCGCGCAGTTCTCAACAGTATCGCCTGTCTGAAGCAACGCCTCTCCGAGCAAGCCGAGCAAAGAGACAACTTCGGCGACGATTGCTTGATCTTCTTTGGCTCGTTCGTCGTCAGCTATTGCGACAACGACACGAAGCAAGTCATAGTCATCGTCGATCAAAGCGGAAGACTTGCGAATACACGTCAGCTTGATCCCACCAAAGCCGATACGATCCCGGAGTCTTCCGAGATACTCACGCTTAACATCATTCCACGTTGTGCTGTCATGGTATAAACCAGCGCCAAGGAGCAACGCTGTTCCGATCAGTTCAAGCCGAAGCGAATGGTCGCGAGTGAAACGGAATACCGATCGGACGATATCCAGCGAAACTCCCAAACCAGTGTAGTCGGCTATTTCGTGGCTGCTACATACGACCGGACGAACGCCGTTCGGATCGGACGGCGAACGGCACCCATCGTCGGTCAGTGTAGTAGGGGATGTAGCTCCGCAGTCGGAACACTCAGACAACAACAGACCATGTTTGCACTCACACATAATAGAACCCTCTCACGCTGGGGACACAGTCGGGAGTAACTGCCGACTTCAGTGGCAACGTTGCAACGTCGCTCTACCCTACTATAGGCGAAAATTCCGTGCCATATTGATAGAGTATCGCATTCATTCGCTGATGTTGCGGCAAACCATGACAGTCTGCGTCAGGGGAAGCGGGAATGTAATGCTTTTCCTATAGGTATTCCTATACCATAACATTATGTAGTAAGCAAACGAGATGACGTAGGTTGATGAAGCACAACGACTTATGGAAAGTCAAGATGCACCCCGGACGGCCCCCATTAGCCTCCGTCTATACTCTAGGTACCTTTCCCCACATTTTTCGTTCAAAAACCCAGGGGGTGTAAAGCGAGCGAAGCGAGGTAGTTATCCGGAGCGTAGCGACGTTCGGTCGGCGGGAGTTGAGTTCCCATTAGCGGATAGGCCAAGCTGGCTGCTGGCTGCTGGCTGCTGGCTGCTGGCTGCTGGCTGCGAAGCTGCGAAGCGCAGGGGGTTAACACCGCACCCTGGCTGACTAAGTCGTGGTGGTCCCAACCAATGGGTTCTCGGTCCACGAGTAGGTCAGATTTAGTTCCCGCATTTAGCGGCGGGTTGTGAGGGCACTCTGACTGGCTGGCCCTGGAAGGTTCAATTTTTAGCGGTGAGTTCTTTGGTACTCAAGAGGTTTCCGCCACAGGCGAGGCAGCGAGGCTTGGTCGGTTTTCGGAATTCGTACCGGAATTGTTTTTGGGTTCTTTGGCAGTCGATACAGTAGTAGGTCGTTCGGCGTGCTGCGGGCCTTTGCCTTTTCAGCGGCATGATTTCGATGCTTCCAGAAACGAAGAACCCCGCAACGTCCTGCCGGGAGTATTGCGGGGTTCAAGTTCGCCGAAGCGATTGATCGGATTGTCCGGCAGGACGGAGGTTGTTGTGTTCTTACGGATGACAATTTTCAAGAGCAATGTGTCGTCTTTTCTTAGACAATTACAAAATAGTGTGATCAAATTGTATTGACGTGACGCTTGATTTGTGTGAAAAGCTGACGCCAGATGGGGACGCGCAGACCGAAAGCGTGTCATGGCAGAAGAATTCGGAACGGGTAATGGTGGGTCCGAGCCGGTTTCTGGAGTGAATCCAGGGGCAAGCGATGCGTCGAGTGGCAGCGGGTATTCCCCGTCGTCAAACTCCGCAGGAAGTTCTCAGCAGAGCTATTCTGGCGGGAACGGTGGTCAGTCTGGCGCGAGTGTTCTTGAGGCGTTTCGTTCGCAGGGTTATCCGGTTGACGGGTTCCGTGACGATGCTTCGTTCCTAAAGACACTTTCCGGTCGTCTCAGCGAGGCCGAGCAATACAAGCAGCAAGTCGAGCAGTACCAGCGTCAGATTGCAGCGCAGGGGCAAGGCTCGCAGTTCCAGCTTCAGCAGATTCAAGAGCGTTTAGCAGCGACTCCGGAGGCTTCACAGCCGGGTTGGAATCCTCCCGCTTACGACACGCAATACGACGGCTTGTTCCGCTGGGATGATCAGCAGAAGATGTTCGTGCCTTCGCAGCCGAACATCCCGTATGAGTTGGTTCAGCAGAAGAATGCCTACCATCAATACCGCGTCCAGTTCCGGGAGAACTTCAACAACAACCCGGTCGAGACGATGTGGAAGATGCAGCAGCCGATGGTGGAGCAAGCCATTAACGAGCGGCTGAAGAATCTGTTTGATCAAATCCAGGTTCAGCGAGACACGAATCAGTTCTTGGAAGAAAACAAGAAGCTCCTTTGGGCTGACGGTCAGATTGACCACACGGGCGATCCTTCGAAGCTGACGCCGGTTGGGCACTTTGCCCTCGAAGCGGCGGACGAACTCGACAAGCTGGGGATTACCGATCCTGCGGCCCGTCGCGACTACACGAAGAAACACATCGGCTACAAGCTGAGCGAAGCGTACTGGAGCGGCAAGGGGCTTCCCCAGCAGCAACAGGCTCCGCAAGTTCCTCAGTACATGCCGCAGATGGCTCCGCAGTACCCGCAACAGTACGGTTATCCGGGGATGCTGCCTCAGCAGATGCCGCAGGGTTATTACCCACAGCAGGCATATCAGCAGCCTCCGATGCAGATGGCTCCTCAGCCGTCACCGGAGCAAATCAATCAGCAGCAAAAACGGCGGTGGATCGCAGGTGGTGGGCACAGTGCGAGCGCAGCGTCTCCAAGCAGCGGACCTTCAGGGGAATTCGTACCGCAGTCACCGCAGGGTGGCCGTCCGAACTTCCTGAGTCTGATGCAGCAGACGGCGGCGGCTCAAGGACTTTACCAGTAACCTGACCGGAGAAGACCGCAATGGCAAACCCGTCAATCAGCCCACCGTGGGTTGGTATCGTCATGGCAACCGCGCCTGTCTACATGCGCGAAGTGTCTGACCAAACCATCCGCCAGCGGTTTCTGCTGGCCAAACTGCAAAAATCGGGTCGTATCGTCCTGAACATGGACGGCTACGAACTCAACTGGAACGCGAAATACCGTCGCTATCCGGTTATCCCTTACGCCGACGATGGCTTGTTGGATTACCAACGCCAGAACTTGCACAAGCAAGCGGTTCTTGGATGGCGTGGCTACAAAACCACTGGCAAGATCACCTACATGGAAGAGTTGCAAACCAAGGGTTCTGCGGCGATTCTGAACCGTGCATCAGAAATGATCACGGATATGTGTGAGTCGATCACCACCGAGATCGGCCAAGAGATTTACACCGATGGTTACGCAACCGGAAACGATGCGCGTCTTGTCGGTATCGGCTCTTTCACGGGTGCCGGGACTTGTGCTGCTGGTGACCGCGTGGCGGTGTGCAACGACACTTACGCCAACCTCTCGACGGCTCAAGGATCGGAAGGGACTTGGACGACGTTGATGACAACGGCTCCAAACTCCACCCTCGCAACCGACTGGCCTTACGGTCGTGGCTCGGAAGAGTACGACTACTGGTCGCCAAAGTTGGTCAACGCATCGTCCACTAATTGGGGGACAGGCGCGACAACTTGGGCGTCCAACTGCGAAGCCGTTTTGCGTGCCACCAACAAGTGGCTGACAGTCGGCGGCGGTGAAGCCAACAAGCCACAACTCGCATTGCTCAACAGCGAGTGGATGGTGGACTTCATGAACAAGCAGTCGAGCAAGCAACGCATCATCGTCGAGCACAAAGAGGCCCAAGACCTGGGCTTCAACGACGTGCTCAACTTCGATGGAATGGCTGTGCAATCTGACTTCGACGTCCCAGCACAGAAGGCTTACGTCTTCAACATCGAGCAGATGGCTTTGATGAGCTTGGCCGACGAAATGATCCACGTTCGGGGACCGTTCGATGATCCATCTCGTGACGCTCGCGTTACGAACGTGGGTATCTTCGGCAACCTGATGTTCAATCCGAAATACTTCGCAGAAATCGCTCTGCGAGCCTAACCCAAGAAAGGAGGCGATCCTTATGCCTTCGCTCATTACAGCCCCTTTCGATTTGGGGAAGACCTACTACGAAGGTCGAACAATCGACACTTCCAGCAGCTACGCCAACACTGGCGGAATTCCGCTGGAAGGCAGCAAGTGTCAGTTTCAAAACCATCAGGTTTTGGCTGCTGGCACCTCGCTGCGGCTGACTTTGGTTGACGCTCCGATGTTGGTCAAAGTCGTGCGAAACGTGAGCGGCATTGCGCTGCTTCCGGGCCGCATGGTGGTTTACAAAACTGGCACTAACCAGAAGCGTGTCGACGGCTACACATCGACTACCGCGCAGTCTTGTGCCGGAATCGTCGATCCGTTCCTCCCGGCAGCGGGAGTTCCGGATGGCGACCTGTTCTATATCGTTCTTGAGGGCGTAATCCCTGTTCGTCGGCAACTGAGCAATTCGGCTGCTGACGACGCAGAAGATGACATCCTCTACGCCATTACTGCTGCAACTTCGCAAGCCACGACCGCTGGTCGGTTCACTCGCTGGGTCGGCACGTTTACGGCGACGGAAACGACTGACGGATCGGCATTGAGAATCCAGCGAAACGCAATCGGTCTGGCGGCTTCCGCCTGCACGACTGCGGGAACCAACGTGCTATCGAACGTGCGAGTTCGCATCTCGCACGACTAGGGATAACCAGGGGACCAATGAGCGTCCCACCATCATGGCCACCGCCATGATCGAGGCACCGGCGATTTTGCCGGTGCCTCATTTTTAACTTCAACGCCTTTTGGGGGTGGGTGGGACCATGCCAGAACCGCGCAAATACAAAGTCATGATTGCCTTCTTCAGCTACGGCGGGAATGGGGGCATGAAGTCAGAGCATCCCGACGTCCGGGACTGGCTCGTGAGAACTTTGTTCGCTGCTAAAAAAGACCCGCGTATCTCCGAGACGATCTGCGTCGAGATGGCGGATACCCCGATTACGATGTGCCGCAACAAAGCGGTGCTCGATGCTCGCGAATGCAGCGCTGACATCCTCGTGATGATCGACAGCGATATGTGTCCAGACTGTGAGCCTGGGGCTCCTAAGTGGTGGGACACCGCGTTCAACTTCTTGGATTCGATGTACGACAAGATGCCCGTCGTGATTGGCGCTCCGTACTGCGGACCACCTCCGATGGAGAACATCTACGTCTTCCGCTGGCAGAACTGCGCGACCAACAATCCCGATGAATGCGACATGCAACTCAAGGCGTTCACTCGCTACGAAGCTGCATTGCAATCCGGGACTCGCCAAGTCAGTGCGTTGCCAACCGGCCTGATTATGTACGACATGCGGGTGTTCGAGCTGATCAACCCAACGCCTCGTTACCGCCAGTTGCGCGATTTGGGCCTCACGTCATCGGAAGCCGCTCGTGCTTGCCCGAAATGGTTCGACTACGAATGGACGGACGAATTCGGCAGCGACAAGGGTTCGACCGAAGACGTTCTCAACACACGTGACCTCAGCTTGGCGGGAGTCCAGAAGTACGGACAGAACCCCGTCTACTGCACGTGGGACTGCTGGGCCGGACATTGGAAGCCAAAGCTCGTCCGCAAGCCACAGATTTTGACAGCCGACAGCGTCTCTCGCTCGCTGGCTGATGTTGTGCTTCGAGGCAATGAGTCCGGAACTCGAATCGAGCAAGTCCATTTCGCAGACGATGAACCCGTTGAGGAGTTGTCGTGAGCACAGCAGTTGACCGCGAAACCGAGATTGTCGAGAAGACGTATCTGTGTCTGCGGTGCCGCACGCGCAAACCATCAACCATGATGGACACGAAGATTTGTTGCAAGAAGTGCATCGCAGAAGACAAGGATTCGGTCCAGAAGCTCCACCAAAAGCAGATTCTCGGCAACGCCATCGGGGCAGTCGCCAGAGGTCTCGCTCAAGACCCGTCTTTCCTGCAAAAGCCGCACGTCGTCTACAATGCGCTAATGACTCGCCTTGGAGGAATCGACGGCTTTGCCAACATGATGATCAGCGATTTGGAGGAAATGCGAGCCGTCACCGGCCCGATGCGTTCCAACAAGGTCATCCTCGACTACTACAAGGCGATTTTGGCTTGCGGGATCGAAGCACAGAAGACGATCCCGGAGCAGAAAAGCCTATCGCACATGACCGACGACGAGCTTGGCAACGAGGCCATTCGGCTCGCGCAGGAACGATACCGCTTGGTTCGTGAGGAGGAAGAGGCCAAGAGACAGACTCTTGCGCTTATCGCGGAGGCCGTCGATGTCGAATAGCATTGAAGCCTCGATTGCTGAGCGCCAAGCCGAGATTGAGCGGCAGTTGCTTTCCCGGCAGACAGAAGCCGTGAAGTTGTTTCGCCCGATGCCGACGCAGTTGCCGTTCTACGAAAGCAACGCCCGCGTTCGAATCCTGCGCGGCGGCAACCAGTCTGGAAAAAGCATCTCCGGTTTCATGGAAACCGCTTCGTGTGCGATCGGTCAGCCGCTCTACCGCGCCGATGGATCAAAGCTCCCTTATCGGTACGACCTGTCTCGCCCGCGAACGATCTGGACCATCGGGTACGGTGAGGACCACGTCGGCCAGACGATCTACCGCTACCTGTTTAGCGAGCGACACGGCTTCAAGATCATCAAGGACGAGATCACCGGCCTTTGGCGAGCCTGGAATCCCGACCTCGAATACGACAAGGCTTACAAAGAGAAGTCGCGCGACGCGGCACCGCTGATACCGGAGCGACTGATCAAGAAGATTGCTTGGGAAGACAAGCGTCGCGACCTGTTCGACCACGTCGAACTCGTTGACGGCACCCGTATCTTGGCCTTCACCTCCGGCGGCAACCCGAAACAGGGCGATCAGGTTGACCTGATTCACGTCGATGAGGATATCCACAACCCGGAAGACGTTTGGGAATGGTACATGCGATTGCCGAAGTACGGCGGACGCATCATCTGGACCGTATTCCCGCACTCACACAACACAGCGCTCCTCAAACTACACCAGATTGCCGAGGAAGACGCCTCGCGCGATGAGCCAGCGGTTCAGGAATATCTGCTCAAGTTCCGTGAGAACAAGTATTTTGACGAAGAGGTCCGAAATGAGACGTTGCGTATCCTGTTGCTGGGCGGTTCGTCGGTGTCTCGTGCCCGCGATTCTGGCGAGTTTACTTTCGACACTCAGCTTGTTTATCCGTCCTACTCGCCCAAGCTCCATACCGCCTTGGTGGAGGATTTGAAGCTGCGGGATCGAGTTGACACAGTCCTAAGAGAACGCAGCGGAGAACCTCCGGCGGACTGGACTCGGTATTTCATCCTCGACCCTGGCCACTCAATTTGCGCTGGGCTGTTCTTGGCTGTGCCGCCACCGGATTTTGGCGACTATGTCATCGCCTACGACGTGATTTATCAGCGGCAATCGGACGCGGACAAACTGGCTGAAGCGTGCGCGACCAAAATGAGCGGGTTCGTGTTCGAGGATTTCATCATTGACTGGCACGCCGGTCGGCAAACGTCGATGGGTGCCAGCAAGACGGTCAAGATGCTGTACCGCGAAGCCTTCGAGAAGCGATCGCTGCGGTGTCAGGTACGTGGCAGCGATTTCAAGTGGGGCTCCGACAACGTCAGCGGTCGTTTGGGGCAAGTCCGCAAGTGGCTGGCTGTGTCTCCCACCGGACTCCCGAAGCTCCGGCTTGTGTCGTCTCGAACCAACGACATGCAGCAAGAGTTCTTGCTCTACAAAATGAAGATTCTCAGCGGCGAAATCGCTGACGAGCCGATTCCGCAAAACAACCACTTGATGAACTGCCTCGAATACGCAGCCGCAGCAGAACTCAAGT
>Ga0213918_1000361_pt1 | contig 10505 bp, 13 predicted proteins | sample McNCre217MG_FD_163422 | JGI IMG/M metagenome (GOLD analysis project Ga0213918, IMG submission 163422) | Freshwater microbial communities from McNutts Creek, Athens, Georgia, United States - 2-17 MG | ecosystem: Environmental > Aquatic > Freshwater > Creek | place: USA: Georgia | collected... | reverse complement strand
ATATAAAAAATAAAATATTAAAAAAAAAATAAATAAAAAAAAATGAAAAAAAAAATTTTAATAAAAAAAAAAAAAAAAAAAATAAAATCTTTAGCCAACTATATATATATATATATATTTATATATAATATCCTATACGTAGTATTCCTTTAAAAATCAATAACTTATAAGAGTCACTTTTAAATTATGATATTTAAGAGGTAAATCTGAGTAATTTAGCGGTTATCCCTGCAAGTCTAAGGCCAGATGTCCTATCGAAAAGTTGTGGTGCTGTGTTATTAGAGATAACCGTCATGTTTGCCTCCTGCAAGCCCACTGTTGTCCCGCTGTAGTTGAAGATAGGTATCTGTGTACCTATTGTAAACTTGGACGCTATAGCCCCTGTAAGAGCCAGGATTTCATAGTTTGAAGCATCGTTAGAAGTTCTACCACCAACGCCGAAAGATATTGACCACATTGGGTCTTGAGGTGATTCGTCAAACGTCTGCAACTCCCATATCACAGCGGAGTCAGTAGACTGCATAACACCCTCAACTGCTGTAGCGTCATCCAGGTCTAGGAACTTAATACCACTAGCTGTAGCAAGGTCTATGCACACCTTGTCTATAGTGGACTTAACAGCAAGCATTAACGTTGACTTAGACATATTACTTTTTGGTTAATTGTAAGAATCGTAGACGTAGTTCTGGGGCAGACTCGTCGATGGTATAAGTTTCTCCCTGAAACACTATCGTGTCGGATAACTTAACGTCAGCGTATGCAGGGATGTAGCAGGACATCCTAGTGGAATAGTATCCTGCTTCATACTGGCTAGGAGGGCCGCTAAAGCCTTTCTCAAGTGAAACAGGATAATTACCTATGGCAGTATCAACTCCTTTACCCTTCGCTCCTGAGGCCACTGTCGTGGTTATTAAGCGGTGTACGTCAGCATACCCCTGAATGTTAAATCCAGTATGTGACCAAAGGTACTGATGCCCTCTGTTGATATTCTGCTGTGAAGCATAAATCATTAGGACTTCCTCATCACCTATCCTGACGATTGGGAAAAGGTCATCTATCTGCTCTGGGGTAATCAACACCCTGCGGTCATAAAATGAAACACTTCTGCCAATAAACCGGCCATCCGGCGGGTACGAACACATGAAAGGCAAGTCTTCGAAAAGGCCAGTTTGATAATTAAAGCCCTCAATCTTGGTCTTACAGACCTTACCTACTGACTGACCTAATCTCATAAACTACCCCGTAATAGGATTGTAATTTGGAACGGACTTGGAGATTAATACCGGAATAATATCCCCTGCGCTAACACCAGGGTTGGTAATCTTTAATTCCAGCTTACCAATCTTAGTTAGCAGGGAGGCTGCTAGGGCATCGAACTTTACCTGGAACCTGCCGATAATATCGTTGTTGGCTTGGAATTTCTCTGGAATACCTAATTGGCAAATGCTAATTAATTGCAATGCCCCATAATACTGACACCAAAGGATTAGGTTTCTCTCATTGTCCTCTGACTGGGCGAAGTAATCTTCGTAAGCAGGTAGAAATTCCGTAAGCCTATCCTGCATTTGTAAGTCTAGGTTTTGGTCTTGCAGGATAGAATCTGGGACATCATCTGCATCCAACCCAACTGTAGCCCTGATAGACTCTGACGTGGTGAAAAGAATTTCCATTAGCTACGCCCCTTATCAGCCTTGTTGTCTAATTTTTGATTTAGCCTTTCGAAAAGGTTATCCAGATGATTTCTTAAATCGGTGTACTGTGTGGATACCTTATCCGTATGGGCAATAAACTCAGCCCGTTTAAGATACTCCCCCTGTACCAGGGTATCAATCTTATGGACTTTATCAGCAAGGGCTGCATCCTGTTCTTGAAGACTCTTATACGCAGCCCATAACGTCTTTAGCAGGATACCGAGAACAGTAAATACCACACTGAATATAGCGTTTACGACTAACTGTATGTCAAATGGCTCAGGTGTCATTTTTCACTTCCTTAAATACCCCTGCTTCAAGTTGATGTCGGACAAAAATATTGTCAACATGATTAAGGTCAATAATATCAACAGGAACTCCTGGTTCAAACATTACCCCTGTTACCGGATGACGCATCCGGTATTTAACTACGTAGACTCTTGCAGGTCTTGGAACGTAGGCTTCCTTTACTTCCTTAACTTCCTTCACTTTTTTTGCTTCCTTCACTTCCGTGGGTTCAAAACCAATAAAAATTTTTCTCTTAACAGTAACGGCCATTTGTTTTCTCCAATTTTCTGTGGTGGGTCAAAGACATATTATCATTTGACTAGAGTATTAACAATGCAATAAAAAAGGGGGAGCCAGTTTCCCGACTCCCCCTAATCCCCACCCCACCACAGATAGGTAAACTTTTCTTAAGCGCCTAGCGTCAGGCCGGTAAAGGCTTCATCCAGGAACTTAAATAAGGCGACCCCATAATCGAAACGCATACCTTGACTACGGCGCATAACGAAATTTTCCGTAGCACTGTAAGTAGCAGAGCTGTTGGTGATTTCGTGGAAAGCATAAGCACGGTCAAAACCAACTAAACGATTAGCGCCAATAATTGAAGTTGGTAACAACAATAATTTTGGCGATGGTAAACCTAAATTCTCGATTGAATAATCCACAGGAATACGGTTGTTCTGTGCAGAAGAATCGTAAAAGGCTTGTGGACGACCAGCACGAGCATCGACATCGAACGCAGCGTCAATGTCACCCAGGATATGCGTAATGGTCATTTTTTGATAATGTTCACGTAACCATTTAACATAAGCCTTATGGGTTAATTTGTTAGAACCTAAGGAACTATCAAACGCACTAGCATTTTGGAAACCAACAGCATTAATGCCTCTATCAACATCCCCGCTGATGATTGCTGCCATGTCAGCTTCAATACGGCGGATACGTTCACCACGCACTTGCGCTGCAAGGGTGATACCCAATAAGTCAATCGTTACAGATTGTAACGCCTGGTCAGAAATCTCTAACGCAATTGATTTGGTTGGGATTGAGTATGAACGGTCGCCCAAAGAAATTGACACCATAACCGCTGGGTCTGCTAACTGAGCAATAGGCTGCGCCGCAGAGTTATCCAATGGATTACGAATGTTAATCGTTGGTTGGTCAACACGAGTTCCCACCACAGAAGATTTCATAGCGATGGCATTTTCCCAAGGCTTCAAATAATCTTCTTTGCTTTCAATCAGCACGGAGCTAATTAATTGCAACATGATTTCAGGGAATAATAAGCGACCTGCTGTAGTTTGACGGTCAGCACCAGTGTTACGAACAATCGTACCCATGCTTTTGTCCAACGTACCGTGAAAAATCTCTTTTAACGATGACGCAGGTATGCCGCGCGCTGTATCTGGTTTAACACGGATTCCAGCAGCAGCAACGAATTGTTCAAAAGTTGAAGCAGATTTATGTCCGGTTGGGAATTTGTTTGCATAATATTGTGAAAGCGATAGTTTTTGGTCAGACGCTTCACGGTAATCATTGACATCCAGGGTTACTTCTTGACGACCCCCAGTATGGTCAACAAACGATAATTTGTTAGATGAATCAGACATATTATTAGACCTTCTCAAGTAATACGGTGTCGCCAGCAACGCCTGTACCCGTAATTACACGGATAACGCGCCATTTAAAAGTTGTAGGAGTACCTTGCAGGACTTTAGGATGGGCATCCAAAGTGCCTAACGCAGATGAAGCACCGGCTACAGCATACTCACCCACAGTCAAAGTACCTACCTGCGCTGCATCCACCGTTGCAATCATGCGTCGATTTCGCTGCACAGAGCCGAATGAAAAGCCATCATTAACCGTATAAGGCTCGACAGCTTTTACGAATCCTTCAATCTCATCACCTGATGAGCAAAGGACGTAGTTGTTTGCAGTACCCAGTTTAACTGGTTTACCAATGTCTTTATCACCAAACTTACCGCTAGATGATACCCCTAATGCACCTGAAACTATATCGGCGGTAAAGCCAGAATATAATTCAGTATAGACAAACTGAGTCATAATTATCCCCTTAATAGATATACGTTTTTTACTTGCCAATCTTAGCGCAGTTCAATAATACTTCTTCGTTCAAACTTTGCATAGAGGTGTTGGCTGATTTATCTTCTTCACCAGACTCATCAGTTACCTCAGATACCCTACCACCAACAGGGAATCTTTTGGCCAACGCAGCATCAGCAGCGGCATATTGGCTAAGTAATACAGACGCATCAAGCGCCATTAAATCACTTTCTGAGGCAGGAGAACCTCCCATAGCTACCTGCGCTCTTTGAAACGCTACAGCAACCACTTTCTTCATGCCATCATGGGATGCAGCCATGTTAGAGTTTTTAGCCTGCTCATTGGCCAACGCAACTTTAACTGAAACCAGCTCTGAAATTAAACTGCTAAGGCTCTCAGTATTACCCACACTGTTAGCGCTATTGTTGCCAGTGTTTGATTCACCTGTTGTATCTTTCTCTGTACTGTTCGCATCAGCCGAAGTTTCATGTTGCTCACCTGACTGTGTAGTATTTTCGTCGGTTTCCGTATCTGCCTCAGCCGTAGGCGCATTAACCAGGGCATCCTTAACAGGGACTCCTGCGGCGATAGCCGCTGCAACAGCAGAGGTGATTGATTTAGTAAGTTTGTTAGTAGCCATGTTATTACCTTGTGGATAAAAGTTATTAGTGTCATTTGATTCATTTTCTGCTATTTTCAATGATTTATCAATCAATAGTTCCTGTAGGGTTTTTATACCCGTCAGTAACCCCTTCTCTATAGCTTCTTGTGCGTACCACACGTCCCCCGTTGCGATATTCTCTGCAACAAACTCTCTTGGTAATTTGCAATTGGCCGTAACAGCATCCACAAAAAACTCATGCGACTTTAGTATATCCTCAGTTAGCACTTTTGAGGCTTCTTCCGATAATTTTTCGTAAGGGCTACCTAGGGCTTTGTGAGGAGCAGAGCGAAACACAGTAAATTTCTCTCCCCACATTTTAGCTGCTTCTGTAAATTCTCGGTGAATACCAATCACGCCAACTGAGCCATGACTGCTCATTGGAGTACCATACATTTCACCTAAGCAGGTAGAAAGCCAGCACCCCGCCGATAACGCTTTAGAAGCTGTAAAAGAAGTAGTATCGTAATTGGCAGCTAAGTCCCTCAGGTAGTCTGAGGCTTCTTCAAGTCCTTCTACGCTTCCACCCCCCGTATCCCAAATAAACAGGAATGTTTCGCAACCCGCACCCTTAGCTGACTCTGCTGCATCAATAATATCGTTATACCCACAGTATCCAAAATACCTACCCCAATAGCCGGTAGTGCCTTTTACCATAGGCCCACTTATTCGAATAATACCGATGTTATTAAATACCTCTAACATCCAGTGTAATTCTTCTTCATCTAGTTCCGCAGCATCATCATTAGCTAATAAGTCAAGTACGCTGACACCCTTGGCTTCTAACTGTTCCTGCTTTTCTCTAATGGATAGGTAAACCTCTAAGGATTCCTCCGTACCCATCCAAGTTGACATTATTTTTTTATCCATTTGGGTTTCCCCCTCCATTACTTTTTGGAGCGCCCTTTTTGGGACTCTCATTCATAGTTGATTGTTGTGAACCATCTTTGTTAGTCTGCATATCTTTAGGCTGCGTAACAACAGACGTTTCAGACATAAAACCCGTTCCTGACAAATTGGGAGCGCCAGGTGGACGAGGGAAGCATCCCTGTAAATGTGCCGCTTCATCATCAGAAATTTGGCCAAGCGATAATTTACGCAGGATATTTTGTTGGTCAACCGAACGGTGGGCTGATAACTCAGCGTCCGGTCTTAACTCTACGCTGTTAAACTCAAATTTAACGTAACTATCTGTACCTGCTAAAAGACGGACACCCAGCGTTAAAGCCCTAGACATTACTGTTTCAACAGGCACTCTAGCACCCTCTACCAGCTTTAGAAACACTAAGGATTCTGTATTAGACAGGGATTGGGAACCACCAATTCTCATACCTAACACCGATGGCATAGTTTTTAAGCTACACGCCAACATCCCACTCATGGTTTCCAATAGACTTGCATAGTCCGCTTTATCACCTTTAGCAGAAATACTCGTTGCCTCGGCGGTGTCAAACAGGACTAAAGCATCTTCTGGGTTTAAATCATTTAACACTTTCTCAATATCCGTTCTAACCGTATCGAAAAATGCCGCCATTTTAACTGGGTCGTTTTGGGTTTCCAGGGGAGCTATTCTCTTAATAGCATCCTGCAAAACTTTAACTACAATACGAGTATGACCTGAACGTCTAACTACTTTAAAAATATCCTCAAGCATGTCCTGGTAACGGAACAACATATTGAGTGCAGATTCAAAAGGAGAGCGAGGAAAAATACTGTTACTTTGTTGGGCAGTAGCCGCGTAGAAGATAGTGGGGAAATCCAGGTCTATATTCTGTCCAGACACCGACAGCTGCCTAGGAAACCTAGAGCCATCGGACATGGATACCCACTGTATTTTATTAAGTGGGATAGACACAATCATCTCTGGCAGGCGAAACTTGTTGATAACCAGTTCCCCCATGCACCCACCTGTCTGTAAAACTTCCTTTAGTAGGGTTTCCAGGAGTCCGGTAAGCGACTGTTTACTTGAAAATCCTAGGGTATAATCGTATAGTGTGTCTAGGGATGCAAGAATAGACTGAGCGGCAAGGGTTGCGGCAGGGTCAAACAAGTGGGTTCCCGCTGTATACCCTGTTACCTTAAACCCAGAGGCCACGCCTAAACGCAGGTAGCTGTTGAGGGCAGCGGAGAAGTTACCGTCTACCCTGGTCAAAATCCTGATGGCAGTAGTAACAGGTAATGACCTAATTTGGGCAGCACTAACGTTAAAGTAAGACTGCTCACTATCAGGGATGATAGCGTTATTATTCTTCGCATACCCAACATCTGACATTTGGGCTTTAGAGGCGAATGTCTGGCGAGGGAGTTGAACCCCACTTTTACTTGCTTTTATGTCAGCCATGATATTATCTGCGATGTCTACATTATTAAATTTTATAGGATTATTTCACTATGCTAAGTAATTTACAAGTACCACACAATAATGACGGTGAAGGAACCATCTTAATTGACTCGGCTCCCAATGGTTTACCCATCGCTGTAAACCAAAAAGCCTACTACAGTGCTAAGGAGGAAATCGATAGCCTCATACTTGACTTAAAGGAATACGCTAACTTAATGTCCCCCAGACAACGGGATTCCCTACGAGAATTGTCAGGATTAGGTACAAGCGAAATCATGAATATAGACGAGGTACAGAAACAGTACCAAGTCATCTTAAAAATTAGGGAACAAATCATGGACAAGGACGGGCAGTTACTTGCAGGTGTACCTGTGAAGGACATCACCTCCTTCACCGTGGCAACTTCTTCCCTGATTAAACTTTTCTTACACGCCCAGGACAAAATAGACCACTTAAGAGAAGTAGCCTTGATTAGGGAAGCTGTTATTCAAGCCGTAGGCGTGTTACCACAGGATGTAAGAACCAAATTCTTTGAATCTTACGATGCCGTTGTGTCTTCTCGGAGATAACTATGTCCCTTGCCCATACCTTCATGGAGGCAGCAAAAGCCCAACTAGACAGGAGTTCCCTGGTTCCTTCCGAATGGATGTGTAAGAATTTTACGCATCCGCGTGACGACCGACAGGCGTGGAACTTTAACGACCACGAGTTCCAGATAGAAATAGCCAACCAAGGGGATGATGTCAGGGAAGTCTGCTGCATTAAACCCGCTCAAACGGGATTATCCACACTACAAATAAGGGTAATTCTAACGTTTGTTGCCACCCATGAGTTTATGAAATGCTCCTACGTCCTACCCACCGCCCAGTTCAGCAGGGAGTTCACCCAATCACGCTTTGACCCCGCCATAGAATCATCCCCTGTCATTAAAGGGCTTATCCGACACGACACGGATAACACCGCCATGAAGAAAATAGGCTCCTGCTTCATCCTCATGCGGGGAACGTCAGGGGCGACTGCCGCAATCTCCTTCGACTTAGACCTAATTGTCACCGACGAGATAGACTTCTGTAACCAAGCCACCCTCTCCACCTTCTACTCTCGGTTACAACACTCAGACCTGAAACTTAAACGAGATTTCTCAACTCCTACCCTGCCTAATTATGGGATTAGCCAACTTTACGACAATAGCTCACAGGCTATCCGGTTAATAAAACACTACGCCTGTGGGCAATGGGTAGAGATTAACTTCTTTAAAGACGTGGTAATACCTGGGTTTAATAAGCCTATGTCGGACTACCGTAGCGTAGACGCTTTCCACCCAGGGGTAGAACAGGCATTTTTCTGCTGCCCCTTTTGCCAAAAGGAAATAACTGCTGAAAATATGGCAGACCCAGACAGCAGGAGTTGGGTAGATAAACATCCTGGACATTGGCGAAAAGGATTTCGAGTTTCGTTCTGGGATGTGCCAAGATACAACCCACTCGTGGAAGTATTAAGGTCAGTGAAAGACTATACCTATGGGGATTGGGTAAACTTTAGACTTGGATACCCCTACGAATCCGCAGAGAATAGCTTTATCGAGTCCGTTATCCGTAGCTGCTGCGTCCTGGAAAGTAGTTACACTTGTAATGACTTTGCCTATAACAAAACAGGAGTCTACAACATCTTCATGGGCGTTGACTTAGGAAAAATAGCCCACGTTGCCATTGGGGGGAAAGGGACTACAGGTAAATTGGACATTCTCTGCCTAGAACAGGTAGATATATCCACCCTAGAGGATACCAACCTTTCCAAATTCTTAGAGAAAATCATTATAAACTCTGTGGTTATTAAACAGGTAACTGACAGTATGCCAGACTACAGCGTTTCCATGACCCTTGCAGTTAAGTTTCCTGAGAGGTGCTATGGCGCTCAATACGCAGGTAATGCTGGATTAGACATCTACCAATGGAACAATAACGGCGTGGTGAAAATAGACAGGGATGGCCATTTCGATGACCTTGCGTCCTTCGTAAACAGTGGTAGTATGAGATTCCCAAAAACACCCGCTATGCAGGTGGCTATAGACCACTTCAAAGTAATGAAGAAAGCAAAAGTGCAAACAGCTAAAGGGGTAGAAGAAAAATGGACATCCACCAGTACGGAAGACCACTTTGTACACGCTATTGGTTATCTGTTTGCTGCCTACTCCTCGATACATGGAAGACTGATAGATACAGGCTTCTGTAAACTACCACAACTAACTACAGTGAGATTAAAATGATTGAGTTATCAAAACTATATACTGAGATTGAAGCTGCTGTAAATATTTCTAAAGCAGCTAATGACCTTTACGGGGCAACCTATGACACAACAACGTTGGTCATAGGCTTGGTGTGGATTTCTACAGGGGTAAATATGGTAGAACTTCTTGAAACTGCTAAAAAAGTGTCAGCTACAGGGACTTATGAAGGTGTTTCAAACTTCGGAGTCCCCTTCGGAACCAACGGGGAGTAAACCCTGGGTCACATTTGGCGGCTGCATATTGGTTAAAGCCTCCCAAGAAACAGGAAATAGGGACATCATAATGGCATTTAAACCTGAAATGATGACCCTAGCTTCCTCTTGAGCATCACTTCTAACCCTCAAATTGTACACTCTGGCGAAGAAAAGTAGGCTTCCTGTCCACGTCCAGGAGGTAAAAGTACACGCAGGAAGTATGAATCTGGCCTGTTCTGGGGCTACTTTTAGGTCATTTACCAGGGTGTGATAGGAAGAATCTGCTTCTTCAACGGTGTCCATAAGCCAATTTGGAGTGGGAATCGTCGTATTTGAGCTGCCGTGCTTAACATTTTCGGACTGCAAGCGCAGTTCTGTAGGCAGGTAATACTCTGGCTGCTCCTTATTGTACCTTTTAGACAACTCGCTCCACGCGCCGTTACCTGCATCACCGCCTGTAGAACCAATATGTGACTTCCATAACTGCCTGGCTATAGCAAGGGGAGCTTTAACTCTAATGGTTATTTGTGGATGCCCAAATGGAGCAAAGTGAGTTGGGGTGTGCTTATACTTCTCTAGCAGGGTGTGAATATCAGCCACAGAATTACTCACATTCATTAGGCTCATTATAAACATCACATAGTCATCCCTAGTCATCCCTCTTGCAAGGAACTGTATAAGGGAAATGTCCTTGTCTGTTAGCGTAGTCGAGGTGCTACCAAAGGATTCACGGGCTGCATTTACAACCGTAAGGTCTGAACCCATGTGGGATATGTATTCAATTGGCTTGTTCATGTAATTATCTCCTGTGGTGGTAAGGGTATACCTTATCACAGTTAAATTAAATTACAAATCCAATCTGTCATCCAATTCCAATTCCAATTCCAATCTGTCATCCAATTCCAATTCCAATCTGTCATCCAATTCCAATTCCAATCTGTCATCCAATTCCAATTCCAATCTGTCATCCAATTCCAATTTG
>Ga0213918_1000360_pt1 | contig 10508 bp, 11 predicted proteins | sample McNCre217MG_FD_163422 | JGI IMG/M metagenome (GOLD analysis project Ga0213918, IMG submission 163422) | Freshwater microbial communities from McNutts Creek, Athens, Georgia, United States - 2-17 MG | ecosystem: Environmental > Aquatic > Freshwater > Creek | place: USA: Georgia | collected... | reverse complement strand
GGCAATGTGATAACCCGAGTACGACACCAACACGGTGTAGCCGTCTTTGGCACTGCGCGCCACGTTGGAATAGGCCAAGTTGCCACTGCCACCGGGTTTGTTGTCCACCACCACCGATTGCCCGGTGACGCGCGCCAAAGGCTCGCTCACCAGACGGGCTGAGGTGTCCACCAAGCCGCCGGGTGGGTTGGGCACCACCAAGGTGATGGGTTTGCTGGGGTAGGCATCAGCTTGTGCGTGTGCCGTGAGTGGCGCTAGAAATGCGCCCGTGCTGATGACGGTAGCGGCCATCAAAGCTGCGTTGAGGCTGCGACGTGTGAGGTGTGTCATGTGTTGTCTCCTGTTTGTTTTTTATCGTTGTCCCATTTGCACGGCATCAAAAATACCTTGTGCTTCACGGGGCATGCAGCGCCAATATTGCGGGCTGGCTTGCACCGTGCCGTGCAATGCCGCCGCCGCCTCCCACACCCAGCGAGGTTTGTAGAGGAAGGCGCGGGCCATGGCAATCAGGTCGGCATCGCCGCGCGCCAAGATGTCTTCGGCTTGTTGGGGTTCAGTGATGAGGCCCACGGTGATGGTGGGCATGCCTGTTCTTTGCTTCACCAATTTGGCGAAGTGCACTTGGTAGTCGGGGCCCAAGGCAATCTTTTGCTGTGCGGCCACGCCACCTGAGGAGATGTGCACAAAGTCGGCGCCTGCGAGTTTCAAGCGCAACGAGAAGTCGGCGGTTTCTTCAGGCGTCCAGCCGTTTTCTACCCAGTCGGAGGCCGAGATGCGCATGCCGAGTGAGCCTTTGTAAACCGCGCGCACCGCCTCAAACACTTCCATGGGGAAGCGTGTGCGGTTGTCAAAATTGCCGCCGTAGTTGTCAGTGCGGTGATTCGCCACGGGCGACAAGAACTGGTGCAGCAAATAGCCGTGTGCGCCATGCAGCTCGATGGCTTCAATGCCCATGGCTTCTGCGCGTTGTGCGGCTTTGGCAAAGGCTTGTTTGATGTGTTCCAAGCCCTTGGCATCGAGTTCGTGCGGCGCGGTTTCTTGCGCCAAATGCGGGATGGGGGAGGGGCCTTCGGTTGGCCAACCGCCTTGCTCAGGCTTGAGCAACTGGCCACCTTTCCACGGTACGGCGCTGGATGCTTTGCGGCCTGCATGGGCGAGCTGAATGCACACAGGCACCTTGGGGGCCAGCTGGCGTGCGCGATGCAGCTTGTCTTGCAAGGCCGCAGCTGTCGAGTCGTCCCACAGTCCTAGGCACAAGGGCGTGATGCGGCCCTCTGGCACGACGGCGGTGGCCTCAATGATGAACATGGCGGCGCCGCTGTTGAGCATATTGCCCCAATGCATCAAATGCCAATCGCTGGCTTGCCCGTCGTTGGCCGAGTATTGGCACATGGGCGCGACGATGGCGCGGTTGGCCAAGGTCAGTGGGCCGTTTGGTGAGGTGAGGGTGAATTCAGAAAAGAGATGGCTCAAGGGAACTCCAAAAACAAAAATGCCTGCGGTTCAGGCAGGCATGCATCGTAATCAGGAAGACGCCAAAGTCATGGCATCTGGGTGACAAGACGTTCAGTCGAGTTTCACGTCAAAGTCTTCTGGGTTGCCTTTGATCAAGTGGGCATCTTCTTTGTGAACTTTTTCTTCAAAGTCAGAAAGACGGTTGTTCAGTGCGTCGACGTTGTGCTTGATGCCCGCGAGACGGCCATGGAAAGCGTCGTTGATTTGCTCGCGTTTGAGCTTGGCTTCTTGCTGCGCGGCGGCCGTGATTGGCGTGCGTGCTGCGGTAGCGGATGGGGCAGTCGGCTTGCCCCCTCTTTGGGCAGCGGGTGTTGCTGTGGCCTTATTCACCGTGCCATTGGTCGAGCCTGTGGGGAAGTCGACCTTTTTTCGCTCGACCGCGCCAGAAGGCAGGGGTTCGAAATGCGATGTGATGGCTTCGTTGCCTACGCCTTGGCGATTGATGCCAGAGGGGGTGTCTTGCGGTGCAGCCTGACGGTTGAGTGAGGGGGCCTCTGTGCCAATCGCTTGGTTGTTTGGCGCAATGCTGGGGGCTGGGGCGAGTGCTTGGCGATTTGTGTCGAAGCTGTCTTGCGCAATCGCTTGTTGGTTATCTTGAACGCCTAGCTTGGCCAGCTTCTGCTCATGGGTGCTGATGCCATCTGTGGGAATGCCTTGCTCGTTTTTGGCGTTGCCGTCTTGACCTAAAGCTTGGCGATTGAGCCCCTGTGCATCTTGCGCAATGGTTGGGTTGTTGGCCGTGAGAGGCTTGCTGCTGATGTCTTGCACATTGGGTGCAATCACATCCGTAGGGACGCCTTGTCGATTGGCTTCAATCGCTTTTTCGCCGGGAATGTTTTGTTTGTTGGCCGCAACATTGCCGCCGCCTACGTTTTGCTGATTCGATGCAATGACATCGGTTGGGACGCCTTGCCTGTTGGCTGCCGTCACATCCGCAGAAACATTTTGCACATTGGCAGCAATGCCTTTGCTGCTGCCCACAGACTGGATGTTGTCTTGAATCTTGTCGGTGCCTACCTTTTGGTTGTTAGCCTCAAGTGCATCGGTGGAAACGTTTTGGACGTTGGGCTTGGCAGCGCCCTCGCCAGCAACGGTTTGGCGGTTGGCGGCCTCTTTGTTGGCCGCCACTTTTTGGATATTGGCGTCAGTGGTGCCATCGTCTGGTGCGACGTGTGTGGTGTGCTCTGCCAGAGCTGCAGCAAGTGCTTTCTCGGCATCTAAAGCGGCGAGCGCTTTTTGTTCAAACGCGCGTTTGCGCGCTTCGGTCTCTTCTTCATGAGAGACCACGATGTTTTTTGGGGTTTTGGCGTTGCCTGTGTGCTCGGAAACCGAGACGCTGTGCTGAGAGCCACTTCTGACTAAGCCGGAAAAGTCGTCGTCATTCATAAGATCTGAAAGCGCGCTATCGAGTCAGGACGGTAAAGATGTACCGATGGTGCCCGGGGCCGGAATCGAACCGGCACGCCTCGCGGCGGGGGATTTTGAGTCCCCTGCGTCTACCAATTTCACCACCCGGGCACGGGAGAGAAGACCGATATTATGACACAAATTTTTCATCGTTTTCTAAAAAAGTGCTGAGAAGTTAAACGTCGCGACTTAACCCCACGTATTGACGTTGGTACCTTGGCCCAACATCGCTAAAACGTTGGACTGTTGTGCTTTGAGGCTGGCTTGCGCTAACGCAGCCGCTGCCTTTTGGGCGGGTGTTGTTGGCGTGCTGACGTTTGGATTGGCAACGGTGCTTGCGCTTTTGCCATTCTTCCCCTGCATATCTAGCGCGGCTTTTTGTGCCCCTGCCAAGTCTTCATGACGCAAGGCTTGGTACAGGCGACCAAGTGGGCTGGTATTAGTAGCGGCCATAGGCGGCATGCCAGAGGATGCATAGGCTTTTTGCGCTGCTGCCATGTCGCCTGACTTGAGGGCGGCAAACATGTTGTTCATGTTTTGCTGCTTTTGTTGCAGTCCGCTGGCGTACGTGCTTTGTCCAATGGTGTTGACTGTCATTTTTTCTCCGTGTCGGGTCGAGAGGAGATAAGCAATAAACAGACCTTGCTGCATTTGCCACGCTGAGCGGCAAATCATTGCCGCCTTGCGCAGCTTGGATCTCGGCGCAGGGATAACTATGAAATCGAAAGCAAGTTCTACGGCCCCAGGGCTCTTAGGTTCAGCAATGTCGAAGTCCTCTGCGTCTATCAGGTGGCTGACCTAGCTCAACTCAGGCCAGCCTGTCAGCAGCCATAGTGGCAGTAATCGACACAGACTAATCCGTTTTCGATGCTCTCAGCATCGACGCTAGTCCGTGAAATAAACCTACAACGACGAAGCAGCCGAAGAAGTCACCAATAGCCATCGCCATGGCCTTTTGCAAAATTTCTTCGGTGGCCGTCACGCCTTGCCAGATGTAGACCACGTTGTGCGCGACACCGTTCAAAACGCTTGCAGCTAGCGATAGCACGATGATGTGCCCGTATTGCAAGTTGTAAAGCTCGCGGTGTATGTGCAGCAATCGCATCACGATATAAGCGGATATCGGGTAGCAGAGCACACTGACCAATGCAAAGTAGTAGATGGCGGGCATCTGCATGTCGGTCCATAGTGTGGTGCCTGTATAGACACTGGCGATAAGCAAGCCAATCACTGCGGGGACACGACCCAACAAAACACAGAGCAGCTTGACGCCAGCAGGGATGAACAGAAAGCTGATTCCCGGTGCGTAGACGAAGTAGCTGTCGAACAAGTGATTGAGTTCCCAAGATCCGATGAAGGCAAGGCTTGAAATTGCTGCGATGGCAATGTCTAAAAGTCGGATTTGGGGCAACATTTGGGATGAGATTGTCGAGTGCTCCAAGTGTAGCCAGCCTCCCACAAGTGCACCCATCTGCCCACGAGCACAAAACTTAAGACCTAGAACCAATCGCCAATTGCTGTAACACCTTGTTGCGTTTTCAATACCCTTAATTTCAATATTCTCAAGGGGTTGGTATGCAGTTATCTTTTGGTAAGTCGATCAAAAGCTTCCTCGTTTTTACGGCTGTGATCAGTGCGTTGATCTTCTGCGTTGGGGGCGAAGTCAACACAGCCGTGGCGTCCAAGATCGAGCACCGCACGGATGTCATGGCGCCTGTTAAGGTCGAAAACGTTTCCGTAGACTTTTCGCAAGCCCACACTGCGTTAATGAAAAAACCAGATGAAGCGCCGGTCAATTCGTTTTGATTGAGCGTTCAAAAAAGAAAGCGCATCGTATTTGATAACTTCGTCGCGTCTATGTGCTGGCTATAACTGCCTCTATAAAGATAGCTATTAAGTGTTGCTTAAGGATCGCATCTTGGTTGACTATGATTCCTAACTTTATAAACAACGGGGACCATCATGAGCAATAGCATCAGCTCGGCGCACCAGGGTGACAGCGTGATCCGACGTGTTTTCACTGAACCCACAACAGCTGCATTTCAACGCTGGGTGGCAGTGATCAATTTTTGGATTTTGATTTCTTGTCTTTCACTTGCCGGTGAAACTGTTGAGCCTTATGCAACAACGTACGACCATCTGTTCACCATGGTCGAGTACGCCGCGGTGCTGTTCTTCACGATCGATTACTTGGGTAACTTGTATTTCGCCAAAGACCGTGTGAAGTACTTTTTTAGTTTCTGGGGCTTGGTTGATTTGATTTCTATCATGCCAACTTATTTGATGGTCATGAATTTGACTGCCTTGCAAGGCTCCAAAGTATTCCGCGTATTACGCGTAGTTCGAGTACTTCGAGTTTTGAAGATGGCTCGTATTGCCTTGCAACAGTTGGAAAACAAGGTGGAAAAATCCAATCCCATCTTGACCAATCTGAAGATCTACTTCATTGCCTTGTTCTCAGTTGTCATGATCTCCAGCACGTTGATGTACTACGTGGAAGGTAATCTGTACTCCCCTGAAGCGATTGGACACGGCCAAGAATTGCTTGATGCACAAATCAAAGCAACGCCACTGCCTGCTGATGCGCCTCCCGAGGCTTCCAAGTTCATGCCTGTTGATCCTGTGAGCGGTAACCCGATCCCGGAAGATAAACGCTTCTTCACCTCCATCCCTGCTGCGATGTGGTGGTGCATGGTGACTTTGACGACAACTGGTTATGGCGATATGTTCCCGATCACTTTTGGTGGCCGCTTCATTGCGGCAATCACCATGTTGATGGGCTTGGTACTGTTTGGTATTTTGTTGAATATCGTTGGAAAAACCATCATGGTTATGCTTTTCGGCGAATCTTTGACCGATGACAGTCAAACGCCTGCCACGCGAGAGTCAATTTTGAAATCACTAGTGAGTCGCGGTTGGATTTCTGAACAACGTGCAAGTGAAATTGAGTTGCTGTCAGAAGATGACATCAAATCAAGAATGAAAAACCTTTAAGGTTTGCATTCTCAAAGAGCCGCTACTACTTACTCAGTGGCGGCTTTTTTTTCAGCATGCATGCTCAACAAAAACCAAGATGTCTCAGTTTTGAGAGTTTGAGCAAGCTGACGCGCCAACAACGTTTGATAGACATCGGCAACTATTGAATGAAAAGTCTTGCCGTCTTCACGTGCTAAGGAACGACATGGCAACTAAAAAAATGACAGCTCCACAATGGCTTGATCTTCCAGAAGATCATGATTACCCAGCTGCCGCTTCTTATCTCTCTTTAACACTGGTAGAGAAAAAGACGAAGAAATTGGTGACTGCTTTACGTAAGGCAGAGATCACGCATTTCAAAGCCAAGGACATTTTTCGCGCATCAGGTTTGTCATTGCTTGGCGTTAGCAACTCTCACGTTGAAAAAGATCGCAAAAAAATTATCAAAGGAATGCGATTGTCACCTTTGCTCCTCATTCGTGATTCTGAAAAGGGGCGAGTGATTGTTGCCGATGGGTATCACCGACTTTGCGCTGTTTACGACATGGATGAAGATGCTTTGATTCCCTGCAAGATTGCCTAGTGCAACTTTCTCAAAGAAATGCACGGCAAAAATATTGACTCTTAGCCCACAAGAGCGCGGCATCATCGAAGCTGCTTTTGCTATTGATGCATCTGCGTAGTATTGCCCCGTCTCATTTTGTGACGCACCAAGACACGATCGGTGATTCTCAGCATAGAAACACAATCGTGGCCGTGTGTAGACGTTCAAAAGTCTGGCTTGCTTGGCTCAAGTGGGCTGGTTCATTCCCCCAGATGCTGCCGAATTTTGTCCAGCATGTGATCCACTTTGAAAGGTTTGGCCAGATGGTCATTCATGCCCGCATTCAGACATGCTTGGCGGTCATCGCCGACGGCACCCGCAGAGACGCCGATGATTTTCAAATTCAGTTGATTCATCTGGCGTAGCGTTTCTGCCAGCTCAATGCCGCCCATGTCAGGCATTTCTACATCGACCAGCATCACGTCGTAGTGTTGGTCTTTCAGTTTTTCGAGGGCGGTGAGGCCGCTGTCCGCATGGTCCACGGCCATGCCATGGTGTTTCAGCAGGCGGCACATGGCATCGCGAACAGCGTCGTTGTCTTCCACCACCAGTACGCTGCGCCCCTTGAGGTTGACGTTGGCAAATGGGTTGAGCGTTTCGCCTTGCTCGCTTGTCAATGCTGTATCTGCATGCTTTCCCACGCGCGCAGTAAACCAAAACGTGGAGCCGCTTCCCAAAGATGAAGTGACACCTGCATCGCCCGCCATGAGCTGAGCCAGTTGGCGGCAAATAGGAAGCCCCAACCCGGTGCCGCTGGTGCGTGAGATATTGCTTTGCGTGCCTTGAACAAAACGTTCGAAAACACGTTCACACATGTCTGCTGACAGCCCTTGTCCTGAATCTTGCACAGAGAATTTGATGGTCACGTCATTTTCAGAGCGCTCAATTTGTTCTACGTAGATTCGCACAAAACCTTGCTCTGTGAATTTCACCGCGTTGCTCGTCAAGTTCAGCAAGGCTTGGGTGAGCCGAGGGGCGTCGCCAATCAGCGTCACGCGATCGTCCATGTTGAAGAGGACGGCATAGTCCAAGCCTTTGCTTTTGGCGCTGTGGGCCACCAAGTCACTGACCTGCGTGACAACCTCATTCAAAACAAAAGGCGCTTTTTTAATTTCAACCTTGCCAGATTCAATTTTGGAAAAATCCAAAATGTCATTGATGAGGTGAAGCAGTAGCTCACCCGCAGACTGTGCTTTTTCTAGTGATTCACGTTGGTCCGCTGCATCTGTTGGGTGCATGGCTTGCGCCATGTAGGCCAACATGGCGGTCATGGGGGTGCGCACTTCGTGGCTGATGTGGGCCACAAATTCGCTCTTGGCGTTGTTGGCTCTTTCGGCGGCTTGGCGCGCAGATTTCAGTTCATCTTCATAGAGCTTGCGTGCCGTGATGTCTCGGGTCACGCCCAAAATTTCTATCAGTGCACCCTGTGCATCGGCCAAAGGGAAGGCCAAGACTTCGGTCCAAAAGGTGGATCCGTCTTTGCGGTAGTACTCCAATTCGCCGTGGAAGTTTTTGGGCGTTTCGCCACGTTGCACGGCTTGCAGCACATCCATAAAGTACTGAGCTGAAATGCTTTGCGAATCGGGTGTCAGTATTTGGTCGATGGTTTGCTGCATCGCTTCTTCGGGCGTGAGTCCGCGAAGCTTAAAAACAGCGGGGCTGGTGTAAGTGATAGAGCCATCCAGGCCCATGGTCCAAATCACGTCGTTGGCATAGTCAGCCAGCAGGCGGTGGCGTTGTTCAATCAGATGCAAGGATCGATTGGAATCCGCAAACCCGCCCTCGCTCGCGGCATGTGTGTTGGCTAAATATTGGGTCGTGGTCATTCGGGCTCAATAGATGGGTTGATCTGGTGTCTGGGCTGAACACGCCGGGCGAAAGTGTAAGACAGGCGATAGGCACTTACCCTTGGCGCCAATTTGATAAAATTGGCAAATGAGCAGAGACGACGTAACCACAAAAATCGCCAGCGACGGTCTTCGCTACAAATCCAAAGCGGGCGGTAGTCCCTTCGGTGCAACAGGCAACATGATCAACACCATGAGCTGTATGAAGTGTGGGTTGCACAAACCTCGCGCTTTAGGGTCGTTTCGGCGCCTCTTGGACAAAAGCCATTTCTTCTGCGGTGACTGCCGGCCCATCAAGGCGGCTGAAGCTGTATAAAAAAATCCCCGTGTAAACAAATACACGGGGATTTTTTTTACGACGATTGCGACTTAAGCGCGCGCTTTGCGGCGTGCAGGTGCCTTGGCTGCTTTGGGGGCGTGCTCTTTCAATTTGGCAATGCCTTCTTGGGCCAACGCGGCTGTTTTCTTGGCGTTTTGGCGGGCTTCGGCCAGCGCCTTGTTGCCCGCATCCACAGCGGCCTTGACCGCTTGCACGGCAACTTCAGAGCCTTCAGGGGCTTTTTTCAGGTTGTCGTTGATGGCTTTGTTCGCCGCTGCGTGGGCTTGATCAAAGTGGCCTTCTGCAAAAGCAGTGGCTTCAGCTTGGAACTGTTGGGCCAACTCAAAGGCCGTTGCTGCAAAACCTGCCAAGCTCTTGGCCGATGTTTCCAGTTGCGCTTTCAACAACGCGATGGCTTCTGTGGGGTCTTTCACTTCTAAAGCAGAGGTCAGTTGGTCTTGTGCCAATTCGGCGTTGACTTTGGCTTGCTCGAGCGTCAGCTCAGTGATGCGCTCCACTTGTGCGAACGACAGGTTCGCCAATTCAAAAGCGGCTTGCACAGAGGCTTCAACTTGGGGTTTGATTTGGTTTTGCATGTTTATTCCTTGGGTGATTGATTTGATCCAGAAATGTTATCGACCAATTTTGAAAAAACAACGGCTTGGGTTGGCTTTAGAGCCAGTGCTCTAGCGGACTTTTTTCTATAGCCGGCCCATGGATGGCATACCACTTATGGCACAGTGTGGGCTATGAGTTCACACCTGATTTACCCCACGATTGAAGACGCGATTGGTAAGACGCCTTTGGTCGCTTTGCAGCGCATGGGTGCTGCCGACAACGCCAAACGCGGCAACGTGATTTTGGGCAAGCTTGAAGGCAACAACCCCGCCGGTTCTGTCAAAGACCGTCCAGCGTTGTCCATGATTCAGCGCGCGCAAGAGCGCGGCGACATCAAACCTGGCGACACTTTGATTGAAGCCACCTCTGGCAACACCGGCATTGCACTGGCGATGGCTGCGGCCATCAAGGGCTACCGCATGGTGCTCATCATGCCCGAGGACTTGTCGATTGAACGCGCGCAAACCATGAAGGCCTTTGGCGCTGAGCTGATCTTGACGCCCAAGAGCGGCGGCATGGAATACGCCCGCGACTTGGCCGAGCGCATGGCCAAAGAAGGCAAGGGCCGCGTGCTGGACCAATTCGCCAACGAAGACAACCCACGCATCCACTACGAAACCACAGGCCCCGAGCTGTGGGAGCAGACGCAGGGCCGCATCACGCACTTCGTGAGCGCCATGGGCACGACGGGCACCATCACCGGCGTGTCGCGTTATTTGAAAGAGAAGAACCCCGCCATTCGCATCATTGGCGCGCAGCCCTCAGAAGGCTCGCGCATTCCTGGCATTCGCAAATGGCCGCAAGAGTACTTGCCCAAAATTTACGACGCCAGCAACGTGGATGAGTTGGTCTACGTCAGCCAAGACGATGCCGAAGACATGTGCCGACGCATGGCGCGTGAAGAAGGCATCTTTGCGGGCATTTCTGCCGCTGGTGCTTGCTGGGTGGCGATGCAAATTGCGCAGCAGGTCGAGAACGCCACCATCGCCTTCATCGTCTGCGACCGCGGCGATCGCTATTTGTCGACAGGTGTGTTTCCCGCATGAACATCGATGTCGAACTGGACACGCGCGGCCTGAACTGTCCGCTGCCGATCTTGAAAGCCAAGAAGGCCCTCACCGCCATGGCAAGTGGTCAGGTGCTGAAAGTGGTGTCAACCGACACAGGCTCATTGCGCGACTTTGCGGCCTTTGCCAAACAAACCGGCAATGAGTTATTGTCG
>Ga0213918_1000359_pt1 | contig 10510 bp, 5 predicted proteins | sample McNCre217MG_FD_163422 | JGI IMG/M metagenome (GOLD analysis project Ga0213918, IMG submission 163422) | Freshwater microbial communities from McNutts Creek, Athens, Georgia, United States - 2-17 MG | ecosystem: Environmental > Aquatic > Freshwater > Creek | place: USA: Georgia | collected 2017-06-12 | reverse complement strand
CTTGATTCTCGAAGGCGCGCGCGAGCACAACCTACAAAACCTGAGCATCGAGTTCCCGCTGCAGCGATTGGTGTGTATCACCGGCGTCAGCGGCTCGGGCAAGTCCACCCTGATTCAAGACGTGCTCACGCCCGCTTTGCTGCGCCACTATGGCCGCGCCACCGAAACACCGGGCGCACATGACCGCTTGTTGGGCGCGGACTACTTGAGTGACGTGGTGTTTGTGGACCAATCGCCCATCGGCAAAACCGCACGTTCTAATCCAGCTAGTTACGTGGGTGCCTGGGACGCAGTGCGAGAAATTTTCGCGGTGGCCCCACTGTCCAAGCAACGAGGCTACACCGCCTCAAAGTTCAGCTTCAACAGCGGCGATGGTCGCTGCCCGACATGTGGCGGCTCTGGTTTCGAGCACGTCGAAATGCAGTTCTTGAGCGACGTGTATTTGCGCTGTCAAGATTGCAACGGCCAACGCTACAGACCAGAAATCCTAGAAGTCCGCATCGAGCGCAAAAAGCCGGTTGGCGCTGGGGCAGTGCTGACGCAGCGACATTCTGAGCAAAGCGAAGAGGAGCAAGGCAGTGCTGCCCCAGCGACAACCAGCGTCTTCCTCAACGTGGCGGACGTGTTGGAGCTGACGGTAGGTGAAGCGTTAGAAATTTTTGCGGGTGACCGTGAAGTTGTGCGCACCTTGCAGCCAATCGTGGATGTTGGCTTGGACTATGTGAAGCTTGGACAACCTGTGCCTACTCTAAGTGGTGGCGAAGCTCAGCGTTTGAAGTTGGCAGGCTTCTTGGCCGAGGCCGCCAAAGCCAAAACATCGAGCAGGCAATCACTCGCAAAAAAAGGCGTGCTGTTCTTGTTCGACGAGCCCACCACAGGTTTGCACTTTGACGACATTGCCAAACTCATGCGCGCCATGCGCCGCTTGTTGGAAGACGGCAACTCGCTCATCGTCATTGAACACAACCTCGACGTCATCCGTGCCAGCGATTGGCTGATTGACCTCGGGCCCGAAGGTGGTGATGCCGGTGGTTTGTTGGTCGCCGAAGGCACGCCTGAAGAAGTGCGCCTGCACCCCACGTCGCACACAGGCAAAGCCTTGCGTGACTACGCAGCTTCGATGGGCGTGGTGTATGAGTTGGATGACGCCAAAGCGTCTGCCGGTTTGTTGGCGGCTGAAGACACGGCCCGGTTTGCAAAAGCTGCGCGTGGCATATCCGTTGCCGATGGTGCGATTCAAATCATCAATGCCAAAGAACACAACCTCAAAAGCTTGAGCGTCAACATTCCACGCGGCAAGTTCAACGTCATCACGGGCGTGTCGGGCTCAGGCAAGTCCACGCTTGCGTTTGATATTTTGTTCAACGAGGGTCAACGCCGCTATTTAGAAAGTCTCAACGCTTACGCGCGCAGCATCGTGCAGCCTGCAGGCCGCCCCGAGGTGGACGCGGTGTATGGCATTCCACCGACGGTGGCGATTGAGCAACGGTTGAGCCGTGGTGGTCGCAAGTCCACCGTGGGCACGACCACCGAGGTGTGGCACTTCTTGCGCTTGCTTTACGTCAAGCTCGGCACACAGCATTGCACGCACGATGGTGCGGCGGTGCAGCCGCAAACCGCAGAACGCATTGCCGCACAGCTGATGCGCGAGTTCAAAGGTCAACACATCGGCCTGATGAGCCCCTTGGTGATGAACCGCAAAGGCGTCTACACCGAGCTGGCCGATTGGGCACGCCCGCGCGGCTACACGCATTTGCGTGTGGATGGGCACTTCTTGCCGACCAATGGCTTCCCGCGTCTGGACCGTTTCAAAGAACACACCATTGAATTGCCCGTGGCTAGCCTCGAGGTGTCCGCACAAAACGAAACTGCCTTGCGTCAAGCACTCACCACGGCACTAGAGCACGGCAAAGGCGTGGTGCATGTGCTGAGTCAACTCGATGGTTTGCGCGAGGCGATGGAGGCCGGCACAGACACCAACAGCATTGGTCGCTTGGATGTGTACTCCACCAAGCGCGCCTGCCCTGTGTGCGACACCTCGTATGCCGAGCTAGATCCACGCTTGTTCTCGTACAACAGCAAGCACGGCTGGTGCCCCGACTGTGTGGGCACGGGCGTGAAGCTCAACAAAGACCAGCGCAAAGTGTTGGACGACTCGGTGCGCGACGACAAAGACAAAGGCCGTGAACAAACCTTTGCCGAGCCCGATGTGGACGACTTGGTCGATGTGGCTTGCCCGACCTGCGAAGGCACACGTTTGAACGCCACGGCACGTGCCGTGAAGTTTGCAGGCGTGGGCATCACCGACATCGCACGCTTGAGCGTGACCGAAATTCGCAAGTGGGTCGAGAAGTTGGCGATGAGTGGGCGTGACGCCGACATCGCCCGCGATCTGTTGCCTGAAATCAAGAGCCGTTTGGAGTTTTTAGAGCAGGTCGGTTTGAACTACCTCACGCTCGACCGTGGCGCGCCTACGCTCAGTGGCGGCGAGGCGCAACGCATTCGCTTGGCCGCGCAGTTGGGCAGCAACTTGCAGGGCGTTTGCTATGTGTTGGACGAGCCCACGATTGGTCTGCATGCGCGTGACAACCAAATTTTGTTGAACGCCTTGCATTTGCTCAGCGACAAGGGCAACACGCTGGTGGTGGTGGAGCACGACGAAGACACCATTCGCCGTGCGGACCACATCATCGACATTGGGCCTAGCGCGGGTAAGCGTGGCGGGCGGTTGATGGGTGAGGGTTCGGTGAAAGACATCACCTCGCAGAGCGAATCGCAAACGGGACGTTATTTGTTGCATGCGATGCGGCATCCGTTGCAGGCGCGTCGGCCTGTGTCTGAGGCGGCGCTGTCTGCTTTTGCGGCTGCCGTCGCGTCTGCTGCTTCGCTCGCTGCGAAGGACGAGGCATTGCCGGGTTCCTCATGCGGCGAGCCAAAATCGTTACCCGGCAACGCCCCATCCTCCGCGAAGGTGGGTAAGCGCAAGGCGGCTGCGCCTGTTGCTGAAGATGCTTCGGTTGGTGCTGCTGTGCTTCAGTGGTTGTCGCTTGAGGGGGCATCGCTGCACAATTTGAGCGACGTGAGTGTGTCGATTCCGCTTAAGCGTCTGGTCGCGGTCACCGGTGTATCGGGGTCTGGCAAGTCCACCCTCGCGCGCGATGTGCTGTTGCACAACGTGGCGGCTGCGGTGGCGCAGCGCTCTACGCAGGCGGGGCGCAAGCTCGATGAGGAAGGCAAGCATCCGACATGGTCTGGCTGCACGGGGCTTGATGGTTATCAAACCATTGATCGCGTGTTGGAGGTGGACCAAACGCCGATTGGTAAAACACCGCGTTCATGCCCTGCAACCTACATTGGTTTTTGGGACACGATTCGCAAACTGTTTGCTGAAACACTCGAAGCCAAAGCACGCGGTTACGGCGCAGGACGTTTCAGTTTCAACACGGGCGAAGGCCGTTGCCACACGTGCGAAGGCCAAGGCCTGCGCACGATTGAGATGAGCTTTTTGCCCGACGTGAAAGTGCCTTGCGAAACCTGTCGCGGCGCACGCTTCAACCCTGAAACTTTGGCGGTGAGCTGGCGCGGCAAGAGCATTGGTGATGTGTTGCAAATGGAAGTGGACGAGGCCGTGGAGTTCTTCGCCACCATGCCCAACATTGCGCATCCCTTGCAGCTGCTCAAAGACGTGGGCTTGGGCTACCTCACCTTGGGCCAGCCTTCACCCACACTCAGCGGCGGTGAAGCACAGCGCATCAAGCTGGTGACAGAGCTGAGCAAGGTGCGCGACGACGTGACGCGCCGAGGCAACAAAGCACCGCACACGCTGTATGTGTTGGACGAACCCACGGTGGGCCTGCACATGGCCGATGTGGACAAGCTCATTCGCGTGTTGCACCGCTTGGTGGATGGCGGTCACAGCGTGGTGGTGATTGAGCACGACCTCGATGTGATTGCCGAGGCGGATTGGATCATTGACCTTGGGCCTGAGGGCGGCGATGGCGGTGGCTTGATCGTCGCGGCGGATACGCCAGAAGCGGTGGTCGATCTGGGCACGCACACGGGTGTTGCATTGAAGCCAGTGTTGGCGAGGGTGTAACGTTTCTTTTGTTGCGCTACGTTTCTGGGGCTCTGCTTGTTTCGTTGGCGTGGCTGCGTGCTGCGGGATAAGCCTAGGCTCCTCTTCGCTGCGCTCAGAATGTCGCTACGGCTTATCCCGCAGCACTTGTTTGTTTGCGAATGACTTCGCTCATACAAGTTGGTGCATGAGCGACGTTCTGAGTGTCAGAGTTTTCGCGTGTGGGTATGCGCGTGTACCCGTACCCGAATCTGATGCGTGCAACGCGAAGACAGACTCAGTGGTGTTGCCCGTAGCGACATTCTGAGCGCAGCGAAGAGGAGCCTAGGGCAATGCCACTGAGTCTCTCTTCACTACAAAAGCAAAGAATCAACCCGCAGTAGACAAAGCCAACCCAGCATGCTCCCGCAGCGGATGGAAATGGATTTTCGGAAACCGCTCTTGCGCCAGTCGCACGTCATAAGGTGAGGTGCACAAATACGCCAAGGTGTTGGCCGCATCCAAAGCCATGCGCTGTGGATAGGCATAGGTGAACTCACGCAGCTCAGCCGGTGTGTCCGCCGTGATCCAGCGCGCACCCGTGTACTGGCAGCTCTCTAATTTCACGTCGCAGTCGTATTCGGCTTTCAAGCGGTGTTGCACCACTTCAAACTGCAACTGGCCCACCGCACCCAGCAGCATGGCGCCGCCAGCTTCTGGTTTGAACACTTGAATCGCGCCTTCTTCACCCAGTTGGTCCAAGCCTTGTTGCAGTTGCTTGGTGCGCAATGGGTTTTTCAAAATCACCGTCATGAACAACTCTGGTGCGAAGAACGGCAGGCCTGTGAACTGCAGTGCCGCGCCGTCGGTGATGGTGTCACCCAGCTGAACACCGCCGTGGGTGGTGAAGCCGATGATGTCGCCGGCATAGGCCTCTTCCACCGCTTCGCGGCGTTGTGACATGAAGGTCACCACGCTGGTGGGGCGAAGTTCTTTGGAGGTGCGTTGCACCTTGAGCTTCATGCCGGGGGTGAACTTGCCCGAGGCCACGCGCACAAAGGCAATGCGGTCGCGGTGGTTGGCGTCCATGTTGGCTTGCACCTTGAACACCACACCTGCGAAACCTTCGTCTTCGGGCTGAATGGTTTTCTCAATGGCTTGCTTGTTGACGACAAGATGGCTCAAACGCGGGCGGGGTGAAGGCGCGAGGTCGACCAAGGCGTCGAGCACTTCCATCACACCAAAGTTGTTCACGCCTGAGCCAAAGAATACGGGGGTTTGCTTGCCGGCCAAGAAGGCCTCTTTGTCGAACTTGGGTGACGCGCCCGTGGCCAGCTCCATGCTTTCCATGGCAGTGGCCCATTCCAAACCAAAGCGTTCTGCCAGTTTGTCTTGTTCGGTCAATGGGTGCGTTTCAAAGTCTTGGGGCAAACGCTCAGAGCCTGAATCAAACACGGTCATGGCTTGCGTGCGCAAGTTGATGATGCCGCCGAACAATTTGCCTTGGCCGACAGGCCATGTCATGGGCACGCAGGGCATGCCCAGTTCGCGTTCGACTTCGTCGAGGATGTCGAGCGGGTCGCGCACTTCGCGGTCCATCTTGTTGACGAAGGTGATGATGGGCGTGTCGCGCTGACGGCACACCTCAATCAGGCGTCGTGTTTGTGCTTCCACACCGTTGGCCGCATCAATCACCATCAAGGCCGAGTCCACGGCGGTGAGCACGCGGTAGGTGTCTTCCGAGAAGTCTTTGTGGCCGGGGGTGTCGAGCAGGTTGATGACGTGGTCGCGGTACAGCATCTGCATGACCGAGGAAGCCACCGAAATGCCGCGTTGCTTTTCAATCTCCATCCAGTCCGACGTGGCGTGGCGGCTGGCTTTGCGACCTTTGACGGCACCCGCAATTTGAATCGCACCCGAGAACAGCAACAGCTTTTCGGTCAGCGTGGTTTTACCCGCGTCAGGGTGAGAAATGATGGCAAAGGTGCGGCGACGGCGCACTTCGTTCAGAAAGGAGCTCATGGGGTCACTATAAAAAGGGAGTGCCTAAAAATGGCAAATCAAGGCGGGAATCATAGCGCTGGGTCCGTGGTGAATCAGGGGTTTTAGAAGTTCGTTTAAAATCTTGGCTATCCGAGGAGCGCTGCAGCCTGCGGACCTGCAACAGGTCTATTCATCAGGTGAGGCTCGGGTTTCCAACCGCGCTCACCCACTGTCAACGTGAGGTGAGCACCTCGTGAATCTTCATGAATGCTTGTCGCGCCCTGACATTGGTTTGACCCACTGTTTGGAGTATTTATTCATGAACGCTGTTCTCAAATCCAATCCCGCCACCGATTTCATCGTGGCCGATATGTCGCTGGCCGCTTGGGGCCGCAAAGAAATCAAAGTTGCCGAAACCGAAATGCCCGGTTTGATGGCCATCCGTGAAGAGTTCGCCAAAGCGCAGCCTTTGAAGGGTGCTCGCGTGACCGGCTCTTTGCACATGACCATTCAAACGGCTGTGTTGATCGAAACCTTGAAGTCTTTGGGCGCTGATGTGCGTTGGGCTTCTTGCAACATCTTCTCAACCCAAGACCACGCTGCTGCTGCGATTGCCGAAGCTGGCATTCCTGTGTTCGCCACCAAAGGCGAAACATTGACTGAGTACTGGGACTACACCCACCGCATTTTTGAATTCGGCGCCAAAGGTGCTGAAGGCGAAGGCCCCAACATGATCTTGGACGACGGTGGTGACGCCACGTTGTTGATGCACTTGGGCAAGCGCGCTGAAACCGACGCGTCTTTGATCGCCAACCCCACCAGCGAAGAAGAAACCTGTTTGTTCAACGCCATCAAAGCCAAATTGGCGGTGGACCCCACTTGGTACAGCCGCAAAGGTGCGCACATCATTGGCGTGACCGAAGAAACCACCACCGGCGTGTTGCGCTTGAACGAAATGGCCGCCAAGGGCAGCTTGATGTTCCGCGCCATCAACGTGAACGACTCGGTGACCAAGAGCAAGTTTGACAACCTGTACGGTTGCCGCGAATCTTTGGTGGACTCCATCAAGCGCGCGACCGACGTGATGATCGCTGGCAAAGTGGCTTGCGTGGCCGGTTACGGCGACGTGGGCAAAGGTTCTGCCCAAGCCTTGCGCGCTTTGAGCGCCCAAGTCTGGGTGACCGAGATCGACCCGATCAACGCCTTGCAAGCCGCCATGGAAGGCTACAAAGTGGTCACCATGGAATACGCCGCTGACAAGTGCGACATCTTTGTGTCGGCCACCGGCAACAAGAACGTGATCCGCTACGAGCACATGGCCGCCATGAAAGACGAAGCCATTGTTTGCAACATCGGTCACTTCGACAACGAAATCGATGTGGCGGCGTTAGAAAAGTGCAAGTGGGACGAGATCAAGCCTCAAGTCGACCATGTCATCTTCCCAGACGGCAAGAAGATCACCTTGTTGGCCAAAGGCCGCTTGGTGAACTTGGGTTGCGCCACAGGCCACCCTAGCTTTGTGATGAGCTCCAGTTTTGCGAACCAAACGATCGCTCAAATCGAGTTGTTCACCAAGCAAGACCAATACGAAGCGGGCAAGGTCTATGTGTTGCCTAAGCACCTCGACGAAAAAGTGGCGCGTTTGCACCTCAAGAAAGTGGGCGCCATGCTGACCGAGTTGAGCGACGAGCAAGCCGCTTACATCGGCGTGTCTAAGAACGGCCCTTACAAAGCCAACACTTACCGCTACTAAGCACTTCGCACTTCACGGATGCGTGCTGACCAGCTACTTCTCGAACGTGGTTTAGCCGCTTCGCGCTCTCAAGCGCAGCGGCTGATTGCCTCTGGCGTCGAGTGGCGGTTGGGCACCAAGCCGTGGCAACGCGTGACCAAAAATGGTGACGAATTGCCGCTGCCTTGCGAAGTGCGTTTGCTAGACACCGCCGAGGCGCGTTATGTGTCTCGCGGTGGTTTGAAGCTGGAAGGTGCGCTGCAAAGCAGCGGCCTATCTGCCCAAGGTTTGCGCTGCCTCGATGTGGGGCAAAGCACAGGCGGTTTTACTGATTGCTTGTTGCAGCAAGGTGCGGCGCAAGTGGTGGGCTTGGATGTGGGGCATGGCCAGTTGCATCCTCGTTTGCGCGACGATGCGCGTGTGGTGTGTGTGGAACGCATCAACGCCCGCGAATTAGAAGCGAATGATGCGCGTGTGCCAGGCGTGCAACAAGGTTTTGAGTTGGTGGTGGGTGATTTGTCTTTCATCTCACTCACCCTGGTATTACCCGCGTTGCTGCCTTTGTTGAAAAAGGGCGGCGCGCTGCTGATGTTGGTCAAGCCGCAGTTTGAACTGCAGCCCAGCGACATTGGCAAAGGTGGTTTGGTCAAGGACGAAGCCAGCTATGTGCAGGTGGAGGCGCGATTGCGCGAGGCCTGTGCAGCATTGAATTTAGAGGTGTTGGGCTATTGGCCCAGCGCCATTGCCGGTGGCGATGGCAATAAGGAATTTTGGATTGGTGCGCGTCGTGCATGACGCGCCAACACGTGAGACGGATATGAACGCGAACAACAGCTTGAGCATTGAGTTTTTCCCACCCAAAACGCCAGAGGGTGCCGAGAAGTTGCGCGTTGTGCGCCAAGCGTTGTACCCGCTCCAACCGCAGTTTTGTTCGGTGACTTATGGCGCGGGCGGTTCGACCCAAGCCGGCACGATCTCGACGTTGAAAGAAATCTTGAGCGAAGGTATGTCGGCAGCCTCGCACTTCTCGTGCATTGGTGCCACGCGCGACAGCGTGCGTCAACAACTGGCCGAGTTCAAAGCCATGGGCGTGAAGCGCTTGGTGGCCTTGCGTGGCGACTTGCCCAGCGGCTACGGCGCGGGGGGCGAGTTTCAATACGCCAGCGATTTGGTGGCGTTTATTCGTGCCGAGACAGGAGATGACTTCGGCATCGAAGTGGCGGCCTATCCCGAGATTCACCCGCAAGCCAAATCAGCCGAAGCAGATTTGCAAGCCTTTGCCACCAAAGTAAAAGCGGGTGCAGATTCAGCCATCACGCAATACTTTTACAACAGCGATGCGTATTTCCGTTTTGTGGAAGACACCGACAAGCTGGGCGTTGAAATCCCAATCATTCCGGGCATCATGCCCATCACCAGCTCGTCGCAGTTGCTGCGTTTTTCAGATGCCTGCGGTGCAGAAATTCCCCGTTGGATTCGCTTGCGATTGCAGGGCTACGGCGATGACATCGCGTCGATCAAAGCCTTTGGTTTGGAAGTTGTGACAGATCTGTGCGAGCAGCTGCGTGCCGGTGGTGCACCAGGCTTGCACTTCTACAGCATGAACCAAAGTGCCGCCACATTGGCTATTTGTAAAAACCTAGGGTTGACGGCCTAACCCGTTCTCACTTGATGTGCATCAAGTTGCGACGATGCGCGGCTTGATCTGCGTCAAGCTTGGCGCCTCGGCTTTGCTGTGAAATTAACAGCACGGGAATAGACCCGAATAAAGCTAAGGAAAACATCATGAAGAAAATTCTCATCGCCGCCGCTGTTGGTATGTTGGTTGCTGGTTCTGTGGCTGCTCAAGAGTCACCATGGTTGGTGCGCGCACGCGCTGTGAACTTGCAGATGGATAACAAGGATTCAACAGGCTTAGGTTTGACAGTCAATGACAAAACCATTCCAGAGGTTGATGTGAGCTACTTCTTCAACAAGAACGTTGCCGCAGAGTTGGTTTTGACCGTTCCTCAGAAACAACATGTGTATTCGAACGGTTCAGATTTGGGCACCTTCAAACACCTGCCACCAACTTTGACAGTCCAGTATCACTTCACTGACTTGGCTGGTTACAAGCCATACGTAGGCGCAGGCTTGAACTACACCCAAATTACGGCTGAGAAAATCGGTGCTGTAACGCTGAGTGACAAGAGCATCGGTGGCGCACTCCAGGCGGGCGTTGATATTCCTTTGACAAAGCAGGTGTCATTGAACATTGATGTGAAAAAGGTTTACATCAAGACGCACGTGTACTCGAGCGGAGCAGATGTGGGCACTTTGAAGCTTGACCCAGTCTTGGTCGGCGTGGGCGTTGGCTATCGCTTCTAAGCATTCGCCTCTCCAAGCAAAAAGGCCTCGCACTGCGAGGCCTTTTTTTCATGCGCGTGAAGGAGTCAACTTAGCCGCCCGACTCCACCACCCAGCCGCGGCCAGGGCCGCGTGCCAAGGCTTCTTCCACGATAGGCAGCGCTTCGTTCAACAAAGGCTTCAATGTGAAGGGCGGGTTGACGATGAACATGCCGCTGGCGCTTAAGCCTGCGTCATTGCCGCCCGTTTTGCGGCCGATGGCCAAGGTGGCATGGAGCCATGGCTTTTTGGCTTGGCTGCACAGGCCTTTGAGCTTGCGTGGCAAATCGTGCGCTTCTGGGCGCGGCACGATGGGGTACCACACGATGTAGGTGCCGGTGGCAAAGCGCTTCAAG
>Ga0213918_1000357_pt1 | contig 10529 bp, 13 predicted proteins | sample McNCre217MG_FD_163422 | JGI IMG/M metagenome (GOLD analysis project Ga0213918, IMG submission 163422) | Freshwater microbial communities from McNutts Creek, Athens, Georgia, United States - 2-17 MG | ecosystem: Environmental > Aquatic > Freshwater > Creek | place: USA: Georgia | collected... | reverse complement strand
CTCAAGGGCCATAGCCAAGTTACACCAATCAGGGTGAACGTACAATGCAGAGTAACGGTTACCTGCGGTGTTTAGGCCAGTGAAGGAGTCTTGAGTGGGAAGGTAAGGAGAACCAGCAACACCAGGAGTCGGGGAAGCGATACCGTTAGCACCGTTGGTGTAACCTGTGAGGGAGTTACGTGTGATTTGGGTGGAAACGATAACATCGGCACCGAAGATGGAACCGATAATGCGACCGCGTTGAATTACAGAGGGACCATCAATGTAGTCACGGGAGATGAAGCGGTTCAGGCTCATGATGTCGCTTTCTTGTTGAGGAGCGATAAGGAGCTTGCGGCCTTCAGCAGGAACGTCGTTAACGTCTAAAGCTTCTTTGGCGGTTAAGATATCAGCTTCAAGAATGGTTGCACCAGTGTCAAGTTCTTGACCTGCGAACTTGAGAGCAGCTCTCATGGCCAAAACTTGGTTGTCAATGTCACGGGCAAGAGCGTAGGCAGCTTCACGAGTGTACTCTGCACGAAGATTGTACTTGGCTTGCATTTCCAAGATATCTTCAATACTGAAGGAAGACTCAACGTCACGGTCAATCAACATCGTGTACTCGCCTTCAGTCAATGCCTGTAGGGTCACAGGAGTTTCAGGAAGACGAGGGTAAACACCTAAGCGAGAGATTTTAGGGAGGTGCAGAGTATCATTCTTCTTACCCAAGAACATAATCTTGCGGCAAAGGTCAGCAGCCAGAAGCTTTTTATCGCGGAAGCGAAGTAAGTCATCAACCCAAATCTCAGGGATAAAGACCTGACCATTAGACAAGCCCATTGCTGAGCCAACATAAGGAGATGGAAGCATTGTTGTTGTGCCTTAAAAATTGTTGTTGTGTAGGGGTAGTTAGCGTACTAATCCGTGTTGGTAGGCATATGAGATTGCAGACTGATTCTTGATGTAGTCAGACTCACTCATGCTTCGGATTTGTTCTTTAGTGAATTGTGGCTCTTGCGATTTCTGCAAGTTCTGGGGCACTGACGGGCGGTCGTACCGTGGGGGTTGTGCGTAGGGAACCTGTGGGCCTTGTGCCGACTTCTCTTGCATGATTTGCGCGTAGAGAAGACGGGCTCCATCCAAGTTGTCTAGACTGGCTTGCATTTGTGGGGGGAGGGCTGCAAACCGCTTAGAAATTTCTGGCATCACAGTATCGAAGCTATCGCCCCATTCCTGCCTTAACGTGGCCATCTGCTGCTGTGCTGCTTGTTGAGCGACTACTTGCTGCATCTGTTGGAACTGCTGAACAGCCTGTCCAAACTGTTCCGGTTTCATCCCAGTAACCTGCTCAAATTGGGCTACGAACGCAGGGTCAAGGGGTGCTTGTGGTTGCTGTGGTTGTTGAGGCTGTTGGGGCTGCTGCTGTGTTTGTAAGTATTGCTGGAAGGCTGCTGGGTCAAAAGGGGGTTGACCTTGTGGAGCAACCTGTGTACCATTGGGATATTGTTGTTGTTGTCCCTGTTGGCTTTGTTGTTGTTCAGCGGGGGCATTTTCCTGCGGATAGTTAGGGTGCCCAATGGATACCAACTGTGCATTGTTGGTTGTCAGGACTCCACTGTTGGAATCGCTTACTACTTGTGCTGTGCTCATATTATTGAATCGGTGGCTGTCCTTGCTGCATCATTTGTTGAGTTGCGGCTAATATGTTGGGGTCATTAGGGTTTCCCTTACCCGACATAACGCCGTCGTTCATCACTTGGGCCATTGTTGCTGGCATCTGTCCGGTAGCTTGCAGACCTTTGAAGTGGTCTACCATTGCCTGTCCACCCATGCTTTTAAGCTGTTCTGTAAGTGGGTCAGGTGGCGGTGGCGCTGCTGGTGGGGGTGGGGGTGCTGGGGGTAGAATTAATGACTCAACGTCATCTAACCCAAACTTCATTACCAACTTTTCCAACACCACAGGCCAGTTAATTTGTGGGGCCATCTGAGGGCTTGAACCCACAACCTGCATAAAGTTGAGCCACTTCTGTAGCTCAAACTCTTTATCAGCTATGTAGGTTGCGCCTTGCGCCTCAAACCGGAAGTTGTAAACTAGTTCATTGGGTCCAACGGAAGCATATAGGTGTTCCCCTGGAACCTTGGAGGGCATTCGTACTACTTGGTCGTGTTGGGTAAACTGCTGACATCCCGAGTAGAGTTTAATAAGTGTTGGTATAAGCGCTGTATACTCAAGGTGCTGGTGCCGAGAGGCAAGTCGGTTACCTCCTGCGTCTCGTTGTGCATTAATCTCCGTTGCTGTAACTCGTTCCCCAGAACGTCCAGCTCCTGCGCTGATAAAGGCTCCTGTGCCAGTAGCTTTATCGATACGGGTCTCCAGGAATTGCGATTCTTCATAGGTGATACTCAGTGCGTTAATGTCGCCCCTACCAACAGGCTGCAAAGCATTATGGTCGCTAACCTCAAAAACCTTACCTGGTTTACTAAAGATGTCCTCCTTTCTCAATGTGCCGTCTGGTACGAAGGTCCACATCTGGTCAACGGCGAACTCTAAGTTGTCCAGTCGTTGGTTGGTGAGGATGTTCATCTCATGCATCAACCCTAAGGTTGGTTGCAAGGCACCTAAACCATAAACCTGTCTGTTTACTGGGACATAGGTTGCAACGATGAACGGTTTACCATACCAGTACGGATTCGCCTCAAACCTTAAAACCTGACCTCCTGATACAGTGGCCACGATATTGTGGTAGGTTGCCCCACAAAGATGAATCGTTCCCCAGAACTCAACAACCTCAACCAAATCGTTAGGTTGGTATTCAAGCCCTGCGAACATCCGAACCGTCTCTTTGTTCGTTTGGGATGTGTCCTGGGGAGACGCACCCTTAGCAGAAATAACGTTGTACTTGGAACCGTAATTGTAGAACCCATCCTCAATCAGGTCAAGGACTTCTGCCTTTGTCTTCCGCATTCTACGGATTATGTTGCAGTCATTTGGGTTGGTTCCTTGGGGGTCCAAAAACACGTCAAACATGTCCAAGACTTCAAAATCGGGGTCATTGAAGACAACCTTTTCCTCCTCCTTCACCACAAAGTGTTCAGAGTCCCCTATTTCAGCCCCAAACTGGTCAAAGACGGGTTGCCTTACCATTACCCTCTTTTTGCACTTCTGCGTCTCTACGCGCCAAGGAAGGGCCAGTACGGAGGTTCCTAGGATGACAGCCTGTCTAGTGAACATGTCCCAATACGATTGGAACCGTGCTACGTCAAGTTTTTGTTGCAGGTATTTTTCAACGGGCTTAACCAGGTCTGTGTAACCTGGTTCTGTGGGGGTTAGGGAAAACCATTGCTTATTAGGGAAGAAAGCTGATTGCAGGTAACCACAGATAGTTTCTACGTTTTCATAGGCTTTTCCGGTTCCTATCCTGTGTCTCCAATCGTCGTTAACATCCCCAACAATACGGGCCGCTGCCGTGCGGAGGTGATTTTGCGACCGCATATTACCGAAGTAGTGTCCCCAACAATCTAACCAATCTTCTTCAATCTTCTGTCTGTTTTGTTGGTACTCTTTGTAGAGACGTCCCACTTCACTCGCAACATCGGATAGCTTAAGGTCTTGAGACTCTGTGTTGCCTACGTCTGTGGCGGTAACCAAAAAGTTAGAATCTTTTGGTATGGGGGTCATCCCATTGTCTTGCTGGTAATTAATCATCTAAACCCACCATACTTGTGGTTTACTAACTGTTGCCCTGACATCTGACTCCTGGACCGCTGTACGGTTGGTCCTCCGGTGGGGGTGCAGACGTGGGCCAGCATCTTTAAGGTGTCTAGAAAGTCATCGTGTACGGTCTCTGCTGGGAAGTAGAGGAATTCGTTTCGTATCTTCTGGTTTGTCATGATGTCTCTACGTACGAAAAGCCTACCGTCTGTGACGTAGGGCTCTACTGCTGCGGAGATTGCTGCTTTCTTCACACCCATTCCTTTGGGATTGAAGGGTCTTATGGTTATCGGGTAATAGGTTTGGAAGTAGTCCTTAAAGGAGTTCAGTAACCCAACCTGCGTGCCGTTGGCTTCCACCCACACGATTTTGGTAAACCATTTATCACAGAGTTTGTAGGTTGCATCAATGATTCCCTTGATAGTGTACTTACCGTAAACCCCATCCAGAACATACATGTTCCGATTTTTATCTATCCCCCCAACAACAATCGAACTGTTATCCGCACTTTCCCGCTGCGAGAACGCAGGGTCAATGACGATGATTGGACGGACATAGATTGTTGGGGCTTCGGGAGTGAGCTTGATGTGGACCAAACCAGGAACAACCTTTTGAATCTGACTGGGTTCCAGTAAGGTGACCTTATCAGGGTGCATCACACAGTCGTTCTCATTAAGAATGCGGTTGAGATATTGAGAGGTAAACCTCTTCATACCCAACTCTTTAATGAGTTCTTTCTCTACCTGTTCGGTGTACCGCTCTGGCCAAATGTAACCGTCAGAATTGTCTTTCCCGTTCTTGTACAAATTTCTGAAGTGTATGTCATAGGCAACTTCGGACAAACCGCCCAAAATAACACCGTAGTAATCAGGTTCCGCGTAGCGCGTTCCGAGAACAATCGTTTCGCCACCAAGCTTGGTATCTGGATTGTAAGGGTCAAGGATTGACTTGATATCTCGCACCCATTCATGCGTAGACTCAATAAGCGTTGGACTCTTGACGTTATCAAAGGTAACGATGTCATCGAAAATAACCAGGTCGCAGTGGAATCCAGTTCTGATAGTGCCAACAGACCATGCCATTAGGGTTGGTTCCTTCATGCGCTTGTCTCTCAGGACTTGCAGCATGTCGTTATTCCAAACCACTTTCTTATCGTCGGTGTCTGTATCTTCGTCGGGGTTCTGTGATTTGGCTTGGCTCTTCCTTTGACCTCCGGTACTCACCGCCATCGTAGGGATTAGATTTCCCTTAATGTGCGGTCTCTGGTTCCAAACGTGCTTGATTAATTCTGGGTCTTCTAGGTAGCTCCTGACCTCTCGCATAAACGCTCTGGATAGGTCTAGAACCCCTGTCCCTACCACGATACGAATGTTGGGGTCTTGGTAGATTCTCCACAACACGTAACCAACTGAACAAACCGTAGACTTAAGGTGTCCACGGGGCATTAGGACTATTTTTCTGAGGTTACCGACACTGTAGGTGTAGGGCATGGACTCATAAGAGTCACCCACCTGCCACACATCCTTCTGAACCCCTTTACGGGAAATAAACCTGATTAGGTCCAGATGGCATTCCTTGAACGAATCAAGACCACCTCTGAACCCAATCAAGTCAATGAAGGCTTCATAAGAATGTAGTGCAGCTTGTTTCTGGCGGTAACCATACTTAGCTGCTTCTACCATTTACACACCGAAGAAGTTAGATGACGATAGGTAGGCCGTAGCACGCCAATAGTACGTTTTGGCAGCAACACCCGTCACCGCAATATTGAGAGCGTTGTTCGCTGCGTCAGCGGTCACTACGACGTTACCGGCGGGTAGAGCGTGGGAAGCTGTCAAGTCAAGGGCGACTGGGGTAACACCTGCGACTGGGAGGGCTGTGGTACCGTTGAGGTTACGGATAACCCCTTTAATTTCATAGGCTTGACCATAGTTGAGGGTTGTACCAGGGTCATCTGTTGCGTTCGCCGCTGTGAGGAGGATATAGAACCCAACCACAGTACCCTCAGGAATCCGAAGTTTACCACCACTTGCACCGGAAGGGTCTGGGGCTTTGACGGCATCGAAGAGAATGTTAGAGGCAACAGCCCCAACAGTAGTAGCGGTCCCGATGAGAACCTTCTCATAAGAACCATTCTGAAAAGCAACACCCAAGCGGTTTTCTTGGGTGTCAAAAAGTTTTGCTTGTGCTCTTGCTGGCATTGTTGTTATTGTCCTTGTACTAGTCGATTTTTTGAAGTTGCTTGCTGAATGCGCTCGCTTGTCAGGTTACCTACCGTGCTTAGGTTGGAGTTACGCCGTCCCCACTGGTTCAGTAACCCGCTTAAACCCTGTAATTGGGCCTGTTGCTGCAACTCTGCTTGTCGAGCTGCATTCTGGTTCAGAAGGTCTGTCATGCCCCCCTGGATGCCAGAGAACAGGTTCTGGTAGTTCTGTTGGTTCTGTTGGAGCTGATTACCGTTGTTGGCCATCTGGCCTAGGTAATTCTGCATGAACAACTGTTGTTGGGCTGTGTTATCCTGGTTATACTGGCCTAACCCTTGCAAATACTGCTGCTGGTAGGCTGCATTCTGTGCTGCTTGTTGTTGGTTGTATTGACCTAACAGCCCTGCAAACTGATTCTGGTATTGCTGCTGTCCCTGTAAAACCTGGTTATAGTAACCGTTCTGCGATTGCAGTAAGCTGTTTGCATCTGCGGTATTCTTGTTTAGAGAGTTTTGGTAACCCCCTAAAGCATTCGTGTAATAGGACATGTCTCTAAGTTGACTGTCCTGTGCAAGGTTGTTGGTCCGGTTAAAGTAATCGGCTGTTGCTCCATTACTCTGCCCTAGTAACCCTTGCCTCTGTAGTTGGTACTGTCTTAACTGTTGGCTATTCTGTTGATTCAGGGCCAACGCCTGTTGGTCGTTAAATGTGAAGGATTGACCCCCTCCACCGCCGCCGCCCATTCCCATGTCAAACCCCCTTACGCTTGAGAGGTCTGCGTTGACCCGTCAACTTGGGTTTTCTCCGGTCCGTCTGCACTGACTGCGACGAACCCTTTGGGGACGCTTGGGGTTTCTGCTTTGGCTTTGGGCTTCCTGAGCTTGCTTTTTGGCTCATCATATTTAGCCTCTAACTCTTTCTGATATTGTTGGGAAGCGTCCAGGACTTCAGTCTTGCGTCTGGATTCCACACTCTTCTCAAAACCCGCCCGTCGTTTCTCCTCAGACTCACGTACCCGTCTACGTTGCCTAACAATTTCTCGTGTTTTGTCAGAACACTCTTGCTGGTACGTAATCATAGCGTTGTGCATTTTGTCATCTTCGTTGATACGGCCTAGTAGGTCGTTGCGGCGCTGGAGAAAGCTCTCTGCTTTTTCTTTGTCCTCTTCCTGCTCAACTGCTTCAACTTGGTAGATGAAGGACTCTGGGGATGATGGTGTTGCCTCATAGATTATGTCATTGCTCATTTCTTAACTGGTTCCTTACTGATAAAGTGAACCCAGAAATCGCCGTCCGCACCCGCAAGGTCTTTCATCATTCGGTAAGAGTAGTACTGCCTCTCACCCGAGACATTGGTGTCATAACCTTTGGGGAAGTACTCACCGTAAGGGTCATTGACAATGTAGGCACCGCGCCCACCGTAGGCTTTATCGTCATAGCCTCTAATCACGACAATGTGACCAGACGACGTAAAGAAGCCGTGTACGATTGCTGGGAACCCTTTGGCTAGATGGGTTTTGAGTTCCGCATGGGTTGCATTCTGCTTAAACTCATCTCTAATGCCTTGTTTACCATAATCAAGATTTATTAGGTAAGCTAGGTCTTGTGGACTGTGTCGGTCTAAACCTAGGTTCTGAATTCTCGTAAATAACTGGTCTTCTAACTGGCCTTGTCCATTACCCTTAAGACCAAAAAACCTCAGCGTCATTGCTACTGAGGTTACGTTACAAGTCCCATAGGGGGAGTTAACGTTGTCTAGTTGTCTGAGGTAGGGTACAGGCAAGTCTACACATGGGGGCATAGCTTCTTGTTGCATAGCTATATAGTGTTGTTGTTGTTTGCCTTATACTATTAGCTGTTTGTCCAATCAGGCATAACCTCAGGAACCTTGATATGATTGACGTATGACCTAAATATCGTCGCAGGACTATTACCAACTGCTTGGGCTACGGTGATGGGGTCTAACCCTCTTATGAGTGCGTTGGTTATTGCTGATTTTCTGGTGTTGTAGGGCTTCATGTAATCGATACCCAACTCTTCTATAACCCTCTTCCAAGCCCTCTCACGGAACCTTGTCAGCACGATAGGCACCATCGCCGTCCTCCCCATGTCCATCGCAGTCTGTAGCTGTTTCCTCGCCTCTCAATCTGTACCATTTCCGTACCAATGACTCACTGTTTTTACTTTACACCAACCACCACAATGTTATCAGCCCAAGTCGTGGAGGATTTGAAATTGACGGGTCGTCCGGTCCCCAGCGAACACGGGGGCCGAAGTCCAGACGGCATCATGCTTAGGCTGTCCTCCGGCCCCCTCTTAGGAGTGTACCAGAAATGTACCACAAGTTCAGTGTAAACACTTATAGGTTTTTGCTATAGGCATGGGTATCTTAGGTACATCAGAGAGTTGAGGAATTTGCTGCAAAAGTTTTTTGGGTTTTTATACATTTAATACTCCCGCGTCTTCCCCCCTGGTACACACCCACGCTATTCTTTACCCAGCTTGACCTAGCGTTGAGTTGACAGGACTGGGTTGTTCGGGACATGATGAATGTGTTGGAGAACGCAACAGAGCCTCGAAGAGAGAGCAACAAGGCACTCCACACCCAATACACATTTCGGAGCAGACGAAAGACAACACCCTGAAGTCGGGCCAAACGTATCTAGGTAAAGCACAACAGGCTTGGCACCCTTGGTAAAGCCCTAGAGAATGACAGCTAAAGGATTAGGTTTCGTATCCAACGAAACCGAGTAAAGACTTACAACGATGCTGACTAGCAATCAGTATCGCCTGTAGTTCTTTAACTACGCGGCATAGAGCGAAGGCGGTTGTGAGAGCAACGAACAATCGTCATCGCGCCGCATACTTAACTCAAGGACAACAACAACAACAAGCATCATGGCTAAGCTAATCATTGCAACAGCATTCACAGTGTGGATGGTTTCATCCTTAATAAAACCAGTAAGCACAGCGGTCACGACTCTACAGACCTACCAACAACAACAAGGACTTAAGTAACATGGCTACTATTCGAGAACTAAAGAAAGAAGCGTCTGAGCTTTACATCAAAGGTTACAGCAACATGACTAAAGACGAACTGTTCAAAGCTATTCAGCGCCACAGATTTATTGAACAGCAAGCCGAGAGAGAAATGGAAGAGGCAGTCACTCACCCTGAAGCCTCAACAACAACAACAAGGGAAACAGTTATGAACACCACACATGAATTCAATTTTCGCAACATCCCAGCAATGGCGCTTCAAGGCTACGTCTGGGCGGGCATCTACCTCTACAACAACCGCAACAGCATCTGGGAAACGTACTGCTTAGGTGCAGAACGCTTAGTAGACCACGCTGAGAAAGCCTACAACAACTTGGTTAACCTAACCCTAGTGATATGTGTCCTAGTACATTTTGCTGGGGCTGCATGGGCTATCTGGATGGACGACTTAGCTGACTACATCGCAGACAACACAGAACTGGACATGGCTCTTCAACTCTGGGCATTGACAAAGAGGGGGCTTGGGGCGCTTGTGAACTGGTATCAATCCACCTTTGCTTTTGCATACGGTTCCGGCTACTTCTTCGTATACGCTGGCACACACAGCTTTAGGTTCAACTTCAAGCCTCGCTTCAGTTTCACTCACATCAATTCAGCTTACTAACACGACAACACACAGCCATCTTAGGGTGGCTGTTTGGTGTCTACCTACAACAACAACAATATGAAAACCAGCAACAACAACTTCGAGATGGCTGAATCATTACTTCAATACACTGCTGCACATGGTGGATGCACCTTCTTATTCAAATTCCCGAGCAACCCAATCACTGGATATGTTGTGGGCAACGGTAAGTTAGGCGGTAAGTTCACACAGTACCCACCATCTGCTTACATTGCTCAGATGATGCAACACTTTGCACGACTGGGTTATGACGGCTTAGGTACTTGGGTTGATGGTGGTACTTTGTACATTGACCCAATCCTCCATGTCAGCACAGAATCAGAGGCACATCTATACGCTACTTTGTGGGATGAGATTGCTTACTACGACTGTGCAAAGGATGAGTCTGTTACTGTTCAATTAGCGTAGAAATTTCAACAGACAACCCTCAACGTTTTTGGGTAAGGACAACAACAACATGTTACACATTAACTCACGAATATCTAAAGAGATGATAGGTGCTCTCACAGCCCTCATCGAACGTCCATCAATGGACACATATGAAACAATGCTTACTTACCTTGAAGCCTTTAAGAGTGGGTACATTGAGGATGATGAGTATGAAGAATTAGGCTACAACCCATTAGACATTTACGCACTATCGGAGTTCTAATATGCAACCAACAACAAAAGACAGGGTTCTCGACTACATTCGATTGGTGTTTGAGGGTGAATGCGTTAACTTCAAAAGTAACCCTAACCCGCAAACATTTGAACAATTAAAGTTTGTTGCTGAGGATTATTTAACCCTTTCATCTATTAGAAAACAAGAGGAGTTTTGAGATGGTTGTTAATAACCAACAACAACAATTAGAGAAAGTCCGTGCTGAGTTTATTGAGGCTGCTGGGAGGTTCAGTACTGTGCCTAGCTTAGTTAACCAACGTCTGATGATGGTTGCTGCTGATGGACT
>Ga0213918_1000354_pt1 | contig 10628 bp, 13 predicted proteins | sample McNCre217MG_FD_163422 | JGI IMG/M metagenome (GOLD analysis project Ga0213918, IMG submission 163422) | Freshwater microbial communities from McNutts Creek, Athens, Georgia, United States - 2-17 MG | ecosystem: Environmental > Aquatic > Freshwater > Creek | place: USA: Georgia | collected... | reverse complement strand
TATGCAGAGGGGGGGTTAATTTTGCGACCCCCTCCCCCCTACACCGAACCGTCCCACGTCTTGCACTACTTCAAAAGATTAATGACACAAAAGCATTGTTGTATGCTTATGAAACATTAATCCTTTTTGTGCATTGAACACAAAGCAATTGCATGCCATGCGTTTCAATACACATTTCATGTTTCGATGTTGTTGTCTGTCCTAGACACCATTCGATACACGCCTTCAGGATTCAAGTCAACCAACTCTTTGATCGCTTCATCAACCAAAGATTCTTGAATGCTTTCAGGCAAATCGTTTGATGTGTTCACTACTCTTGCTAGAACAGCACATGTGTGGTACCCACTACTAGTGTCCCATTGAAACCATTCATCAAACTGCGTGAAAGGATCGAATGGATTGTCAACTGTAGTCAACATGTACATTCTAACCCTCCTTGTTGAGTGCAGTCTTGAGAGTGGTTAGGGATACGCCCAGATGCTTTGCTACTTCTGCCTGTGTGTAGCCAGCATTAAGCATAGAACGTGCTCTATTAGTGTTAGTACTAGTCATTAGGATCTGACGCTTAGGCGTTGCATACTGCCTAACTGCATCTAGATCAGTCTTTTCTAGAATCTTCTCTAGCATAGCCTGTGTAACAGCACCTGCCTGGATGGCTTCCCAATGACGGGGGGTAATCTTGATATCATATTTATCTGCCCCAACTCTTGCTCTTGCTTCTTTCAAAGCCTTGAATCGAGCAGTCTTGAGTTGATCCTTATCCATGTTGGGGTTGGAATCACGCATTGCTTTGTATAGGGCGTTTCCAAGAACCTGGGCCTGTCTTTCAATAGGGGCGTTCATCTGGGCGCGTTTCAACTGGGCGGCCAAATCTGCATATTCTGCAGCATACGCCTTTCTAGCAGAGGGGGAGTATTTGAGCGACTTTGTATTTGCTGCCTCTTTACGGGCCTCATTTGACAAAGCCTTCAGTTTATTACTGTGCTCTGCGTAGACATGCTCAATTGGGGTGCCGGCTTTTGAAATCAACTTACGGGCGTCTTTTGCTTCGAACAATTTCTTCGATCGCTGCATAACGGGTTCTTGTTTGACCGTTACAACGCCGGTTCGCTTGTTTGTAGTGGTGATTGTCTTCGTCTTACCCGTTTCCTTGAAGATCTTTTCACCAGTACGCTTGTTGATGTCATAGTTGGGCTTGCGCTGTGGCACATAGGCAACAGAACCAGCCCTAGAGATCAACGTAGCGGCACCTTGCTTTCCAGGAGGCCCTTGCCACTTTTCTTTCAAAGCAGCAATGCCGTTGTCATGCTCAGACTTCTTGTAGTTCAGTTCATGCTTAGTGGCGTCAATGACAACCATAGAATGTTTGACAGCACGGGCAATCTCATGATTGGGAGCACCCAAGATCGTCATATCAGTGATGAGGTTTGAGATCTTCCCCATTTCAATCTGCTTGTTCTCTTCACTGAGAACCTTCATTCCAGGGTACTTAGGATACTCTGACTTAGGGTCAAAGCCCTTAAGTTCCTTCAGAGAAGGTTCTGATCCGATCTTTCTGTGGTTGTTAGGAATGACAAGAACTGTGTCGCCATCAAAGTCTGCGCCAGAAAGCTTTTCAGCAACCTTGTGGTGAATGCCGACAGCATCCTTGGCATCGCTGCCAATGACACGCTTTCCTTCACGGTTTTTGTTGTTGACGGTCAGTTCAGGGATCTCAAATCTACCACCATGGGGATGACGAATGAGCGCAACAACAGTCCCATTGTCATAATTTGGTGCGTAGATCTCGTTCTCTTTGATGCTTGTCAAGGGCAAGATGACATGGTTTGCTGTTCTAGGCAATCCCATGGCGTCAAGCTTTGTCGCGTGACTGTCTGCTGAATCAGCAAGACTGATCAGAAGCTTCTTACGAATAGCAGGATTCGTAAGCTTACTGATTTCACCCAGCTCTTTACGATTCTGCTCATAAAGAGCATCGAGCTGAGCCTTAGCAAGCGTTGGCTTCTGCTTAGAAAGCATCTGGGAAGAGATAGTCTTAGACCATTCGCCCCAAGCGCCTTCTTCGTTGACGATGTTCAGAACGCCATGCTGTCGGCGGATCATTGCAGTGAACGGATTCTCTGCATCGACGGTACCGTCTGCGGTGGTGTTCATCTTCTTCATCGCATCGTGCTTGCTAGCAGAACGAGGCTTATTCGTATTGAAGATGATGTCGGTGCCCTTAGGCATGTCATCCTTGTACATAGCCATGCCCTTGAGGTAGTGAGTTCCATCTACCGCAATACGAACCTGGGCATAGCGAGACTTGCCAAGGGACAGATCAGGAACACCTGGACGAAGATAGATGATGCCATCTGCTTTGGCGCCACCATCTTCCTTCCATGCAATCCCAACACGACGTGAACTAACTGAGACAGGAGCATGGATGTGTTCGAATGACACGCCTTCGTTGATGGTGTGAGCACCAGGAAGGCTGATCTTGTCCTTGTTCTTCATCAGCTCTGAGTAAGACACCGTGTCCTTTGTCAGGATGATCATTCGTGTCTCATGACGAGTTCCGAGCTGAGGCATGTTCACGTAGTGCTTCTTGTAACCCTGCTGCTCCAACATCTTGACTGAGGTGTTGAGAACGCCACGTGAAACACCAAGATGGTGCTCTACACCAAGACCAACATCGATGTACTTCTTCTTAGCAACCTCAGACTTGAGCATGTCTGCAGTGCCTGTAAGACGATCGACCTTGAGCTTGGCGTCATCCTTGAGCAGATTACGAACGGTTGACTCAGGGAGTTTCATCTCAGTGCCAATGGCAACGTTGGACATGCCCTTGTTCTTGAGACGGACTGCCTGGGAAACCTGTGCTGCCTTTCGAGCATTCAACTCGATTCGGCGCATTGCTCGCAGATCAGAGGTGTTGAACTTCTCGTTTCCGAGATGCCCACCAACGACGCCAGCAATCTGCTTCTCACTGAAACCCTGCTTCTTGAGTCCGTCGACGAAAGTCAAGAAGTCAGGACTGCGAGACTCAGTGTCTCCGCCCGATCCCCAGGGGTAACGGCCTGAATGCCGCTTAGTCCCATAATGGGCGAGCGTGTTTTCGTCAATGATCACGACATCGCCTCATTCCGGATCGCTTGGATACGCTTGTCAAAGGTGACGATCTTGTCCATGACATGTGCAATGGCATCGGGATCGCCCTCGAATACACGAACATCATCATTCTGATAGATTCGCATCTCGATGGAGATGTCGAACGGCTTATACCTGTATTCCAGACAGAACAGAGCAGCATAAACCTCAAGTTGATGATGGGAAGTCGGAGTGACGCCCGTCTTGAGATCATGAATGCGAAGCTTGTCCCTTCTGAAAGAGATTGTGTCGCAAGTACCAAAGGCGTTGTCCGAATACCACAAGATCTGTTCGGACGTCATGCGGTAGCCAATGGCATCGTTGACATATTGGTTGAGCGCCTTGTTGCTCCTAGGGAGCTTAACACCCATGCGGATCAGGTCGTGAGCAAGAGCATGGAGCTCTGTGCCTCGCTGTGCGGCCATGGCAGCTACGTAGACGCGGTCGAGCTTCTCGTCATCGTAGTTGATCCAGTGATGCTTGCTAGCCGACAGGAACGCGTGTTGCCCGACGAGGTTGGAATGCGTGTTGAAGAGCATCCAGTATCTCCTCTTCGTTCTCGGGACAGATGAAGGCTGCGAACGACATGTTCTGAAGTTGCTCGACGTAGTGCCTCTGGTTCGGCTGCTCACGTGCAGTCAGAGAGGCCTTCACTTCGAGGGCAGCCCACTTGTCATGGTGGAGGATGAGAAGATCGGGAAAACCCTGAATGTATGTCGGATCATTCTTGATCACGATACACCCAGGGAAGCGGTGCTTGATTTCCACGATCAGGTCTCGTTGATAGTCTCGTTCAAGCATGCGTCCTCCTAAAAGGGAAAAGGAGGAATTCGATCCTTCCTCCCCTCTATTATATAGTTTGTCTTTTGTGCGAGGGGGAATAAACCGGACATTCTATCGTCTTGAGTGGGTCAAATGTCATTTGTCACTTTTTTTTCAAAAACTATTGCAGAAAGAAGTTTTTTTTATATAAAAGAGTTTTAGGGGTGTAAATGACGCAAAAACAGCAAAATAAGCCCTTTTTTGTCAGTAACAGACTCCTAAACTCTCTAGAAGTGTCTCTTCTCGTTGAAGTTTTTCTTCTGCCTAAGGCTCGAAAGTATCAATTTGTCAATAACTGACAAACTGTTGGCAACATAATAATGGAGGGTTTGGTAGTCAGTATTTAGTCGATCAATGCGTCCGAACGCTTGCTCCCAGTGTTTGTAGGAGTAGGTCAGAGAATATAGAACCATGGCGTCCGTACTCGTGCAGTTCCACCCTTCAGAACCTGCCGCGTACTGAACCAGGTACACCCAACCATCACTGTCAGGAATCTCTTCGTGCTTGTGCCCATTCCATTCAGCCACTGTAGTGACGTCAGAGAGGGTACGTAGGAGTTCTAGTTCGTAGTCGAAGTTGTAGAAGACAATGACTCGGTCATGAATCTCCAGAATGTCATGAACCAGCCGTAGCCGTGAAGGATCCGTATTAACAACCCGACGAGCACATCTGTACATCTCAGCAATATCCTTGAGAGGGCGTCCCTCAAACACGTTCCAACGTCTCTTCCATACTCGATCAAATCTTTCACAGTCGAACTCCATGTCGACATAGTGCACCTCCCGGGTTGTGTGTCTTTCGTAAGGCATCTCAACCAGGATAGACTGCCTTTGATTCAGAAGTTTGGTTACTCCAAGGTATCGTTCGACCTTAGCGAACTTGGAGAAGGGAGAGAATACAACGTGTTCCCGTGTGAACTCTGTACGATTCTTATAGAACCCATTCGCCACAAACACGGGTACATAATCCATCCACGTGTCCCCAGGAGTAGCACTAAGTAGAATCCAGTTATTCTGTTTCGCGACCTTGAGGAACGACTTGACCCAAGCCCCACGCCCCACAAGCCTCTGTTCGTCAAAGATGAAGAACGCATCCTTCACATCCTCATACTTGGCGATATTGTTCCACGAGTCGACTGTCAACTTGCCATGGATAGGCGAACCCTCATCACGTCCGACCCCAAACTGGAGAAACTCTCCAATCCAATCAAGGCTATCGCGCTTCTTGGCAGTCGTGATGACATAGACATCCTTGCCGTCCTCGTTATCCACGTAGTAAGCAGCGGCTGTCATGCTCTTGCCTGTACCAACCCCACCTACAAGGATGCAACCATTATGCATACGCCCTAGAGCGTCTTCCTGATGCGGGTACAAGATCTTGGTCATTTCACCTCCTATAAAGGCAAAGACTAAAACCCTTGTAGGGGTTCTAGCCTTAGAACTTACTTCCTCACGATGCGGGTTGCTTCGCTGGGGACGACGAGGAAAGTAGTGTCGTCGAGCGGGTAGATCTCGTTTCCGGCTTCCTGCTCGGACTCGGCCCACGCCAGTAGTTCTCCGACGCGCTTGTTGTGTGCTTCGACTGCGGCCTTTTCCGCCTTGTATTGGACGGTTGTGACCCAGGCAGCGAGCACCAGTGGCGCACCGAAGACGACTGTCATGAAGCCGGTCGCGATCAGGTCTTCCTTGTGACGGGAGAACCAGCTCTTGACCTTGCTTGGGGTCTCGGTGTTTTCCATGGCGATGTTCCTTTCGTATGGGGTTGTGTTCCTATTACAGCCCCTGTTTAGTCTGCGAGAATGCGCCTTAGGATCTCAGCGGCAGAGAGGACGGACATGACCGTGACGCCAACCGCGATGAACTTGCGGGTCTCAGGGTCGATCTTGATGTTGACGTCCACGTTCAGATCGATGTCGTGCTTGTGCTGCATCTGGATCTTGCTAGGAATGCCTTCGACTCTCATTTTGGTCCTCCTACGCCGCTAGGCAGATTCGCTCGAATGTGTATCCGCGCACGTGGTCCATCAGACCGTTAAGGTGCTTGGAAAGTTCAGAAGGCGACAGACCGATTGCTTCTGCCGCGGCATTCTGAGACGTGTAGATCTCGCCGGTTTCGATGCATCGCACTACCCACGAAGGTGGTCCTTGGCGATTGGCCGAAATGTAAGAAACGTTGTTCATCACAACCTTGTTCCCCAGAACGGAAATTCCATTCTGGGCGGTCACGGAAGTTCCAGGGCCGATAGGTTGCGCGTTAGCGTTTCTCATTATAAGGTAGGTTATTCCTGCGACTACGACGAGAGAACCCACCCACAGGTATTCCTGCTTTTGTTTTTCGAAATGCTTTTTGATCTTCACTTCTTCTCCTTCAGGATAGCTTCAATGGCTGCAATCGCCTTCAGAAGCAGAAACATCCGACGTGTGTACTCCTCTTCACGGTCAAGGTTCAGGAAGTTCTCGACCGAGAGAATGCTTTTCTGGTAACGATCCCACTGGTCTTGGCGCATACGGCCATGCGTCAGCTTCATCTCGTCCAGGAATTCTTCTAGCTCGTTCACGTGTCTCCCTCTTGAAGGGTGGGTGGGAGGACCAGGCCGCTTCCTCACGACACTAATCCCCCCACCACACCGGTTCCAGTGGGGCTCTTAACCCCTCCGCATCGAACTCACCTCCTACTAACTCGCTCTTACGAGGAGAACAGGGGTGCGCGCATAAGCTAAAATGATCTTGGTCGTGCAGGGACTTGTGTGGGCCCTTTAAACCACTGTGTGCTTCACCAAGACCTACACGAGGGGCACAATGCAGCGACTACCTCGCTGTCGTTTAATGCACGCGCGGGAATCCTCGCAACGCGTACACCCCTCCGCTCTGAGCCTAAGTACTGTTTAGGGACGCTCAGACGTCCTTACCCGCGGTACCACTCGAGCATCTCGCTCAGCTTCTTGGTGCCACGCTTGTTGAGCTGGATGAGGTAGCCGGCAGGGTCAAGACCCCTCTTCTCCGCCTTCCTCTTGATCGTTGCGCGGGAGTAGCCGAACATTCCCTTCGCCATATACATTCACCACCTTCAGATCATCGTTGGGGTTGTTGCGTCCTGCAGCCACTGCGATGCTCATCAAGATCACGCCGAGGATGACTCCACTGGCGAAGATGAGCGCACCGGCGAAGACCGGGCCCATCAGTTGGTGGTCTCGATCTTGAGGGCGTCACGCATCGCGCCCGCCATGTCGGTGCCCATCTTCAGGGCAGGGAGCTCGAAGCCCTTCTTGAAGGCGCTGTCGCTCCAGATCTTGTAGCCCTGGTCGCTCTTGAGGATCCAGTTGCCGGCGAGAGCCTTCGTCTGCGACGGGTTCTGCGGGTGGATCACCTCGAGCTGGATGAACTTCTTGTTCGTCGTCGTGTTGGTGCGAACATCGCCCCCACACCACTTCGCGACGTCGTAGATGTTCTCGTCCGTAACCTGGACGGCCTCGACGATGAGGGGCTTGCGCTGGTACGTGGTAGTCTGCATGATGATCCTTGCTGGGTATGTGCTGAAGTCAGCAGAATGGATGGTTCTCACTGGAACTGCGGGCCGTCTTCGTGCTTCTCCTGGACAGCTCCGACCTCGGCGTACTTGAGCTCGAGAGCGTCTTCACGGATCGTGACGTACAGGGACTGGAGGTAGGCGTTGATGCCAGACCGCTCGTCCTTACCCTTCCCCATCGTCCACTCGAAGGGACGCACGATGAGGTCGGCGTTCTCGATGTTGGCGATGTCGAGGGTCTCAACCTCAGACTCGGTCAGGTTGGTACGCCCACGACTCGTGATGAGGACGACGCGCGGAGGACGGTTGACTTCCTTGCCCTCGCGGTTGCGGTACTTGAGCTTGACCTTGAGCATGTACTTCGGGGAGTCACCCTCCTCCAGGGGGGCGAGCTCTCGGATGGTCCAGCCATCCTGCATCATCATCCTCGCGAGCTTCTCGTCCAGGATGACACCGAAGTTGCGGTCGCCCTCTGCGTTGAACTGCCCAGGACGTCCCTTGAAGTTGCGGTAGATCAGTGTCACACCCTCAAGCGTGACGTTGCGGTCGTCGTATGCCATCTTGTCTCCTAGTTGTTCGTGCCGCAATACATGCAGCGGTATCCTTCGCAGGTGAGTGCATGACACCTACGACATTCGACTACTTTCCCTCGCAAGGCTGTATCCCCTTACTGGCTCGCTGAGTCCTGCATTATTGAGGTTGATTTCAGCACTCAGTATGTTGATCTGTAGGTCGGGGTAATCGTCAAGTTCAACGATAGCCTCGCCGATGACCCGCCGCTGTCCGTCTGTGTAGACAACGACGGGTACCGTCTTTTGCATCAACCCTCCACGAACTGTTCGAAGGATCCGAATTTCTCGATCGTACGTACAGCTTCGTCGGCGAGCTTGTTGAAGTACTCGACGTCGATCTCGTACGAGTCGGGATTCTGCAGGAACATCTCGCTCTCGACCCAGAGATATCCCTTCGTACCCGTGACCGCGAACTGTCGCTCGTCTTTGATCCGCAGGAGAACTCCCCCGGTGTTTTTCACCGGAATGAATCGGCCTGTACGTCCCACGAACATCATTTCATGAGGAAGCGGGATCGGACGATCATAGTCGAAGTCAAGGTACATTGCTCCTTGCACGACGCTACGCGTCTCACACATATCATCGAGCTTAATCTCTTCGCCAGTAAACAGCGTCTTGAAGACGTAGGGATGCTGGAACTGGGCGCCTACTGCCGTCCAATGGTCACCCTCACGGGCCACGTACACGGCATCATTGACGAGGCAGAACTTCTCATATGTCGACTCGTGCTCGAAGGTGTAGCCCCAAGCCTCACCGAACTTCATCACCCGATCGATAATGTGCTGGTCAGCGTTGGGGATCTTGATCGAGTCCGTCTTGATGTGGGCCACGGTGTAGCCAAGACCCTGGACATAGTGTTTGAGATCGATCATGAACAAGGCGCCACGCTTAGCGACGATGTTGTCCTTATTGCGGGTGTCTCGGAATGGGTTGTCGAACTTGGCGCTCGTCAGACCGTAGACGATGTTGATCACGATCTTCAGGGCGTATGATAGCGCCTCAGCTTGAGCCTCGTCTGTGAGGTAGGGCTCGAGTTTCCCACCAAGCATCTTTCGAGCTGCTTCGTAGTTCTTGTGCTTGATGGCCAGGCGGGCGTTGAGGAGCGAGGCGAAATTGTCCGTGTAGTCGCCGAAGAGATTGAGCTCGAGAATGCTCGTAGGGTGCATTGAAGCGACATCAAGGAGCGCGACATTCTCATAAATGCCGGGCTCAGCGTAGACGTAACCGCCTTCGCCAACTTCCTCATCGCGGTATGTACTCTTTCCGCTATCAAACGTATATCCGGGAAAGTCTCGAGCGAGTTCTGTATAGATGAACTGCTTGTTGGCATCCTTGTCTCCCTCGAAGATGATTCGAGCAGTGTGCTGCTGGGTACTCGCATTTGCTGAGAGACCCGACAGCTCGGACAAGATCAGTCGTGCAGTGAAGTCGGCCTTACGCGCCTCGAACGTGGCTTCAGTGAGAAGCACGTCGTTGACGCAGTACTCGACTACCTTGTCGACCATGTCATCCGGCACTGGCTGATCCCAGGGGATGTCCATCTCCATGTGGTGCATGCCCAACTCCACACCGAACAGCTTGAGACCCTGCTTCTTGCTGGAGAAGTCCCAGATGTCAGTGTAGGAGAGGTTATATGCCTCACCGAACATGGCGTTGCGGTCGTTCTGGATGATCCTCTGAGAGAGCTTGTAGAGGTCCTCATTCTGATACCCGAGGTAACGGGCGTACAGGATGTGGTTGTCGTAGCGACGGTTGTTGAAGCCGACAAGCTTCAGCTTGAACAGCGGCTCGATCTCACCCGGTCCGGGATTGACCATGCGAGTCACCGTGTCTGCACCCTCGTACTTCCAGCAGATCACGAACAGGTTGGAGTAGACCTCGACATCGAAGAACACCAGTCGATCGTCCACAGGCTGAATCGGAATCTCGAGTTCCTCAACAGGTTCTGACATGAACTTCATCGTCTGCATGACCTTGATGCACTCAAGGGCCTTGTTACTGCTGTTGTTGGCGAAAGCCAGGATCGTCGATTTCATGTCTTCGACGTTGTATGTCATACCTGACTCATACGCGTCATCGAGGATCTTCTTGATGAAGTCGATAGACGGCTTGGTGCCAGGATGAATCTCCTTGCGGAGGTTGCGTGTGATCAGGTCACGAAGGGCCTTCTCACTATTCATCGTATTGGACTGGAGCACCTTCTTCTCCTTAATAGGGAGCCCACTGTTGAGGGTTGCGACTGGCAGGGCATTGCAGCGAGTCAGCTTTCTCCTCAGAGATGCTCCTCCTGTGTAGACCTTGACCTCAACACCATCGGCGAACTTGCTGTCGAGTTTGCTGACGTCTCCCTCGAAGATGTAGTGCAAGTGCACGCCACCACCGCTTTGACTGATCTCGGCATAGGTGGGGGGCCATTGACTGGCTTCCTCAAGATTACGGTCTAGATCCTTGCCACCACGAGGTCCCTTGATATCGAAGTCGATCACGATGTGTGACTCCGGAACCTTGACGTAGTGGAGCTTGCGTGTGTCAATGTCTGCCAAGGTCGTCTTTACAGAACTCCAGCGCTTGGAAGGCACTC
>Ga0213918_1000352_pt1 | contig 10714 bp, 15 predicted proteins | sample McNCre217MG_FD_163422 | JGI IMG/M metagenome (GOLD analysis project Ga0213918, IMG submission 163422) | Freshwater microbial communities from McNutts Creek, Athens, Georgia, United States - 2-17 MG | ecosystem: Environmental > Aquatic > Freshwater > Creek | place: USA: Georgia | collected... | reverse complement strand
TAATGCTTATTAAAGATTGCCTGCGCTTCGGGGCTATAAATATCCGAAGTATCGTCAATAGGAATATTTTTATCTTTGCATTCTATTACAGTACGGTTATGAGCTAGTTCGCATACGTCCGCCATATCTTCGCATTGCGCTAATTCACAATCTTGGCACGGTACACTGTTTATACAATTATTAACGTCGTGTTTATTTTTCATATTTTTATTCCGTAAGTAGCGCACTGTTCTTTTTGCCAATCCGTTGCGTACCATCCTTGGTACTGATGCGATTCTTGCTCCCACGTCATGCACTCCACACGCTCGGTCTTCGTTATGCTGTTTGCGAGGGTCACGATGCCGATAATGAGGATTGCTACGGATGCGATTGCGAGGGTTATTTTTTCGTTTTTCATAATAGTGTTTTTTTGTTAGTCTTTACAGTTTATATTATTATGTGGTGTATCGACCATATTTTGAGTATACTCTGTGTGTCATAATACTGTCAACTGTGGATAACTTTAATGGGTGTATACGATATGCGATATTTGGGGTGTGTTTGACAGATTTGCGGTTATATTGCTTTATGAAAGCGTGATTAAACCTATGTTTTTGAGTTTATGGATTTTTTGCGTATGCGTTTTCGTCGGATACACCTATATGTATATTAACTATTAAATATATTTTTTTTTTTTTATATTATAATATATGTATCTATTATAGGTATATGGCGCAAATTGCATGGTTTTTGAGAATATGCATGAATAAAGGTTTTTTTTGATGTTTTTTGCGAAAACGTAGGATTGAAGCGAGTTTTGTTTTTTTTATGTTTCGTGGTGTTATGGATTCCCTCTTTTTTTGTAAAAATCGCAAGGCACACAGGCGCAGGCTATTGACAAAAATGGGATTATATGGTAATCATATAATGGTTAATGTTGTATAAAATTATTATAAACAAGCGATGGTATTACTTTGATATTTTAATCGCTTGTTGGTACTGTTTTGAGCGATTAAATGGCATTGTGAGAGTTGAATGTGATATAATTAAAACAATAATAAAACTATAATGAGCAATCCGCATCCAGTTGCAGGCTTTGACAAGCGCCCACACGATATAAATCGTGAAGGTCGTCCGAAAAAAGATTGGACATGGGCTGGCTTGATTGAAGAGGAAGTTGAGAAGTATGACGAAGCAGATATGACGCTTCCGAAAGCTAAGCGGTTAAAGATAAAAGCAAAGGTTGTTAAGCGAATTATTGAAAAAGCACTTGCAGGTGATATACAGGCTTTTCAAGTAATGGCTAACCGCACTGATGGAACACCTACTGAGCATAAAAACTTGAATATTGGTATTACACCCGTTCCCATCCTTGATGATGTTAAGCGTGAAGTAGTAGCCGAGATAACGGAAGATAAAAAGCAGCAAGATGTACTCACGGACGACAGCAACCAACAAGATTTGCTCGCTGACTAAGCGCATACGGGTAGTGCAGGGCGGTACGTCTGCTAGTAAGACTATATCCATCCTGCTCTACTTAATTGCTATGGCGCAGTCTGATAAGACGCCAACACTCACGTCCATCGTTTCCGAGAGCTTCCCGCATCTGCGCCGTGGTGTGATTCGTGATTTTCTGTTAATCATGACGGAGCATAGATACTTCCGTGATGATTTATGGAATCGCACCGACTCCATATACACCTTTGAAACAGGTAGTAAAATTGAGTTTTTTTCGGCAGACCAGCCGAGCAAGCTCCGAGGCGCACGGCGTGATAGGCTTTTCCTGAATGAAGCCAACAATATGCCGTATGAAGTATTCGAGCAGTTAGAGGTGCGTACCAAAGAGTTCATCTTCATCGACTATAACCCGACGGTTGAGTTCTGGGCTTTAACCGAGCTTGTAGGGCAACGTGAAGACGTAGAGTTCATAATCCTCACGTACAAAGACAACGAAGCTCTTGACAAGTCTATCGTAGACTCCATCGAACAGCGCAAGGGTAATAAGCAGTGGTTTCGGGTATACGGTGAGGGCTTACTTGGGGATGTTGAAACGAAGATATATACCGGCTGGCAGGTTATCGATGACGTACCTTTTGAGGCGAGGCGTGAGCGGTATGGGCTTGACTTCGGGTATACGAATGACCCAAGCGCCATCATTGCCCTGTACTACCATAACGGCGGCTATATTCTTGATGAGGTAGCCTTTCAAAAAGGGTTAAGCAATAAGCAAATAGCCGATATTATAGGCAACCAAGAGGGGCGTAAGGCAATAGTGATAGCTGATAGCGCAGAGCCTAAGAGTATAGATGAACTTCGCCTGTACGGCTTAACGGTACTACCTGCTAAGAAGGGTAAGGATAGCGTGAAGCAAGGCATACAGTATGTGCAGACGCAGAAGATTAGCGTTACTAAGCGCTCGCTTAATTTGCTAAAGGAATATCGAAATTATGTCTGGCAGATGGATGATGACGGTAAGATATTGAATGAGCCAGACCATCTCTTCTCACACTCTATGGATGCCGTACGTTATGCGTTCTCTTCACTGAAAAACCCCCTACAGGCAAGCGCACACGTCCATTACTCTAATGCCGCCGCTCCGACCGACCACGGCATGCCAACACAAGGTAAGAAGTTTGCATATATTCATGTCCCAACCTTGTAAGAAGTGCTCTAACGAATATACGACGCCGTACTGCACGAATGCTGAATGCCTTATGCGGGAGGTTTTATCATGGGAGCGTGTAGAGGGTGGAGGATGGCAGATGCACGTTGTGGGGTACAAGTATCCGCTTTCGGGTTTGCCTAAAAAGGAAATTGTTAATGGTTCCGCCCTTGTGAAGCGTGCCATTATGGCAAATATACGCTTCATTGTGCGCCTGCCGAAGATGTTTACGCCACGGCGCATGCTTTATGGAATTCTTGAATGGATGTGTGACTTATACCGTGGCGATTATGGTGGCTTAATTCGCATTCTGCCCGAAGATACATCTCGCCCGATACGTGAGCTTGTACGTACGCTAAGAGTAATTAACCCGCATCCGACGGACGAATGGGTATCGCTTATATCCTGCATATTTGAAATTGACCTTGCATATAGGCGTCGCTTGCAGGATGTGTTAGAGGAATTAAACAAGGTCAAATTACTCCATCATCCCCGCCATGAAGTATTCCGGCTTATTGATATTGTTATTGCTCGTGAGAATGTAAAAATAGCTGACCGCTGGCAACGGGAAAAAGTACAGCAATTTCGTACTCTTATGCGTATTGCATGGCTTTTTAAGCCTTTTAGGGATTTAATTATTGCATTCCTTAAGGAGGTTAATGTTGATGCCATAAAGCGTGATATAGCCGATTGGTACTGGGTGTGTGATTTGTTTGATTATAATTATGGTGGCAAATCATTTGATGAGAGGCAGGCATGGAAGGAAAAAGAGAATGAGGGATGGGTGCAGGATAAGCCTACGCTGCCATTAACGATTGACGGTGAGGAGCCAAAGATTGAAATAAACCCTCCTAATAAAGCTTTTTACAAATTAAAGGAGGAGGGTGCGCAACAGTTATGCGCACAGGTGCATGCGGCACTTATGGTAAACTGGAAGGAAAATCAAATACAATGAATTATTGTCCACATAATTTGAATGCGATTGAAGAAAGGATAAAATCCTATCGTACAATGCTGATTGAAAGAAAAGATGAGCCTGAATGGAAAGATTTTTTACGCGAAGCTCTTAATCATGAGATAGCATATTCTAAAAAGTCGAATAACGAGCATCTTATTTGGTGTAAGGGTAATATGCATCTTCTTCGGAATGTCTAAAGGTGAAACAATAATCCAATTAACGAAACTCATACTTGGCGCATACTTTGTTTGGGTATCATGGAAGATACTTGAAGCGATAAATATGTTAGGCTGTATACAATGAGTATTGTTGAACAGCCAAAAGAGTTTGTAGGTGGCGATGGCGTAAAGCGCGTTGAGGCTGTATTGCTTCGTGCTCCGGTGAATAAGAAAGGTGAGGCGCAGGCAGAGCATTCGGATTACAATCCGACGGAGGAGGAGGCGCAGGTGCGCGCCATGATACTTAAGCATTTCATTTTAGGCACGGTTAATATGTACACGCCACGGGTAGAGTTTAACGACCTATCCCTTGTTACTCGCGACCAATTTGACCAGATGGCGTTTAATACATACCAACCAAATAATGGCGAGGCATGGGAGGGTGCACCGCAGACGGCATGGAGAAGTCGTGCTATTCGTCCTGTCGTGCGGAATAAGTGCATGTCTATTGCGGCACATGCGACGGCACGCCTTATATTTCCCAAAGTGTTTGCTTTTAATGAGCAATCGGATGAGCAACAGGATGCCGCTCGTGTGATGGAGGATTTGATGGAGTGGTCAGGAGATGTTTCTAATTATCCGTACACCGCCCTATTGCGCGTTATTACTGCCCTTTCCTCCCCCGCCTCCATCGGATACACGGAGTATGGCGAGGTAATGCGGACTGTAAAGACCGAGAAAGGTCCTGATGGTAAATGGATTGAGAAGCGTATTAAGGATGAGGCATATCCATGCTTTATGGATTGTGTCGTGCCAGTAAAACAATTTTATATTCAAAACTTCTTTGAACCAGATATTCAGAAACAGGGTTATGTAATATGGCGTAAGGTATATTCATTCTCTGAAGCGCAGAATAAATACAATGGTGTGTATGAGAATTTTAAGTATGTACGTCCGGGTGTTCAGACTATTTTTGATGATGCTAACAGGAACTTTTACTACGTCTATGACCCAAACATGCGGCAGGAAGACGTGGAGGAAATTATCTATTGGAATAAGAACCTTGACCTAAAAATAATCATGGTAAATGGCATCATGCTCACGAGCCATGATAATCCTAACCCACGCAATGATAAGCTCTACCCCTTTGATAAGTTTGGTTATGAGGTAATTAATAACTACTTCTTCTACTACAAATCCCTTGCGTTCAAACTCCAGCATGATGCAGACATTGTGAATACGTTGTATCAGATGGTCATTGATGGGACGTATCTTTCCATTTTCAAGCCGATGGTAAACGTCGGAGGGGAAATAATTGCCTCGGACGTTATTGTTCCCGGAGCTGTTACTACTCTGTCCAGCCCTGATGCGGACCTTAAGGCAATCAATGTAGGCTCCGACTTAAAGTCGGGCCTTGAAACTTTAAATGTTGTTGAAAAATCTATAAATGAATCAAGCCAAGAGCCGCTTCAGCAGGGGCAAGATACGCAGGGTGGGCAGACGGCATATGAGATTTCCCAGCTTGAGCAGAATGCCAATACCGTCCTTGGATTATTCCTTCAAATGATTGCAAAGCATGTACGTGATTTTGGTAAGCTCCGCCTTGGCGATATACTGCAATACTTAACAGTACCGGAAGTGGTTGAAATCGAAGGAGGCGCTGAACTTTCATATAAGACTTTCTTTATGAAAGACCAAAGTGGTTCTAAGAATAAGAAGGTTGAATTTGATAAGGAATTACCAGATGAGATGACATTGGATGAAATGCTTAATGCTTCATATTCGGTAAAGCAGGAAGAGGAGGAAAAGAAGATGGCGATAGCCAAAGTCAACCCATCCTTGTTCCGTGAATTGCAATATATGGTTACGGTTTCGCCTGATGTAATGAGCCCGAAAAGTGAAAGTCTTGAACGTTCCTATGCCCTTGAAGATTATGACCGTATGATAGCCCAACCGACGGTATTTGACCCGGAAGAAACGGGTAAGATGTTATTGAAAAATAATCCTCTTACTAAGAAAGACCCCGATAAATATTTGGCGAAGAAGCCAAGCCCTGAACAGCAAATGATGCAACAGGGTGGGCAAACAAATGCTATGCCAGCAGCGGGCAACTCACCCCTGAAGGCTGCTATGGGCAAAAATCCTCTTCCGGCGCAGTCTTCTGCACCAGCACTTCCCATGATGGGAAAGTAGATGTGGTATACTTATAATATATAAACATGGGCGACTTAATTAAATAAAAAATATGTTTCTCTACTCTCGGTGGTGTAATTTGCCGCTTGTTACAAGGGCGATGATTGCTGAAAAATTTGGCATTAAAAAAACAGGACCAACGCATGTTGTAAATAATTTTATACAGAGTGATGGATATGCCCTAAAGGATATTGAAGAAAAGCTTACACAATATGCTATGCAAGATTTTCTTGGCACGGAGGAGGAGGGATTGCCAGAATTATGGGATATGATGATAGCAAAGATTGAGGGGCGCTACACAGAACCGGTAAAAGAAAAAATGGAGGCTGCTATGACGAATGAGGAGGCAAAAGATTTTTTAGAAAAAACAATAGGCGTTAATAAAAAGAAAAATGCCAAATAAAATAAAGAAGGTTTTTAAGAATAAGGATGAGGTTATTGCAGACCTTAAAAAGAATGCCGAATTTACACAGCGGATGAAGTTCGTGAAGGAGACCTTCTATCCCGCATTATGTGAGGCTTCAATGAATATTGAGGATGCAGGAATGCTTCTTGCTGGATTCAATGACATGATAATGCAGGAATTTTTAGGTCGCATGAAAGAGGTTAAAATGATTGACCTTAAATTAGAAAATAAGCTTGATAAAACTTCTCCTAAATATGAGCAGAATAAAAAAATGCTTGCTTTGTTTGATGGTTGCAATGTATTTGAAGCTAAGCAGTATGTTGAAGGAATGCGTGGAGAAATAGAAACATTTAAGCGCGATGAGATGCAGGACAGGCCGTTGTCGAGCTTAAAGACGAAGTGGGTTGACCAACTCTAATGTTCGAGCAAGAACTACAAGTACTTCTTCAAAAATATCCTGAAATTGAAGATGTGTCTTTTACGTGTAAGAAGATAATAAGGAGAGATTCGGCGCCGATATATCAATCGGGATATACTGTTCCGCAAGGAATAACTTCTACGGCTTCACATAATCAATATCCAGTATCTGCTGCTTCTTTAAGTGACGAAGCCGCTCGTATGGCCTCTGAAACAGCTATAAAACTAAACAAGATTAAAGATTTGGTATGATTTCGGAATTTGCAATGGCATGGCTTCTGAATGGGAAGCAGGATGAAATAGAGGATGCATATAAACGTGGACGGGAAGATGAGATGACCGATAATCTTTCCTTTATAAAACGTTATGAACAACTCAAACTTCAAGAAATAGATGAACTTGCCGATAAGAAGTTAAATGAGCTTCTTGCCCACGTAGACGTGAGCAAGGTAGTTAAGCTCGAAAAGCTATCTAACGGCGGTGGCATTGTATATGTGGGAGGCATAAAGGCGGATGAGGGTAAATTAGCGAACTTAAAAGCCGAGGCTGATTTTTTAGAAAAATCTGATATATGGGCAATTATATATGAATCATTGAAAGAACTTGCGCAGCGGCAAATGTTTGTATCATCGGAAAGTCTTGATGATATGAAAAAGGGGAAGTCGATTCTCTATACGCTTTCTGTACAAAAAAATATATTGGAAACTTTTAAGTCTTTTCAACCTAAAAAATAGAATATGTTATTATGTAATTAACAATTTAATAAATAGTCACGGGCGTGGCTGGAGAGATTATCCAGCTATCTAAGGAGCGGTACGCCCGTGTCGCAATTTAGGTAGCTTGATAATCCTTCCAGTCGGAAGGATTTTTATTAACCATAATAAGGTTGGCTATACCTCAACAAAATGGCTTGAAATTATGGACGAAGTAAAAGTAGACGCGGTTAATACGGACCAGCCCGCCGCAGTTGGTACAGAGGATTTAGGAGCAAAAATCGAACAGCTGGAGGCTGAAAAAGCTAAGCTTATCGAAGAATCCGCCAACTATAAGTTGGGAATGCTCAAGGCGAAAGCCAAAAATAGGGACTTTGAACCTACCGATGAGGATGGAGGTGATGATGAAAGATTACGTCGCATAGCACGTGAGGAACTTGCCAATTCAAGACTTGCTCAAATTGCAAGCGAGCAGGACCTTATCATCAAGAAAGCCTTAAAGGAAAACAAGGAATTAAAGCTTGCCCAGCTTAACAAAACGAGCGCCACTGCTGCATCTACCGGAGCTACTTCTGAAGGAGAGCCCGTTAAGGATACACTCGTAACGCCCGACCAAATGGCAGCGTTCAAGAAACGCGGCTGGTCTGATAAAGACATAGAGCGATACAAGCAGAACTTACAGAGGCATGGTGGAGGACGTTAAGTTAGAACGGGTTATATAAAATAACCACAAAAAACAAATGGCTCTTGGAGACATAACAATTTTGGAGCAGGGGAACCTGATGGGTCGTGGTGGCCGCCTTTACAATGTGGCAACGCCGACCGTCATTAATGCAGGTGAGCCAGTTGCTCGCGCCCTTGGTGCAGTAACGGTAACGCCGTGCGCGACGAATGCAGGTCAGGTTGGTACCGACTACATCGTAGGTGTAGCAGTAACGACATCGAACAACACCGCTACCGCTAAAGGTACGGTAAGCGTATTGCCGCTTAGCAATGGAACGACGTATCTCATTAACCCGAAGGTTTCGGCTACATGGGACACGCAGGCAGAATATGACGCATTGGTAGGCAAGCGTGTATTGATTGACCTTACGTCTAGCACGTACACAATTCTTGCTTCGGATGGTGCGAACAACGGCTTAGTTATTATGCCGCTTGACGTTAACAAATATCCGGGAAAGGTCGCATTCGCATTCCGCTCGGTCATTTCAGACCTCGCGTAATCGGATAATAAAAACTAACAAAAACTTAAATGTTTACAGAAGCACAAAATTTTAGCATCGTACAGACCGAACTGGACAAGGTATTTTTCCAGCAGTTTGACTACGATGAGGCTTTTCCGGGTGTAGCGCACGCGACTACGGCTGAAATCTTTAAGCCGCAGGAAACTACCCACGCCGCATGGATTCAATCCATCAACAAGGGTTCTGGTTTGTTCCCAGCGGTAAATGAAACGAACACTGTTCCGCTTTCTACCCCGAAGGTTGCTAACAAGCAGACCACGACCATTACGACCTTTGCGCAGGGTATTGACATCAGCAAGCAATTGTTTGATGACAACATGCACGGTGTATGGGCGGAAGATGTTCGTGACTTTGCTATCAAGGCGAAGGACACGCAGGATTACAACGCTTTCAAGCTTTTCAGGCTCGGTTTTACGACCGCCCTTACGGCTGACGGCAGCGCAATCTTCTCGACACACACCCTTATCGGTGGTGGCACGCAGTCTAATGCAGGCACGGCGGCTTTGACCCCGACCTCGCTTAACACTGCAATCGTTAACCTCATGGAACAGAAGGACCAGTCTGCGGTTATCCGTGGCTCGGCACCGGCTGTTCTCTTGGTTCCGCCCGCATTGTGGAAGCACGCACGTGAAATCACCGACTCTGCGCTTATCGCGGATTCTGGTAACAACAACGTGAACGTCTACCGGTCTGCTCTTGGCATCACGGTTTGGACGTCGCACTGGCTCGGTACAGCGGCAGGTGGTTCTGACACTGCATGGTTCTTGCTCGCACGTCGTCATGGCTTCACTCGCTTGATTCGTCAGGGACTTGAAACCCGTTTGACCGACTGGCAGTACAGCAACAACCTTACGTACCGTTATCAGGCCAACTTCCGTGAAGAAGTCTTTTGTGCGGACTATGCAGGCTCATACGGTTCGGATGGGACGGTCTAGTGTTTAGTAGAAAGGATATAAACCTAATAAACTAAACATATGCCCGGAACAAACTTTGCATCAGCTAAGAATTCAACGGTAAACGCATACTTTACCGACGCAGCTGACAACATTGTCTGGGGTATCGTTGCCGGCACTACGCCGACGGCGGTAGCCGGATACGCGATAGGTTGCATCTTGGTAAGTTCGACGACGGGTATTCCGTGGTCGAATACCGGAACTGCGGCATCTTGCACGTTCGTCAAGACTAGCGGAACTTAATTGCTCATAGGCTCTCTCCTTGCGGGGGGAGCTTATTGAGCAGATTAAAAAAATAAAAAAATGTATAACAATCAGGAATACCAATACACAAGTATAACTTCGGCGGCAACGACGCAGGTTTTTACCGGCAAAGGAATGCTTAAGGCAATCATAGTTAATGATGCAGGGACTGGTGGTACGGTTAAGATAATTGATGGCACTTCGGGAACAACGGCAAATATTGGAACAATAAACTTAGCGGCTACGCCATATATTCCGGGCGACATTCAATATTCTATATATATCGCAAGCGGTCTTAGGCTCGTAACGAGTAATACGCCAAATTTAACGATAGCTTGGTCGCAAGCATAAAGTGTTATAATAATGGTGTGAAGGGGTTAAAAGATACCATTACGGGAAGATTTACAAAGAACATTCCTGTGTTTAAGGAATGTTCTTTGTGTCTTAAATTATTTTCACCTCGCTTAGATGAGCAAAAATTCTGTTCTAGGACTTGTATGGGTAAAAGCTTTAGGAAAAATCATTTTAGGAATTGCGTGATATGTGAAAAGAGTTTCTTTGCACATTCTATGAAAACGAGATTTTGTTCTTCAAGCTGTTATGGATTGACTCTTATAAAAGATAAAATAATTAAACCTAAAAAGGTTAAAATCTATAAAAGAGTTGATATATCATGTGAAAATTGTAAATGTATTTTTACGGTTATTCTAGCTAGAAAAGATAGGGCTCGGTTTTGTTCAAAAAAGTGTCAAGGAAAGTTCTTTTGTGGAATAAAATCTTGTCATTAT
>Ga0213918_1000349_pt1 | contig 10734 bp, 12 predicted proteins | sample McNCre217MG_FD_163422 | JGI IMG/M metagenome (GOLD analysis project Ga0213918, IMG submission 163422) | Freshwater microbial communities from McNutts Creek, Athens, Georgia, United States - 2-17 MG | ecosystem: Environmental > Aquatic > Freshwater > Creek | place: USA: Georgia | collected... | reverse complement strand
GCGGTCCTAACAAGGACTACATCAACCTCGACATGACCCACTTGGGCGCTGAGACCATCATGAAGCGTTTGCCTTCGGTGTTCGAAATTGGCCACAACTTTGCCAACGTCGACATCACCAAAGAGCCTATCCCCGTGATCCCCACCATCCATTACCAAATGGGCGGCATCCCGACCAACATCAACGGCCAAGTTGTGACGCAAAACGCCAACAACGAAAGCGTGGTGGTGAACGGTTTGTACGCTGTGGGCGAATGCTCTTGCGTGTCGGTGCACGGCGCTAACCGCTTGGGCACCAACTCATTACTCGACTTGTTGGTGTTCGGCCGCGCAGCTGGCAACCACATTGTTGAGTTCAACCAAAAGAACAAAGAGCACAAGCCTCTGCCAGCCAACGCGGCTGACGTGACCTTGGCGCGCTTGGCGCGCTTGGAAGCCAACCAGACTGGCGAATACGCACAAGACGTCGCCAACGACATCCGCAACACCATGCAGTCACACGCCAGCGTGTTCCGCACACAGGCGTTGATGGACGAAGGCGTCAAACAAATCGCTGCCCTGCGCGAGCGCGTGAACAACATCGGTTTGAAAGACAACTCCAAAGTCTTCAACACCGCACGCATCGAAGCCTTGGAAGTGGAAAACTTGATCGAAGCCGCACAAGCCACCATCGTGTCTGCGGCTGCACGTCACGAAAGCCGCGGCGCTCACACCGTGAACGATTACGGCGACACGCCTGAGCACCCTAACGGTCGTAACGACCAAGACTGGCACAAGCACACCCTGTGGCACAAAGAAGGCAACAAGCTGACTTACAAGCCCGTGCAAATGAAGCCCTTGACCGTCGAGAGCGTCAAGCTCCAGACCCGTACTTTCTGATCAGGTAAACACCATGACAAAACGCACGTTCCAAATCTACCGCTACGACCCAGACACCGACGCCAAGCCGTACATGCAGACCATCGAGGTCGAATTGGATGGCAACGAGCGCATGCTCTTGGACGCTTTGATGAAACTCAAAGCCGTCGACCCAACCATTTCGTTCCGTCGCTCATGCCGTGAAGGCGTGTGCGGTTCAGACGCGATGAACATCAACGGCAAAAACGGTCTGGCCTGCTTGACCAACATGCGCACCCTCCCCGGCGTGATCGTGTTGAAGCCGCTGCCAGGTCTGCCTGTCATCCGCGACTTGATCGTGGACATGACCCAGTTCTTCAAGCAATACCACTCCATCAAGCCTTACTTGGTCAACGACACACAAGCACCCGAAAAAGAGCGCCTGCAGTCGCCCGAAGAGCGCGATGAGTTGAACGGCTTGTACGAGTGCATCTTGTGCGCCAGCTGCTCCACCAGCTGCCCCTCGTTCTGGTGGAACCCCGACAAGTTCGTGGGCCCAGCCGGTTTGTTGCAAGCCTATCGCTTCGTTGCCGATAGCCGCGACGAAGACACCGCTGGCCGTTTGGACAACTTGGAAGACCCTTACCGTCTGTTCCGTTGCCACACCATCATGAACTGCGTCGACGTGTGCCCCAAGGGTTTGAACCCGACCAAGGCCATCGGCAAGATCAAAGAATTGATGGTTCGTCGCGCCATCTAAGGCACGGCAAAGCATCACACGGAGCACCAAGATGGACGCGGACGCACCATTTCGCGACACCTCAGTCGGTGATCCAACGCTAGACGGCTTAGACGGCAAGCAAGCGCTTGGCGAACGGGCCCTCAGCAAGCTGCACTGGCGTAGCCGGCGCGGCCTGCTCGAAAACGATTTGTTCATCCAAAAGTTTTTCGAGCGGCATGAATCTCGCTTAACCGTGGGCCATGCCAGAGGCATGTATGAATTGATGGATTTGTCTGACAACGACTTGCTCGACATCTTGTTGCAACGCAAAGAATTGCCAGACAAAGCCCTGACAGAAGAAGCACTCGAAGTGCTGAGTATGTTGAGACACTGAACCGAACACCGCTTTTAAAAAGACATTTAGGAATCACCATGAAACTTGCAGACAACAAAGCCACCCTGTCGTTCAGCAACGGCAGCCCCAGCATCGACATGCCCGTCTACAGCGGCAGCGTCGGTCCTGACGTCATCGACATCCGTAAGTTGTACGGCCAAACTGGCATGTTCACTTATGACCCTGGTTTCTTGTCCACCGCCTCTTGCCAATCTGGCATCACCTACATCGACGGTGACAAAGGTGAGTTGCTGTACCGCGGCTACCCCATCGAACAACTCGCCACCAACTGCGACTACCTCGAGACTTGCTACTTGTTGTTGAAAGGCGAACTGCCCAACGCCGCACAAAAAGCTGAGTTCGAGCACACCGTGACCAACCACACCATGGTCAACGAGCAAATGCAATTCTTCTTGCGTGGCTTCCGCCGTGATGCACACCCGATGGCTGTGTTGACTGGTTTGGTGGGTGCTTTGTCTGCGTTCTATCACGACAGCACTGACATCAATAACCCAGAGCACCGCGAAATCGCAGCGATCCGTTTGATCGCCAAGATGCCAACCCTCGTGGCCATGGCTTACAAATACGGCGTGGGCCAGCCTTACATGTACCCACAGAACAACCTGAGCTACTCAGGCAACTTCTTGCGCATGATGTTTGGTACACCTTGCGAAGAGTACGTGGTCAACCCTGTGCTCGAGCGCGCCATGGACCGCATCTTCACGTTGCACGCAGACCACGAGCAAAACGCTTCCACATCGACCGTGCGTTTGTGCGGTTCGTCAGGCACCAACCCCTTCGCAGCCATCGCTGCGGGCGTGGCTTGCCTGTGGGGCCCCGCACACGGCGGCGCCAACGAAGCTTGCTTGAACATGCTGGAAGAAATCCAAGCCATGGGCGGCGTCTCTAAAGTCGGCGAGTTCATGGAGAAGGTCAAAGACAAGAACTCTGGCGTCAAGCTGATGGGCTTCGGTCACCGCGTTTACAAAAACTACGACCCACGCGCCAAGTTGATGCAAGAGACTTGCGACGAAGTGTTGAAAGAACTCGGCTTGGAGAACGATCCTTTGTTCAAGTTGGCCAAGGCTTTGGAAAAAATCGCTTTGGAAGACGAATACTTCGTCAGCCGCAAGCTCTACCCCAACGTCGACTTCTACTCTGGCATCGTGCAACGTGCCATTGGCATTCCTGTGAACTTGTTCACCGGTATCTTCGCCTTGGCACGTACCGTGGGCTGGATTGCTCAGTTGAACGAAATGATCAGCGACCCCGAGTACAAAATCGGCCGTCCACGTCAGTTGTTCACAGGCTCTGCTCACCGCAACGTCGAGCCATTGGCCAAGCGCAAGTAATGGCCCCTGTCGCGCTTCGTGCGCGACAGTCCAAAAGCCCTGCTGTTCCACGCGAACGTCAGGGCTTTTTTGTTTCTAGACTGAGCTTCATGCATTGCAGTGGTAGGCTCTGCCGCTATGAGTTCTGTTCCGTTTCTAAACACGCCCGAAGCCCTGCGCCAGCTGGCTAGCCAACCCCACGCCCCCTGCCAATGCAGCCTGCAACACTGCGCAGGCTGGGAAAGCGTCAACGACACCGCTTGGCCTGCCCAGCAAATGACGCGCGTGGCCACCTTGCGCGACCCCGATGCGTATGAACCCACATTTGAAGAACAGCACCCAAACGGCACCCGCTACGAATCAGCCGATGCGCCTGTGGCTTTGAAATTTTTTCCGTACAACCGCTGCGATGTGCACGCCTGCAGTAAGTGCCAACAACACGTACTGCGCTACACCGAGTTTGGTGGCTACTACGTGGACCACCGCGCACGGCGGTTAAACACTGAATTGATTACCGACTAAGCGAGTGTTCGCAGTCATCCCAAGGCAGCACGCTGCAGCCGCAATGCGGCACTTCTACCGCAGGTTTTGAGGTGACTGGTGGCTTGACCTTAGCCACGGACGTTTGAGGGCTTGCAGGCGCTTTAGCCCCCGTATCTTGGGCAGCATCTAGGTTGGGAATCCAGCGCAAGAACGGCGTCAGATCTTCCACATTCACGATGTACCAAACTTTCTTGGCTGAATCCCAACGCGCGCCTAGCGCTTTGGCGGCGTCTTTCTCGGCAAATGGGGTGACCAGGTTAATTCGCATCACGCGCCTCTGGCCTTTAGCCCAACGCCATCTCGCCGCCCAGGGCCTCAAACAAGTCGGGCAAGAGCTTGCTCAGCTCACCCGTGGCAATGGCCACATCGGCATCAAAGCCTTCATCTTTTTCTGTGGACGTCGCTTCAAAGACCACATCTAAGAAGGTGATCTTTTTCAGCTGCATGGCTTCGGTCAGCGAGAACGACACGCGCCCTTCCCAAGTCAGTGCCAAACGCGTGGGCAGCTTACCGCTTTCCACATGGTGCTTCACCTCATCGGTATCCAGCGGGTGGCGCACGTAACGCACCACCGACTTAGATTCATCAGCAGCCTTCAGCTCGCACTCGCGGTCCACGCTGAACGCTGCGGGTGACTCTTGGGTGATCAACCACGAAGCCATCGCCGACTGTGGCGACATTTCGGTGTTGATCAAGGTCAGGCTCAAGCCCGCAAACGACTTGACAAGCAGGGTCACCACTTCGTCCGCTTTGGCTTGGCTGCCTGCGTCCATCACCATCAGATTTGTAGCGGGGTCAATCCACACCAGCACCGATGACTCTTTGCTGAAGGCCATGGGCATCAAAGACATCTTCACGTCCTCTTTGATTTCCTTCATTTCCTTCTTGCCAGGCTTGCGGCCTTCGGTGGCTTCAATCACCGCGCTGCGCTCTTTGGCCTTGCGCGTGACCACCGAACCGGGCACGCCTTTGGTCTCGATCTTGAGTTTCAAAATACGCTGACCACTCACTGCCTCCACCAACGGGCCATGCGCCTCGCCACGTGGCTCCACCCAGCCGATGGCTTTTTCTTGGCTCGCACCACAAGGCACAAAACGCTCGGCGTCTAACGCCTGTTCGATTTGCTCAAGGCTAGGGCTCCAGCCCTCACCGATTCGATACACCATCACGTTTTTGAACACAGGTCGCCTTTGCTTGTCGGCACTTGCCGAAATAAAAAAGCCAACCGCAAGAGTTGGCTTTGGGAATTGTGATGATTTTAGCGCGTACCCCTCACGATCAATCGCGACGAGAATTAAGAGAACCGGTGAATACGGATGAATACGGATGAATACCAAATATCGCTCGCTACTGTGGGTTGTTTACTTGTTAGCCATCTTTCCTGCGCTGTATCAGCGCATCATCAGCTTGCTGGCAGTAGCGAGCACAAAGGAAAAGACCAAAGCACGCGCGCTGGCCCAATGAGAAAAATCCAACTAACTCGCGCTACTTGGGGAGCTTCACTAGCATCTAGCTAGGGTCACTTAAAGCATCCCGTACCAAAAGTAGTTTGTCCAAGCGTTGGGGCATCATTGCAGCCAGCGGCTGAGGCTGCGCCTCCCGAAGAACTTCCACCACTACCTCCGCCGCAGCCTGTCAACAATAAAAAACCAACGACGATGATGAGTCGAGTTGTCAATTTCATTTTGCAATCGCCGCCTGTGAAGCCAAACTTGAACCGTTAGTGTTGACAGATTTAACTCTGTACAAATCTCCTGTGCTACCACTGCTATCGGTATACGTTGTGGTGCCAGCACTTACCGTTGAGATCGAAGAATATTGGCCATTTAACTTTTTGAGAACGGAGTAGCTTGATGGGTTGCCGCCGTTGTCAGTCCAACTCAGTGCTACGGCGCCATTGGCAACCGTCGCGGCTAGACCGCTTGGTGGAGATGGAGGTTGATTAACGGCTGTACATGTCATCACCGTTTGATCCAAGGGAGCTGTGAAGTTATATGCTGAAGTGCGTTTCACAGCCAACACGTATCCGTTTCCGTTAGTGCAACCCTGATTACCAGTCAAAGCCAAAAAAGGCGGAATGATATTTACGGCATAGCGATACGACGTTTGTCCAGAGCAGCCACCGGTGTTGTTGCCAGGGACGCCTCCTAGATGTAACTTGTCCATAGACAAAGAACCGTTACTAAAAGTCCATGTCTGAGTGATTGCTTGGAAGCCAGTGGCTGAATCTGTAGCAAACTGGGCATTAGGCATGCCAGATGTTGGTGTTTGCCCACTGAAATCATAAGTAACGCAACTCCACGCTCCGTCAAGGTCACTGACGCTTGCAAAGCCCTCATTTGACATCTTGATCCGACCAAACAGGTCATTCATGGTGTCAGCAGAGATCACTTGTCCATCTTGAAACGTATAAGGTATTGATGAATCTGCCGCCCCAACGATTGATGCGGCAACTATCCCGATGCCACTAATTAATCCAAGTGAATAAATTACAGCTGTCCGAGTTTTCAGTTTGAAATTGATTGACATAAATGCTCCTTGTCTAGAACAAATAATACACTTTCATTTTGTATTGCTAATATTTTTCGTAAAAATAAAAAATACAGCAAAAAGACTGATATTCAATTAAACAAACGAATGCGAATAACATCGCTTGATGCTTTTAGAAGGCCAACGTGCAAGACTTGCGCACTAAAAATGAAAAAGCCCCAAGCAACTCACGTTACTTGGGGCTTTTTGTATTTGGCGGAAGCGGTGAGATTCGAACTCACGGAAGGCTCACACCTTCGCCGGTTTTCAAGACCGGTGCATTCAACCACTCTGCCACGCTTCCAGTTGAATTCAGCCGACATTGTAATGTGTCTTTGGCCTGCTTTTCCTTCAAGCCTCAGACAAAAACAAAGATTGCAAATCGCTCAAGAAATCAAAGCCGCGCTCGGTGGGCACCACGCGCTGAAAGTCGCGCGTGATGAGTCCTTTGGCCTCGGCCTCGGTCAGTGCAGCTTGAATGGCAGTCACGGGCAGGCCCGTGCGGTCGGTGAAGTCAGCCAACGAAAAACCGTGGCGCAGGCGCAGCGCATTGAGCATGAACTCAAACGGCAGTTCGGCGCGTGCCACCTCGGTGCTTTGGGCCACGGCACGGTCAGCGCGACTGGTGTCTAGCGCATGGTCCATAAACAGGCGCGGGTCGCGGTTGCGCACTTGACGCAACACGCGATGGGCAAAGCTGAGTTTGCTGTGGGCGCCAGCGCCAATACCCAAATAGTCGCCAAACTGCCAGTAGTTGGTGTTGTGCCAGCAGCGGTGGTTGTCTTTGGCGTAGGCCGACACTTCGTAGCGGTGCAGGCCCACAGCGGCGGTGCGCTCGGTGATGCGGTCGAGCATGGCGTAAGCGTCGTCGTCTTCCGGCACTTGGGGTGGGAATTTGGCAAACACGGTGTTGGGCTCGATCGTCAGGTGGTACACAGACAAATGCGGAGGCTGCAAAGACAAAGCCATATCCAAGTCTTCATCCAACTGCGCCAGCGTTTGGCCGGGCAAGGCGTACATCAGATCGAGGTTGAAGGTGTCAAAGGCTTCACGCGCCTCTTCGACCGCAGCAATGGCTTGGGCGCGGTTGTGCACGCGCCCCAAGGATTGCAAGTGTTGGTCGTTGAAGCTTTGCACGCCCACCGACAAGCGGGTGACGCCTGCGGCACGGAAGGCACGAAAGCGGTCTTTCTCAAACGTGCCGGGGTTGGCCTCTAGCGTGATTTCGCAATCGGCCTCTAGGCGCAAACGCGCGCGCATGTCGCTGATGAGCCGCTCAATCGCAACCGGCGAAAACAAGCTGGGCGTGCCACCCCCAATGAAGATGCTGTGCACACTGCGGCCCCAAATAAGCGGCAAGCTGTGTTCTAGGTCGGCGCACAGGGCATCGAGGTAGCGCTGCTCGGGCAGCTCACCGCCCACGCTGCTCGTGAGCTCGTGCGAATTGAAGTCGCAATACGGGCACTTCTTCAAGCACCACGGCAAGTGCACGTACAGCGAGAGCGGCGGCAAGCTGCTGAGCGACAGCGTGCCGGGGCGCATAAGGTGTTGGATGTCTTGGGTCATCAAAGAAGCTTTAAGCGAACCAACGTTCGCGCATGAGCGCCAGCATTTGTTGCGCGGCTTGACCACGGTGGCTGTTGGCGTTTTTCACCTCGATAGGCAGCTCGGCAAAGGTTTTGCCAAAACGCGGGATGAACATGATGGGGTCAAAGCCAAACCCGTTGGCACCCACTGGCGCACGGGTGATTTCACCCACGGCGCGGCCCACGGCAATGAGCGGCTCGGGGTCGTCAGGGTGGCGCACAGCCACGAGGGTGCTCACCAAAGCTGCGCGGCGGTTGTCCACGTTGGCCATTTGCTCCAGCAAAGCGCGCACGTTGTTGTCGTCGCTTTTTTCGTAGCCAAACTGGGTGGCATAGAAGGCGGTTTGCACACCGGGCAGGCCGCCAAAGGCGTCGACGCAAAGGCCTGCATCGTCAGCCACAGCAGGCAAGCCGCTTTCGCGCGCTGCATGGCGGGCTTTGGCCAAGGCGTTTTCAACAAAGGTGTGAAACGGCTCTTCGGCTTCGCCAATGTGCAAATCACCTTGGCGCACCAACTCCACGCCCAAAGGCGCAAACATGGCTTGCAACTCGGCAAGCTTGCCTTGGTTGTTGGAGGCCAGAACGATTTTTTTCAACGCCGATGTCATAGATTGCAGCCGAGGTGATGAATCAAGATTGGAAGGCTTCTTGCTGCATGGCAATGAGTTCACGCACGCCTTTTTCGGCCAAGGCCATCAAGGCATTCATTTGGTCGCGGGTAAATGGCAAACCTTCGGCTGTGCCCTGCACTTCCACGTAGTGGCCAGCGCTGGTCATGACCACGTTCATGTCGGTGTCACAGGTGGAGTCTTCGGTGTATTCCAAATCGAGCAAAGGCAAGTCACCCAGCATGCCCACCGAAATCGCGGCTACGCCTTGAATGATGGGGCTCTCGGTGAGTTTGCCTGCGGCGATGAGCTTGTTCACCGCGTCTTGCGCAGCCACAAACGCGCCCGTAATGCTGGCCGTGCGTGTGCCGCCATCGGCTTGCAACACGTCGCAGTCCAAATGGATGGTGCGTTCGCCCAGTTTCTTCAGGTCAAACACAGCGCGCATCGAGCGGCCAATGAGGCGCTGAATTTCTTGCGTGCGACCCGATTGCTTGCCGCGTGCGGCTTCGCGGTCGCTGCGGGTGTGGGTGGCGCGGGGCAGCATGCCGTATTCGGCAGTGACCCAGCCTTCGCCCGAGCCTTTTTTGTGGCCGGGTACTTTTTCTTCCACCGAGGCGGTGCACAACACCTTGGTGTGGCCAAACTCAATCAACACCGAGCCTTCGGCATGCATGGTGAAGTGACGGGTGATGCGCACGGGGCGCAGTTGGTCGGCAGCACGGGTGTGGCGAGAGGCGGGCAAGGTGGTGGTCATTTTTAGGGCTTTGAATCAAGCGTGTGAGGGGTTCGGTAAAACGTCAATTGTCGGGCAATCCGCATTACCCATGCGCACGTCCAAAAGTGCAGCTGCGAGCCTGAGATAATCTCGTCTTTGATACGAAACGCCACACCATGCCTATTTACAGCATGACCGGTTATGCCAGTGCGCAAACCGAGCTGACTTCAGACACCGCCAACAGCCCAGCCCTGCGCTTGGGGCTAGAGATTCGCTCGGTCAACAGCCGCTTTCTGGACCTGACGTTCAAGATGCCCGAAGAGCTGCGCCAGCACGAAGCAGCCATGCGCGAGCTGGTGACCAAACACCTCAAACGCGGCAAAGTCGAGGTGCGGGCCAACATTGAAAGCACGGCAGACACTAGTTTTGCAGAACCCACCCCCGCCCTGCTGCAACGCCTGCTGGGCCTGCAAGAGTTGGTACACGCTCACTTGCCCAAAGCCAATGGCCTGTCGGTGGCCGATGTGCTGCGCTTGGCCACGGCCCAATCTGCCGCGCCAGCCGACATTGGCCCTGCGGTGCTGAAACTGGCCCAAACCACTTTGACCCAACTGAGCGACGCCCGCGAACGCGAAGGTGCACGCTTGGCCCAAACCCTGTGCGAACGCATTGGCCAATTGCGCGTGCTGGCCACACAGGCCGCGCCACTGGTGCCGCAGCTGGTGGAGCAACAACGCCTGCGCTTTTTAGAGCGCTGGCGCGAAGCCATGGCCTTGACCGAAGGCTCGGCCTTGCCCGAAGCCGCGCAAGACCGCGCGTTGACCGAAGCCACATCCTTTGCCATTCGCATTGACGTGGCCGAAGAGCTAACCCGCTTGGTGTCGCACTTTGACGAGATGGACGACTTGCTGGCCAAAGGCGGCAAGGCCGAAGGTGTCGGCAAGCGTTTGGACTTTCTCATTCAAGAGCTGCACCGCGAGGCCAACACCTTGGGCTCGAAGTCAGCCACCATGGAAATGACCCGTATTTCGGTGGACATGAAAGTGCTCATCGAACAACTCCGCGAACAAGTACAGAACATCGAATAATGGACAACTTCCCCGGCAACCTCTTTGTGGTCGCGGCCCCCAGCGGGGCTGGCAAATCGAGCCTCGTCAAAGCCTTGATGGAGCTCGACGCCAAAGTGCGCCCTTCCGTGTCGCACACCACGCGCCAGCCTCGTGGCCAAGAAAAGCATGGCCGTGAATACTTCTTTGTGTCGCCGCCCGAATTCGACCAAATGGTCGAAGGCAACGCATTTTTGGAATGGGCCAACGTGCACGGCCAACGCTACGGCACCTCACGCAAAGCCATTGAAGACCGCATTGCCCAAGGCGCAGACGTGATTTTGGAAATCGACTTCCAAGGCGCCATCCAGGTGAAGAAGCTGTTTGCCAACGCGGTGCTGATCTTCATCTTGCCGCCGAGC
>Ga0213918_1000348_pt1 | contig 10756 bp, 7 predicted proteins | sample McNCre217MG_FD_163422 | JGI IMG/M metagenome (GOLD analysis project Ga0213918, IMG submission 163422) | Freshwater microbial communities from McNutts Creek, Athens, Georgia, United States - 2-17 MG | ecosystem: Environmental > Aquatic > Freshwater > Creek | place: USA: Georgia | collected 2017-06-12 | reverse complement strand
CAGTCAAGAGCTTGACCGACGCCATCTCTGAAGTGTTTGCACAGACCAAGCAAGCCTCGCTGCAATCCCGACTTGCCGCTTACGACAAGAACTACGCCTTGGCACAAAGCACAACGGGAGAGACTCGCTCCAAGTACGCTGACCTGCTGGCGAAAGACCTGCCGCAACTGGCTCAGGACATGGCAGCGGTGAGCGCGACCAAGCAGGACTGGCTTGCTGCAACATCGGCTTTGGCCGCGAAAGCTGCGAAGATCGCTCTGCTGCTTGACCCGTCTGCAACGATTCCCGCATTTGCGTCCGGGGGTTACCACTCGGGTGGTCTGCGGCTTGTAGGCGAAAGAGGGCCCGAGTTGGAATACACCGGCCCCTCCCAGATACTGAATAACTCACTGACTTCCGCTATACTCGGCGGGTCTGGACAGGTGGATACGGTAGCACTGGAGTCGCTGATCGTCCGGTTGACTGAGCAGGTAGAGTTGATGCGGTATGAGACGAGAGCGACCGCTACACACACGGCTAAGTTGGCTAAATTACAGACGGATACTTATGAGCGAGGACAACTCATCCGTACAGACGCCGATCAACCCATCGCCACCACTGTAGCATGAAAGTCATAAAGCAGAGGGACACTCCAGCCTCCTTCGCCTACGTTAGTTCGGCGTCGGAGAGCTACGGGTATTGGTCGCCCACCGGCAACTACACGGCTGGCACGCAGGTGCTGTACGCGACGCCTGCAACACCCTACGTCGTCAACATCTACTCCGCCATTGCGACGACCACAGGGGATGCCCCTAACTCCAGCCCGCTCAAGTGGACTTTGGTGGGCCCCTCAAACCAGTGGGCCATGTTCGACTCTCAGGTGAGTACAAGGACGACGGCTAACGACTCTCTGACTGTCAGTGTCGTCACCGGCGCTATCGATTCTGTTGCCTTCTCTGGGTTGCTGGGCTCCAGCATCTCTATCACTGTCACGGACGGTGTGGGCGGGCCGACGACGTACACAGCCACGAGTTCGCTGGACGACAGTGTGGTGATTGACGCCTACACCTACTGCTTCGAGCCAATCGTGCAGAAGTCTGAGGTCTACTTCACGAATATCCCCCAATACTCCGGCTCCATCGTCTACATCACGGTGACGGGTGGTACCTCTGGCATCGGTAACATGGTGTACGGCAACATCTACGACTTGGGGCTGCTTCGGTATGGCGCGACGGTCTCCATCTTGGACTACTCCAGGAAAGAGACGGATGATTTCGGCACCACCACCTTCGTGAAGCGTGCATTCAGCAGGCGCATCACAGGCAGCATGGAGGTACCGAAGTCCTCAATTACCAAGCTGTTTTCCATCCTCTCCGGTATGCGTGCCACCCCTGCCATGTGGATAGGGGTGGATGACTCGGAGCTGGGCGCGCTGTCGGTGTACGGCTACTATAAGGACTTCACCGTTTCCGTGGATTACCCGTACCACTCCCTCTGCAGCTTAGAACTTGAAGGCTTGACATGACCATCCAAACCCTACCAACCTCGCCATCGCGCACGCGCCCCTCCACCTTCAGTGTGGAGATGGATGCGATGCTGGCAGCACTCCCCCAATTCGTGTCGGATGTGAACTCGACTGAAGCCACTTGGGTGCTGACCAATGTGACTGCAACCAGCACGACCAGCACGACCATCGGTACCGGCTCGAAAACCATAGCAGTTGGCACTGGCAAGGCGTTCGTGGCTGGCGTTTACGTCTTTCTGATTAACAGCGCTGCTCCTGCCAACTACATGTACGGCAGTGTCAGCAGCTACAGCAGCGGAAACCTCACTGTGAACGTGACGAGCACCAGTGGCTCGGGCACCGCAGCTACCTGGGCTGTGCACCCAGCCGGCGTACCCGGCACCAGCAGCCTGTCTGGCGGTACAGCCGGAGCCCTGCCGTGGCAGAGCGGCCCGTCCACCACCAGTTTCACCTCGGCAGGCGCAGCAGGTGAGGTGCTTGTGTCGGGCGGAACAGGCACCCCAACTTGGACAGGTGCTCCCACTGCGACTTCTGCCGCCAAGTTCGACAACTCGACCAAGCTGGCAACGACCGCCTTCGTGAAGGAGGAGGGGCATCAGTACAAAACCCACTCCAACATCTCGTCCGGGGCTCTCACGCTGACGGCGGCAACACATTCGGGAGCCTCCTTGAGCTACGTCTCCGGCTCCAGTTCCACATGGACGCTACCTGCCGCGAACTCGATGGGCGCTGGGTCTGTCATCCGAATCGCGCATCAAGGTGGGGCATCAGCAGATCTCACGGTTAACCGTGCAGGTTCGGATACGCTGTCTGTGAATAGCACATCAGTGACATCTGTGGTGCTACACGCAGGGGATGTGCTGGAGTTGGTCAGTTCGGGTGGAACCCTATGGTCATCTATCCACTCGGTAAAGTGGGCTGTAGATGCTACTCTGCCCAACATCGGGTCTTCGATGGACCAGAGTTGCCCATACACTGCAGTGTACCCACGAGACCTTAAAGTTTTCTTTAAGAACGTAACATCTGACGCTGGTTATGCTGCAGGGGATATCATACCTGCATATTATACGAATGGCAGCTATGGCGCTCCTGTTCAGGTAGTCTTCTCCGCAGGTGTAGTTAAGGTACTGCCACCCAGCGATGCTACTGCTTGGTGCATACCACATAAAACGACAAGGTCGATGACCAACCTGACGGCAGCGAATTGGCAATACCGAGTCATAGCAGAGTTCTAATCCTACCCACGCTCCAAAAGCCCTGCTGTGCCAGTTGCAGCAGGGCTTTTGCTCACCCCTCATGGGAGAATCGGTAGAGGCTTGATGCACTAAAGGATTCGACATGACTGGTAGCGTAACTTTCCCCACCACCGTAGGTGGCGATGGCTCCACTGTAACTGATGACGCCAACTCGATAACCGGACTGGACGGGGGAGGGCACCGCACACGGTTTGTCCCCGCCCTTGCTCAAGTGGTGGCTGTGGCACAAAACGTGGTGCAAAACGCGGGCCAGGCATCGGGCGCAGTCGCGCAGACCGCAATTTCGGCCAGCAACGCAGCCAACTCAGCAACTGCTGCCGCAACCTCTGCAACAGCCAGTCAAACGTCGGCAACCAATTCGGCCAATTCCGCCACCGCCGCTGCTGCGTCCGAACTTGCAGCAGCCGGCTCTGCCACCGCTGCCAACACGAGCGCCATCAGCGCCTCGGCATCAGCAGCTACGGCGACCACCAAGGCGTCGGACGCAGCCAACTCCGCGACCGCTTCAGCAGGTTCTGCCACTGCTGCTGCGGCATCTTCAACGAGCGCCGCAAACTCAGCCTCTGCGGCTTCTACGTCTGCGACGAACGCTGCCAACTCTGCAACGGCTGCTGCAGGTTCTGCAACGGCTGCAACAACATCGGCAACCAACTCGGCCAACTCTGCGGCCAGTTCGGCCAACTCTGCAACCGCAGCCGCAGGTTCTGCCACTGCTGCCTCGACCAGCCAGACTGCAGCCGCAGGTTCAGCAACCGCTGCAGCCAACTCTGCCTCCGCCGCCGCCACCAGCCAAACAGCCGCAGCCGGTTCAGCAACCGCAGCAGCAGGTTCTGCCAGCGCAGCGTCCGCCAGCCAGACCGCAGCAGCAGGTTCAGCCGCAGCCGCCTTGACCAGCCAGAACGCAGCCGCAGGTTCTGCAACTGCTGCTGCCACCAGCCAGACCGCAGCAGCAACCTCGGCCACCAGTGCTGCAACGTCAGCTACCGGAGCCGCCACATCAGCTACCAACGCTGCAACTTCAGCCACCGCTGCCGCCGCCTCCGCCGCTTCCGTCGTCCAAGCGACGGAGACGACCGCAGGGCGCATCATGTTGGCTGACCAGGCCAAGGTGGATGCAGCAACCGATGCCGTAACTGCAGTACCTCCGAAGTACCTGGGTGTGCGACTGGCCGCAGCACAGCGGAACCTGTCGGTAGCAACTGCCAGCGTGACGGCTGCTACTGAAGTCGTCGGCAGCAGCACGGCTGACCAGATCACACTCGCCAAAATCTCGTCTGGACTACATCGCAGTCCTAACGCAATTACAGCGCTGCATGTCTATGACACCACGCAGGATTCGGACGGCGGCGCTTGGACTGATAAGCAATCCCATACCAGTTGGTATAACGAGCCACTGTCTGGCAAATGGCTTGGAGCTTTGGCTGGTATGTCGTCGGCAACCTATAGCGAAGCTAACGGGTGGGAGATGGTCCATGTTAAGCCTGTGCCGGGTGTTGGTACGGTTCATCAGGGCGTCTCTGGGTGTTATGTTCGTAGGGAGATTGGTGTAGGTGAGGTGGTTACGGGCGATATTGACATCCGGGTCAAAGTATCCTTGAGCAACTGGGCACAAACTACTACTGCGGTGTTCTTCGCTTCTTGGTCTAACGTAGCACATAACTATGCTTTTTGGATGAATGGTGCAAGACAGTTAGCCTTCTCTAGCTGGAGTTCAGCTAGTACAGCGACTGTATCCAGCTCTGCGCTTCCTACACTAACTAACGGAACTGCGAAATGGCTGCGTGTCACCAACCGCGTGTCTGATGGACAGCTAATTTTCTATACTGGGGATGACGGCGTTAACTGGACCCAACTAGGTAACACGGTAACCCACGGGCAGCTTGGCTATAGACCTTCTGTTGGCACTTATTTTGAGATGGGTACAGATGAGCTTGGTACGCAAGACCTGACCTCGGGCACCTTCTACTACGCAGAAGTCCGTAATGGTATCGACGGCAGTGTCGTAGTCAAGTTCGACGGTAGCACTATCACAGAAAATAGGCCAGGTGATTACTATCAGTCCATAGCCGACGGTAAGTTCTATCAGGTTCCTGAGAACCTTTGTGTTAACAACCAAATGGCTGGTGCCGTGGTTGGCGTTGTGGGGTCCGGTGGTGCAATCCCCACTGGATGGTTGATAACTTCCACTGGGCTATCACAAGAAGTTGTTGGCGTTGGTACTGGTGTGGATGGTCGCAAGTATATTGACCTGCGCTTATTCGGTACACCCACCACTGGGTTCACTTCAATTAGGCTGACCGGTAACGGCAGTGCCACGCCTTTTAGAAATAGCGAGAAGCTTACACTAAGTAGCTACCTATCTAGTAGCTCCACTGGGGTCACTAATTGCGATTACTTTGCTGATCCGTATACTCCTGCATTCGGTACACCCGATCCTAGAGTCAGCTCAGGTACGTTTACGTTAACCAATAACCAAACAAAGTATACACAAACAATTACGGCAACCGGTGCCAATTCATCTATCGCGCAGGTGTTCCTACGGATTAACTACCCTAGTGGTGTTGCATTGAATTACACTATAAGGATTGCTGAACCTGAGATAGTGCGCGGTTCGTTGCCTGGATTGGGCCAATCAAAATCACTTAATTTGGTTGAAGTGCAGACCTATCGCGGCAACAAAGCCGCGTTCCCTAAGCTGGTTGGTATTGTGGCTGAAGGTAACTCTGTGGCCCTGTACGACATGTCCGACAGGTCTATGTGGATGCACTTTGTGGGTGGTGCCAGCGGGTATCAAATTCGTAATAACGTGGCATCTATCTCGGCATCAAACGGCAGCGTTATGATTGGTTGCGGTAGCAGCAGTGGGTTGTCTGTTCTAGATTTCCCAGGGGATGCGTCATACAACTACACCACTACGAAGTATCGACACCTGTATAACGTAGCTGGACGTAACACAACCTCCTCTGGGTTGGCCTGGCTACCTCTAGCAGGCTCGGCCTTGGTTGGGTCTAGCGTCAACGCCGTAGCCACCTATGTGCTCCCCAATGCACCGATCGATGCCACGACCGGCCTACCAATACCGACGATTGCCGTTGGTACGACCACCGGCTTGTACATCATCAAATCGGACGATACGGTTCAGAACCACACGGCAACCAATACGGTAAACGTCGGGTTCAACCGGCGCGGTGACGTGTGGTTCCAGATGGGTGAAGGTGCCAAGAACTTTAGGAAATCCTTAGCGCCGACGTATGCAACATATATTACAGTTGCTGACGGTACAGTTGGTGGTAGTATCACCCAATTTGTGGCTACAGGTATCAACCGCCCATTTAGTGCAAACTCTGCACTGATACGAGAGATTAGCTCTTTACATGTGTTCCAGTATCACCCTAACGATGTATCCGCAACAGCAAGCGGCATTCTGGCCTACATCGGACCTTACCATAATACTGGCCACATGATCGGTGACGTGCGTAGATCTATCATTGCAGAAGCTATACAGGGTTACACCTACGGGCCTGATTTGGTTACTGGTGATAGTAGCAGCTTTGCTGGTGGTGTTGGTAGCTGGGTCACTTCACCCTCATACGCATCCACTGCGTCGGTCAGTGGTGGTGAGATGATAGTTACCGCCACGGCCAACTACGGTAGGCAAGTGATTAGTGTACCTACGGAAGTTGGCGTTACATATCAGGCTAGTGTTTACGCTAGGAAGATTAGTGGAGCGTCTAACTCGGCTACTATGTTGGCTTACGCTGACGTTAATACTGGTGGTACTTCTGGGTCCTTAGCCTATGGCGCTGTGTCCGAGAAGATCACGCTGGACTTCACCGCCACTGCGACGACCACTTGGCTCCTGCTGGGTGAGAGAAATGCAGTATCGGGTGGTGTCCACGGCTTCAAGAACTTCCAGGTACGTAAGGTATCGTCTGGTAGCACTATCGATAGGTTGCCCAATACTAATAACTTGATTGTTAATGGAGACTTCACTGGTAGCAATTCCGGATGGACCGCTGGTAATGCCAACTCGACGGTGACCAACACCGGCACTGGCTTGCAGGTTCAAGTGGTTGCTACCGGTACTACAGCAGGGGTGTATCAAGACTTCAATACAGTTCCTGGTATATGTTATGAGTTAATATTCGACCTGCTGACTAATACCACTGGTAGTAATATTAACGCTACAATTGGTTCTGTTGGGACATTCGGTAACGCATCAATTAACGCTTTGGCTACAGCAGGTACAGCTAACTCTATTAAAATTAGGTTCATGGCTAGTAGCCAGTCTCATATATTGTCTATACATAGCTTGGTTGCCGCAACAACTGGATCTGTGTTTAGTATTGATAACGTGTCTATTAAGGAAATCGCTTTGGACCGCACAGGTAGGTCGAGATCCTCCCCGATCTACGGCGCACTTACGCGCAGTAACGTTGCGTCGGCTGCCAGTTTGGTGTGCTATGGCGGGTTCAGTGGCGCGAACTACCTGCAGGAAGCCTATTCTTCGGACTTGGACTTTGGTACTGGTGCGTGGTCTGTCAGCGCTTGGGTGAGCGGTGTCACTGCTGCAGCCAGCACTATCGTGGAGCGGGCCGGTACATCAGGTCCATCCATTGTGCTGGGTACCACAGGTACAGGTCAGTTCATTGCGACAGCATTCGACGGTACTACGACACGCGCCGCGACGACGACTTTGACCTATGTTGGGTTGCCCTGGACCAATGTGCGTGCTCAGTACACGACGGACGGTAAGCTGGCTATTGTGGTCAATGGTGAAGTCGTTGCAACAGCGACTGGCACACCTCTGCTGGGTGTGAGTAACGGTAACCAATTCCTGTATAGCGAGCAGTTCGATAACGCTTACTGGGTTAAGACTAGCGTTACTGTTAACGCCAACACCGCTAATACCACTGATCCGCTTGGCGGTAATACGGCTGATGAAATAGTTAAAGCCACTGCTGTTTGGGGACCTATCGGTAGTACAGCGTTTACGCATGTAGCTGGCACCAGTATCACAGCCTCGGCCTATTTTAAGGCTGGCACTAAATCCAAGGTTAAACTTGTAGCTTACCCACCTTCGGGTGGAGGTTACGCTGTATTTGATTTGTCAGCTGGTACTAATACATATACTACAGGTACTAGCACAACTGCTACTATATCAAGTGCAGGTAACGGATGGTACCGGTGCTCGATATCTTATATCACGGCGACTAGTGTAGGTGGTGTGCCTGCTATCTACATAGATAGTGCGGATGCTACGGAAGGCTACGGCGTAGCATCCACTGCAGGTAGCTTCTACATCTGGGGTGCCCAACTTGAGTACGGACTCAAAACGGTCTCATACATCCAAACTACCTACGCTCAAGCTGGGGCTTCGCTGACGACAGGCAACAGCTATCTCGGTACCAGCCCGTTCCCCGGCCAGTTGGCCTTGGTCAAGTGGTCAGCCTCGGTACCCACTACGGAGCAATCCCGTTGGATGTACGCCCAGGAGTCGCAGATGTTCCGCAGTGGTGCCCAGGTTGCCTTCCCCGTGTACGGAAGCCTTAACGGTTTCAGCTACGATAGTGACACAGATCGCTGGCATGTGGCCCAATCGGCGTATGCGTCTGAGTGGTCAGGCTTGGTTCGGGTTCGCACGCAGACGGTACCTGCGGGTAGCTATTCCTTCAGCGCAGCCGGTGGCGGTGCCCGTCTGCTGTCTCGCGTGTCTAGCCTGCCCGGTGTGGACATCGAAGTCCTATCCAAGTCCCTGCGGTCGGAGTTGCTCTCGAAGCGCAATGGCTCGGCTCTGAAGTCGCGCCTGCCGTTCGACTTCGACGCTGTGAGCTTCACCGGCACGACCACCAGCGCCTCCAACCAGGTGACAAGCGTGACTGCTGTGGTGGGCACCCCCGTTGCAGGCATGGCAATCAGCGGCACCGGCATCGCAGTCGGTACCACTATCGTTGCAATCAACGGCACCACCTACACGCTGTCCGCCAACGCGACCGCAGCCGGTACGGTGACCATCAGCCAGACCGACTTCGCTTTGCCTGTCGGGTTCGCAGCGGTGGATGTACGGCTGAACGGTGCTCTGCAGCGTGAGGGTTCCACCAAGAGCTATGTGCGCTACTTCGACGGCTTCGTCGAGTACGTGCGACTCAACACAGCACCGGGCACCAGCGCTTGGATTCAGGTGACAGCAGAGCGGTGATAATCAGTGGGCCAGCCTGTCTGGCCCACTTCAACTGGAGGATATGAAATGAGTTTCGTAAATTTGATGGGTAACGACCGGTGGAGTGCAGCCGACATCAAGAACAAGCTGCACAGTTTGATTCGGTCGCAGGTGAGCCAACAGCTTGAGGAGGAGTTGAACCGGGCCTTGCAAGGGATGGCCCTCGGTATGCACACCCTGACTCCACAGGAGCAGATGGACTTGCAGAAGTTCAAGGCGGCGACTGACATGGCAACGGCTGAAGGCATAGCAGCACGTGCAGATGCAGCCATCCTGAACACCGTACTGGACTTCGAGCAAGGGTTGATTACCTCACCACTCAGCGGAGCCTACCTCGCCCTGTGGAACTTGAGGCACCCGGCATGATCGTCGCCTTCTATAAGCACCAAGATCGGCTGTTTGACCGGCTGGTACGGTTTGTGACCGGCTCCGTCTACTCGCACTGCGAGTTGATTGTGAACGGCGTCAGCTACTCCGCCTCCATGCGAGATGGTGGTGTGCGACAGAAGGTGATCGACTACAAGCCTGAGCGATGGGATTTTGTGGAGATTGATGGTGAGGAACTGACTGCTGTGCACTGGTTCCACGACCATGAGGAAGATCATTATGACTACCTCGGCCTGCTTGGGTTCCTCACACCGTGGCGCACCGAGTCTCAATCGAGATGGTTCTGCAGTGAGGCCGTTGCAGCCGCACTCGGTATCCCCGAGCCTTGGAAGTTCAGCCCTGGAAAGCTATATAGGAGATTGTTATGGTCAAAAAGCTTGTAATCAGTGACCTTCTGTTCTTCGCATCCGGCTTCACGCTGAGTGCGAACACGGTGGTGGTACGCCCCGTCCATGCCAAAAATCGTGGGTTGATTGCCCACGAATGTGTCCATGCAGAGCGCGTCGCAGAGGTCGGCGCTATCAAGTGGCGGCTGAAATATCTGCTGAGTCGTTCGTTCCGGCTGGATGAGGAGGCCCGTGCGTATGCCATAAGCAGTGTCGTTGGCAACAACGTAGACCTGTATGCGGACTTCCTGCGTACCGATTACATGTTGGGGATTACGCAGCGCACGGCGGTAGCCGCTATTCTGGCGTGGACACCTTGGGCTGAAACAAGGAAGGCTGATTTTCTGGCACAGGCTGACGCCTTAATTGCTGCATCTGCCGCATAAAATCCATGCATTATCAACCTTTTAACCCTTTCCACCATGTCTGACTACAACGGCCCCGAGCGCAGAACTGGCGCATATCCGCGACTGGATTCGTTGGCAGATGATTTGAGGGAGGTTAAGAGCACCCTAAAAGAGTTGACCGCCGCTGTGAACCGCCTCGCCGTCATTGAAGAACGCCAAGTGACAGATCGGGCAGCGCTTGATCGTGCGTTCAGTTCAATTAAAGACCATGAAGGTCGGCTTAAGGTTTTGGAGACTTCAAACGTTGCCAACAAGCAGACGAACGCTTGGGTACATCAGGCTGTATGGGCCTGCGTTGCTGTAGTTGCAATGGTGTTGGCGAAGAAGATTGGGTTGATGTAATGCTCACCGCGTCTGTACTCACGAACGTGTACGGGCGCAAGGACGCGGCACTGTGGCTCCCGCACATGCAAGCCGCCTTGGACTTGGCAGGGTGCTCCACCAAACAGCAGGTGGCAGCTTTCATAGCGCAGATCGGACACGAGACGGGTTGCCTTCGCTACACCAAAGAGATTTGGGGCCCGACGCCGCAGCAGTTGCGCTACGAGCCTGATACGAAGTTGTCGGAAGCGCTGGGTAACAACCGGCCCGGGGAC
>Ga0213918_1000347_pt1 | contig 10798 bp, 13 predicted proteins | sample McNCre217MG_FD_163422 | JGI IMG/M metagenome (GOLD analysis project Ga0213918, IMG submission 163422) | Freshwater microbial communities from McNutts Creek, Athens, Georgia, United States - 2-17 MG | ecosystem: Environmental > Aquatic > Freshwater > Creek | place: USA: Georgia | collected... | reverse complement strand
CCCGTTCCTGCATCCTCAGGGTTTACCAGTCCTGCAGATACCAAACCATTCGCAGCGCCACCAGCGGCACGGATTGCAGCACCTGTAGCCCCCGTTGCACCACCAGCAGACATTCCACCAGTTCGCAGGGCTTCAATCAAGGCGGGTGCGGATTGTGCGACCTTTGGTGCTACTTTAGTCAAAGCATTGGCCGTGGCACCACCAGCACCTGCAGTACCTGCGATCTCCGTGCCAATCTTTGCACCTTTGAAACCTAGTGTGTCTGTGTCAATGCCAGCCGTGCGCAAAGCGTTATCCATAGCTTCACGTCGATCATTGCGGCCAATATATTCATTCTGAACACCAAGAGTGCGAGCTGCAGCGTCTACCGGGGTCATTAGAGTTGCGCCGATAGAACCAGCACCGCGCAGAATACCTCCTGCGATGTTTTGCAGCAATCCGCCTCTGTCATTCACTCCCGCAGACTTTGGCACTCCAACATGCTGGATGATCTCAGCATCAGAGTATCCAGCCTTACGCGCACCCGCAGAATCAAAGCCTGATTGCTGTGCGAGATGGTCAGCGATCTCCGCATCGGAATAACCAGCCTTCTTTGCGCCTTCAATGTCAAAAGCCATATTTACCTCTTGAATGAACTCAAAGGAGGGCGGGTTGCTGCGGATGCAGGTGCAATAGCAGTAGCTTGAATTGGGTCAAGTACCGTATCCTGAGCCACACCCGCCAATGACGGGTTAGTTTTCCAGCGTTCAAGCACTTTGCTTCCCTTGGCATGAGTTGCAGTTGCAACACGCTCGGACAGGTCGGCCACACGGCGCAGATTCTCTGGGGTGTCTGTGATTTGTCCACCAATCGCAGCATTTAAGAACTCGCGATCTTTGTCAGTGAAGCCATTACCGCCACCAAGTCCCGAAGTCTTGATACCGCTAAGTGTCAACTTGCTCAGTCCAGACATCAGCGATTGCGTGGTAGCAGCTTTTCCAGGCTCCACGATTCCCAAAGTCTCAGCGGCCTTTTGAACTGCCAGTCGTGTATCTGCACCAGAACCAGTAATCGCACCTTTATCCAATGCTGATTTAATCATGCGTGCATTGTCAACCACGGCAGGGGCTGCTTTAGCTGCATCAACAAGGGCTAATCCTTCTTTGGCAAGACCCTCACCGATGCTTTGGTTGTACTTGTTTTCAGGACCAGCAACGCTTACCGTGTTGTTCACATTGGATGCGCCTTTTTTAGCCTTCAATAGTTCGTACTCTTGATAAGCAGCGTTCGGCGTACCGTCAGCATTAAACGGCTTATTGGGGTTTGCAATGGTGGAAACAATCTTGCCAGTCTTGCCGCCGTACAGAGTGCCCTCGGAAGCCTTGATGTCTTCCTTGCCAAGCAATGGAGCCTCATAGTAAGCCTTGACGTTAGCCTCTGGAACTCCAAGAGCCAAAGCCTTTTGCGCGGTCATTTCAGGTGCAGCGAGTATCTGTGCATACCGCGTGCGCAAAGCCTCTGCCTGTGCCATTTTCGCCTGCTCTTGGGCCTGTGTGAGTGCTCCACTAACTCCAAACTGTTGGAGCGCTGGATTGTGAGCTGTAGCGGCGTATTTATAAGCCCCTCCCAAATCGGGAGCCTGCGCTGCGACGTTCACGGATGGATTGACGTTTCCTTCGTCGTCGTTTGGTGTCAGTGGTTGCAGTTCGCGTGCAGGTTGACCTGTGAGCATTCCGGTGAACTTTCCGAACTCTTCAGCGTTGCGACCACGTACAGCCTCTGCAAGTGCTTTTTGCTTGTCGTCTGCCTCTTGCCCCATTTGGCCAGCGTTGTAACCCTGTAAGAGTTTTGCCAGTCCTTGAGTAAAACTCGGTGCAACAAAGTGGCCTCCAACCATAGACCCACTAGGCATAGGTTCTACGGATTGCTGGCGAAGCAGGTCGGCCATCTTGCGCTGGCGCTCGATGTTTTGCTGCTCTACCTGATCGTCAAAACCAGGGGCGAAGAAGTTAGCTGTTGCCATTAGAGCGCTCCGTAATCAACCATCAAGAAACCGCTTGGGTGTACATGGACAGCAGAAGGGGTAATCTCTGCCACTTCCTGAGCCATCACACCAATCTCAGGCTTTCCAAACTTGGTATACGAATACCAGTCATATTTTCCGATCTTTGCAAGGTGTTCAATATTGGATTTCAGGCGACGGTCTGAAAATAAAGCAGCCCCACCAAGACTAAATAGCCCGTTGGTGAAGTTGGAGATTCCGGCGTTGTTTGCATTCACACCCGCTAAGTCAGCGTTGTAACCCGCTTGCGTTGCACCCAGCAAATCCGCGCCAGCAGTTTGGCCCTGTTGTGCGTAGTTGTTGAATGTTGGGTTTGTGACCTGAGAACCCGTGCGAAGTGCGTTGAGTTCGTTCAGTGGTTGATTGCGCAGAGCCGAGGCAAGCTGGTACGTTTGGCCCTGAGTGCCAATCGCAGCCGTGTTGGCTTGTTGGTAGGCATCATTCTTGCCTTGATTGAATGAGCGCATGGCGTTGTCGTAGGCTTCGGATCCTTGCACAATTCCCTGATTTGCGAGTTTTGCGTCAATGGCCTGCTGTGCCTGTTTCCATTGTGGGTCTAGGCGGCTTGTATAACCCTTATAGGCTGCGTCTTGAACATCTTGCACCGAACCATAGTCAAACGGTTTGGCTTGCTCTGATACGACCCTCGAAGTCGCTGCGTCTTGCAGTCCAGCCAGTCCCAAAGAACTACGATTCGATGCATCGAGCAGTTTGTTGCCAGTGTCGTTGAGTTCGATGGTCTGTGTCCACGGGTCGTTATCAGTCGCGCCTTTCTTCCATGAAAGCGTACCGTATGGAGTGACTTGGGTGGACCTGTTTGCAGTAGTGGCATACTTTGCAGCTTCCAGATTGCCAGCTGCGGTAGCTTGTGCGGCCCCGGCGTAATCGGGAGTTGCGGGGGCACTTTGTTTGCCTAGGCTCATTTCATTTCCTTTAAGAATTTGCACTGGCTTGGTGTCATGCTCAGAATGCACAAATCACCGTACTTGCCAGCATCTTTGATAACGTGCTCCTCCGAAAAGCCGATGTGCTTGTCAAAGCGCAATGCTGCCTCGTTAGTGCTGTCCACTATTCCAATCAATTTTTTAACTTTCAGTTGCCTGAATGCGTAGTCAAACAGTACATACAACCATTCGCGGGTCATGCGTCCGTTTGGGTCTAGTGCAACGTGAATTTGAATGCTTGATCCGTTGTAGCCGTCAAACATAACGCCACAAACAATCTCGCCTTCTTTCTGGATTCCGATACCCTGGCCGTAGCCTGCGTAGTATTCGTTATCGGTCTTTGAACAAACCCACTTGCAAACCTCTTCGCCTATGACGATCACAATCCGTTTCCTGCCTCATACACATAGTCAACTGACTGCCACTTCATGCCAGAAAGTGAGCTTGCAACTTTCATGTGAAGTGCAGCGCAGTAACCAATACCGCCGACGGTCTGCCACGATTTATTGATGGTGTAACCACCGCCCCAGTTACTCACATCCCATGTGCCTGAATCCCATATTCCAAGCGGTGCAGCCGTTACCGTCGGCGCGCTCGTTGGGGCTGTTTGGTCAAAGTCAACATTCAAGCCCAGAGAGACACCGACGCTTGGGTTTTCCACCGAGATGATGGGACGTGCCAAGGTGTAACGCTTGGAAGACATGCCTCCGTGATATTGGAATGAAGCCAAAGCCTCACCCATAATAGATGCGCCGTTATCGCTGGTTCCGGTGTATGCCTTGACCACTTTTCCGGCAGTGCCGAAATACAGCGAGTTCCCCATACGACAGAAACAGGCTGCATTCCAATTGGTGAACCTGCACCATGAGCCATTCAGCGCATACATCACGTACTGATGGCTTGTCGTCGTGCTAAGTGGCACGTTCATAATGACCAAATTCTCTTCTGGAAAAATAGTCATTTCCCACCCGAACACTGAACCATAAGCGCTAGTTGCTTCGCTCATGGCCTGCTGAATCTTGTCGCTGATAGCGATAGATGTATTTGTCCGTGCGGTCAATAAAGCTTTTGACAGTGGCAACAAACCATCTTTACTGATAATCAATGCATCCGCGCCATATTGCGTATAACACCTACGGCCGACGGGTGAACCGACAGAGAACACACCAACCAGGTACCAAGTTGCTGCGGCGGATGGGTCAATGCCTCTATAAACTGCGATTTCACCTTCGCTTGACAGGAAAACCGCAAAGTCATCCATACCCGTGCCGGAGTCTGCGGAGATGGTCGCCATAGCTACCAAGTAACCGCCTTGACCAAACAGGCTAGACAAGTCAAACGACTGCGCAGCTCCGGCGATGGACAAAACAGGCAGGTACCAAACCTTCATGGTGTCTTTTTCAACAAACCATAACCTGCGCTGGTAGACGTTCACATGAACTAGGTTCGACGGTGTTACTCCCGTGATAGCTGCGTTTGTCCACGCTGAACCGTCCCAATACCGTGGGGCGTCTGCACCGTTCACCATGTAGAGGAACTTGCCCCCGGTAGTGGCGAAGTTGGTTGTCTGCCACCGTGCATTGGTTAGTCCCGTTTGCACAGCAGCTCCAACGACTCCGGGTGTTGTCACGTCATAAATAGACGTTCCAGCCGCTGCAAACAGTTGATAGCTACCGTTTGCCTTCGCATAGGTCGCCAGTGTCTCTACCGTGCCCGTAATGCCTGTGACGTGATCGCTTGATCCTGGACGCAAAACCACCTCGGTAGTCTTTGGAACGAAGTTGTCCAAAATGACAGCATCACCCTTCCCCATTGATGCCAGCGCATCGCGGGCGTTCCACCCTCCAGTAGGAGCGGGGAAAGTAACTGTATTTGCAATCCGGCGACCGTTAGCCATTACTGAGGCCACCCACCGTCAGGGATGTTGCGATTGGTCAGCAGAACTGAACCAGACATTGGAGCCATGGACAACACTGGCGCACTCTTGTTCTGCGCCTTGCAAGTGCTGAGATAGTCCATGTACTCTTTCTGTGCGTATGAGTAATCAAATCCTTTAGTCTGCAACCAGCGCAGCTTCAGGCCCGACAGCATCAAGCTATCGTCAAAAACGAATGTGTCTGTGTCAGCAAGAAACTTGCTTTGTGGAACCCCTGCCGCGCTTTTTGCCCAACCGTTCGAGATGTACTCAAAAGCCAGATTCAAACTTGCAGCGGGAGGCGGGTTAATCGCCAATGTGTTACCGAGAATCCGAAACCGTAGCCGTGGGCCTGCGTACACAATGCCAGACTTGAACGACTGCCAGTCCTGTGGGCTTTGAGGCCCCAACAACGGCCAGCGGTTTGACCTGTCCCATTCCGTTTGCGGGATCTGCTTCAGCCAATCACTAGGCAGAGCGTACTGAACCTGCCCAAATACCAAAGACGAACCCGTCGCCGTGCCTGTGGCTGGCAGATTCATGGTTACTTGGGTGGAACTGTCAACCGATACGATTTGCGCAAATGGTGCGATGTTATCGCCCGAGATGCCGTAGCTGGTCGTCAATCCGGTAGTGCTTGTTAGTCCTGTAATGACGTAAGAGCCAACCGTGGTATTTCCAGAGACAGTTGTCCCCTGCGTCTGGATTATGCACTCTTTATCGAGTTCTTGCCACTCAAATTCACGCGATAAATCATGCCCGAATCGGTTAGCAAGTGCCAATACTTGCAATATTTGCGTATCGCTTGACGTTACAACTTGGGTAGGCGATGAAATACCTACTTCAAGGCAGAAATTCTGCACCAATTCGAGCAATGTAGCCATTTAAGCCTCGGTTGTTTCTTCAGCCTTGCGACCACGCTTAGGTTTGTCGGCATAGGCTGCGAGTTCATTGATCTGGCGTTGCAGGTCGGCAATCATTTGGTCTTGCCGCTCAATCACCAGCGCTTGTTTTTGTGCGAGTGCACCATCTTTGGCACTATCTAGATATGCTTTCGCAGCGGTACGGTCTGCCATAGCACCCATCGCCACCTTGTTGCATACCTGGTCGGACATGCCAGCTACGTTTTCCACGGTTTTCACGCCGAGGGCTTTGTAGTTTGCAACTTGGGCAGGGGTCAGACGTGACCATGCTTCCAGGGGAACACCTTCGACGCTAGGCTCCAAACCTTCCTTGTATCGCGCATACGCTGCGGCGAATTGCTGCGTGTCTCTATCAGTGACTGGGCGCTGAATTACGTTATTCATGTCGCCCGGAATATTGATTTCGATAAAGTCCCGGTCTTCATAGACGGGGTGTCCTGCGGCTTCGCTTGCGTAGCCCATCAGGAACTTGTCACGATAAAAGCGGATATTGAGGTTTTCAGCCATTTGGGGTTGCCCTTTTGGAGTTGATAAAGAAAAAGAAGGGGAGAGTTTGACCCTCCCCCTCTAGTTTAAGCCGACAGAACTGCGAACCAGTTTGCCGAGCCAGTGCCAACGAACAGAGCGCGACCACCCGCGGCTACAGAGAAGCCACCAGTCGTTGCAGTCAGTGCGTTGATAGATGCGCCAGTGCCGGGGTAAACCAACAAGGCATTTGCACCTGAGTTAATCACCACCACCTGAGAACCAGCTTCCGGCAAATACAGGCGAACACCTGTATTTAGTGCGGTAGTAGTTACACGGTTAATGGCGGCAGAGAGAGCCAGCGCGTCAGCGTTAGTCGTACCTGCGGCGGTCAGGCTGTCAGCCACATCGCCACAGATATTGACAGCAGCAAGAGGAGCCAACCCCGAACCAAGAAGGCGTGAAGGGATTGCCATGCTCTATGCTCCTTAAACGCTAGCTTTTGCAAACCAGCATTGATCTCCAGCCACGAGGTTGGTCGCTGGAGATGTGTAAGCACCACCGGAAGCCGTTACCAAGAAGGTAGTCGGGCTCACAGTGCAGACTGCGGTAGATGCAGTGATGGCGGCGTTAGCCTGTCCGTACACGTACAACTTGCCGTCAGAACCCCAGACTTGAGTGCCCAGCTTTGCAGCGGGACGCTGTGCGCCGGATGTCAAATCGGCAGTGGGGATGATACCTACGAGGTCAGCGCCGGACAGGTCGCTAATGGTGAATGGTGTAGCCATGTTGTTTGCTCCTTAATTAGGCTTTGAGAACCGCAGAGAATTGCGGGCCGGAAGATGTCAAGTTACCAGCCCATCCGATCAATTTGACAACTGCGTCTTGATTGATGGACTGGCGTTCGCCGCCGATTGGCACCATGTTGCGGTCACGGTGTGGGCGCAGGAACAGGTAATCGGTGTTCAGCATGTACATACGGTTGGAACCGATAGCACCGCCGATACCGCCATCCAACACCACGTCCATGGACTTGCCAGCACCGAAGTATTTCAGTGCGGTAAAGCCCAGAGCGCCCATGTCTTCGGATGCAATACGCTGGATGGATTGCAGGGATTCCAAATACAGGCGGTAGTAGTTGGTATCAGCCACGCACAGGTCAGGCGCATCATTGCCGCGAACCAATTGAATGGCAGTGCGGTTCATGTACGACTGAATGTTGGCCGATGTAGCAGCAGCGCCACCGTCTGTAGCAGACGAGAACGCAACGTTACGCCAGAAAGCCCATGTGGCGCGGTTGATACCGCCGTAAGTGCCGGATGTTGGTGCATCAGCGATGGCAGCTTGCAGTCCGGTGATGTCCTTTCCGCTGTTACCTGTACCGGCAGAGTAGATACCTGTGGACAAGGTGTTCATCAGTTGCTTTTCAGCGATCTGAATGCGCGACTCCAACAGGTCGATGATGGCTTCCTTGCCGGAGTTCATCAACTGATCTAAACCGGAGATAGACACGGCTGCAGCGTACTGCTTGATGTCGAACTGAGCGGAAGTGATCGGGCTGTTTGGGGTGATGTCAATCACATCGTAGCCGGAGTACGAACCAGCATTTACGGTGTTGGTGTCGTTGTACATGATCTCTTGCAAAATCACGTTACCGCCGCTGAATGGCTTGACGTTGCCTTTTTGTTGCAGACGTGCCAAGAGCGCGTTTTGCTTCAAGACGTTATCCGCGAGCTTGCCGCTGCGGGACTGGATTGTGGTCAGTACTGTTATCGCCGTGGCTCTTTATCCTCGGCTTCACCATATTCCTATGGTGCTCAGACTATGTCATCACTCGCATTCGCGAGGCAGGGCGCTCGTGGGTTCATTACTGCTTTCGCTCGGAACCTAGTCGTTACACGTTCCACACCCCTAGGCCATTTCTGGCTTACATGTGTGGCTTCGCTCGGCGTTGCCCGTCCTGGGTTTTCACCGAATTCACCCTGTTTAAAGTGGCCTAGTGCTACAATATCTCTTATGTCACATCCACCATTTTCTAGCAAAGTTTGCCCCGTTTGCGGCATTGATAAGCCTCGCTCCGAGTATTACAAGAAGCTAAACACAATAAGCCACAAATGCAAACCTTGTACTCTTGTTGATTCTCATAATCGCCATCCGAAGTACGTTGGTAAGTACGTTGAAAGGCAAAACACTTGGCGTAAAAATCGTTATGCAAATGACCCTGAATATAGGGATCGCATAGCAGCTCAAAAGAAAGCTATTTACGAACAACGCAAAGAAGAAATCAACCAAGCTAGAAGAGATCGTTGGGCTAATGACCCAATGAATCCAGCTAGAAAATACAACCGGCGTAAGGATGTTAAAGACCGCACACCTAAGTGGGTCGATAACAATGAAATCTTACTTATTTACGCCTTTTGTCCAAAGGGACATGATGTAGATCACATCATCCCTCTTAGGGGGTTGATAGATGGTCGCCCTGTAACGGGACTACATGTTCCTTGGAACCTGCAGTATTTAACATCTACCGAGAATCGGAAAAAGAAAAATCGAATTTCCGAAAAGGATATTGAAGGAATTTTTTTAGGTTAAGTCACTATGTCTGTCAGATTGGGAAAAGCTGCCATGATTGGCTCCTATATCAAGAATTGAATTGCGACTCAAGCAAAGCGCGTAAGTCGGTTGGGTTTGCAGATGAACTGCTGACCGGCGATGAACCTCGAACAGAAACGGCTGCGGATTGCGCTTTACGTTGCTGCATTGCTGCGCGAGCTTTCTCTTCGGCTGCGCGGGTTTGCTGTTGGAGTAACCCACTGCGAAGATCGGGACGCGCCCAAATCGCCATGTCGTATGCGGTTTCAAGGTCTGAAGCGCGGCCTGCTTGTAGAAGCGCGGCCATGTCCTCCCGAACCACATCGAAATGCTCTTTGCCTTGGGAAAAGCTGGCAATGGTGCTGTTTAGCTGTGCCTGCTCTTCCTGTTGGCGTTGTTGCTCCCTTTGTGCTTCCGTTTGCTTCAGGGTGCGAACCTCGTTAAGCAACGCCTGATAAGCCGGGTCTACCGGAGGCGGTGCTTGAATGTCTGTTAGCTGAACTCCATAGTCCTGCGCTAGTTTTGCAAAGTAGGCCGCTTTTTCATGCGGTGCACTTGTGCGAAGTAAATGATCGGCTTTGAACAGTTCACCAATCGCAACCTCTGGCGCAACGCCGAGAGACTGCAAGGTTTGCTGATACGGTGCAATAGCCTGGTCATAAGCCTGCGCCCGTTGCGCATGGGTCTTGTACTGCTCGATTCCACGATGGAAGTCAGCTTCACGCCGCAAGACATCATCTTGAACGTGAGGGGCTAACTTATCCCACTCGGCCTGCGTTTCCTTCTTCCATGAAGAGGGAGGTCGCTTGACGGGAATCTCTGGGGCAGGGGTTGTTTCAGGTGCAACCTCTGCGACATTCTCAGTCTCTGGTGTGGGGTCGTCTTTCTTGGCGAACCTGCCAGACTCATCCCGCACACGGTCTGTGCCTTCTGATGGTGTTTCTACTGTTTCCGTGGATTCGGTAGTAGTAGGTTCAGCAGCTTCTGCAAACGCACTTTCAAGAGTGGATCGCAGGTCATCGCCGCCGCTTTGGGTTTCCAAATCGGACATTGATTTTCCTTGGGACGTAAAAAAACCGCATCTTGTGCGGCCTGGGTGGTGACAGTCTTTCGACTATCGGTAAAAGTGCCGGGCCAGCTCTCGCTTAACCTCTGCCGAATCGTATTTAGGCTTGGGAGCCTCTGGAATCTTTTCGTTGCCAAGCTCAATCAAGCGGTGCTGCTTCAAATGTGCACGGTGCTGTGATCTGGAACTAATCCATTCACCTGTAGCCTGGGACTGATAACCCTGAATATCAGGCATGACCATGTGGCTTTGTGGCTGTTTGGCATGCATTTCTTGTTTTGCCTGCCACTGGCGCTCACCTTCATCGCCAGATAAATTCCACAATTCCAGCCACTTCTCTTTGTCGGTCATAGCATCATCATCAATAGTTCAAGGTCATCGTCGTCTGTTGAAACGACGGGCTTTTGTTGGACAACCGCGAGGACTGCCTTCTCGATTACCTGCTCTAGATTCTCTTGAGCCTTTTGTTGCTCGGTCTTCTTTGGCTTTTTCTTATGCTGCTTTGCCCACCATCCGTCGTGGGTGTCCTGCATTTGAACAGGAGCCACATCGGTGATGTTTTGGCCTGTTATCAGGTAAGCACCTGGTGCCAAGCTATCCGAGTACGCCGTGCCACCCGTCTTAACGTCTGTCAGGTCGAAACCTGTGTAAACGTAAGAACCCTTGCTTAGCGCGTCATACCTTGCCAGCAGGTCGGTGATTGCTTGGCCTGCCAATGCATATGCACCAGCGCTCAAACTGTCCGATACTGCCTTGCTATCCGTTACCGTCTTACCAGATATCGCGTATGCACCTGCATTCAGGTTATCCGCATAAGCGACCGGTCCACCGCCCGTAGTCACAACGTCCGTG
>Ga0213918_1000343_pt1 | contig 10941 bp, 19 predicted proteins | sample McNCre217MG_FD_163422 | JGI IMG/M metagenome (GOLD analysis project Ga0213918, IMG submission 163422) | Freshwater microbial communities from McNutts Creek, Athens, Georgia, United States - 2-17 MG | ecosystem: Environmental > Aquatic > Freshwater > Creek | place: USA: Georgia | collected... | reverse complement strand
GCCTTCTAGCGGCATAATATCCGCACGAACATTATAGCGGCGGCTGTCATAGTTAAAATCAGTAGCAATCGGTGGCCTAACAAAAGCTAGGTTATCAACGCCAATACCGAGAGTATTAGGGGTGGCAATGTAGCGATACATTTTAACCCCCCATAAGTGAAGGCATGGCAAAATTAAAGCCGCCACCCATGCCGCCAAACCCCTGTCCCCAATTATAGGAAGCGGAATTGCTCTTGCCGGTGACGGGACTTTCCGCCGTGCCAAGCCACGAATTGAACACGCCACCGCCAGCGTTAATAACTCCAACCGTATTAGCATTGCGTGAAACCAGCACGGCAAGAGTAGCGAGGCCAATAATGGCGACTGCAATCGTTACAACTGCTTCAGTAAGCCTATTCATAGTAATTATCCTGTTACAGGTGAAATCGTAGTTTTAAGGATTGAATTAAATGCGTTACCAAATGAACTAATAACACTTGTGGTATTTGCGCGTTTGCTAACAATTACCGCAAGAGTTGCAAGGCCAATAATAGCAACTGCAATCGTAACGATAGTATCGCCAATTTTCATTGCATACCTGCCTTTACTTGGCTAACAAAACTATTAAGCAAATCGCCGCCGTGCTTATAATTAGCTATAATAATCACAAGAATAAGCAGTCCTAGGAAAGCATCGGAAATCGGGCGAATAGCTTTAACCTGTCCAACCGCTACTACAAGAATAATAGCAAGCACCCATAAGAAAAAGTTATTTGAGCCGCTAAAATCCGACTTAACTAAACCGATTAAATCGGTGCCAGATTGCGCTGACCTAATACCGGCAACAATAACAATCAAGCCAATAATGAGAAGAAAAAAGGGCATAGATTGCTAAAGCCTAAAATGACGGAATTGAATAGGTGCCAATTTGACCAAGTGCGGAATTTGCTTTGCCATTGTTGCCAGCGCTGCCAAATATAATTCGCACATACTTTTCTAGATGCCCGTTCATTGTAGTAAATACAATAAACAAGAAAGCAAGCATCAAGAAAAGTTTAGTTGATTGTTCCACATCAACGCCCAATAATAGGAATGTTACCAAAAGTATTAGGAAACTTGGTGCCAAGCCAGAAAAACAGGAAAAGAATAAACAGGCTTGTAAGAGAGAGGCCAAAAATACGCATAGGTTTAACTCCGGTTACGGCGCAATTCTAACGAGAATACGCGACCAAAAGAAAATAATTACAAGCACTAGACCAAGAAAAAGAAACCAATCTAGTGCGCTGCCTTCCTCTTTAAATGGCTGCTTTAGCCACCTGTTAATCGCATTGCAGAGATTGCAGCTAGTCATAAAATAACCCCTAGATTACTAGGCCCGGAAAATCCGCAAAGAAAGTATAAGACTTTCCGGGCCTAGATTACGCTCAAGTTTCGTTAGCCGCCAGCAAGCGAGGAAGCGCCAACAACCTGCGAAACGAGCGCAAAATCTTCGTATCCAACGAGAACACGCGCCCCGGCAGATACAGAACTAGCATTAAGGTTCAATTCCATATTACCATAGTTAATGGTATTAATTGGAATGTCTCGACTTTCAAACAGATAAGACCCAACCGGCATATCGGTCATAATAGACTGTCGTCCGTCAAGTGCGGCAATTTCCGGCGTCACCTTAAAGATATTAGTAAAGTTGGCACTTGCCAGCGACCAATAATTAACGTCGGTTCCGGCGTTATAGACGCCTGCATTATCGAAAACCGCGATAGTCGAAAGGAACGAGCGGAAGTTTGAATAGGCCATTGGATAATCCTGATTTGCGGTAGGATTACTAAACGTGGTCTGCTTCAACTCATAAATGGTGTTAAGGTCCATCATCGGCAGAATAGGCGCGCCGGTCTTGCTATCGCGTGGAACCTGATCAAGATAGACCTGATAAACCGTAACGGTGACGTTACCATCCCACTGGCTAGGTGCGGTGCCAGAGGCCATCTGAAACACACCGTTAATCGGATTGCCTGCCGCGCCAACAATCGGCGTCTGGTTAAGAGTGATCTGGAGATTAGACGTTGCAGAAACAGTGCTCATCCAAATAGCGCCACGCAAATCAGTGCTGCTATAAGAGATAGGGACATAATACTGCTGGCGAAGCTGCTGACTTACCGCATGGGTAAGAGTGCTGGAACCTGCGTATACCGGATAATTGACGCCATAACCCATAGGGATATTATTGGCGTAAACGCCACCATATCCAAAGCCCTGTCGCAGGGTATTAATCGTGGCAAGGTGCCATCCCGGCGTCTGAATACGGGTATAGTTGGAAAGATCGTCAAACCGGAACTGCTGCACCATATTGGCATTGCCAAACGGAGTTCGCGCAGCGTCAACAGTGCCAGTCGTAATCTTGACGTTGCCGGTTACTTCAACAACAAAACCGAGAAGCAAACCAACGTTACGAATAGCGTTGCCAGTAACGTTAAGAACATTCTGTGAAGTAGGATCAACAGTAACCGAATAAATCTGCTGCTTCATTTTAATAGAATTAGCGGTGACAGCGTTTCGCGCCATCATATTCATCTGCACCATCTGCTGCGGAGTAGGTGCGGCGGGAGCCTGTGCCATTAATTTGTGTCCTTATCAATAAAGTTAATAAAAATGTGGAGTCCGGTCATTGCAATAGAAATCATCAAGAAAATGATGATCCAATTTTGCCATGCTTTCATTAGGTTAAAATTAAGCATAACAAATTACTCTCCCGAATTAGAGCGCATTCGGGTAACAGTCTTGATAATCGCGCCAATAATTAGACTAGCCGAAACAAACATAAGAAAAACGGTAATCCAATTAGCGATTGTCCAAGTAATGACAGTTTCCTTCATTATATTAACTCCGGTTAAAATTTTAACTTGCTAAATCTTCATCGGTTTAGTATCAAGTTTTGCGTTAAAAATTTCTATCAACTTTTCCGTATTAGGGACCGGCCCGAGAATAGCCGATTTATGTTGGCTTACATCGTACCACAACGAATGGTACTTGGTCAAGCGCTTAGGCGTGATGCCGCCAAGGTAAGCCCGCATGGCCTTGTTATCGTCAACAAAGTTAATGTTGAAAACAGCGTAAAACCACGCTTCGGTAAAAACGTATTTATCCAGCCATACCGGCCTTTGTGAACAAATAATCATTTCGACATGTTTAGAGCGCCCCTGTGTAAGACAAGCGCGAAACCACTTATCCATTTTGGGCACCATGCCGCCCTCGTCAATAAAAACCCCAACATTTTCGTTAACCCAACATTTATAGAAAAATTGGCTAACTAAATAATCCTCGCCGGGCAAAGGGCGAATAATATACAGGCCCGGTTCTTTGGGAAATTCCCGGATGGAAATTAATTTGGCTCCGATTGAGTCAAGCAATTCATCGCCCTTGAAATCGAGAATAAACCATGCACGTCTATGGAAATCCCGCGTTGACAATAGCCAAACCGAGAATTGCGTTTTACCGCTGCCGGTTGAGCCGAGAACAACCGTGCGGGCATCGGGACCGGGAAGATTTATGCTCATAACCAATTAGTAAATTTACGTGCGGTTTTAGTTTTTAGATTAGCGCGGCGTTCCTTTTTAGCTTTGGGAATATTAATTTTCATAATTCCCAAGTCTTTTTTAAACTTTTTCTTTGCCTTGCGCCTATCCATAACTATCCACCTAAATTAAATCCGCCCATATCAACGATATTGTTACCATCAAACTGGCCAGAGTTCAACGGCTCTTTTTGCGCGCGTTTAGCCTTGCGCTTGTCTTCCGCTTCCAAACGATAAAGCACAATCCTAGGCCCGTAAATCATTGCACTAGTTGTAATCAGACCAGTCACCGCTGTCCACTTGGGATCAGGCGTAATGTCGAATTGCTCCATAACATTAACTAGAGCGCCAGCAAGATTATCGCTTTCTTTCTTTTCCAATTCAAAGTGCTTACATTCCGTAAACTTTGCAATACCCATATGGACAATAAGCAAAGTCTGCGAAAGTGTTTCAATCCCGGAAATTAGAGCCTGATTATTTCCCTTAGATGGCTTGGCACTTCCTGCACTTCCTCCGCCGCTTCCTGAATAGTTTCCGCCAGACTTTCGCCCGCGCTTTCTACGGGGTTTTCCACTTGTGCCGATGACAAGCTGTCCGAATTCGTCTCGCTCGTAGTCGTCTCCGTATTCGATTGATCCGGGATCAATGATGTTTCCGCTTTCGTTTCCATTGTCTCCATTTTCTGCGACAAATTCACTAGGCCCGTTGTCAACAGGCTCACCGCTTCCACTATCGGATTTAGCGCTTGCTCTAGCCATGATTTTACTTCCTCTTTAATATCAGTTGTGTTTTCAACGATAATAGCTTCAATATCTTCATTGTTACCATCAATCTTAGCAACTATAACTTCGCCAATTTCCTCTTGAGTTTTGGCTAGTTCAGATTTTATTTCCGCTAATTCTTCGCCAGAAACTTCCGGCTCACCGTCATCTAGCACTATAGTTTTAATTGTCATATTCAAGCGCCTTTATTTCTGGCATAACCGGGTCGTGGTTATGCGAGATAATCTCTAGTTTATCCTCAATCGCCTTTAGTCGCGTGTCAAAAGACTGCAAAAGATTAATCGCATTATTGCTAAGCGCCTGCATTTGTTCCGGCGTTAGGCCGGTCATGCGCTGCAATAGTGAAATCATCATTTCTTCCATCATGATTTAGTTTCCTTAAGTAACATTTACAACACCAGAATTATTCCAAAGTTTACCCGAACCGCCGGGATTTACGGTAGGTAAACTATCCATATTATAACCATATTCATTTACTCCCCCGCCCCATGCCAAATCATTTAAAGCAATAGAAATCATCCAATAATCACCGCTCCAAATACACACAGCGCTGGCACCACCATAATTAAGCGCGTAATTAGTAATGTGTGAAATTCCTATGCCGTTTCCTTGGGCAATAAAAGGATAAATAATGGTCGGCAATTTTGGGTCATTATTTATATGTATTTCTACAACATCACTAGGATTAGTTTGTGTTTCTAAATAAATAAGACACTGTTGCCCAATATATTGTCCATTATATCCATTAGCATCTAGCGGCAAATTAGGCAGATTAACTATTTCTACCCCGCCCGTTCCACCACTTGTAATAGAATAATATCTAACAGTAGGGTCTAATGTTAATGGTGCGGCGCCAGTTGTTATATTTGTGTCAGTTGGCAATATTGACGCATTAGACGGATTATTAATAGGCATAAATAATTATCCTGCAAAAACGGTTACAGACTGCGCGGCGGTGCCCTTGACAGTAATAGCATTAGCTATACCATTAATAGCCTCATACGATCCGCCAGCGAGAATAGAGATACCGCTAGTGCTAGCATCACCACCAGCAAGGTTAAGTGTCACGGTTCCGTTGCCTGTTGGATTTTGTAGCAGGAAATATTTCCCTGCCTGCCCCGCCGTAACGAGAGTATCGCTTGCGCCAGTTAAGGCAAAAGTATAATCCGTAATTGTCGGTCCATTTTCGACTACAGGAAGCGGGTTAGTGCTATCGAGAGCCGCGCCATTATACCAAGTAATATCGACGGGCAAATTTTCGCTAGTAAGCGCTACGCCAGCAATCTGTTGCAGGTCAACCGCCGTCAATGGAGCGACAACATTTGGTCCCGGCAAGAGTAGCGGAAACACTGGCACATTATACCACTGAAAAGTTACGTTAGCGTTCGCGCTTGACGTAACAACAACCTTAGGCGGATTAGGCAAAAAGAGCGGAACATAACCACTATATCCCGCCGGAAACCAAAAATTCTGCTTTGTGCCGCTACAGGTGAAATAAAGGTTGCCGGTATTTTCCGTATTGTCAATAAACACGCCAGAAATATATTCAATCCATCCGTTAAAAGTCAATTCGGTTAGGTCAATTTCTAGGGCTTCATTTGCTACAAACTCATAACTATCGGGAATAGAGATTGGACCCTCTGCCGGGATAGTCATGGTAAAGTTTGGAAATTTGGGTTTAGTTCCTGACATTGATTTGAGCCTTTCTGTTAATCAAAGGTATGCAATAATTTCCACATTCAAGCGGTATTCTAGCGCGAATTTTGCTAAAAGGCAAATTCAAAAACCATGTCCCATTTTCGTAAATAGTGTCATTATAACTAATGGCATAAATCAGCGGATTGCTGTCATCAAAATTATCTTTGGCCATCCACTCATTTAATTCATAAACAATGTTATAAAATGCGCTATTTCCTACGCTAGAATATAAGTCATAAAATTGACATTCTGGATCAAGCTCAACAAAACCCCAACCTGTAAAACTATCCGCAAAAGTGCGGATAATAAAACTATTGTCAGTTGCAGCGATATTTATATTCGGCTCGTTATAAACAAAATCGTTTATAGTTGTGTCATTAAAATCAATATTCTTTATATTAAAATCCCATACCAACAAATGCGCGTCATGGTCATAGTCATAATTAATATCAATGTCATATGGAACTGGACGAAATTTTATTACAGATATTTTGCGCGCCACATCATTGCGATAACAAAAGTAATAATAGCCGTTTAAATAAATGCAGTTATGTTCGGGGTTAAATATTGCGCCGGGAGAAGGCAACGGACCTGTAATAGTGTCACCCAAATAAAACGCCAGATTTGTGTTTAGACCATTTTCGTTAATTTCCGTAATAGCTAAACAGTTATCAAGACCTGCTCCAAAATTATAACCCGCATTTATAAACATTGATAGAGCGCCATTCGGACCATTGCTTACTAAAGTGTAAGACCAATAAGGTTGCGCTTTTCCGGGAGTATAATAACGTATAAAATCAAATTCATAAGTTTGCATTTGATTTAATGGCTTAGTAGTTAAACCGCCAGAATAATTTTGCACAAATTTATAAACTTGCAAATTGTATGTCGCCGGAATAACAGGATTAATATTTTTAATGGTCCACCAGTGCCAAATGCCGTTAAAATAAATTCCGTTATTGGAAAAAGTATAATCGTAAATATCTAGCATATTATTCTGCGTAGAATCATTTACACCATTATAGATAAATGATTTAACGCCAGTAATATTATAACTAAAGCTATTCATAGCAGTAGCTTTAACTTTACCAAAAGTTTTACCTTTTCCGCCATACATTTCTAGGTAATCATTTGTATAGGGCTTAGGCGGCACACGGCAATTAACATAGCGCCTATTGCGCATATTTATTGTTACATTTGTGCTAGGCGGATTAGTCAACGCTCAAAATCCTTTTATGAAAAAGGCCCGGAGCGGGCAGGGGATGCGCTCCGGGCCTTGATCTGCGACCCGACCCGTGCTAGGTTCAAGGCTCATGGCAACTCGCAATTGCCAGTCATCACACTAGCAGGGGTAAGCCCATATGGCAAGAAAAAAGAGCCTTTTGACTAAAGAGGCAAAGGGCGCAATTCGCAATGCCCGAGAGGCGGCAAAGGACGCCAAATTTCAAAAGAAATTAGCCGAAAAAGCGTATAAGGAAGCCGCAAAGGAAATGCGCCCTTATTTGAAAAAGCTAAAGGGATATGACCTGCGACATTCCCTTACATCTGGCCAGAAATCCTACATTAAAGCCGCTTGGCGTGAATATGAGCAATTGACCAAGCGACCGACAAAGATTTACCGAACAAAGAATAAAGCAAAGCTGAAAATAGCGCAACGCGCATCGCAGCATCAAGGAAAAGTAAAATTTGACGTCGCCTTTGTTCCTACCGTTTCACAAAATGCTAAGGTTACGGTAAAAGGCGATACGCTCATAATTTCCTCAAAATTTATTGACGAATTTAAAATCCCCTTTAATATGGTAAATCTTGCCGCCGATCCGGCAAAAGAAATTCAAAGGGTCATTGACAAATATCCCGACATTAAAGCCTTCGTTATGATGGCCGGAGAATTTATCTTTAACGGGCCTGTTGATAGGGATTTGACATTTGATAAGGTCTATAACCACCTAATGCGATATGCGCCGGGTGGCTCGGTTTATGAGGATAAGAACAATAAATTGCACGGCCCTAATCATCATTATCTAAATTGGGCATTTGGTTTGCAGGGATTTAAAAGCAAAAATCAAGCTAACATTAATGATTATTCCAAGAAATATAATGAGACTGCCAAGGGCAAGCTAAAAGCTAACAAATCGGCGCAACGTGCCAAAGCGAGGAAATATGGCAAAAAGTTTTAAGCCGCCGAAATACCGAGGCCGTCCTATTTGGACTGTTGACGCCGAAACCGACCCGTTTAAAAAAGGCCGCATTCCTAAACCTTTTGTTTGGGGAGTTTTTACCGGCGAGGAATATCATCAATTTACTGATACCGAAGAATTGATTATATTCCTACAGGATAAGGAAGTTATTTGTTACGCTCATAACGGCGGCAAATTTGACTGGCATTTTCTAACAGAATATGTCGAAGATTTTGAACATCTAACCATTATCGCCGGAAGGCTTGCCAAATTTAATATCGGCTTTTGCGAATTTAGAGATAGTTTCAATATTATTCCTGCCCCGTTGTCCGCTTATAAAAAGGATGATATTGATTATTCTATTTTTGAGGAAGGCGAAAGGAATAAACCCGAAAATTGGGAATCGATAACTACTTATCTTAAAGCAGATTGCATTTACTTGCACGAAATGATTACGCAATTTATTAACGATTATGGCATGGCTATTACGCAAGCTAGCGCTGCTATGAAAATTTGGCAAAAGATTAGCGGTGAAAAGAAACCTAATAGCAGCCCTGTCTATTATCAGGATTTTGCCAAATATTATTATGGGGGTCGTGTCGAATGCTTTAAGACCGGGATTATTGAGGAAGAATTTAGCGTTATTGATATTCGTTCTGCATATCCCTATGCAATGACTTTTAACCATGCTTGGGGTGGCGCTTATGCCACTTATAGCAAAATGCCAGAGGATATTACCGATGAAAGATTATCAAAATGTTTCATTAGTTGCAGAGCTAAAGGATATGGAGCTTTTCCTTTGCGAGGTGACACAGGATTATATTTTCCTAATGATGGAAGCGAATACGAATTTCATATTACAGGATGGGAATATATCGCGGCAAGGGATACCAATTGTTTACATGACTGCATTATAATAGAAATCCGCGAATTTCTAGACGATATTAATTTTATTGATTATGTAGACACATTCTTTACGCTAAAGAATGAAGCCGATATGAATATGAAATCTAGCGTCGGGACAGAACAAGATTATTGGATTGCCCAAAGATTGTTTGCAAAGATTTTTCTTAATAGTCTTTATGGCAAATTTGCCAGTAATCCAGATAACTACGAAGAATTTATGACGGTTCCCGCCGAGAATATCGACGGCGCAATGCAAGAGGGATGGGGATTTTGTAAATTGCTTTGCGAGGAAACCGCCGTTATGGCTAGACCTTTAGAGGAAGAAAAGAAAAGGTTTTATGATGTGGCGGTATCGGCTTCTATTACAGGTTTTGTTCGCGCGTATTTGTGGCGCGCTATTCATAAAACCAATGGAACTATTATTTATTGCGACACTGATAGCGTTGCCGCTAGTCACCTTGGCGATATTGACCTAAGCGAGGGTCTAGGTAATTGGGAACTGGAAGCACAATGCGATTTTGCCGCTGTCGCCGGGAAAAAACTATATGCCTTTAGAAAACTCAATGGCGATTACAAGATTGCCTCAAAAGGGGTTAGGCTTTCGCCGGAGGAAATCATAGCTATCGCAAAAGGTGCGACCGTAACCTATGAGCCGGAAGTGCCAACCTTTAGCGTAAAGCGCGGAATAAAATTTACGCCTAGGCGCATTAAAATGCTTGACTGATTTTTGCTAATGTGGTTTAAGGCAAATGCGCAATTGAGGCGCGATTGAGACAAAAGGAAATTTAAAAATGGCTATTGCAATTGTTAAGAAACTGTCGATGAAGGTGCTTGTCGGTAACGTCAAGGCGCAGATCAAGGATCTACAGGAAGGCCAGTCCGTTGACATTGCCCGCGTTGTTGGCATTGCACGCGGCTTGCGCCATGGCACTTCCACCTATGGCGACTTTACCGCCCTTACTGGCGACTTTGTTGCGGAAGCGCTTGTAGGTGCCAAGGTTGGATCCCGCTTCCGCACCGGACAGCTTTTCCTGCCGGACGTTGCCCAGAACCTTGTGCAGCCCACCGTGGAAAATCTGGCAAAGGGTGATGGCGTAGAAATGGCCTTTACCATTGGTGTCATTGCTACGGAAAGTAGCAACACCGGCTATGAATATACCGCCAGTTTCCTTGTCGAGCCTTCCGCTAATGACCCGCTTGAGGCACTTATGTCGAAAGCGCTCCCTGCCCCGGCAAAGACAACCGAAAAGAAGGCCGCTTAATTTGGCACAAAATAATGCTTGACAAAATTTGATCCGTTTGTTAAGCGTTATATGTAGCAAGGCGAAAGGGTAGCTTTCAAAACCTTGTTACAGGAAAATGGTTATCCGCCGCGATTGGAAGCGCGGCGGATAACACTACAAGGATTAATATTATGCTTACTCAACGAGGATTACGTAAGTATAAAAATCATGCCGCCGCAAGCAATAACAATTTTATGGTAGCGGATTTAATCCAAAGCGAGGATTTGGATTATATTGTAACCGATGGCTTTGACGATTATCTAGACACCGATAATTATATTGGCGATATTGTTAGTGATAGGTATGTGGATAGGCATCATTATTAGCGAGGGAAATATGGATATAACCAGCGATATTATACTAGAAAGATTGCGATTAAATAACCTTTCTAAGTGGCGAATAGCTATTCAACACAAATATACGACACAAGCGTATGAACATAGTTTTAAAACAAAACGTGCGGCAAATATAGCATATAAGAAAATTAAATCAGCTTGCGCAAATTATAACGATTTTAAGATTAATGATAGGTCAGATTTTGTTGAA
>Ga0213918_1000341_pt1 | contig 11004 bp, 15 predicted proteins | sample McNCre217MG_FD_163422 | JGI IMG/M metagenome (GOLD analysis project Ga0213918, IMG submission 163422) | Freshwater microbial communities from McNutts Creek, Athens, Georgia, United States - 2-17 MG | ecosystem: Environmental > Aquatic > Freshwater > Creek | place: USA: Georgia | collected... | reverse complement strand
CCCCGATGCAGCCGACCGAACGACGGGACACCCACCCCTGCGATTGCAACTCGCGAAGGGTGAGCCTGCGCATCATGCGCAGCGTCGAGACGGACCGGGCATTCACTCGAAAAGATGCTCGGACCGTCTGCACACAAGGCTAATGTAGGCGATGTGTTCCCTCAAGTGGGGGAACGCTCAGACCCCTCTGAAACGAGGGGAGAGCCTGAATTTTGTTCCCCCACGGCACGCGAGCGCGCCGAACGCATCGCGGCAGAGTCCGGGGCGGATTGGGAAGCGTCGCGAGAGTGGCGCGAGCGTGAAAAGCAGCGCAGTGCGCCCGATGTGAGCGCGGCTGCGACCGCGCCGCAGCCATCAGCGGCCGCACGCTTCGAGGCGATGGCCGCGCGCGCGCAAGCAGCGCAGGCTGAGAGCACGGGCATCGGAGCCGCGGCGCAGCCGCCGCAGCACCCCCCCGCTGCGCGCGACGTAGTAGCCCCCGCTGCAGCTCCGATGCCCGGTAGTCCCCGCTTGTCGCGGGAGCAGTGGCTCAAGCGCGAGCTGGAAGCCGAGCGGCTGCAGCGTCGCACAGCCCAGCGCACGAAAGCACGCATCGAGAAGCTTCGCGAAGACGTGCACGTGTTCGGCGCGCAGCGTGAAGAGTCGCTCTTGCGCGCTCGAGCAGCCATTCGAAAGCGCACCATCGAAGCGCGGCCGGCAAAGGTTCGCGAGTATCTGCATGAGCTGCAAGCCGATGCTCGCACCGCGTATCTGGTCGTGGGCATCAAGCGGCTGTGCGATGAGCGCGGCTGGTCGCCCATCGAGCTGTGTTCGCGCCGCTTCCTGTGTTTGCTGCTGTTTCTGCGCGAGCTGGCCATCCCGCACTGTTGGAACTCGAAGCATGTGCGGCCGCAAGCTCGCCGTGGCTCGAAGCGGCTCGCGAAGCCAGAAGCCATCGGCGGCATGCTCGGGACGGTCCGCAAGTACACGCCGTGCGCGCGCGCAGTCGACCAGCGCAAGGTGTTGACGGCTGTGCTCGCGGCCGATGGCCATTCGCCCGAGGACGACCGCAGTTGCAACGTCAAGACGGTACAACGTGCACTGCGCGCGCTCGAAAGCGTGCAGCTCGTGCAGAGCGTGCAAGTGCCGCCATCAGCGGCTGAACCGTGGGAGCTGGGAGAGAGCGGCTACGCGTTCAACCGCTACTACGTCGCGACGCCGGGCTCGCCGAAGCCGGCGCTCATGGGGTGGTGGTCCTCGAACAGCACGGACGGCGCTGAAGTGCTGGCGCGTCCGTGGGCCGGCATGAGGCCTATCTCAGAGCCCGCACCGCCGCCCGAAGCGTGAGCGCGTCGAGCGGGTAGCCGGCCTACCGCTCGACGCCTCAAAGGCCGGCAGACCCCTCTGAAGCAGCGCGACGGAGGCGGACGGATCCGTCCCGAGCCCCGAAAACCGTGCGACATGAGGCGAAAAGCGACACGGGCGTGAGCGGCGCGCGCTCGAAACCGCGAGCGGCGAAGCTGGTCAGCTGGTCGCGAGCGCCGCGAACCGTCCGACCGCCCATCGCTCCGTCTGCTTTAAGCAGGACATGATGGGCTATCACCCTCTCCCTTACGGGTTCGGGTAGCTCACGGTGGCGATGCAGACGGAGCGATGGGCGGTCGGACGGTTCGCGGCGCTCGCGACCAGCTGACCAGCTTCGCCGCTCGCGGTTTCGAGCGCGCGCCGCGGCATGTGGTTAGGCGGATGCGCGTGTGGGGCCGCGGTAGCTCGAACAGCAGCGCTCGATGGTCGCGCGTTCGAGAGGTTTGTCGCGCGAGTCCGCGCGGGAGCGAGAGGCAAGGAAGGGGGAGAGCACCTTACATGCCACCACTCGCCGCGCTTGGCTGCGACGTCGCTTGCTTCCGCTGGGGCGCGAAGCACGTCACGATAGGTCCCCGTGACACCCCTGCAGACTGCAGCGTTGCGCGTCCACTTCGAGCGATTCATGCGTGGCGCGCGTGGCGTCGGGCTCGATGACCGCGCGGTGGGCGAGTGGCTTCTCTCGCTCGCTTCGCGGTGGCTGCATGCTCACGGCTACACAGCACAAGCGCTGCACCAATGGCTGCAGCACGAAATAGAGCGGCCGGCCCCCCTGCCGCTGACGGCGGCGGCCGCCACACGCACAGACTTCGGCGAGCGCCGATGAAACACGAAAGGACCGGGACACCATGGCATCTACTGCACTGTCGAAAGCACGCGAGCTTGCGCGGCGCTCGCGCGTTCGCGCGAGTCACGAGATTGCGAAGCGCGAACACACGATGTACGCGACGCTTGCGTCGGCCATCCTGGGCGTCGCAGAAGCGAAGGGGCACAAGCTCCCGCAAGTGTTCGGGCTCGATGGCACCATCGTTGCCGGCACGGCGGCGCTGCTGCTCTCGGACAACGCGGGGGCGGGAATGCAGCGGCTGTTGCAGAGCTTCGGCGACGGCATGCTGTGCATCGGTGCCTATAAGATGGGGCGCAGCGTGGGCGGCGCAGCCATCAGCGGCGCGGGTGACGTCGAAGCCATCGAAGCCGTTCTCTCTGCGTGATGGCGCGGGTGCGCCGCAACGCGTTGTCATGACACACGCAACTTGAATCGGAAAGGACACGGAAGAAACATGCCATACGACATCATCGGCGATTCGAATCTCATCGGCGACGCAGTCGACGACTTGCTCAAAGGTACCGGCGACGAAGAGCTGCAGGGCTACGGCGGCGACATCGTGGGCGCTGTGCAGCGCGGCCAGTTCCGCATGAGCAAGCCGAGTCGCTTACAGCGGCTCGCACTCGGTATCGGCGTCGTGAGCGTCGCCGCCACGAGCAGCGCCGTCGTGACAGTCACGCCGCAAGTACCGTTCAAGCTCGAGCGCTTCATCAGCGACGTGATTGGGCTCGCGGTGAATGACATCAAGGTCGGAACCGTGAGTCAGTTCGTGGGCGCGGGCTCGATTCCCATCGAGATTTTCGCGCACAACGCGGTCGGCGTTGGGCTGAAAGGTGACACGGCCGTGCCCGGTGTGGACATTGCTCTGTACGTGAGCAACCCCACGGCTGCGCCCATCACGTTGAACGGCGCTTACCTCGGCATCGCCGCAACCTGAGCGACGGATCCGTCGCACGATGCGAATTGAATTCGAGCTGGCGCGTGTGGATGCGCCGCAAGTGACCGTGCTTGTGCGCGCGTTGACCGCGCTCAACATGCTCTACTTGCGAACGCACCCGCGCGCGCCGCTCCTGCACAAGAGCGGCGTTGTCTACAAGACGCAACCCGGTGGCTCGGAGCGCTTCAAGACCATTCCCGCGATTCTCGCGGCCGGCAATGCCGACTGTGACCAGCTCGCACCCTGGCGAGCGGCTGAGCTGCGTGTGCGTTACGGCATTGCAGCAATGCCGGAGGTCAAGCGCATGGGCAAAAACCTCTGGCACGTGTACGTCAGGTATCCCGATGGCCGCGTCGAAGACGTGAGCGCGGCGCTTGGCATGCCCGTCCCGGCACGGCTTGCAGCATTGGGCCGCGAGATACTTCGGAGGAAACGACGTGCACCCGTTATTGGTTCCCGCTTTGCTCATGTTCGCCGCGCTTTCCCAGCGTAAAGGCGAAGCGCAGCCGCAAGCTGCGACGAAACCCGGCACACGTACGCGGCCGAGTGCTGCGCGACCGCGTGCTGCGCCGCCGCCAACCGCTGCACAAGCGCGGCAACCCATGCCGGCCGCTCGTGCGATGCCTGCGAAGCACAAGCCCTCGAAGCCGACACAGACGCAAACCATCACGCACGAGCCCGAGCACCCGAACGTCATTCCCGCACCGCCACAAGCGCAGGCTGCTGTCGACGCTGCGATGAGTCAAGTCGTGAAGGATATGCGTGTCGCTCAAGAGACGTCGACGTCGCCGGCGACGTCGACGCCCACACCGATGCCACCCCCTCAAGAGCATGTCGAAGTGGGGCCGGCCGTTGTCTTCGATGAGAAGAAACGCGCGGCCGCACAGAAGCTGCTCGCGTTTCTCATCAAGACAGGCCGCTTCGGCACGATGGCTCACGACACGAAGCACAAGAAAGACCGCCCGAACGAAATCAAGGTCGCGCAGCGCGCGCTTGGCGTCGAGCCCGATGGCATCGTCGGGCCGCAGACAACCGCGGCCGCTGCAGCTGTTGGCGTCGCGCTACCGCCGCGCCCCTACTGAAGAAAGGACGACGGATCATGCACATGACAATCAGGGTTTGGGAGCAAGGGGACGCGGTCTATGGCCAGCTGAACCTGCCGCTTCGTGGTGGTGGAACGCTCGCGATTCGGATGTGCGTCACGAGCAAGCAAGTTGTCGAAGCGCTGCACCGTGCTGGCGTGCGCCTCTCGAACGAAGCAGCGGCGCAGATTGGCTCGCTGTTCGGCAGCATGGGGCGCTTCATCAAGAAAGTGGCCAAAAGCACGGTGGTCAAAGGCATCGTGAAAGCCGGCAAGGGCTTGCTCAAGACCGCGGCACCTATCGTCAAGATGGTTGTCCCCGGTGCAGCGCAAGCGCTCGAAGCGGCCAACGGCGCACTGAAGCTCATCGCTGCAGCTCGCGGCGGCAACCCGAAAGCGAAGCTCGCGGTCAAGGCTGCAGCCGCACAAGCGGAGTTGGAGCAGAAGCAGGGACAACAGATGCCTTTGCCTACTGGCGTCGTCGCGAAGGGACCGGAAGCCGCGAACGCGTTTCGCTATCTTGTGACCGTGAAGCGAGCTGAGGCCGCCTGATGGTCGAGCAATACCGCGTCTCGAATCGTGGTTGGCAAGTCAACTGGGGAAAGAGCTTCCCCGGTGGCCGCGGGCTCGTCGAGTACGTCAACATCAAGCTGAAAGAGCCGCGCGACATCACGCTCTATCTGGGCCAGCCAGACACGCAGATGTTTCAGTTCCCCGCGGCACCGAACTACAACATCAGCGTGGGCTCGGGCGGTACGTCGTTCAACTACTTGGTGGGCTCGGACGACTCGGGCAACACGGTGGGCGTTGCTTCGAGCGTTCGAGGCAACGTGCTGCACTTCGTGTGCTCTGAGCTGTACGTGCGCGGCGATACCTCGAACATTCTCTTTGCGACGCCGGAGCAAGTTGCAGCCATGCGCTTCGGCGCACAAGCCGGGCTCGGGCGACCGAGCAACTTTCAACGCCAGCATGCAGAGCAGCGCACAGCCAACGGCGATGCAGAGGTCGGCTTCAACCTCACACCATGGTCGACGCATGTGCGCTTCGACATTTCTGCATTCACTGGCGGCGGTGGCGTTGCGCCGAATGCGAACCCCATCGATGGGTTTACCGTTCGCTTCGAAAACATCAGCCCACTGGGCACGAACACCGTCACGGGTGAGCTGCCTATCGCTGGTTTTCTGCAGCCTGGCGGCGTGCCCATTCCACCAGGCGCGAACGCAGTCACCCTGACAACATTCGGCGGCGGCGGACCGCCGCCCGGTGGCCCACCAGCGGGTGCCACCTACACCATGCTGTTGACCGAAACGCTCGTGTACTGAAGGGACGGATCATGGCGCGTTTTCCCTCGCCCGAAGTTGCAGCGGCGCTCACGGCCGCGGCGCTCGAGCAGCAAGTGCCGCTCTCGCTGCTCTGGGCGGTCGCGTTCACTGAGTCCAGCTTCGACCCCTCGAAGCTCGGGCCAGTGACCGCGAGCGGCGAGCGCGCAAGTGGCTTGATGCAGCTCATGCCGGCGACTGTGAAGCTGTTCAAGGTGTCCAACCCGCTGGACGCTACCGACTCCGCGATGGGCGGCGCGAAGCTGCTCGCGCGCCTCGCGAAAGCACTCAACTGGGACGTGCCGGCGATGCTCGCCGCGTACAACTGGGGGCCGGTCAAGTACGCGCAAGCGAAGGCTGCAGGCTCGCCCATTCCGGCCGATGTGCGGCGCTACGTGACGCGCACGCTCGCAGCGCGCGACTACTATCGGGGGCAAGTCGAGCGGCCGCCCGGCACGCTCATGCGCGCGCTGAACGCGAGCTTTGAGAAGCTCGCGAGCGACAACCCGAACTACGTTCCCGCAACGCAGCTCGCGAGCGCATGGTCAGACTTCTATCGCGAGCGCGGCACGGACACGGATGCAGAAGCGCTCATCAATCCCGCGGTCACAACGTGGTGGAAGGCCTACGCGACCGCATACGAGCGCGCGCCGCTCGACTTGGGCGTGCCCGCTCCCGCGCTGGTCGAGCCTGATTTCTGGGCGAAGGCCTCGAAAGCAGTCGACCGCACGGTCGCGCGCGTCAAGGAAGTGGGAGAGCAAGCGATGCTAGGTGTTGGCGCTGCTCTGTTCTTGGTGGCTGTGCTGGTGTTCGCCGCCAACAGCGGCACCAACCGCCGCCGCCGTCTCGTTTAGCTTCTGCACCACGAGCGCTTGCGCGATGGGCATCAAGCGTTTTTCGATGAGGTCGGCTGTGCGGCCGCGCGCTTCGATTTCTGCGCGCGCTGCTTCGATGGCAATCTCGCTGCCCACGTCGTCGGCTTTGCGCAGCCGCTCGCGAAGCTTGTCGTTCTCGCTTTCGAGCGCTTCGTTGCGCTTGTTTGCGATGTTGAGCAGAGACTTCCACGAGTCCGTGGTGATTTCGTTCTGACGCTGCACTGCCTCGAGCGACTCGATGAAAAGCTTGTCGCGTTCGAGCTGCGCGTGCTGCATCTGCACAAGAAAGCTCTGCGCACTGCCATCGAGCATCGGCGCATTGCTCACGGCTTCGCCGTACTCGAAAGTGTGCGTCGCAAGGATGCGCTCGCCGCGTTGCCAGCTCGCACGGAAGCGCACAAGCCGGCGCTCGCTCGATGCCCAGCGCTCGCACGCTTTCGTGATGCGTTCGGCCATGCCGTCTACATCGCCGAGCACTTCCTTGCGTTGCCGCGTCTGCACGATGGCATCGCCGCTCGGGCTCGCCGCGAACACGTGTAACACATCCGCGGCTGTTGGCGGCGCGGCGAGAAACTCGCTCAACTCTTCATCCGACGGATCGGAGTCGTCGTCGTTTGAGTCGTCGCGTTGCGCGCCATTCGTCGACGCTGGTAGGTGCGGCGTGGTGAGCTTGAGCTTCGGGGTTGGTTTGCGTTTCGGTGCCATGATTGATGGCTGCTATCCAACCACGGACGACGTCTGCAACGCTACAGTGCAGCGCGCGAGCGAGTTCGGCTAGCGCCGCTTTCTCGCTCGCGTTGAGCCACACCTTCAGCTCATGCCCCCGCTTGCGATAGGTCGTCACCCTGGCGTCAGCTCTGCACCATCGAGCGTGATGTTGAGCACGTTCGTTGTGCTGCCCAACGCCTGCAGCGTTTGGGTTGCCGTGAGCACGTACTTGCAAAACACGTCGAGCACGCCGCCCGCTGCGATTTGGAAGTTGTCGTAAACACGTGTCGCCGCCGCGTCTGCGCCAATGCTCATCGTGAAGCCGACCGCGCTCGCAGTCGGGTTGCTCACGTGCAAGTGCTGCACGAGCGTCACGGTCGACGCTGGTGTCGTGTAGATGGTTGCAGCTGCGTTCGTGAGCAGCTGAGGCCCCACGAGTCGCTTGTTAGTTGTCGTCATGGTCGCGAGCCTCCGTTAGTTTGCGACCGCAACCCAGCCCTGCAGCTGAATGTTGACGGTCGCATTGTTGCGTCGAACCTGCAGCGTGAGATTGCCTGCAGAGGTCGTGTCGATTTGGCCGTGGATGCGGAATGGCCAGTTGCCGGTATTCAGCGAGCCCACGCTTGCCGTCAGCTCGCCGCCGTTCGTGTTGTTGACGTCGTTGTTGCTGCTCAAGTCGCCGCTTCCGAGGATGCCAGCTTGCAGAAAGCGCGACGACGTGCCGCTGTAGGTACTTGCGAAATTGATGGTCGCACCCAAGCCGTTGTTGCTGCTCATCTCGCCGTCGAAGTAGTAGACGTACGTTTTGTTGGCGAGCAGTGGGAACGACACGCCGGGGACGGTCGTGAGCACGTTGCTCGGGACCGTGTATGCGCTCGTGGCAGCTTGAACGTTCGAAGCGCCGCCCGAAGCTCGAACCGACTGCGTTTGTTGCGACTGGCCAAAGCCGCCGAGTGCGCCCAACTCGATGGGCACGTCGTCCGTTGCGTACGTCTCGCCCGGTGGGCCGCTCGAGCCGCGCTCGCCTCGAGGTCCACTCGGCCCACTGACCGCGAACACATCGGGCGAGTCGTCCGTGACGAAGGCTTCGCCCGGTGGGCCGGCCGCACCCGCTGCGCCGGCCGCACCCGCTGCGCCGTCACGACCGGGGTTACCTGGCAGCGCGTCCAGTAGAGCCCCGTCGTCCGTCGCGTACACGTCGCCCGGCGGGCCGCTCGAACCGCTCGGACCGGGGGGGCCGGCTTGCCCGGCAACGGCCCACAGCTCGGGCGCGTCGTCCGTGACGAAGGCCTCGCCCGGAGCACCCTGAGCTCCGTCTCGACCCGGAGCTCCGTCACGGCCGGCGACGACCACGAGGTCGGGCGACGGATCCGTCGCGAAGGTCTCGCCCGGTGCACCTGCAGCTCCGTCGCGCCCCGCTGGGCCGGACTGTCCAGCCGCGTACGCAAGGCTGCTCGCGGCTGCATCGTCGCTCTCGAAGGCCTCGCCCGGTGGGCCGCTTGGGCCAGACGGACCGGCCGGCCCGGACTGTCCAGCCGCGTACGCAAGGCTGCTCGCGGCTGCATCGTCGCTCTCGAAGGCCTCGCCCGGTGGGCCGCTTGGGCCAGACGGACCGGCCGGCCCGACTGGGCCGGCATTGCTTCCCACGTCGACCGGCGACGGATCCGTCGCATAGAGGTCGGGCGGTGGGCTCGTGGTGTTGTTTCCGCCGCCGCCGCTGGGAGCGGCGCCGCTCGTGTTACCCCAGTTTTCCGAGCCGAAATTCGGGGGCACGCCTCCAGGAAAGTCGTAAGTGCGCGTGCCCATCAGCGCGCAAGTCTACGCGCTAAAACCAGGGTTCCAACAGCTCGTGCAGCTCGCGAAGTACATCACCTGCAGGACGCACAACATCCTCAAGTGTAAGCAGCGCGCGCACTTTGGTGAGCGTGGCAATCGGCACGCTTCGCACTTCTCCCACATGCGGGACGCCACTTGCGCGCGTGTGCTGCGTCTGCCCGCTCGCGCTGGTTTGTCGGGCTCGTACGCCGGGACTGCCCGTGAGTCGCACATGCTGCTCAACTTCATGCGGATTGAACGGTGCTTGCTGGTCGGTCATGCGGCGAGTCTCGCCGATTCGCAGCACACTGGCGAGATGCTTGTGTTGCGGCTCGACACTGCGCTCACGGTGCTTGTGCTCGCGACGTCGCTCATGGCCGTGCAGCTCGTGATTGTGACGCTCGAGCTGGCGCGTGTGCGGCGCGAGCTGCTCGTGTTGCTCCGTCTCACGTCTGCCCTGAACCACGCGGTCAACCCGTGGGCATCCGAAACCGAGCCCACCGACCCGCAACGGCCGCCGCGCTTGAATCGAGCCGCGCGCTGGTTTCGCACGTTACGCAAGTGAGAGCTGTCTCGGGTCTGCGCGCGCGCGCTTGCGCTTCGGCATGGCGCGACGGACCCACGAGCGGAACAGCTGGCTTACGCTTTTGCCGCGCTGCTCGGCTATTGCCTGCAATCCAGCGTATTCGCGCTCGCTGAACATCACTTGTACGGGCACGCCTCGCGAGCGTTTGCCTGGCTTGCGTTGCTTCATGGCCACGCGATATAGCACGCGTGTGTGTCATGACACACGAGGTGAAACCATGGAACTAGGCGAAACAGACTGGTACGAGTGGCTTGCGGAATGCTGCCGCGACATCGCGAACGAAGCGCGCTATCTCGAAGGCCCACGAGCGCACGCGTTGCAAGGCTTGCACGGCGATTCGATGGCATCGCTCACGGGGCAGGACAAGCGCGCGCTCAAGTGCGTGGCTGCATGCTGGGAGCTGTATGCATCGAGCGACGAAGCAGGGGGCGCGAGTGCGCTCGCAGCCATCAAGGGTTTGCTGCGCTACGGCATGCAGCGCACAGCGCACCCGCACGCACGAGCGCTCATCGCGCGCGCGATGGATTGGAGCGACGTCGCGAAGCTCTGGCCCAAGGTCTGGCCCACGTGAACGCGTGCCCGGAAACCGAGCTGGAAGCGAGCGAGCTGCGGCACATGTTGTTCTTCTATCTCAAGCGCCGAAGCGTGAGCTTTCTGCTCGAGCACTATTGGGGAGGCTTCACGCACGAGGAAATCGCGCAGCATCACAACGTGTCGCGCGCAACGGTGCAGCAAACGATGGCAAAGAGCTGTCGAAGGCTGCGAGCGGCATACACAACGGGCAAGGTCGCATGCGAGCGCGAGGAACGCGCGCTGTCGCGCGAAGCTGTGAAACAGCGGGAATACAGGGTGCGCTCGCTGCGCAATGCCTACTTTCGTGTGCTTGAGCAACGCCTCGACCGCGAGGTGTTCGAGCTGAATGCGTGCAAGTGCGGCTGTCACGAGCAGTCGCCCATGTGCCGCCGCATTCGTTGCTCGTGCTGCGGCGCATACTGGCCATGGTGCCAAGCGCTCGATGGCAAGCGGCCGAGACGCAGCGTGTACAAGCTCATCAACGGACCGCGCACAGCGGCGCTCGAGCAGCGCGAGCGTGACGTCAGCTCGGGCAAGTACGCGGCGACGGATCCGTCGTGGCCCGACCGTGTAGTATGGCAGTCGGGGACCTGAACCACCCCGCGCCTAGTGCCACGATTGATGCGCCGTAGGGGGTGCACCCGCTTTTGTAGGCAGGCCGGTGCACCCCCTTGGCAATTCGGGGTGAGGCTACACGTACGGAGCTGACGGCCGTTGTGGCGGGTTTGGCGACCAAACGACATGCGCACATGTCGGTTAATTTCGACATTTCGCCCGTTTAGACGGATCGATAGTCCCCCGATGCAGCCGACCGAACGACGGGACACCCACCCCTGCGATTGCAACTCGCGAAGGGTGAGCCTGCGCATCATGCGCAGCGTCGAGACGGACCGGGCATTCACTCGAAAAGATGCTCGGACCGCCTGCACACAAGGCTAGTGTA
>Ga0213918_1000339_pt1 | contig 11154 bp, 16 predicted proteins | sample McNCre217MG_FD_163422 | JGI IMG/M metagenome (GOLD analysis project Ga0213918, IMG submission 163422) | Freshwater microbial communities from McNutts Creek, Athens, Georgia, United States - 2-17 MG | ecosystem: Environmental > Aquatic > Freshwater > Creek | place: USA: Georgia | collected... | reverse complement strand
ATCCAACTCACGCTTCAGATTTTCATACTTCTGATTAGCGCTTTCGATGGCAGCGAGAAACCTGTGCTTAGGTACTGTCTCAACTGTCTGCGATTCACCCGGGGATACTACTTCCGCTTCATCGACCACTGTTTGATCGACTACTTCAGTATCAGATTCTTCGTTCAAGCGCGCCGCTCCGCGTTGCTGAGCCCCCGTCGGCAGGGCAAATACGACCGATACGCGGAGTATCGCTAACGAAAATCTATTATGTCAACGACATTTTGTATGCCTTAAAACTCATACTGCGCTGTCGATGTCTGAAATGATCTTTTTGGCCTGCTCGCCATTTTCTTTGAGTATCTTCGGAAGCATGAGCACCTCTTCGAGAGTAGAGATTCTCGAATCTACAGATGTGATTTGCGCTTTCAGAGAAAGGATTTCATCCGTGCTTACAAGCATTGGATTTCTCATCTTCAAGACGAGATGTTCTCTGTCGGATACGCTCTGAGATATTGCGGCTTCGATATACCTATTGTAGTAGTCCCAGCTCGGATCATTTGTCACTGCGGATAGGCGAACCAACTCCTGAGCAATTGGGCGCGGGTCGTGCTTCGGAACCCTCTGCAAAGAGGGCTTTAGCTTTCTGTACTCATCAAGGCTTCTCATTGCAGCGGCTGGTTATTTGCTCCGCCCCCGGCGCCCGGCAAGGACATATCATTGATCTTATTTGGCTGGGATGGCGTTGGGCTCATATCGGGGGGCCCACCTTGTGGCCCAGGAACCCCCTGACCTCCAGCGCCCTGGAATTGCTGAGCGGCCATCTCCATCATTTGCTGCTGAGCCTCCATCTTCATCCTCTGCTGAAGCTGGCCGATATACTTATGCAGTACGTCCATCTGATCTGGCGTAAAGTGAGAAAGCACATCTTCTTGATGTTCCAGAATCTTCTGCAAGTGCTCCTGAGTCGACTGTTCGGCCGGGCGACACACTGGCTCGTTGTTTGCCATGATGATCGTCAAAACCTCTTCTGCGAACATCTTTGGCAGGTTTGAATCAGGGTCTGGTGGGGTTGCGTACTTATCTGCGTCCTGACCAAGCGCCTTGATGTAGTCTCGCGTCAGTTGATAAACACCGTCTGGCTTGGTGATGCCAAGTTGGAGCATGAGTGGGTTGACGAGAGTTGTCATGACCTGTTGCAGTGATTCTTGCAGGGCCTCTTTGCTTGTGTTCATGGCGTTTGCCGTGAAATCGAACGTGAATCTGCCTCGAAGCTCGCTCGGGTCATTAACGACACGATACGGGTCTTCATTTGGCTTCTTTACGCCACTCACCCGGTATTGCTTTTCTCTTGGAAGGAAAGCTTGGTTCAATTCGTGCATCTGTGAAAAAACCTCACTCAGACACATGAAGAACCGGCGAAGAATTCGCTCTGGTCTTGCCTCTCCGGCACCCATGACTGCATTCATGCCGCGAACCGTGCGAAGTGCTGAAGACTTCCCTTGTGGAACTCGGCCCAGTTGAAGATCGCCGATGTTGGTGAGCTTTTCCTCCATCTGGCCGAACATAGTCATCAGGTTCATGCCGAAGGCCGAACCCTGTTGCGGCATCTGGGGAAAGTTGATGTCATTTTTCGGGTCTGCGACAGGGTATAACTCACCCGGCCACATGCGAATCGTCTCCGGCTTCATGTTCCCACTGGCTCGATATACGCCCCAGGGAACATTTGCCAAAGTACCGCCGTCAATGGTTTGGTCGGCGAACTGCTTAATCATGTCGTGCAGCCCCTCCATTTGCTCCAGAAGGCCGATGCCGTTTTTGCGGCCACGAACCGGCAGGAACGAAGACTCTGCAAAAGGTCTGCGGGGTGGATTCGCTGGGTAGACCTGAGTTAATTCACGGACACGAAGAAGTGTTTTTGTTTCCTTGATGACCCAAAAAATAACATCCTCGGTCTTCCCATCTCCATCGATGTCGTAGATATCGAAGCAGATGAGTCTTGTGAGGGTTTTGTGTTCAGGGGTGTCTTTTTCTGGCTTGCTTGGAGATGTGACAGGCATGCCCTGAAGGGCGTCTTTTTGAATCTTCTCATCCTGTCCCGTTGTGCTGTCGTTTTCGGAGCGCTCAATGCGCTCCTTTTCATCATCAGCAGCCGGAAAGTCGTAATAACCACTGTCTCGAAGACGGTTTATCTCATCAATCGTCGGGTAATCGACCAAAACGACGTGAGTTGCTCCACCGGGGTTCGATGGCGATGGAATCTGAAGATTTGCGCACCTTGTTGGGTACAAAACGTCTTCGTAGTCCTTGACGATCGGTCTTGGGGCGTTGAAAACCTCGATTTCTCGCTGTTCGTCTACCTCGATACCGTCTTCGGTAGTGTAGAAGTCAACCTTGAACCACTCGGTGGCCTCTTTGTTGTCTTGAACCTTCCAAGACCATCCGTCGGCGTCATTTTTCATGAAAAGAAGGCCCTTATAGGCGCCTTCCATGAATTTGCCGAAGTATGACTCGGCATCCATGTCGTTCGGAAGAGGTGGAATGGTGTGAATCTGATGAACTTCGCGCTCTTCATTCACCCACGGAATGTAGACAGTGACATCACCGTCATTCACAAAGGCATCGGCCATCTCTCCGATGATTACCTCTCCTTTGTTTTCCACAAAGAATTGAAAATCAAGGAGGTCATTCACTGAACCTTCTTTGTCGGAGTCTGTTTTCTTGAGTGCCTTTGCGATAACGCTTGGGCGTGACGACATAACGGCGTTGTGAAGCGTGTCTTGCACCTTCAGACTATGGGTCATCATGTCTGGAATGAAGGCGTCACTGGCGTCTTCCCACGGCCAATCTTTTCCCTCGCTCCAGCCGCGAAACTTGGCGTATCTCTGTAGGCGAGCCTCGATGTCAGCCGTTCTGTTAAGCCCATCCGTCTCGAAGAAGTCAATGACTCGCTGGGCTATTTCTTGTCGATCCAGCTTCAGAGTGCTTGATCTTTTTCTTTCGCGGCGCATTACAAATCCTTCCAATCAACAGAGTGCAGCATTCCAACAATGCCATTTTCTGTCTGTGTTTTCACCCATTCGTGATCTGAGCCAGATTGCGTGATCCATGAAATCAAAACACGCTTCCACAGCTCATAAAACTTTTCTGGAGAGAGTGCTGAGTTGCATTTGCGGCAGAATGTCAAGTCCATCATGGAGCCGCTTGCCAGCAAGAATGTAGTTCTGACGGCATCGTCAAGAGGTGCACCGAGCTGTATCGGCTCCCGGGTATCGGGGTCTCGGCGAGTCACGTTGAAAACAAGTTTGTCGCAGCACGTGCAACAACCCATGAGCTTAGGCCGGTTCATATATTGCTAATATTCATAAGACCAAGGTCTGGCTTTGCTGATACAAGAAATCTCATATAGATGCGAGCGCCAATCGCTGGAATTTCAGTGGCATCAATGTCGAAATTTCCAATTTCGGGCGGGATTCTCCAGTAAATCCTCTCGCCACAACGACAAAATTCAGCTATGGCTTGAAATTCTTCCCACGCCCATTTGCAAAGGCGAGCTTCCGATCCACATAAAACATGAGTGCGGAAAACGCGCTCGATGTATTCCTCGCCGGTGACGCTTATCCTTACACATGTTGAGCGGCCAACTGGAATAATTTTTTCTATTGCACTGCGCAGCTCAGCCACTGTTTTTGGCGTATCTGGATAGTTCATAAAAATGTTTTCAGCTTGGGTCATCTGGAAGCTCTTTCAGTTGCGGTCGAAATTTATCGCGGAGAGCAATTATTTTCGCCTGAAAAGCAATAGCTGCTTCGCTGTGGATTTCGTCCAGCTCACGAAGATATGCCTCAGCTATGGGCCGAGCATCATCTGAGTATTGCTTCCCGTGCATTCCAGTAACTGGCGTGTCGTCTGGAATCTCGACTCCGGTTCCGTCGCAGTGATTTCTGACTGCCATCAATATGCCCCTTTTCGTTTTCCGGTTCGCTTAAAAACCTCACCAAGACCTTTCATGTTTTGATAGGTCGGGTTGAAGTTCATCAGGTATTTCAGCATGTTCGCGAAATCATCGTCTTTTTCCTTCGGCACTTGCTTAACGTCTTTTTCTGCGCTTCGCTTGAAGTTGTCCCATACATATCTCTTCACAGACCGAATCGTGTTCACGCAGCGTGGGTGAACGTGGATTCTCGGCTGAAGCCGCCTTTGATCCGGCTTGAGATACTGATTGACGACCATTCTTCCTGCTGAAGAGTCATCGGCCAATTCACATTGAAGGCCGGCCTCTGCAAATGAGTCGTTCCATGTTACACCCCTCCTAGAACTTGATGGGCTCTCGAACATATTTGGGTCGGCGATTCTCACAACGACATTCAATCCATAGCGCTCTTCGATTTCATCGACACGCTGCTTCATGTCTGTTGGATCGCCCTCACAGGAAATCTCGTCAATGATCCAGATGTCGTCCCATGGATCAACGATGGCCCACAAGGCCATGTGATTCTTTCGTGGGTGCGGGTCAAGAACCCAAACACAGGGCCAGTTTTCCTGGAAATCGAATTCCTTGACGTGATTGAACTCAACGACCTCAACGGAATTGCAGATGGCGCAGAGATTCTTGTCCAATGAGCCCGTAGGGTTTGGATTTTTGTCAGTGAAGCAAGACTTCCCACATGAGAAGCACCAATACTGCGTTTGATCCGTGAATAACGGGTAAATTCTGTTGGAAAACCTTATCGGCTGACCGTAAATACGAACTCTACGAGTCTCTTCAGACCAAGTCTTCGACTGATCCGCTATGGCGTCCTGGTCAATATTTGGGTTGTCCGTAGAGAACATGTTGATCCAGTCAACCTTCTTATTCGATGGATCCATGCCTGGTTCGTAAACCTCATCATGAAGCCAGTCAACGGGAATAGCAGGGTCATCCGGCCATGTCATAGCAAGCATCAATCTCCCGGCAACACCCATCACACGGGCCTCTGACTCACGCCAGATATGAAGCGGAGGTGGTTCGTCGTGCATCACAAAATGAAAGTCAGTACCTCGGCCCTCTTCTTGGTCGTAAGACATAAAGTGGAACATGGACTCCCCCAAGACCACGTTATGGTCGTTTGGGTCTCGGCAGATCACATGGAGCATGCGAAATTTCTCACTCCACGACTTCTCCCACAATCTCTCACGAAGGCAGTACGGAGGTATCCAGCCCCAATGACCCCTCTCGCCACCTGGCTGGTCTGCGCCAGACCACTTCCACCACTGGAGCTTAGGAAGAATCACAGGATAGAGGGTTGTAGTGATCGAGTCGCAGATGATCCGAATGCGAATCGGCCCGCGAAATCGCTTGTTGACAAGGTGCTTCATAGACTCAGGGAAAATCCCTGTCGCACAAGCAACCAGCAGAGCTAATGTCGTATCAGTCTTGGAGCTTCGATTACCACCCCCGACGCCGACGATCTTGGCATCTGACTCCCATACCTTGTCGGCCATTGGGCTGACCGACTTGTAGTAGACAAGCTGGTTTTCCTGCCGGTCATCCCGAGCCAGCTTCACCAGCTCAGCAAGTTTTACACGAAACTCCTCATCGCTCAGTCCGGCGAGGTCACTTTGCTGCATCTACTCGCTCCACCAATGGGACGTTCTGGGAAATACCGCGTCTCGCAGCCTCAGCCAACATTGCAGGCATTAACTGCTGAAGTTGCATTCTGGCTGTCACATCAATAATCTGAGTCGGCTTTCCAGAAAGCAATTGATGGCGGTCTATTAAAACACCAGTAGCGACCGCTTTATCTTTCAATGAGGCGGTAGCAACGTCATACTCATCAATTGAGCTAATAATAAGATTGATATTCTTTTCAATCTTGTCTGTCATTTCCGCAACGGTGATTTTCTTCATCTCGCTAAGCGGGACAAAATACTCCTTCTGCATCCTTCGGATAACAGCAGTCACCAAGGAAGGCTTCATTCCGTGCTTGCGGCATTCCTCACGAAGTTTCTCGAACTTCTCATCAAAAGGGTTTGCCATCTTGGCGGCGATGGTCGCAGCAGCCTCCTCATGCGTTTCAAGGTAGGTCTTACGTGCCATCTTCGGCAGTCTCGGCAGCCCGTCCTGGTCGTAAGCGGCTGTCAGGTAGGTCTGGGCAGAGCCAACAGTCAAACCAGTGATGGCGGAAATCTGCTCCCAATCATGCTCGGCCTTCCGCAAGTCATACACCTGCTTCCTTCGTAGACGCGCAGCGGGTGAGTCTGACTGCGGACGGGCTTTCTTGTTCACCGTCATTTCAACTCCTCGAACTCGACCCTCACCGAGACACCAAGGGCCTTTGCCACCTCTTCAAGGGAGCGAATCTCCACATTCGACTTGCCCCCCTCTATCCTAGAAACAACCGACTGCTGAGTCTTCATCGCCTCAGCCAACTCCTCCTGGGTCATATGCCGGGCCATCCTCATGGACTTCACCCTCCAGCCGATAGATCGAACCAGATCACTCATCGTATGCCTTTTGCGTGATAAAGCGGTTTGCTGGCCGTATTATGAGCTTTGAGGCATATGCGTCAAGTGTTTTCCCGTGTTTTCCGAGCCTTTACTCAAGTAGAAGCTCAATGTATGCCTTATAGCTCATGGGAAAAACAGGACTTTGGCGCACAAACCGGGCTGCCCTGGGCTGAAATGGGGATGGATATGCCTTATGGGACATGGGACTTTTGGGTGGGCTGATTCCGGAAGGGACTCCTGCCTCAGAAACCCCTGGAGGGGGTGAGCCTGATGCGTCATGCGCTCGTCATGCTGTGGCTGGCACCTGCGCTGGGCATGCGCTCTGTGCATAACTGTACGCAAACACAGTTGACATAACGCCCGTTGTCATACTTTGCCCACCCATCTGCCCATTGACAGCGAGACCACTCTGCGCCCATCTACGCCCAGTAGCACACCCATTCGAGGCGGTGTTCAATCTTGCATACAAGATAGTGCGCAAGACGCTTTTCAACCTGACCCTATTTATTCTGTGTTTGGTGTGTTGTGGCTGAGGGATTGATTGACGAGCTACGGCAGCTTGATGTGATGTGGTGTGGTGTGTGGCTCTCTCTACCTATGGAGGCTTGTGTCTGCCCTGCTTGTTTGTGGGCTCTTGGCTGCGTTTGTCTTGCTTATTGCTACCTACCCTCTGGTGCTGTTGAGATGTGCTTGCCTTGCCCTGTTTGGTTGAGGCTGGCTTGTGTATTTGTCTTGATGGTCTCCTGGCCTGCTCTCTTTCTCTCCCATTATCAAGGTTTGTCCTGTGTGTTTGTTACTCTTTTCACCTTGTTTATGTGTGCGGCATGCACTATTATTTGGTCATGGGTTGAGTGGTTCTGCCCTTACTGAGAGGAGAGTCATGAGAGATTACTCACGTGATGACTATGCGCTGCATCGGGGTGTTGTTGTCCCTGCATGGCAGCGTCCTGCACCTGTGCGTAAGCAGCGTAAGCACTGGCTACTTCGGCTTCTTGGCATCGCGACATGAGCGCACGCCATACCGCCGAGGTAATCGACGCGGTGGCCTATGCTGTCGAGCGTCGATGCACACCAGGGCACGCAGCAGATCTCTTCGGTGTGCATCGCACATCTGTGATGCGGGCGCTCCGAAAACTAGGGCTTGCGCCAAATCCAAAGGGTCGCCCAAAACCAGCCGGTTGTTAAAGAGCAACGGCCCACCATGGTATGCATCGCATGGGGGCCGCTGTTGGTCTACTCGCTGGCTACCGTATTCATTTTTGCGCCAGTGCGGGGTTTAGGTTCGGGTAATGTGACCATGTGTGCATTATAACACTAATCACTTATACATGTCAAATGTAACTCTCCGAACTGTTACATCTTTCCCCGTTTACATAGCGGCATCTTTGCCGTAATATCTCTACATCGCAACACAGATAGGAGACTGAAATGAGCGCAGCAATCATCTCCAACAATCGCAGCACGCAGCACGCGCTGGTGCCATTCGAACCCCACACTGGCGGCACTTGGTACTGCCGCTATGGCATAGATCAAATGTGTGGAGCTGGGACTACTCTCGCGCAGCTTGCGCCAAATTCTTGCACTGGAGAGTTAGGTAGTTGGTGGATTTTCTCTGACTCCGACACCCATGGGCAGCGCGCCGCAGATGCGCTGTTGATGACGTCCGCAAAAGACATGCTAGAGGCGCTGCGCCGAGCGGCACTCGTATTGAAATTCATCGCCAAGTCGTCGCCTGCGATACAAGATGACTACGAAGCGATGTGCGTCGTCATCGCCAAGGCAACCGGGGGCGCATCATGAAGACATACCACGTCATCTACATGCACCCCAAAACATCACGCTGGGTCGCTTATGGCCCCGTTACCTGTGCGTCAGCAGCCGAGGCTGTCTCTATCGTGGCATCAAGGCTAGGCGCGCAGGCAACAAATATCAGCGCACATCTGGAGCGCCCGCTATGAGAATCGAATACTGGCCTACCCGAGATGGCCTCCACATCGTGGCTATCCACGCTGATCTCACCATCCGCTGTGTGGGGGTGCTCTGGATATGAGCGGGCGTCCATCCGCACACGTGCTCAGAGCTGCCCAGCTTGTGATTGCCGGCACCCATACTCGCCGTGAGGCTTGTAATGCTTGTGGGTGCTGCCTGCGAGCACTGCGCATGGCCTTGAGGGCTGCTGGTGTTGATCCAGCTCGCCCAGGAAGACCAAAAAAACCCCAGCCCGAGCATCCGGCGTAGCGGGGGAGGAGAGGAGAGGGAGACATACCCAGCCTCAGATGCTCGGGCCTCAGATTAAGCGCTGAGACGCTTGGGGAAACCTGGTCGCATAGATCCTATGCGGCGATCTTGAATTGCTCCATGTCTTGCCCCTTGGCCCAAGGCGGTGTATGGCCTCGGCCACTCCATAGTTCGCCATTTGGACCCTTGAATTTAGGGGCAACCCTGACGCCCTTCAGCTTGCTTGTGCGCGTCTTCTTTTCTGAGACGTCAGTAGCCCCAAGATCGGCAATAGTGATGCCACGCTGAGCCATCAAACTCTTGACTTCCTCGATATGAGCTGCACGCCACTTTTCTTTGCTCTCCGCAATGGCCCGTTCATAGTCGGCCGCTTCTTTGAGGCTTGCTTCGCGCTTTGCTTCGAGTTCTTTGATGTCGTCCACTTGTGTGATTCCGTTAGTTAAAGGAGACTATTTTATACCAATTATGCGCTTTATAGTCTCATTGAGCACAGACATTTCTGTCATTTTCTTTACATCCCAAATTCTGGCCTGCCCATGTATTCCGTTAAATCCTCCACGATGGCAATCGGCACAGAGAGGCATTGAAGTAAACCAATGCCCTTGTTCTATTTCGTGGGCTTCGCTGGGGCCGGGTGAATCACATACGCCACATGCCATTTCTTTGATCCTTGAGACGTGCGCCCGCTCTGCTTCATTCATGGACTTTTTGTTCTTACTCCACATCTCTGCCTAGCCTCTTTGCGAATTCGATGGCCTCTGCTGGGCTGTTCACAATGGCTTTGGGGCCACTCCGTTGGTTTTCATCCCACCATTTAATCTGCGCCACAGTTAAGGCCCTTGCGCTTGGTGGTTTCTTGCCGTCTTTGCATTCGATCAATCCCCATGCTCCACGAATCCCTATGAGTAGGTCGGGGCACCCATCTCCCACTTTGTGCAGATGCGTAACGGCGCAGCCAACAAGGCGCAGCGCAGCCACGATTTGCACTTGATTTGAATCCACCTTTGCAGCTCGCATGGTTTACAACGTGGCATCCTGAGCTTTACAACTGGGGCGCCGGACGGTGTCATAGTAGGCATCGGCCGGGAACTTGACGCCCGCCTCTGCCCCGTAAGCATAGAGCCACTCCACAAAGGCGCTGGCGAGCTTTACACCAAGCCTACGAGAGCTTTCACCTACGGCCACAAAGCCGGGATTGTTCAGAGCCGGTATGAGCTTCATATCGCCGAACTTGGCCCACTCTAGCATCAGGTCAGGGTCGGCCTTTGTCTCGAATCTGAAAGCGTTTAGAAGAAGGCGCTTCCAGTCTTCGGGGTCAAGGCGCTGCCCGCAGTGTGTTTGCTGAGCAGCAATAACTCCGATGAGCTTGTGGAAAAGCCTGTTCTGCCCATCCGAGCGGGTTTCTGGCTTTGGGTCTATTGGCTTACTCATGGATTGGCTTGGCATGTAACTCTCGGTTGCGCAGGACAATCCGGCATCGGGCAGCAATAACCCATCGCGCCAGACCAATCAATTCCACACCTTGAACATCTAATCTCATCTGGCTTAACGAGTGTCGGGACTGACGGGCGATAGATTGGATATATGCCGACAGCCATCTCTAGCTCCTCGATGCGCCGGAGTAGTTCGGCTGGGTCAATTGATGGCTTACTCACCTTGGGCCTCGCGGAGGAATGTGTGAATCTCTAATTCCGTGTCGGAATCATCAACAAATAGATTACCCCTTTTCAACAGCTCCAGCGCCTTGGCGTGTGAGTCTAGGAGGCGAGATATTCGGTCAGCGCTGCATGCGATTTGCCATTCCTCAAGCGCGGCGCGATATAGTTCATACGGCACCTGCAACTGCGTAACACCATGCTCTATGCGCACAGATTGCATGTAGTCACCTAATGCAGTTTTGAGCGCAGCAATGTCTTCTGCAATTGTCGTCATTTCTTCTCTCCGAAAATATTTACAATAAAATCATGCATAACACACCCAATTATTGCAGTAATTATTAATACAGCAATGCAAAGCAGCTCAAAATCGTCCAAAAAGTCACCCTCATCACTTTCCTTAGTATAATTGTTTCTTTTATTCATTTTGCAGCAATGTTATTTGACAAATTCAGCTAATTGGAAAATACTGTTCGGTGCATTTGGCTTAACAACACTTACTACTATATTAGCATCTGGTGTTTTATTTTTCTCTTTTAATTCTTTGGGCTTGTGAAGACGAAGCTTTTGCGCTCTACGACTAACAGCAGAAGACTTTCCTGGGGCTATTTCAGGGACGCAATTTAAACCCATTGTGGGCCACATCAATTTTAATTTAAGCTCAAGCTCTTTGTTCCAATCTATTTTTGGATCCCTATTCGCATTTATTGCCTTGTACTTATATTTACGATCTTTACGGTATTTTGATTTTTCAAACCACCCGTTTTTCATTCCGGTCCATATTTTCCTATAT
>Ga0213918_1000337_pt1 | contig 11225 bp, 21 predicted proteins | sample McNCre217MG_FD_163422 | JGI IMG/M metagenome (GOLD analysis project Ga0213918, IMG submission 163422) | Freshwater microbial communities from McNutts Creek, Athens, Georgia, United States - 2-17 MG | ecosystem: Environmental > Aquatic > Freshwater > Creek | place: USA: Georgia | collected... | reverse complement strand
GTGGATTTTTCTGATTTTGTAGCCAGCTTTTTTTAGAGTTTCTCCAGTTTTTTTAAAGTTAAAAACTTTGGGCCGTTTATTGGCTGGTGCTGGCGCTGCCGGGTGGCGATCAACCTCTTTTGGACTGTGTTCTGCTATCGTCACATCCAGCCATTCAGAGTAGCGCAGGAAGCCTTTCCCTTTCAGGGTGTACGTGTCTGCAGGGTTGTCCACGCCGGGTACGTGTACCACGGTAAGCTCTACCCCATGATGTATAGCCAGCAGGGCGAGGCTTCTCGCCTTTCCGCCAGTTTTTGTATTGGGGCTGAACTCGTTTGCCCATACCAGCCACTGTGCGTCGACACGTAGCTCCAGCTCTACTGAGTCCAGAGCCAAAGCTGTTTTCACTTTCCCTGCTAGCCAGACGGCTTTCTTCGCCGCTGCCATCTCTCCAGAGGACTGCTCGCCATCGTATTCCCTGTCGTTTTCAAAAAAATTTCCATGCCATACTGGCTGGCCGGATTCGTCAGTAATTGCGAATCGATCGAATTTCGCCTTTGCATCGCTGTAAAAAACAATTTTCATTTTTGTCCTTTCTTGCGCTTCTGCGCTTTGGGTTGAGCCACTTGCTTAACCTCATGAACCTATATTAGCTCATTATGTGCTAGATGTCAAGAGTCTCATTTTTTTTGCGTTTGGGTTGACCCACTGGGCATAGTGCGATAGCTTAGAGCCATCGCATAGCCATCACTTTGGCGCACCTGTTTGTCTGACAGGTTGTCTTCAGGTGACAGGCTGGTATAATACATGTTTTCAGGGTTTGCAATGTTGGTAAAATGACCCTGACCCAGTGACATGACCCAGGGGTAAAAAAATAAAAATGGATGATTTTTTTGAGTTGCGAGAAGCTGCCGCGATTCTTGGTGTGAGCTACGAATCGCTACGGATGAAAGCCAAAAGAAAACGATTTGAAACGATCCGAATTGACAAACCGGGCGGAAACTACGTATTGGCAATCACAAAATCCATTTTACAACAGCTCTCTAGCAAGAAACCGGAAAAAAACAATTACAATGATCTGCATGATGCCTGGATGCAAGCCCAGAATACTGGACTTATTGATGGCAAAATCTACAGCAAAAAAACAATTGAAACCAATATTAATGCGCTGAAGCGCTTCTGGCGGCATTCCGGCCTTGCGCCGGATATCAGGCAGTTTACAGCCATGAACGTGATAAAAGGATTATCAAAATACCCTTTTAACGAAAAAGAGCATCGATGCAGCCATACCGCCAAAAAAACAAGCAAAAACGCCATCATTAACTTTCTGAAATTCTTAAAATTGCAGGAACTGGCCACAGACAAGCAGATTGAGGCTGTCTCTGCGGTGAAAATCAAACGGGCATTTCCGCCCAGGAAGACAAAGCTGTCAACCGAGGGTGTGGACAAACTGTTTGAAAGCCTTGCGCTTGTTAGTACTGTTGGCAGCTATAGCTACTGGCTCAATCACACCATGCTGATGCTGCTGCTCCATACCGGACTCAGGCGGTCTGAGATGCTAGCCCTGAAAATTGATGATATCAATTTGCCTGAGGGCTACCTGACAGTCCAATGCGGCAAGGGCAAAAAAAAGAGAAACGTGGGGCTGTCAGGAGCCATTTGCAGGGTTTTGGAACACTGGATGGGCATAAGGGTTAAGGGAGACTATTTACTCTCACTGACGGACGGCAGGGGTATGACTGAGGCTTCTTTTCTTGCCCGTTTTAAGACTGCCAAGAAAAAATCAGGACTCGATATTACCCCTCACGGGCTGAGGCGGACTTTTGCCACAAGAAGCTCTCAGGCCGGGATACCGCTTGAGCTTGTGAGCAAGACCCTTGGCCATACAGACCTGAAGACAACACAGGGATACCTGATGAGTACCGAGCAGGATGCGGTAAATGCCTTCCGCAGGCTGGATAACCCGGAAATGGAATCCCCCGTTGCCTCGGAAGGTAAGACAGTCGGAAATTGTCTTAAAAAACGCTCAAAACTGGACTTGGCAAGGGAGCTTGGACTGCTCTAAAAACTGTGAAAAACTTGAAACCCTTTAAAATTCATGGTTTCATGGCTTCTTGTTATTTTGCGAAGCACTGAAACCCAATAGAATAGGGTATTGCGGACTATGAACATATTGTACATTGCTGTATTAATGGCTATTTTTGGCATGAGTGAAGAAGAAAAAAACAGGATTTTACTGGAGGCGTTCCCGGAATTGGGTGAGAATATCCCTCACCCCAGCCCTTGTATATTAAGGGTGTTATTTATAAGAGAATAAAAACGCCTGAGCAACCGTCCCAGCCCTAGAGTTGTATACACTCGAGGGAGAGCTTGGTACTCAGGCGTTGCTTTTCCAGATTCCGGACAGTTGCCTGGGCTGTGACGCCCGTATTGCAAGGATGGAACCGAAGAGCCATAAAAATAAACCAGAGGATTATACCAGAAATGTTTGTAGGAATCGATGTTTCCAAAAACCACCTGGATGTATGTTTAGCTCCAGCCAGGCCGGCATCGCAGCGCCCCAACACGCCAAGCGATGCCGAAAGCCTGGTGCTGGAGCTAAAAGGAGCCTCTTTGGTGGTTATTGAAGCTACAGGCGGATATGAACAAACCATTGCACAATGTCTGCTGAAGCATCAAATTCCAGTCAGTGTGGTTAACCCCAAACGGGTTCGCGATTTTGCCCGTGCGACAGGAAAACTCGCCAAAACCGACAAGATTGATGCCCAGGTTTTGTCCTTGTTTGCCAGCCACTTTCATAAAGAGTTACCGTTGTATAAGACCACGCCTGAGAACATTGCTCTAAAAGAGCTTGTTTCGCTGCGCAGTGATTTGGTGCAATCATTGGTACAGTACAAAAACCGACTTAAGCAGGCTTGCCAGGCTGTCCGTCAGCATGTGAAGCAGATGATCAAGACTCTGACAGAACAGCTCAAAGCACTTTCAAAAGAGATCGACACATTACTTAAATCCTTGCCAGAAGCCGAGCTGCTTCAGAGTGTAACCGGAATAGGCTCTGTGACTACTGCCACTTTAATTGCACAAATGCCTGAACTTGGCAGATTAAACGGTAAAGAGATAGCTGCCCTGGCAGGATTAGCTCCGTTCAACCGAGACAGTGGCCAATATAGGGGTAAACAATTCTGTCAGGGCGGTCGCAAGCCTGTCCGGAATATTCTTTATATGGCTGTTTTATGTGCCAGAAGATTTGACCCCAAAATGAAAGCCTTCTACGAAAGTCTGATTGCCAAAGGAAAGCCCTTCAAGGTCGCTATGATTGCTTGTGCCAGGAAGCTGCTCGTCATTCTGAATGCCAAATTGAGAGATTTTTATGCCCTTACTGTTTGACTTTTAACACAGTTGCTCTCCCTGTGGGAGAGGGCGCAAGTAAAATAACCCATCGCTATCTCCAGCAGGGAGAGGGGGCGTCTGGCTCAGGGCACTAGCCTGATTGGGAAGGGAGGGGCTGAAAACAACTGCGACGGGTTCTAATCCCCTCAAATTCGAGGGGATTAACTCATCAACGTGATTTTTAATGCGATTCCGTGGCGAACTTGAGGCCGGATTCGGGATCCTTGAACGACACCCGGAGCAATGGACGCTGCCCCAGGGGGACAAGCGCCTTTATTGCGAGCGTTTCGTTTTGCTTGATAACCGTTGCCTGCATCTGGCTGGGGTATTTTTCGGACTCTTTTCGGGCGTTGTGGTTTTTAGCCTGTATTGTCCACTGCATGGGCAGGGCAACGGCCAGGCCAGCAAGACCCAGCAGGCAGAACCACAGCGAATGCCATGGTGAATAGTACACGCTCTCGTAAGCGGCGTTGCTGTCTGTGCCGTTCAGCAGGCTGGTTGACTCGATTTTGAGCGTGCCGGGGTAGGTGGACTTGAGATTGACTGTATAGGCGTTGTACCGCTTTTTGAGCTTGGATTTGAGCGCCAGCGGCTGTGCCGTGTACTCGATCATCTCTTCCGCATGCTCTCTGGTGGGTGGTTCGGCATAGGCCAGCAGGTTAAAAGACATTGAGGCCAGCACCAAAGAGGCCAAAAATTTATTCATGTTTTAAATTCCTATTTTAATACACAATAAAATTTAAACCACAAAAATTAAAAATGTGGTTTTTTGGAGACTTTTTGTTAACGAATGTAACAATTTTTACTGAAAAAAAAGGCGTTTTATCTCTTCAGCAGACCCAAAAATATCCAGAAGAAACTGCCGTCTCTCTTCACTGTTCATCGCCTTTAACAGATTCGCCATGACCTCTTTGGGGCTGTTGTTGTATATTTTTTCGATTGCCTCTCTGTAAGATGTGGTGTTATCCATACTTTCCGGGTCTTTGCCTTGCGCAGCTAAAACAATGTGCATTACAGGAATATTTAAAGCCCTGGCAATTGAGATAAGAGTATCGATTGTAGGATTTAACGTTTTTCCATTCTCAATATGGATAACAGGAGTATGGGACAGGCCAGCTTTTCGAGCCAGCTCCCTAGCTGAGTTAATACCTTTTGACTCTCTTGTCTTAATGATAAAAGAGGCTAAGCTGATTTTTTTCATTTAAGGAATATTTTAAACCCTTTCAAGGAACTTAATTATGCCTTATTGACGTAAACTTATTCCCTTAGTATGATTAGAATGTAATTATTACAGGGATGATTTTTATGGATGTCGGAACAGTTTTAAAACAGGAAATTAAAAAAAAGAGAAGATCTCTTGTCTATGTCTCAGAAATCACTCACATACCCTACCAGAGCCTCGTTAAATACGTGAACAATTTTAGGCCAATAAAAAGAGATAGACTGTTTCATATTTGCCAGGCAATGGAAATTGATATAAAAATTTTTGATGGTACTGGAATAAATTCAATACAGTAAAAACGCAACCAGCTGGGAGTGACACTCAATGTCTACAATGAAAACCACGACAATCCGAATCCGACCGGAGTATCTGGAGGCACTAGCCCATGAGATAGAGGCGCACACCAGCCTTGCAGGCATGATAAACGCCATGCTATACGAAAAAATCCAGCAAAAACGAAAGCTTGAGCTGCTGAAACGGCTGGCAGACATGGATTTGGAGGAGGTGATGACAGGCTAACCCTAGAAAAGAAAGAGACCCACCGGCAAGTGGGTCAATTTAAAAAATAGTTGTTAACAATTTTTTATAGAAAGTCTAGCAATGATAACAGAGAAAACAAGGCAAGGTCAAGTCAAAATAAAGCGCACAGCCGATACTGGAATGAATATAGTTGTTTTATTTTTTGTAGGATTATTGGCCGCTTACGTGATTAGTGGCGCATTGCAGGAGGACTCCGAGAAAAAAATAATCAGAAACCAGCCCCCGGAAACCTATACAGCCCTTGAAACGGCTGAAGAATACGGATTCCGGTAGATTTATCCAAACAATGAACATTGCAGGGCTTTTGCGAGCCAAGCAGAAGCCCTTTTTTTTGAGGAGACCCCCTTTGGCAAACCCGACAAAAAATCCGTTGTTGAGCGCTTTTGAAGCCTGGTTGCTGCTAACAGGGCAGCCGGATGCCGAGCAGGCACTGAGAGAGGCCAAGCGCCTTATTGAGAGTCCCATGGCGAAACAGGAGAGTGACAATGACTGAAACTGATAAAAGAGAGACTTTGAAAGCCGAGATAACCAGACTGAGATTGCTGGGCATGGAGGAGGAAGCTGAAGACCTGCAAGACAGGCTCATCCTGATGGGTGGAGAGTCGTCAGGATATCGTCAGCAGGTACTGCCAGTACCGGGGGCGAAAATCCATGATACCCATTAACGCCCACAACTGGCCAGCGCAACTCTGTATGGCCATGGCGATGAGAGACAGGCGCACGGGTCAAAGCCATCAACCGGAAGAGCCTTTCGTAGAGCCGGAAAACGACACGTTCTATTTAATACAAAGGGGAAAAAAAAATGAATCGTGAAGAAATGAATCGTGAAGAAATGAATCGTGAAGAAATGAATCGTGAACCTGAAGTAGATATGGACAAGGTGATGGCTGAATACACACTAATTCAGCTTCAGCAGACCCTGGAAGAAGTGCAAAAAAGCGGGAAAAAACTTATAGAGGAAATAAATATACAAAAATACTTAAATTATCTTATTTTTGGACTAATCAATTCATTTGTGCAGTCACTGGCTTATCAGAATAAGGGTTCTGAAAACCTTCACGATGAATGGTTTTCGATGTGTGAAGACCTGAAGAAGCAAGTATCGATAGGCTTCATGTCAGGAAGAATCTCAGGACAGGTGAAAAGGATAAAAACAGATATTGAAAAACTCGCATTAAAAAATGCCAAAAAGAGGAGAAAAAATGACTGAATCCGATAAAAAACGATCAGAAGCCGTAAGTCGCTCACTGGATGCGGTTTCAGGAATTATGGCCGAGGTGATAATGAACAGGGACATGGATTTTACAGCCTATATCATCCAGCTTACCTCCTGCCTGGTGGGTTCGGCGGTTTCGTCCATCGTCCTGAATAAGGCCGATGATGCCGATTTGTCAAACAGGGACTGGATGGCTCTGGCGGATGTCTTTACACAAGCGATCCATACCGGCGTGAGTGTCGGCATTGAGAAGGCCGAAAATTACAAAAAAAACGGCACTTCGGAGTGCCTGAAAAGGGTGGTTTTTCAAGATGCCTGAAACCCCGAATGTGCAAGCGATTGCCCGGATTGATGAGTCTAACGTACACGAGGTAGAGCAGGCGCAAGCCCAAACCGTCGATGCGTTTTCAAGCCTTTCAGCCTTTGAGCAGGCGCAGCGGATGGCTGCCCTGCTGGCCAAGTCGACCATCGTCCCCAAGCTATACCAGGGCGATATTGCCAACTGTGTGGTTGCGCTCAATATGGCCAGCCTGATGCAGACCAACCCGTTACTGGTGATGCAGCACCTCTATATCGTCAACGGCAAGCCAGGCTGGTCAACTGCGTTTTTACAGGCGCATTTCAATACCTGCGGACAGTTTACCCGGATACGCTACGAGAAATTCGGGGAGCCTGGCACGCCAGAGCGTGGATGCCGGGCTGTCAGCTCCATCCGGGAGACGGGCGAGGTTATCCAGTCGATTGATGTGACGATGGCCATGGCGCAGCAGGAGGGCTGGGTGGCCAAGTCGGGGAGCAAGTGGCAGACGATGCCAGAACAGATGTTAGCGTACCGGGCTGCGATGTTCCTCATCCGGGCGTATGCCCCGGAGCTGGGCATGGGCATGTCCATGATTGAGGAGGAGATGTAGTGATACCAGTAGCGCAAATCGCAAAAAAAAGAGCCGAAAAAAAAGTGAAAAACCTGAATCAATCGGCTGAAAGGACAAATATTGTTTATAAACAATTTCTGAGTTTGCAGGGCAAACTTTTTGCAAAAGATTTGAAAGTTTTTTGCGACAGTGGATCCAGCGATGACCTGATCCACATTTTCGACATGTCCTCTTTTATTAGCTCTCACCTGTTTCTTAACATTTTCAGATTTATTTTTGAGCAGGGGTTTTTGCCCATGGATGCTGCGCCTCTGATGATAGAGACGCATATAAAGTGTTTTTCTGATGCGGCTGACATAGCCCTGGAAGAGTTAAAAGCCAAAAACAAATAAAAAGAAAAAGAAGGAGAAAAACCAGTGTAAAAAAGCCTTAAAACCGAAACCCAGGGGGACACTGCCCAAGAGAGGCAGACAGCACCCCCGGATTTTGGCTGCCATTTTTTGGATGGATTAGGGCATTACCAGTTTACCGGACGGCAAGCTATTGTCAAACAACTTTATTAAATTCTATTAACAATATTATTGACTGAGAGGATAGAGGCAACGTCATGCAGGGATGGATAAAATTACACAGAGCGTTAATCAAAAAAACAATCTGGAGAACGTCATCTCCAGAGCAAAAGACGGTATTGATGACCATACTGATGCTGGTGGCCTATACAACAGGCCATGCAGAGGTATGTGGGCACATGCTGGAGGTAAAACCGGGTGAAATGGTTATTAGCCAAAGACAGCTCGCACAAGAGGCTGGAGTTAGTCATAAAATTTTACGAGGCTCACTTTTAAGGTTTGAGCGCCTTGGGTTTTTGACGTTGACAGGATCGGGCGATAAACAGCATTATCCGATGAGGCTGAAAGTCAACAACTGGGATAAATACCAGTCATCAAGCCCTGAAAAGTCAAAAGGCAAGGATGTTGTAGCGATTGCACCCAAAACGGGCACACCTTTGGGCACACCTGATAGCCACGACATGACTGACTTTGAGGCCATGGCTGGACACACCACAGGGCACAGCTCGGGCACAGCTCGGGCACAGCTAAAATCTGGCATCGCTCTGAAAAACAAGCGCACAGCGGATTTGTCACAAAATTTTGCGCTTAAGGAAAAGAATATAAATAATAATAATAATAAAATAAATAACCAACCCACTCTTGAGTCCTATAGCGCAAAAAAAGAACCTGTGTCTGGTGCTGTTGCCCCAGACACCCGTGTGTGTGATGGATTTTACGCTGGTGCTGAAACCGGATTGGCGGAGGAGGCACTAACGGTTGCCCAGGCGCTGGATACCGCTGGTAGCATTAATAAAAGCTGGATTAAGGGATTCTTTAGGCTTGAAGGTGAAAGAATCCGCCGGGAACGCCCTGAAATGGCCGAATCTTCGATTATCGAGTGCTGGAAAGAGGCTCTGTTAAGCGGAATTGCTGCAAATGCCAGCTCGCCAGTGTGGTACCAAAAGGCGTTTCAGGGCATTCTGGGCAAGTTTAGGCCGGGACAGGCCAGCGGTAGATACAAGCCGACTGTATCAATCACGCTATCCGTAAAAGAGCAGGAGGCAAAAAAGCTGGAAAGCTGCATTGAGCGACTGTTGGCCTCAAAAGTGATTCAAAGCGTTTTTGGCGAGGTGACTGACACGGCTGGGCTGTTCCACGACCCACTTGACAGGATGTATCCGATAAAGTCAAGGCTGGACAAGGGTTTCAGGATTGACAATCCACGAGTTTGGCAGCCTGTGAGTGAGCCGGGTTGTAGGGTTGATGAGGTGGCTGTGTGAACGATTTTGAGGTTTACAGGCGCTTGCAGGCTGTGCCCAGGCAATTCAGGGTTGAGGCGGTGGTTAAGGGCTTGCAGGTGTCTGAGGAGAGCGCCAAGGATTATTTGTGCTGGCTTTGGGAGTGCTTCTGCAAGTCTGGCACTGAGGAGGCATCAAGGCCGGGTATCACCGTAAAGACAACGCTGGTCAATAATCTGACAATAAAAATTGGAAAAAGGACTGTTTTTAAAGGCCAAAAGAAGGATACAAAAATTTATGATGTCTGATTTTAAAAAAGTTATATCCCCGCAGAAAATAAGTTTGTTTATTGATGTTTTAATGTTGACCTATGGCTTTTTCCTGTTTAACGGTGGGGTTTACGACAGGGCATCAGCCGTTTTCAGCATGATTGCAGCGTCTAGTTTGGTAATTATTAAAATCAGAAAAGGCTGAAAACTTATGCAGGACAATAAAAAATGGATGACACTCCGGCAGGTCTGCAAGGAGATTGGGGATGCAGCGCCAGTTGATGTACGGACGCTGCGACGATGGTGCGAGACTGGCCTGATACCGGGTGACACTTGTTTCAGGAGGCCGAATTTGCACAGAGGTCACTGGTATATTGACAGAGACAGATTGTCAGATGTGTTGCTGAAAATAGGCGTTAGGAGGTAAAAAAAATAATGAAAGCAGAATTTGTGCGATGCAAGATGCGTAAAGCATTAATAGCAGCAAAAACAGCTGAAAGAGAGGCCATTGAACAATTAGTGCTTTTAGAGCATTCAGGACTTTAAAACCAGTAGTGACGGCAAGGCTTTACATTTTGAAGCTCTGGTTGTATGATTTAAAAAATAACCATTTTGCCTTTCTTCTGACCGCTTCTTCTGACATCGCTGGCGAGTTGAAAGACTTGCTGGCGAAATCAAAAGAAACCCAGTAGCAAAAAAAACAGGAACTGAAAACTGAGCTGGCTAGTACCAGCACCCATCCCGGCGCATTGTGATGTTGTAGTGACCAGCACTGCGACTGGGGGACGTAAGCGGTAACGCAGGCCTTACAGAAGAGGCGCAGAATTACCATGCCTGATTATCGGATTGTGCATAGCCGAAAGACTTGCCAGCGAGCCAGTGAGCCACTGGTCGTTTATCGCTTGCACGCTGAGGTTTGTCACCAGCATCAGTATGTCTATCAGGACCTGCTGGTGGGTGAGTGTGGCAACTGCAAAGCGGTTATTATGGCCTGGCTTGGTATCGACAAGGATTTGAGGGCGGTTCGATACTATGGCATCAAGCTGCACAATCATCAATCCTGGCTGACCAGGACGCATACTGACCTCAAGGAGGATTCTCCGGTTCGGGCGTTTAACAGCCGGGGCGATGTGTTTGTGATTGCCAGCAGGCAGGACAGGCAGTCACTCAAGTGGCGCACCTGTCGTGTGCCAGTGGTCTAGCGTTATGCCAGAGCGTCCGCCGATACACCGACCTGCTGGCTATAAACCGCCTCAGCAAAAACGTCGTGAGTATGACAGGGCAAGAGACTCGTCCAGTCAGCGTGGCTACACCTATCGATGGCACAAGGCAAGACTGGTATACCTCAGTCAGTATCCGCTGTGTGTAAGGTGTCAGGCCGATGGGAGAATGACTAAGGCCACCGACCTTGACCATGTCGTGCCGCATCGTGGCGACGAGCAGGTGTTCTGGGATGTTAGTAACTGGCAAGGTCTGTGCAAGTCGTGCCACTCTCGCAAGACGGCAACAGAAGACGGAGGTGGCTGGAGATGAGGCCGAGTACTGGATGGGGTCAGGTGATACGATTCGATGCGTTCAAGTCTCCTGATAGGCTGTCACCACGTCAGCGAGCGGAAAAGGCCGTCTGCTCATTCGTCAATGAGTTTGTTGACCTGTTTAATGAGGAGCCTTTGAGCGTTCGTCTGGCGTGCGTTTGCAATTTGCTCTGCATGGTATTCTGGATGGCTGTTGCAGCGTTCGTTCGGTGTGCGAGGCGTTTGCCCTACTTCGAGCCGACGCAGCTCTCGGATGAGTCTGGCAAGTCGGTTTATGTCGATCGGACTGACTAGTATATACTTTTTATATTTTTAGTATTTCTTTTTTATGCAGTTTTGTGAAAAAGTATATACTTTTTGCATTCTTTATGGGTGGGGGGGGTTGCGATTTGTATATACTTTGTGATCTGAAC
>Ga0213918_1000335_pt1 | contig 11280 bp, 18 predicted proteins | sample McNCre217MG_FD_163422 | JGI IMG/M metagenome (GOLD analysis project Ga0213918, IMG submission 163422) | Freshwater microbial communities from McNutts Creek, Athens, Georgia, United States - 2-17 MG | ecosystem: Environmental > Aquatic > Freshwater > Creek | place: USA: Georgia | collected... | reverse complement strand
TGGATGGGTTTACCTGCCTGTCTTTTCTATATGGGTTCTTGGGGGGTGACGCTACCGAGCACGTTGAACCTGCGGACCTTATCCGTCAGTTTATAAACTGTGTTCGCGGGAACAACGGGGTATTGAAACAGACAAGCTCAACACTATCCTATGAGACATTACGTGATGCTGACTTACCGCCAGTAACTGCTTACTTTTTAAGTGGGGGGTTTTATGTCGAAGAAACTCCAGTGTCCTGAGTGTGGGAGCGAGGATAACCTAGTTGAGTTTGATAATGGGACATCCTACTGCTTCACACCCTCATGCAAGTATAACCACAGCCTACAAAACCACATCATTGTGACCCCAAAACCCCTGTCAGATAGGGATATTAAAGAGTCCACCTGTGCTAAGTATGGTGTAGGTTTTGGAGAAAATGGGTACCTGTGGGCACCCTACTATAGGGATGGTCAACTCGTAGCCTACAAAGTCCGTAAGCCTGGTAAAAGTTTCTACTGGGTTGGAAACTCTTCTAAGGCTACCCTGTTCGGTCTGCAAGCGTGTTCCGGTGACCGAAGACTTATCATAGTTGAAGGGGAACTCGACGCCCTTGCAGCCTACCAGATGACGGGCTATCCCGCTGTTTCTCTTCGCACTGCTTCCACTGCTGTGGCAGATGTGAAGGCAAACCTTGAATTTATTGAGTCATATCAGCACGTCTATGTCTGTACTGATATGGATGTTCCAGGTCGCAAGGCCGCTCAAGAAATCATGGAAATCCTTAAGCCTGGTAAGGGTTACCTGGTAAACCTACCTGAGGGCTTTAAGGACGCCTGTGACATGTCGGCTAAGGGTTTGGGCCACGAGTTCAAACAATCACTGTTCGCCGCACGCCCCATCAATGTGGAAGGGGTTATCTCTGATGAATCGCTTAGGACTAAAGCACTTGACCTATTCAGCAACGAGACTAAAAGACGTGGTGTCAGCACCTTAATCCCGTCTCTGGATTACCTATTAGGTGGCTTTCGCCCTGGTGAGGTTACCCTCATCGTGGGGGGTACCGGAGTCGGCAAGACAGCCGTAGTTAGACAACTCGTTGTTAACCTAGCCAGTCAACAGTTACCTGTATTCTTCATCCCTCTTGAGATGACCCCAGAAGTCGTACTGTTGCAGATGGCTGAGATGGTTTTGCATGGAAACGTATTCACGAACCCAGAATTTTCAGTGCAGAAAATTGAGCAGACCATCTTCAGACTCACCGAGCATGTTAAATTCTTTGACCACTTTGGCACGATTGACCCGATTAAACTCACCAACACAATCGAATATGTGTGTCGGACACACGATATCAAGTACGTCGTTTTAGACCACATCTCTGCGGTTGTGAATGGAGGAGAAGATGAGAGAAGAGGAGTTGACCAAGCAATTGCGGGACTCAAGTCAGTGGCCCTCAGATTGGGGTTACACATACTTGTGGTCAGCCATATATCAAGGTCCAAGGATGACCCCGATGATAACCATCCCACGCTGGCTAAAATCCGGCATAGCGCGGGTCTGGCCCAATACTCAGACCAAGTGCTTGGGGTTCAAAGGGCACGTTCGGGAAACCAGACAGAGATAAAAACTCTTAAGGTGTCTCGGTTGTGGGGGCAGCATGGCACAGCCAGTCTTGAATGGGTTGACTACCATTTCCAAGAAAAACCAAACAAAGGTGAGAAAAATGCTGCACACGTTTTTGGTGGCGTCCCTATCCCTGGTGTCGATGATGATTCTAATAACAGCAGTAGCAGCGAGGAGATAGACGATGGACTTCTTACAAGCAATTTGGACGATAGGTCATCTAGTCTGGAAGGACAATTTGGACTTCATAGTAACAGCATCGTACGCGCTGTGGTTGATTCTGCTATCGACGCAGCTAGCGGACTGGATGGATGGGTAACTGTTGATACGGTGGCGATTGATGGCATTGACAGTATTGATTCTACTGGTTATGACGAGGTTCCGGTATTACGAATAGGTGACAATCATGACATTCTTACTATTGGCAACGATTTATTATCCTCCTCACTTCCTGAGTATTCTCTTTGTTTTGGGGCTTCTATTGTCGATTGTGTTGATTGTACTGGGGAAACTGTAGATGAAGAGAATTCAATCGAACAAGAGGAAGAACGGGAAACTGGACGGGTTCGATTCGGACCTTAATCTTTAGGGTCGGGTAGTGGGAACACTATTAAAAGTGAATGCTGTGAATTCGGTGGAACCCCAGAACGGACAATACCGAGCCAAGACTAAGTTCCTGACAGACTCCGATAAAAACTTAATACGGTCCTATAAAGACCGTCTAGAGTACACGATTACTGACGTAGCTTCTATTGTTGGGTGCCAAAGACGCACTGTAGCAAAGTACATTGGGAGACAGCCAAACGATAGAAGCACATGGAAGAAACTTAGAAAAGGTTCTTTTAGCAATCGTTATGTCGGAGTTCGTATAGAGAATGGTTACAAGGTAGTATTAAGACCAGATTGGTGGAAGGGTACAGCCAAGTATGTACCAGTACACCATCTTGTTTGGGGTAAGTGGAACGGTGCAGCCTCAGTACCTAAAGGTTTTGTTGTACATCACAAAGATGAGAACAAACTGAACAACCACTTTACTAACCTTGAGTTGATGTCACGTGCAGAGCATTGTGTACATCACAAACCAAGAAAGGGAACTGGTAAGGTGTAACGACTAGTCGAAAGACGTAGCCCTAAGTAGGGCGAAGCGCAGCACATCCAGAACGGATGAAGATATAGTCTGCTCTGTGCAGGAATGTACAGCAGTCCACAAGGACGGGGGGAGCATAACGAACTCCCCTGAACATAAAGGAGAGAGGGCAGTATCCTACGCCAACGGGAGTATTTCCCACAACAAACAGAAGGTTCCATATGTCAGGAAGCCAGCAATGTACACGCCAGACTTCCTTCTGACCCACCCAACCAAGACGATAATGGTGGAAGTGAAGGGGCTTCTAACCGAAGCAGACAGGGCGAAGTACAAAGCGGTTCGGGACAATTACCCACAGATAGCAAAACATCTAGGGGTGAACGAAGTCGAACTGGTTTTCGTCTTTCAGAACGGGGCTGGGCGTTTGAACCCGAAGAACCCTAACAGTCTGACCTATCTCCAATGGGCCAAACAACAAGGGTTTAGGGCCATCGACGAACCCTTCTTTCCCGATGAGTGGTTTGAAGAAGACCTCTCAGTACTAGCAGCTTAACAACAACACAAGGATAACCAAACATGGACCTCTACATGACCGAAGAATTCAAAGGTGCTATTCAAGACGAGACAGAAGTTGATGAGTCTACAGAGTTTCTAAATAAACTCTTAAACATCATAGACAGCAAAGACGCGGCGTATGAATACTTCATTGACGAAGATGATGAAGATGCCTTCTATGAAGCCTTCATAGACCTGCTCTTTGATAGTTATGAGAAGGAGGATGAAGAACTCGTTGACGAAGATGATGATGAAGATGAGTACTACATCATGTCCGAAGAACAAGTGTTGGCCAGTGACTACCGAGTACAGGCAGAAGACGACGAGGAAGATGAAGGCTTCTTACTAGTCATTGTTCTCTAGACCACAACAACAACAACCAAACAAGGACAACAACAACAATGAAATTTAGTTTCTCTAAAATTGGTGCCTACGTTTCCATTATCAAGCGCTTACCTGCAATCGTTGCAGAACTGCAAGGCTTGGTTAAGGGTTTGAAGAATGGGGTTGACGCAGAAGACCTCGTAATAATTGAGCGCACGGTTGCCGACCTAGAAGGTCTAGTGGCTGATATTGCAGCAGCACTCAAATAGACCCCTCTAGAAGGGCTTAGAAGGTAGGTTCGAGTGAGGGGTGGTACGTTCCATCCTTCACTGACTAACACACGTTATAGAGGCAAATAGACATGACTCCTGAACACTTGTTAAAAGGTATCCTTGCTGAAGCTTTAACTGTACATAGCAGGGTACAAGACGCGGGAATTGTTGTGTCTCAGAAGACTATTGACAGTCTTTTTGAGCAGATGGAGGAGCTGGAGAAGAAGGGTGAACTAACACAAGCTATAAATGACAGAATCGGAAATATCGTAGCGAGGCTTACCTTTCTAGCGGTCGCAGCAGAACACTTAACTACGAAGTCAGAACACTAACCTGTGAAGGAGGTTGAGTAATGACCAAACCACTACTAGCCTGTGATACAGAAACAAGAGGGTTAGGGGGTGAGTTGTTGGGGCTTGTGTTCTACGGGCACTATCACCCATCAAGTGACCCAGAGTCGTATGTATTTTCAAAAGAAAGTGCACTCAAAAATAAGGAGCGGTTGCAGCATGACTTCTTTGATGCCCACACGATAGTCTTTCATAACGCCAAGTACGACTTGATGATTCTTAGGCGTGAGGGGTTCGTAATCAACGATTACCATGACACCATGCTCATGGCACACCTCCTTAACCCTCTTATGCCCTGCTCCCTAGATGAAACTGCAAAGCGTTATCTTGGAAAAGGCAAGATTGAGATTGAGGATAAAGGACACCTAGAGTGGACCCCTGAAACCATTGAGTACTGCCTCAAAGACACCGAACTAACCTATAACCTATGCTTGGTTCTGTTGAAAGAGTTAGAGGAAGACCCAAAGCAACTCAAATGGTACCTAGAAACCGAACTCCCTTTCGTTGAAGCCATCCTGGAAATGGAACGGATAGGTCTTGTGATTGACCGCAACCGCACCATTGAAGCCATCAACGAGTATGAGGTTAAGGTTGAGAATGCTTTGGCTGATGTCCGCGCCATCGCCCCTCTTGTCCCTGGTAAGGAGGTTATTTACAAGCGAGAGGATGACCCTGGTTTTGGTTACTTTGCCAAGCATGGCGTCCTGACCTGGAACCATTGCAAGCTTGAAGAGTTTAACCCAGCCTCTGGCGACCACATCATTCACGTGCTCAAGTCCATGGGCTGGGAACCTGAAAAGCTTACACAAAGCGGTAAACCCTCTACTGAGGCTGATGTTCTTGAGGAACTGGACTATCCAATAATCAAGAATATCTTGGTGTACAAGGACTATCAGAAGGCCATAGGAACATACCTTGAAGCCTTTCTTAATTACAGTGAACCCCTCGCAGGAGAGTATGCAGTTCTCTATGGAAACTTTAACCAGTGCGGAACGATTACAGGTCGCCTATCCAGCTCACAACCTAATCTCCAAAACATTTGGACCTCTGGGGATATAGGTTCTACTATTCGTTCTTTGGTTACGGTTCCTGATGGCTACGATTTAATCTCCATTGACCTTTCAAACATTGAGGCCCGAACCCTTGCACATTACTTATCTCTGGTATTCGGTTTTACAACTCTTGCTCATGCATTCAGGGACGGACTGGACTTTCACCAGGTGAACGCTGACACTTGGCAGTGTACCAGACAACAGGCAAAGACGCTTCTTTATGCCCTGCTGTACGGCGCTGGTCCCAAGAAACTGTCGGTTCAGATGGGGGTGACGGTTGCGGAAGCTAAGGACGCTGTTGCTAAGGTGTACGACGGTATGCCCATCATGCAGCTCAAAGAGTCGGTATGGGATGTTTGCAGGAAACGCAAAGGTACCATCTATACCGCCATGGGACGTAGGCTTTACTACCCACACATCAACTCACGGGACCACGAAAAGAAGGCCAGAGCAGAACGACAAGTGTTCAACGCCCTTCTTCAAGGGAGTGCGGCGGACGTGCTGAAGGTTCTCACCTTAGCAGTACTGCCAACAGCCCACATCATGGGTGCTTTCCTCGCAGGGTCAATCCATGATGAACTCCTGTTATATGTGCCAGAAGCTAACTCCAGAGGGTTGGCCGATTACTTGGAGCAGGTGTTCCAGAGACCGCTATTAAGTCATTGTCCAATTAAGGGTGATGCAAAAATTGGAAAGAACTGGAAGGAGGTTCACTAGCATGGATGCACTTACCAACCTACTTTATGATGCCTACCGTAGGCTGGAAAGGGATTACAAGATTAAGTGTAAGGAACTTGAAGATGCAAATGATGACGTTGCTTATCTGGAAGACAAACTAAAATGGCTGGCTTTCGAGAACGCGATAATGAAAGGGAGGTTAGAAGATGCCTAGCGTGATGCTAAATGATATGGATTGGGAGAGTGCTTTTAACAACTCAGTAGATGCTTATGAGGAAGAGATAAAGAGCCTCAAAGAAGCTCTAATAATAGAACAGAGCAACATACAATCAGTCATCACTGAGCTTAAGAAACAGAACCACCATGAGTGCTTGCGGTACCAGAAGGCACTTGAGGATAGGGACGCTGAATTTCTCCGACGCCTAAATGAGATACTAGCCAAGGTTCCATACAAGTTTCGATGGAGCCTGCATCGCCCCCTCTAGAGTGGAGTTTTAATATGTTCAAAACACTGCAACAACTACAACAAGAACTGGATGACATGCACGTCCAGTATGACAACCTATTTAAGGTTTACGAGGCTTCTAGGCTTTACGTCCATGAGCTGAATGGCAAGATTGAAAGTCTTCGCAAGACCTGCGAGTTCCTGAGTAACGTCAACTGTGGTCTCATGGATGACCTTACTGTGACGGCCATGTCCCGTCAACGAGTTCTGAACCAGTTACCTGAGAGTGCACAGTGGGCAGAACGAACGATGACCAGTTTTGAAAGGGTGACAACCGCCGTCCCCAACATAGAAGCTAACCAACGTTACACGGAGTTCTTTCATGACGCCTAAGTTGATTTATGTTGGCCAACCCTACAGCCACCCTGACCCCCTTGTGGTATCCCGTAGGGTTAACATTGTGGCTAACTACATGTCCGACAAGGTAGGCTGCAAGAATGGGTTCGTCTACTACTCACCTATCTGTCACGGGCAAACAATACATCTGCACGCTGAAGTAGCTGCCAACTATGAGTTCTGGAAGGCCCATAGTCTTGGCATGCTTGCTCTTGCTTCTGAGCTACACGTACTCTGCTTGGATGGATGGTTAGACTCAGTAGGCTTAATGGATGAGGTGTCTTTTGCAGCGCTCAACCATATCCCCATCAAGTACTTCAATCAAGACCCAGACAACGCCTACAACTTTTACGAGGTTCAACATGACAATTCAAAATAGAGAAGTCAAAGCGTCACTGTTCTTGAACATCTGCGCTCTTGTTGCTGAGCGAATATTCGCTGACTTAAGGTTAGAACCAGGGACTGTAGATGTGCAGTACAAGTCCTTTGATGGCGAGAACTTCATCTACGAAGTCATTTATGACGACGGAGCGGTACCAGTAGAAGCGGAGGTTGTTGCGGTTGAGGAAGACTCATGAAAAAATTGACCATGCATCACGTCTTAGCCATTGCTGGATTCTCCGTGCTTTGTACACTAACCTTTATCAACAAAGATGCTAATGCCCGTGGGGTTCTAATAGGTGCCGCTAGCGCATCAATAGGCTTTTACACAGGTAGTGCGAGTCCGTTATCTAGGAAGGAGGAGTAATGAAAACTAAGTTTGAAATGAAGGGGGTCTTTGGGACACCTTTCAGTGATGAGGATAAGGACAGAATTAAAAAGGACTGGGAAGCTAGCCCAGATGTCCTTAATGCCTCGTTCGTCCAGTATGTGGACGGTGAATACCGATTCCTAGTAACCTTTATAACAGAGTGGTAACCGAACATGACTGACACTCCACAAATTTATGGGTTGATGGCCCAAGCCCTAAAGATTTTTGGGGAAGCGGGAATCAAGAAGAACTCCAAGAACTCGTTTCAAAATTTCAACTATCGTTCCATTGACTCTACGTTGGCAGCAGCGAACGCAGTGTTCGCAGAGTTGGGACTGTTCCTGACTATGGATGCTGAGGAGTCTGAGTTTACTCGTAATGTGGTTGAGACGGCTAAGGGGTCACGAATTGACTTTACGCTCAGTGCTAAGTACACGGTGACCTTCTTCGCTCCTGACGGTTCATTTGTCAAGTGTCGCAACCTACCCGCTGCTAACACCGGCCAAGATGATGCCAAGCTTGCAGGACAGGTTATGTCCTACGTCCTGAAAGAGGCGCTGTTCAAAACGTTCCTCATCCCGACTGTGGGAAATGAGGACGTTGATGCAATGGATGCCAGTCGGAACCAACCTAAGGTTCCCCCCAGTGAAAGACAACGAGTAGAAGAATCAACTTCACTCTGGTAATAAAGACAATAGCATTCAAAAAACAACAACAACAACACAAGGACAACAACATGAATGACTTATCAGGCAAAGTATCTCTCTGGAAAAATGAGTACGCTGCCAGCAACGAGAATGCACCCGTGCTTAGAGGGACTATCCAGGATGATGATGGCAATACCATTGCAGAAATCTCGCTATGGAGAAACAGCACAGACAACCCAAAAGCCCCAACCCTAAAGGGAACCATCAAACCCCCATACAAGAAAGATGGTGGCAAGGTGCCTGTCAGCAAAGAAGCTTCTTACTACTAAACGTTGATGTATTGGGGCCTCGTGGCCCCTTAAAGGCATGGTTAACTTTGGAAAAATAGGGCAAGGCGGTATGACAGACCCAAATGGGTTAGACCAACACCAATCAGGAGCAAAGCTAGACGCTGGCAAGAATAGACCAGGTTTGGTGTTCTCTGGTTTCTCAAATGCATTGATGGCTGTGGCTGAGGTAGGAACCTTTGGAGCTAACAAGTACACCGATTACGGTTGGAGGTTCGTAGAAAATGCTCAAAGAAGGTACACCGATGCACTCTACCGCCACCTTATGGCTTACCACTCCGGTGAATTAACAGATAAAGAATCTAACCTACTCCATCTAGCGCACGCTGCATGGAATGCCTTAGCAGTCCTTGAGTTTGAGTTGCAAAAACATGAGCACGTTTCCCCTCAACAATACATCCATGCTCCAGCTCCAGGGGCGCTTAACCAAGTTAGACCTAGCATCGTGCTTGATGCAGGAGAGTTCCCTTAACCTGTATAAGGAAGGTGTTGAGCAGTCTCTTAAACGACACCTTAACCCTCGTGAGAAGTACACTGGGTTGCGGTTGTCTCAGTTAGGGAAACCTGCTGTTATGCAAGCCCTATGGGGGATGGGATTCGAGTACGATGGGGGCATCGCACTCAAACAAAGGATAACCTTTCACCTTGGAGATGTCTTCGAGTCCCTTCTAATCTTCATTCTAGAGGCCGCTGGCTATAAGATTGTTGACCACAACAACAGCACCCTGTTCCATGAAACTGTGGGGGGTGATAATCGCATTGTTTATAATGGGGTTCCAGGGCACAGTGATATCGTTGTTGAGTCTCCTGAGGGTGAGAAGTTCATCATTGAGGCAAAGACGGCAAACGATAGGTACTACACGTCATTCATGAAGAAGCCCGATGATGAGCGCGGGTACGTGACACAACTTGCCCTGTACGAACAGTGTTTGGGCTTGCCTGGGTGCTGGGTTTTCTTCAACAAGAATACTTCAGAGATTGGGGTTCAGTTCCTCACCGACGAGTTGCGAGAACAAGCTACCAACCGAGCCAACCACTTAATCCCCCTGCTCACTGAATGCACAGACTGGGGCAAACTTGCTGAGTATGTCCATGATGGTCTGCTTCAAGCCCCTCCCCCAGCACCCGAAGTGTTCAAGAGGTCTCAGACTGGTGCGTGCCTCGTGCCCCCTAGCATGAAATTCACTAAGTACCGACATGTTTTCTACGATATCGTTGTGGATAACAATGGCTACAACAAACCCACTGAGTACGTTGTGGATGTCAGAAAACATATTCTACATCCAGGTAAAATAGAAGAGGCTGCATAAAAGAAACCCCCTAGAGGCATTACGCTTCTAGGGGGTTTTTTGTTGTCTAGGCAACTCTTATGAAATAGAAGTCCGATGCTGTTGCGACCGTGCAGATGGCCCCAGTTCGGATGTCTACAAAATCTGATGCTGCTAACTGTAGAAGCCACGTCGCTGTCGATTGTACGTTGGCCTCAAATTTTCGTTGTCTTGTGCTTGTCGTATTGTTGATACGGACATAAAACCCTGTTGCAACGTTAACAGAAGCGTTTATACTCACGATGTACACTCCTGCCTGAGGTGCCGTGTACCTAAAGTTCACCGTGTCCAGTAATGAGTTCGGGTCACTGTCCGCTGCAAACACAATCGGGGTGTCTGCTGCTGTTGCGCCCGATGAATCCTTCTTAGTTGTTGCAAAGGTATTCTGAAATGACGGGTGAATGTGGTCAGCTCTGGCAAAGGTTGTGCCAGTCCCCACAGCCCCGGCTTGGGTTTCCCGTAATGGCGTTGAAGAAGATAACTGACCCAGAACAAAAGCTGTTGTAGCGACTTGGGTTGTGTTCGTGTTGACCGCTGCCGTGGGTGCCGCTGGTACTCCGGTGAATGTGGGTCCGGCTAACTTAGCGTAACCCTGCCCTATTACATAGGCTGTAGTGGCTATCTGGGTTGTGCTGGTATCAACTGCTGCTGTGGGTGCTGTTGGTGTCCCTGTGAGTCCAGGAGAGGCCAATGGTGCTCTTGACGTATCTGTGGGGTGGATGTGGTCAGCTCTGGCATATCGGGTACTGGTACCAATCGTAGCAGCCCCATCCACAATCGGGGTTACCGCGCTGTTGGCCTGACCGATGACAAAGGCGGTAGATGCTGCTTCGGTTGTGTTGTTGTCAACTGCCTTCGTCGGTACTATCGTAGTTCCTGAGAACGTCTTCGCTCCCGTAATCGTTTGCGTATCAGCTAAATCAACAAAATTAACATCACAATATGCAGTGGTTGCAAGCTTAGTCGTGTTATCATTAGCCGCTCTTGTGATGGCTGTTGTGATACCCTGAAAGTCTGTGGTTCCGGTAACCGTCCCCCCGAGTTTACTCAGGAACTCAGCCTGTGCCCATCCCGTGTTCGCAATCTTAAGGGTTGCATCTGACGCGGGAGGGCTTGGGGCCGTGGGGGTGCCTGTCAATACTGGGGATAGCAGGGGTGCTTTGGTGGCTATGCTGTTGTCAGTTGCTAAAAACTGATTGGCTACCGCCTGCCTCGTCGGTCCTTTGATAGTGTCCAGGGACCATACGGAATAATTGTAAGCTGCGTTATCCAGGGTGACGGCAATCGCCGCCTGACCCCCAATACCATTTAACCTACCTTCTGCGATGATTCTGTGCAGCCTATCCAGCTCTGCATTGTACCCGCTGGATGAGAGTCGGTCTGCATAACCGACGATGGTTAAGGGCCCAAAATCTGTGAACCTGTGAACCTCAATAACCGTACTCGCTA
>Ga0213918_1000334_pt1 | contig 11338 bp, 8 predicted proteins | sample McNCre217MG_FD_163422 | JGI IMG/M metagenome (GOLD analysis project Ga0213918, IMG submission 163422) | Freshwater microbial communities from McNutts Creek, Athens, Georgia, United States - 2-17 MG | ecosystem: Environmental > Aquatic > Freshwater > Creek | place: USA: Georgia | collected 2017-06-12 | reverse complement strand
TTGGTAGTACTTGGCCTTGAACTTCAACATTTCTGGGTTGGGCGCATCCACGGTCAAACCGACGTGGGCAATGGCGCCGTTGGCTGCGTCACCTGCGAGTTCGATCACTTTCTGGCCAGTCAACGTGGTTTCACCAATCACAGGCTTGTTCCAACCTTGCTTCTTCAACTCACGCAACAAACGGGCTGACTCTTCTTCGTTGGTGTACGCAAAGATCGCGTCGGCGTTGCTTTGTTTGGCTTTCAACACCGCAGCGGAGAAGTCGACTTGACCTGCGTCTGTCGAGATGTCGGCCACCACTTTGGTTGCAGAACCATCCAACAACTTAGCCAAGGTGTCACGGCCACCTTTGCCGAAGTCGTTGTTCACATAAATCACCGCCAATGTTTTGGCTTTGGTGTTGATGAACTTAGCCAGCTTGGGGAATGAGGTGCTTTGGCCGAACGCGGTACGGAACACATAAGGGTTGCCTTGTGCGGTGATGGAAGCGGCTTCGCCGCCAGTGAAGTTAGGCACTTCGCCGCGCTTGGATTCAGCCATGGACACCATGATGGAGCCCGAGTACACGGGGCCAAAAATGGCAAACACGCCATCGTCCACAGCCTTTTGGGTCAAGCCCTTGGCCACGCCAGGGTTGGTTTGTGTGTCGACGGTGTAGTTCTCAATCTTCTTGCCCAAGATACCGCCGTTGTCGTTGATCTCTTTGACCGCCAACTCCACGCCGTTCTTGAACACCGTGCCGGCTGTGGTGCCAGGACCTGAGAGCTCAACGATGTTGGCAATCTTGATGGTTTGCTGGGCGTGTGCAACGCCAGCCAACGCAAAAATAGCGGCAGCGGCAACAGCTTTCAAGGTGGAACGTTTATTCATGGATGTCTCCTCTTTGGGTTTGAAATTGAGCCTTGATGTGGTGACTCGGGGTGATGAAATCAGCTGCACACCGTTCAAAGGCATTGAACGTGTGAAATTTAATTGGAAATGTTTGAAGTGTTGGATGAATAAACCCGAATTGCGCGATTAACGAACGTTTTTGTGCGATCATCGAACGCATCACGGGTTTCCCCCTGCACACGCTATGAACACACTTTTGACGCAACCCACGGGCATGGACAAGAAGGACTGGATCGCGGGTCTGGACAAAGGTCTGGCCATGTTGCAAACCTTTGACGAACACAACCCGCGCTTGACCGCCACGCAAGCGGGCCAACGCTGTGGCCTCACGCGCACCGCCGCGCGTCGTTACTTGCACACCCTCGCCCACTTGGGTTTTGTGACCACCGACGGCAAATTGTTTTGGCTCACGCCCAAGGTCATGCGACTGGGTCAGTCGTACTTGGAATCGGCGCGCTTGCCGCGCATCGTGCAACCCTCGTTGCAACGTTTGGCGATGGGCACACAAGAAATTTCGTTTGTCGCCGTGCTCGACGGTTACGACTTGGTTTACATCGCACGCAACGGACAAAACCGCAGCATGAACACCAGCTTCGCGCTGGGTGCGCGTGTGCCCTGTCACCTCACGAGCGCGGGTGTATTGCTGCTCGCGCTGTTGGGCGAAGAAGAAGTAGACGCGTGGTTGGCCGAGCATGAACTCAAAGCCTTTACCTCGCACACCATCACCGACCCCAAGCGCATGCGTGCCGAGTTGGCTCGTATTCGCGCGCAAGACTGGGCGCTGTCCGAACAGCAACTCGACTTGGCGTACCGCGGGGTTGCTGTGCCCTTGCGCGACCACAAAGGGAATGTGCAAGGGGCGCTGACCGTGAGCATGCCCATTCAGCACGAGACTTCTAAGGAAGCCGTGAACCGGGTGTTGCCTGTGTTGCGTGAAGTGGCGCAGAGTTTGCGGCCGTTGATTTAATGCTGCGCGGCTTGCGGTGACCAAGTTGGACTGCCTGTACGCACAGCAGCTCCTCTTCGCTTTGCTCAGAATGTCGCTTGCTGCGCGCACAGGCAGCCCAACTTGGCGACTGTTGTGAACGTAGCGTGTTGATTTAGGCATCGCCTAAAACTTTCTTAGTGGCGTTGAGACACAGCTCAGCCCAAGCTTTGTCGCCGATTGGTTTCGAACGTTCTAGGTTCACGATTTCTACGCTGACTGGCAGGTCTTGCGGCAGGGTGGCAAACAAACCTGTCACATCAATGTTGCCTTCACCTGGCAACAAGCGTTCTTGTCGCGCGGTGTGAATCAACTCTTCTGTCGTGAAGTTCAAGCCTGCTTGTGCATCGCACATTTGTGCGTAGTGCAACAACTCGCGTGGGATGGCGGCGATATCTTGCAGGGTCGTAGTTGAACGGCCAAAGTGCAAGGCATCAACTAACACACCGGCGTTCTTCGGTGTGCCTGCTTCTCTGACCACACGCATCGCGGCTTGTGCATCTTTCACACCCGTCCATGGCATGAACTCTAAATCGGCGGTGAGTCCGTAGGGTTGCATGAACTCACACAGCTGCGCGTAGTGGTGGGCCAAACGCTGTTCGTTGCTGTCGTCGGCTGCAATCAACACCGCACGGGCTTTGAGTGCGGCACCCGCCTCTAACAAGGGGCGGTGTGCCACGGGGTCAAACTGTTCGCCGATGCGGATGATTTCAAGGTCAAACACCTGCACGCCCGTGTCAGCCATGCGCGCCAAGGTTTCGCGTTGCACGGCGGCATCGCTGATGAAACTTTGAAACGGTGCGCCAGGCCCATTGGGTTGCAAACGCAAGCCCACAAAGCCATAGCCCAACTCAGCCGCAATGCCGATGGCTTGGGGCACGGTGGAGGCGTTGGCCGTTAAGTACGCGAGCGAATAGGTACGCATGGTGTTGTGCTCCCTTGAAAACTTATTTCAATGGCGAGACCGCGGTGGGCAACGCGATGGTGGACACCATGTTGGTGGTCAAGTTGGCTGGGCCGCCTTTGGGTGGCCAAATGCCTTGGGCCACGGCATCTGCACGCGCTTTGCTGCGGGCGTCGATGGTGGGGTAAGCCCAGATGTTGGTGAAGCGCAAAGGGCCATCCAAAGCGACCATGGCCACCACGCAAGGCGAAATTTTGTCGCGTGCGGGAATGGCTTGTTCCCACAAATCAATCGTGGGTTGCACGCCACCGGGTTTGATGCCATAGGTGCGAATTTCGTACACGGGGCCGTTGATGCCGCTCTCGGCGCTGGGGCGCACGGGCTTCATCCAAGGGAAGCCTTGGTAGCTGTGTTGCTCCAAGCTTTGGAAAATATCACCGCAGCCAAAGGGGCTGGCGTTGTGTTGCGTGCGGTTGCGCTCGGCTTGCAAAGTCGCGAGGTCATCAAAGCCACGCAGCACAATCATTTGGTTGAGCACACCGATGTCGGTGAACCAACAGCCCAGCAATTCACCTTGGCCTTGGGCGCAAAAAGTTTGCACGTTGGCAGCGGCTTGAGCGGCGGTGCCAAAAGGCAGCGTCATGGTGGCGAGTTCGTAATACATGGGTGAGGTCCTTTTCAAAAATGGATGTTCAGAAGATGCGAAGTCAGGTGATAAACGGGCCGCATGATGCGCAGCCAAATAACCAAAGGTCATGGCGGGGCCAAGGGTGATGCCACCGCTCGGGTAGTTGCCGCCCATGACGCTGGAGAGGTCGTTGCCACCGGCGTACAAACCGTCGATGGGCTGGCCTTGCGCGTTGAGCACTTGGGCGTGTTCGTTGCAACGCAAACCCGCAAACGTGCCCAAGCTGCCAGCCACAATGCGCACCGCGTAAAACGGACCGTCTTGAATGGGCGCCATGTTGGGGTTGCGGCCTTCGTGCGTGGCATCGCCTTGCACGCGGTTGTAAGCGGTTTGGCCTTTGGCGAATTCACCGTCGTAGCCAATGTCGGCTTGGGTGTTGTAACGCGCCACGGTGTTTTGCAAAGCCACGGCGTCGATGCCACACGCATCCGCCAACTCGGCCAAGGTGTTGCCACGCCTCAAGTAACCATTGGCCAACATGCCGTGCATGGGCACAGGCGCAGGTTTGACCGCACCCAAACCCCAACGACGGATAAAGCGGTGGTCTACCACCAGCCACGCTTGCACGGGCTCTCCTTCGGGAAGCGCTTGAATCAAACCTTGCATGAAGTCGTGGTACGAGTCGGCTTCGTTCACAAAGCGTTTGCCAAACCGTGTCACGGCAATCAGGCCGGGCTTGCCGCGCTCAATCAAGTGCGGGAAGTGTGCGGTGGTTCCATCTGCACGTGGCACCAAAGACACGGGCGCCATCGCAGCTGCGTGCTTCAAATCTTTCGCCACCACAGCGCCCACCGATTCGCCCAAGCGCAAACCATCGCCGGTGTTACCGCGCGACGCGGCAGAGAAATGTTGTTGGCCTGTCGGGTCATGGGGCAAGAGTTGGCTCTTACGTTGCGGGTCGTGTGGAAAGCCACCGGTGGCCAGCATCACACCGCGTTTGGCACGAATGGATTGCTCGGTGCCGTTGTGCATCACCACGGCGCCCCTCACCTTGTGTGTGCCGTCCTTGCCATCCTCGGTGATCAAACGCACCGCCGGGCTGTTGACGCGAATGTCCACACCCGCATCAAATGCCGACTTAGCCAAACCTGCGACCAAGGCATTGCCGTTGACCAGCTGCATGCCTCGACCATGGATTGCCAAATCGAACACATGACGCGTGACGCGCTTGGCCACATGAAAGAACGAGCCCCATGAACGCAAGGCATTGAAGAAGTGACGAATGTCAGCCCCCGACGCAATGCCCATGCCCAAGAAAGTCATCTCATACAGCGGTGTTTTGAGCTGCTTCACATGCTTGCCGAGCAAGCGGCCATTGAACGGCGCGGCACACAAGGAACGGCCACCCAAGGCAGCATCTTCGGTCTTGCCATGGAAATCGGGAACCAAGTTACCGTCAACGAACTGCAAAGACGTTTGCTCTTCAAAGAAGCGCACCATGCGCGGCCCGTGCGTCAGGAAAGCGCGCGCACGCGTTTCGTCAAACTGTTCGCCCAACTCGTGGCGCAAATATGAGAGCGGTTTTTCAATCGGTTCGGTGATGCCCGCTTTGATCGCCAGCGGGTTGCGTGGAATCCACATCCAGCCGCCCGACCAAGCGGTGGTGCCGCCGTAATGCGGGTCTTTCTCGACCACGATGACTTTGAGCCCAAGATGCGCCGCAGTCACGGCGGTGGACAGCGCACCTGCGCCCGAGCCCACCACGAGTAAATCGCAGTCCCAGACGTTGGCTGCAGCGGTGTCGATTGAAGAGGTGGTCATCGTGGTGTCCGACTCAATCAAGCCGCGTAAATGGGTTGCAAACGCACATGGCTGGTGCCACGCGCCAACATGGGCGAAGCACCACTGGCCGCGGCCAGCTGCGCTGCGTATGACAGCAAGTCAGGCACAAGTGCCAACATGCGCTCGCGCGTCAAACGTGCAGAAGGCCCCGCCACGCTGATGGTGCCCATGGGCAACTGCCCAGCCAAGCCCACCGGCACGGCAATGGCGTTGAGCCCTGCGGTGTAGGTTTCTTCGGTCAGGCTGTAGCCTTGTTTGCGGGTGTCTTGCAACACCTTGAGGAAGGCTTTCAAACTCTTGGGCGCGTTGGGTCCGAACTCTTGTGGCGTTCCTAGGCCTTGTTGCGACACCAAGGCCAAAGCATCGTCATCCTTCATCGTGGACAACCACGCCAAACCAGACGACGAACAGCTCAAGCGGGCAATGCTGCCCATGTCCGGGTCATAGCGCAGACCTTGGCGAGCACCTTGTGCGCGGGCCACCCAAATCAAGCGGTCACCGTCCACCACAGACAAGCGCACCAGCTCGCCCGTTTGCTCGGCCAAGCGATCGAGCAAGGGTTGCGCCACATCAATAACGCCTGTTTTGCTGAGGTAGGTCAAGCCCAAGGACACGAGTTTGGTGGTCAACACGTACTCGCCCATGTCGCGGGTTTGGCGCACGTAGCCGAAACGAATGAGGTCCGCCAACAGGCGGTGCGCAGCACTCTTGGGCATGTTGAGCTTGTCGGCCAACACAGCCAGCTCAACGCCCTGCTCTTGGCTAGACAAGAGCTCCAAGATGCCCAAAGTTCTCTCAAGTACGCCGCTCATAGTGGTGTGTGGTTGGTGAATGTTGGATCGGACTTTATCACGAAAAATGAATTTGATTCAAAAGTTGAACGCAATTCCATTTTTGGATAAACTGCGACACATTCATCCACTCAACGCTTAATCACCATGCTTGAAAATTTCAGCGGCGCCACTCGTGTTCACCTCATCGTTGGCGACCCCATCGCCCAAGTGAAATCGCCTTTTGGCGTGACCCAAGCCTTTGAATCGCATGGCCGCGATGCCATCTGCGTCCCCGCCCACGTCGCCCCCGCTGACTTGACAGACTGGTGGGCCGGCACCAAGCGCGCGCGCAACATCGACGGCCTCATCGTCACCGTGCCGCACAAATTTGCCTGCACCGCGTTTTGCGACACCTTGTCAGAGCGCGCAGCTTTTCTGGGCACCGTGAACACCGTGCGACGCGACGCGCAAGGCCATTGGCATGGCGACATGTTTGATGGTTTGGGCTATGTGCGCGCCATGGAAAAAAACGGTTGCGTGCTGAAAAACAAACGTGCCTTGTTGGTGGGCGCAGGTGGCGCAGGCTCTGCCATTGCGCACAGCTTGGTGCTGGCGGGCGTGAGCGAGTTGGCCATTCACGACCCCGATGACCAACGCCGTCAATCCTTGATCGACCGCCTCAACAGCTTGAAGCTGGGTAAGGTCATACAAGGCACCCCCGACCCCACAGGCTTTGATGTGGCCATCAACGCCACGCCCATCGGCATGAAAGAAGCCGACCCCACACCGATTGATGCGACCAAGATTCATGGCGACATGTTTGTCGGCTGCGTCATCACCGCACCGGCCATCACCCCCTTGATTGCGGCGGCACGCGCGAAAGGGTGTAAAACAGTAACGGGCGCCGACATGTTTGCGCAAGTGCGCGAGCTGATGGTCAATTTCTTGTTGGAGGCTTAATTCATGAGCGACACCTTGCATCCCCTTCATCAGCGCATCAGCACCGACCTGTCGCAACTCAAAGACCACGACACCGTGGACTTGGTGGTGATTGGCTCTGGCGGTGCCGGCCTCTCAGCCGCACTCAATGCCGCAATTGACGGCGCACGCGTGCTGCTGGTCGAGCGCATGGCCCATGTGGGTGGCACCACCGCGTTGTCGGCCGCCACCACGTGGGTGCCCGGCACCAAGCGCGGTTTGGAAGTCAACCCAGACGACACGCCTGAACGCGTGGCCACGTTTTTGAACCTCGCCGTGGGCGAACGCTCGGATGCCAAGTTGCGCCAAGCGTTCATCGACAACGGCCCGCACGCCATTGCCAAACTCGAAGGCAACAGCGCGCTGCAATTTCAAGTGCGCATGCTGCACCCCGACTATTTGTCTGAACTCGAAGGCTCGGTGCTGCGTGGCCGCGCCATTGAGCCACAACCCTTCGATGGCAAATTGCTCGGTCCCAACTTGCCCCTGGTGCGCAACCCCATCCCCGAGTTCACCGTGCTCGGCGGCATGATGGTGGACCGTGACGACATCTTCCATTTGCTGCGCTTGACGGAGACTTGGAAGTCGTTCAGCTACAGCGTTCGCATCATCGTGCGCCATTTCCTCGACAAGCTGCTGCACCCACGCAGCACGCGCTTGGTCATGGGCAATGCCATGATTGCGCGCATGCTCTACAGCTACATCCAACGCCAAGGCTTGTTGGTGACCAACACCGAAGCCACACAACTGCTGCAAGAGGGCAACACCATTCAAGGTGTGGCGCTGCAACAAACCCTGCCCGATGGCAGCGTGGTGAAACGCACGGTGCGCAGCAAAGGCGGCGTGGTCATGGCCAGCGGTGGTTTCAACCGCCACCCCACACGCCGCGCAGACATGCTGCCCGGCGCCAAAGAAGCGTGGTGCCCCGCAGGCCCCGGCCACACAGGCAAGGCGCAAGACTTGGCGCTCCTTGCTGGTGGCCAACTCGGCACCGGCGGTTTGAGCAATGCGTTTTGGGCACCCGTCTCCACACGTCAACGTGCCGACGGCAGCACCGCTGTGTTTCCACACTTTGTGATGGACCGCGGCAAGCCCGGCATGCTCACCGTGGACAGCCAAGGCCAACGCTACGTGAACGAATCCACTTCGTACCACTTGTTTGGCATTGCCATGCAAGCCCACCACGCCACCACGCCCAGCGTGCCATCGTGGTTGGTGTGCGATGCAGGCGCCTTGAAGCGCTATGGCATTGGCATGGTTCGTCCTGGTGGCAAAGGCTTAGAGCCATTCTTGGCCGATGGCTATTTGAAACAAGGCAACACCTTGGCCGAGTTGGCGCAACAACTGAATGTGCCCGCTGACAAACTCAAAGCCACCGTCGAACGCTTCAATGCATTTGCCGACCAAGGTGTGGATGAAGATTTCCAACGCGGCACCACCGACTACCAACGCGCCAATGGCGACGCCACATGGCATGGGCCCAACCCCTGTTTGGGCGCATTGCGCGAAGGCCCGTTCTACGCGGTGGCGCTTTATCCTGGTGACATTGGTGCGGCCACAGGCTTGGTCACCGATGGCGATGCGCGTGTGCTCAACGCACAAGGCGTGGCGATTGACGGTTTGTACGCGGCGGGCAACGACATGCACTCCATCATGGGTGGCATTTACCCAGCGCCTGGCATCACCATCGGACCGGGGGTAACGTTTGGCTACTTGGCTGCCAAACATGCAGTGGCGCGAGCCCATCACATCGGTTCATGACCTCATGGCAACACGCTCAGAACACGATTCCTTAGGTGCCGTAGAGGTGCCAGAAGAAAGACTTTGGGGCGCTCAAACCCAACGCTCTCTGGCGCACTTTCACATCTCTTGCGAAACGATGCCTTCTGAGATCATTCACGCCCTGGCACACATCAAAGCGGTCTGTGCCCATGTGAATGGTGAATTGGGATTGCTTGCAAAACACAAAGCAAGCGCCATTGCCGCGGCGGCAGAGGAGGTTCTTTCGGGCAAGCATCCGGATGAATTTCCTTTGTCCGTTTGGCAAACGGGCTCTGGCACCCAAAGCCATATGAACATGAACGAAGTCTTGGCCAACCGTGCGTCTGAATTGCTAGGCGGGCAACGCGGGCGTGGCCGACTCATTCACCCCAATGACGATGTGAACCTTGGCCAGTCTTCCAATGATATTTTTCCAACCGCCATGCATGTGGCTGCCGTCACTGAAATATCCAATCGTTTGCTGCCCAGCCTAGCGCGTTTGACACAAACTTTGCACGCAAAGTCCGAAGCGTTCCATGACATTTACAAAATCGGACGAACCCATTTGCAAGATGCCACACCGTTGACACTGGGGCAAGAAATGTCGGGTTATGTGGCGCAACTGGAACATGCCACCGCATGTATCCAACAAGCATTGACATCCATTTATCCATTGGCCGTCGGTGGAACAGCTGTCGGCACGGGCCTCAACACACACCCTGAATTTGGTGAACGTGTGACGGCTGCGTTGGCTCATGCCACAGGACTGCCTTTTGTCAACGCTGCAAATAAATTTGCAGCGTTAGCTGCGCATGATGGCTTGGTGGCTGCGCATGGTGTGCTGAAGGTCCTTGCCATCGCGTTGATGAAAATCGCCAACGACATTCGCTGGCTGGCATCTGGTCCGCGATGTGGACTTGGCGAAATTGCGTTGCCAGAAAATGAACCCGGCAGCTCGATCATGCCGGGCAAGGTCAATCCAACCCAATCAGAAGCCATGGCCATGCTGGCCTGCCAAGTTCTGGGCAACGATGTCGCCATCGGTTTGGGGGGCGCTTCTGGGAATTTTGAACTCAATGTGTACAAGCCACTGATTGCCCATAATTTCATGCAAAGCGTGCGTTTGCTCACCGATGGCATGCACAGCTTTGAAACACATTGTGTGCGCGGCATCGAGCCACAACGTGAACGGATTGCTGAATTGGTCAACCGGTCGCTGATGTTGGTGACGGCGCTGGTGCCTCATATTGGGTATGACCGCGCTGCTCAAATTGCCAAGCAAGCCCAGCATGAAGGCACCACATTAAAAGCCGCCGCATTGGCATTGGGGTTCGTGTCTGCCGCAGACTTCGACCGTTGGGTCAAGCCAGAAAATATGATTGGCAATCAAAAACAATAGATGTACGATCAAATGGCTTGATCGCTTGGTCAAGCATCACTACCTTGAAAAAGGAGAACCGTATGTCATCTTTCAAAACCTCCATGGGGCGCGTATTTTTATCGTCGTGCATCGTGCTGCTCGCAAGCTGTGCATCTGTTTACGGCGACCCCAACACCGTGAAGTTAGGCGGTCAACTCAGCGGGATGAATGAAGTTCCGTCAAACCAGAGCATGGGCAAAGGAACAGTTGAAGCCGTTTTCAACAAACAAACCAACGAGCTGATGTGGACCGTCACCTACTCTGGGTTGAGTGGTCCTGCTGTTGCTGGGCATTTTCATGGCCCCGCACAGGCTGGCGCAAATGCCGGCGTAGCACTGGGTTTCAAAGGTCCTCTTGAAAGCCCCATCAAGGGCACTGCCATGCTTTCAACAGATCAATCGAAAGATCTGTTGGCTGGCAAGTGGTACGTCAACCTTCACACCAAAGTCAGTCCTGGCGGCGAAGTTCGGGCGCAAGTTCTACCGACACAGCAGCGTCTTGGCTACTAGCCTTTAACAGCTGATTCACAAAAAAGCGGCTTCGGAAAACCGAGCCGCTTTTTTCATGGACGAAAAACTCAAGCGTTGAGTTGCAACTCCAACTCGTGCAACACCTTGTAGCAAGGCAGCACTTGAGCGACGCTGGAGTTAGGCTCGCGGCCTTCTTTGATGGCGGCGAAGAACTCACGGTCTTGCAACTCGATGCCATTCATGGACACCGCCACTTTGGACACATCGATTTGCTCTTCCTTGCCGGTGTACAGGTCGTCGTAACGGGCCAAGTAAGTGCCGGTGTCGCCGATGTAGCGGAAGTACGTGCCCAAGGGGCCGTCGTTGTTGAACGACAAGCTCAAGGTACAAATCGCGCCGTTGGCAGCTTGCAATTGGATGCTCATGTCCATCGCAATGCCCAATGCGGGATGGATGGGGCCTTGCACCGCATTGGCTTTGACGATGGGGCTGCCAGCTTGGTAAGCGAACAAGTCCACGGTGTGTGCAGCGTGGTGCCACAGCAAGTGGTCGGTCCAGCTACGGGCTTGGCCCAAGGCGTTCATGTTGGTGCGGCGGAAGAAGTAGGTTTGCACATCCATTTGTTGGATGTTGAATTCGCCCGCTTTGATTTTGTTGTGCACCCATTGGTGGCTGGGGTTGAAACG
>Ga0213918_1000327_pt1 | contig 11523 bp, 21 predicted proteins | sample McNCre217MG_FD_163422 | JGI IMG/M metagenome (GOLD analysis project Ga0213918, IMG submission 163422) | Freshwater microbial communities from McNutts Creek, Athens, Georgia, United States - 2-17 MG | ecosystem: Environmental > Aquatic > Freshwater > Creek | place: USA: Georgia | collected... | reverse complement strand
CATTGCGATGCTGGCGCATTTGCGCCAAATGTTTGGAGCGGCGTAAGTTCAGGCTCCGGGAAGGAATCATAAAGCAGCGCAAATTGGCGCTAAACATGCACAAAAAGCAAATGTCAAGGGTCTATTCCGGCAAAGAAGGAAGGTGGACAGAGAAACTTATAACGTTGACCGTGCCGCATTCCGATAGTCCGGGAAGCGACGCCAGGCTAATGACCCGCGCCTGGCGAATCGTAAGCAAAAAGCTAACGGAACATTTGAAGCTTGACAGGGAATGCGAGCGCGCTCCGGTATGGGTTAGGGCGCTCGAAATCGCGCCAGGCCAATCCGGAGGACACGCGCACATTCACCTATGGTTTTTTGGCCCGTACATCGAACATGCTTGGCTTAGGGCAATTTGGGGTGACGCGCTAAAGAAGTGCGGAATTACAGTTGACATGCCAGTGAAATCATGGGCCGACGCAATCGAGCACTCCGGCGCAGTGTCGATGCCATCGGAAGTGCGAGCGCGCGCGCGCGCCGACGCCGCGCGTTGGCTACGGACTCGGCGCGGCCAACACGGCCGGGAAAGGGAATCGGTGTATTGGCCGGTCGTGGATATTCGTTCGCCAAAAGGCGACGGAACCGCAACCGCGGCGTACGCGCAAAAGGTGGGCGTAGCGATGTACGTTGCAAAGGTGGAAAAAGGCGTTAGTTCCCGCGTGCATCCACTGCACGCAGCTAGCGTCTATGAGGGTTTGGAGTCGGCGCGCGCCGTTCAGTGGTGCCGCGGTTGGGCACCAAAGAAGGAAAACACATGGAAAGTCTGGACGTTGACGGCGCTAAGCGAAAAGCAGTTGCGAGGACTCGAAAAAACGCCGAATATGGCGGAGTCACAAAACGCAAACGCGGAGGACGACAGTGGAAAACAAAGCAGAACCGACGGCAGCCGAACTGCTCACGGAAGCGCAGGATTTGCTGGACCGGGGAATCCAGCGCGTCGGCAGGATGAGCCTTGCGCGCGCGCAAGGGGAAGCGCTGAAAACGAGCACAATGCGCACGCTGGCGGTGCGCGACATGCTGGCAGCGTCGGCAAAAATGAAATGGGCGGCTGCGCAAACGGAACGCGCAGCGCTGGCGTTCCTCCGGGAAAACAGTTAACGCTTTGGAAGGACAGATAGAAAAAGCCTGTCAAGCGTGCAGCGAGCCAATCATATTCGGCGTGTGCGGTTGCGGAACCGACGACATAGCAAGGGCAATTAGGCTAGCCGAAATCGTACGCGCCGAACTGCACGAAATCAGAACCGGACTAGCCGAACGGGTTAGGGCGCTCGAAATAGTCGCTTGCAAAGGCGACTGACAGCGCGAAACCTTTGGTTATGTTCGTACCGCCTCCGCCCAAGTCCACTGCGCAAACGCTAGAGGACTTGACGGAGGCGGTGCGCCAGTTGCACGCAACCGTAACCGTCCACGGGGAATGGATGGCCGCGGTTGAACGTGAACGCGCCGACGCGCAGACAACGGCGCGCACGGCGCGCGGTTGGGCGCGCTGGTTGGGCGGCGTCGTAGCGGTTGGGATGTTCGACAGGGCGTTAGAAATCCTGCCGTCACTAGTCGAGTGGATGCAAAAGTTGGGGGGATGAAATGGCAAAGAAGCGCAGCAAGCTTGCGCGCCGTGCTCGTATCGCGGTACGCCGTTCCGGGGTGGCGGTCCACAAGGCAGCGCGTCACGCGCGCCGGACGGCGTCGGCCCACAAGGCGGAGTTCGTGACTCCGGCAATCGCGGCAGTCACGGCCGGCGCCGTCGGCTACCTGGACGCGCCGGACCGGGATAAGGACGCCTTCAAGCTTCCGACCGTGGCCGGAATCATGCCGGAGGCGCTCATTGGCGGCGTGCTTGGCGTGCTCGGTACCATGGTCGGGCCGACGACCAAGGGCATGGTCGGCAAGGCCGTCCGCGGCGCTGCAACCGGCCTTGTGTCGGTTGCCGCGTACAAGTTGGGCAGTGGGCAAAAGCTCATGTCCGACGAAAAGACGGGCGAGGACGACGAGTCCGGCTACGACGACGACTGAACGTTTCACGTGAAACGCGCGTGACTCGTTTCGTGCAGAACAAAAACAACGCAACGGATTTCGGGGGGAACAAACATGGCAACGGAAATCACGGGTTGGGGTGAGGTTGGCGCGGACGACTTGCAGGCGTCGCAGCTTCCGCAGAACTTCGCGGCCACGGTTCCGGTCACGATTGCGGCGTCGGCCACGGGCACGGTCGTGGAACTCGTTCCGCTCCGCGTGATTCGGCCGGACCGAATCGTCGTGGACCGCGTCCAGGCAGCGTCGTTGACGCTGGACGACGTGAAGATTGGCACCGTCAGTCTGAACGCTTCCACGGGCAAGATTGCCATGGACGCCTTCAGTCCCGACGCACAGGGCACCGCGATGCGCTGCACGCAGACGGCGTCGCCGTCCCTGCACATTTTCTTCACCGTGTCGAACAAGACGGCAACGGCCGTGACCAACTTCTCCATCGGCATCATCGGCCCGTCCGCGCAGGCGTGAGCCACAACGGCGCCTAAACGAACTGCCCCAATTCGCAACGGGGAAATGCGGCCGGGGATTTCCGAATCTCCGGCCGCATTGCATTTCGGGGGGAAAATGTCAACGGCAACAATCACGGTCCACGGTCCGGAGGAAACGACCGAACTTCTGTACGGACTCGCGCGAGTGTCGTTGCTGCAAATTCGGCGCGGACTAATCAAGGCTCCGCTTTACAAGTCCGGAGTCGTATACCAGCGGGAACCGCTAGGGCGCGAAATCTGGCAGCCGGCGTTGGAAACGCAGTTGCGGAAAAACGGGGATTGCGAGGACTTGGTTGCTTGGCGCGTAGCGGAGTTGTGGGCGTCTGGCGAAAGCAAGGCGCGTCCGCATTGCTACAGTCCGCGTCCGGGTCTAATCCACTGCGTTGTCAGACGCGCAAACGGGAAGCTAGAGGACCCGTCAAAAAAGCTCGGTATGGGGAAATCCGTAAGGGGATGGTGATGCCATGAAAAACGCGGGATTGCTAATCGGCATTGCGGCAGCGGCGGGAATCGCGCTCGCATTGTCGAGTAAGAAAAAGACGGCAACGGAAACGCCGGCCGCAAAGCCTCCGGCCGGAAAGCCTCCGGCCGGAAAGCCTCCGGCCGGAAAGCCTCCGATGGTGCCAAACGGGCCGACCGTGCCGATTACGACGGCAGACGGGCAAACGGTCAATCTGACGCTTCCGTCCGCCGCGCAGTTGGACGAAATCATGTCCGACGCCTTGGAAGCTGCGGAGCACGCCGACAGCGGAGCGCCCGCAAAGCCGTCTGCGCGCCCAACCGCGGAGCCGGAGGACGCGCCGTCCGCGCCTCCGCCGGCCGCGCAGGCAGCCGCGCAGGCAGCGCAGCCATTCGATGGAACCAAGGCCAAGCGCATCGCGCCTGGCGTCGCACAGAACATTCGGACCAAGCAATACAACTATTCGCGTCAGGCGCTAAAGGATTTCCAGGCAGCCGCCGGAATCGCGCCGGACGGAATCTACGGGCCGATTTCGCAGGCGACGCTTGCGAAGTACACGAACGCGCCAAAGGCGCTTTTCAAGGGGGGCAAAAAGTGAGTAACGAAATCGTTGGAGCGGAAATCGTCGGAGCGGACGAAATCGTCGGCGCGGACCATGTCATTGGCGCGGACGAAATCACGGGTTTCACGCGGAATCTGAAGGCGCACGGCGTGCGCTTCATGTCGCGTGAACTGCCGCGCGGAGTCGAATACGTCGCAGCGTTTCCGCGCGGCGGATTGAACCGGCCAATCGTCGTCCGTCACCGCGAGGAAATCCCCGTGGAAGTGGGCGGGAAGTTGGGCCGCAAAATCAAAAAGGGGCTGAAAAAGGCGCTCAAAAAGGTCGCAAAGGCAAAGGTCATCAAGTTCGTTGCCAATGCGGCCGGCAAGCTTGCCGGAGTGCTGCCAGGCCCCATCGGAACGGCGCTGAAGGCCGGCTCCGCCGCGCTGAAGGGCGTTCAGAAGTTGGCCGGCGGGAAGCACGGCAAGGGCAAGGCAAAGGGCGGAAAGGGCAAGTCCGCTCCGGCGTCTACGTCAAAGGGCGTGGTCGTTACGACCAAGTCCGGTCGTCGCTATCGTGTAACTCCGGCCTGAAAACATAGGGCCGCAAAAGGGCGGGAATGGTGGGGGGGCAAGGGGGAAAACATGGTGAATCCGCATTGGGGAAATCAGAACGTCCAGTCGCCGGCAAACACCGGAAAAACGCTTGCCACGGGCAACGCCAGCATTCCGGCCGCAACGTATACATCGCGGTACGAAATCGGCGCGCTGCAATGGTCCGCTCCGCCGGGTGAGACTCGGCAACCGACTCTCATGATTTCAAACCCGGTATGGGGTGACGTGTTCGCGGCGTCGTACGACGGCAGCGTTGGAGCGCAATACAAGTTCGGCGTAACGCTGTCTTACGGACAGGGTCCGGCGTTCGTAAAGGTGGACTTCGATTTGCGCTCCGGAGCGATAACGCTTCCGCCAGTGTCGTCCGTCAAGTGCGGACTGTACATCACTCCGGACCGTGTCGGAGGCTCGGTAACGGTAGCGCCGACAAACACCATCTTTCAGGCGCAAATGTCGCTGTCGGAATGCGCAGCGACGGTTCCGGCAGAAGACGTTCCGACGTTCACGTGTATCGGAATGCTGGCCGGAGGCTATCCCGTTCCCGTCGGCGCGGAGGCGGTCCAGCTACTCTCGGAAGGGCAATTGACCTTTTCGACGTACAACCAAAAGGTAAGCATGTCAGCGGCCGGAGTTCTGTATCCAGGTTATGCGCCTGTCAGAGTTCCCGGAGGCGGAAATTGGACGTACGTTCCCGGAGCTACCGATACGGCTGGACTCGTGCAGTTCAGTCTGAGGCTCTAAAGTGGGCAACGGGTTTTCGCCAGGCGGAGCGGGCGGCCCTGTCGGGCCGGCCGGAGCGAACGGAGCGACCGGAGCGACAGGCGCGACAGGCGCGACGGGCGCGACGGGCGCGACAGGCGCGACAGGCGGAGGCGGAAGCGCCGCAGGTCCGGCGCTTTGGGATGTAATGCCGGGACAAAGTTCGGCGTTTTTATCCAACGGAGGAAATACAACCGTAAGCGGACCTAGCACGGGAAACGGACTATCAGACAGCGTAACCGCAACGCAACCGCGAACGTCGCAAATCCGGTTTCTGCAATCTCCGTCAACCGCCGCGGCGAATTCGTCGTGTTGTCAGTTTGTGCGCTCAGCAATGAACGGGCAGGCTGGAGGAATTTGCGCGCTTAGATTCACGTGCGAGGCTCTAGGGTCGTCGTCGCAGATTTTCGTTGGCGTTGCGTACGGGACGGGGATAGGGTCAACCGCGTTCGACCCTGTTACGTCAACGACCGTCGCTAGGGCCGGCGTCGGCTGCAATTCGAACACGGGAAATTGGCAGTTGGTTGTGTGCAGCGGAGCCGCAGTGCAGGCGACTGACTTAGGCGCACAATTTCCCGTAAACACAACCGCGGTGCTAGATGTTGAGATTTCGTGGGCGGCTAGCCAGGGAACGCAGCAAGTAAGGGTCACAAATCCGTTCACCGGAGCAACGTCAGGTTGGGTAACGACGCCTGGAACATTCAAGTATCCGGTAGTCGCAAACGGAAGTGCTGCAACAGGCTCGGCGGACCCAATGTGGTGTTGCGGTAGAGGCGCGGCGAATGTGGCCACGCAAATTGGCGTGGTCTACGGACGCGGACAGGTTGGCTTGGTATGAAAAGACTATCAGCAGACGGAATGTCGAGCGAAGTAACTCCGGCCGACAGACTTTGGCTATTGCGCGCAGTGCAGGCGGAGGGGGAACCGCGCCAGGCGGTAGCGGAAGCGCTGGTGAACCTTCACGCCTTGCGGCGCGCAGGCGGAGCCAACGTGACCCTTACTCAAACGGTAAGGGCGTACGCGCAGCCGGTGAATCCGCGTTGGTATCCGACGGGTGACCTTTTCCTCCAAAGCCTCTCGTCTGCGCTTCCGAGAGACAGGCCGGCCATGGTCGTGCAGGCGAACAAGCGTGAACGGCTGCTTTCGGTGCGCACCGTGTTTGACCCTCAGACAATCAGGGCAGTAGACGCCGCATTGTCTGGTGTGCACAGAACGGACGTGACCGATTACGCCGCGCCGTCAATAGACGCGACGAAAAAGGGTTACACCGCGCGGAGTGAGCCGGAGCCTGGAAAAAATAGGCTATGGACGCGAAAGCCGGGTTTCGGCGGATACTCGGTAACCAACGCCGCGCGCAACGCATTGCCGGTAATCGCACTGCTAGCGCTTGCGCTCGCAGTGTGGAAGGGTTGACCAAATGCGTAAGCTAGAAAAAATCAGGCGCAAATGGCGCAAGCTAAACAAGGCAGCAAAGCGGCGCGTTGCTGCGGTTGCAGGCGTCGAAATCACCGGAGCGCCGAACACCACTGAAACGGAACTTGACCTAGCCTTTGCGAATTGGCTGGACAGGGTCCATTCGGCAAGTTCGGACGCGCTTGGTCAAGCGACGCTTGACTTGGCAAACGGACTCGACATGGTCCACAAGGCCATAATGGCCGAACTGAAGAAAGTAGAGGCAGCATTGCGCGGACGCGCTGCAATGTGGGCCGGAATCGCGGTTGCCGTAATGCTGGCGTACGGATACGCTAAGCGCGGAGGCAAGTAAAACATGGCAACCGCATTGACTACCGCAAAGCGCGCGGAGCGCGAATCGTGCAAGGCCGATTGCGAGGCGCTGCGCGTGAAGCTGCGAGCGGACATAGCGGCGCGCAAGGCGCTGGCGGCCAAGCGCATCGCGGCGCTGGACGCGGAGCACAAGTGCAGCAAGGCCAAGCGCAAGGCTCCGGAGCGCAAGGCCGGCAAGCGCAAGGCGGAGCCGGCTCCGGCGCGAATGCCGACGGCCGCGGAAGTTCTGAAGGCAGCGCGCCTGTCGGAAGTGAAACCGAACTGGGAACGCGCGTTCATCGCAGACACATGGCGCAAGCTCGGGAAGCCTGGCACCCTAGACGAGTTCAAAGAACATCTTTGGACCCTTCACCGGGGAAGCGCGTTGTCTCTGTCACGCGCGGAACTGGTAGCCGTGTTGGGGGAAAAGCGCGTGAACGAAAGCGCGTTTCTCAAACACGGCGCGGAATTCAACTTCATTGGCTGGACGAAATAGGAGCGCGAAAATGGACCGCACCATGAATAAGCTGGACGAATACAAGGCAGCCGGTCGCTACGACCGTCTTTGCTATGTGCTGCGCGCTGGCGGCTACGCCGACTTGGCGGAGGCATTCGACGCCGACCACGCCGACGCCGACGCCGCGCCGACGCCGGCTCCGGCTCCGGCTCCGGCGCAGTAAGTCAAGCGCAAACGACAGGGGGGGCATAAGCGCCCGCTGGTGAATTCCAGCGGGCGCTTTTGCGTTTAGAGTAAATGCGCAGTAGAAAACGCCAGGCGGACGACAAGGCGCGAACATACAGGCAACGCGAAACTGACGCGCTGGAACGGCTAATAGAGGCGCAAGGCCAGGCGGACGGCGCTTGCGTGTGCGACGATTGCCTTGCGGCCCTGTCAAGGTCGCTCCGGCGCATACGCGAAATGCGGCGCGGAACTGGCGCGGAGCGCTCCGCGGTGCGATTGTTTCGAGCATGGCAGACTTGGCAAAAGATGAACGCGGAACACGCAGTTACAAAATCAGGGCATTTCTAGCGAAACCGCCAAAGCGAGCGGAGTGTCTGCGCCTGCACACGGAAGGTGAAGATACCGAGCTAACCGTGGGCGTGTGGGAGGACCGGGAAGCCTGGCGTCCGGAACTGGCCGCGGAAATCCAGACGGCAGCGGAAACGCACGCCTACGACGAGTCCGCGTCAGTGGTGCGCCTAAAACTCGTGTTCGAGGACGCAAGCAAGCACGAGTTGAAGGGAATCCGGATTGTCCACAAAAACGAGGACAATCCGGCGCAACTCATGTCCGCGGCGTCGGAGTTGACAGGCTCGCAAACGTCGCAGGTAATGCAGGCGCAGAGACACATGGAAGCGCTAATGCGCCTGGTCATGGACTCGCAAGTCAAAATTATTGCGCAGCAACGCGAGACAACGCAGCACGCGCTCGATATGTGCGCGTCACTCGCAGCGCGCATCGCGGAAACGGAAGGGCGCGAAAGGGACGCGCAGGCAAAGGCCGACGAGTTCCGCGCAATGGCGGAAAAGTTGTCGGAATCTCCGGACGCGGAAAAGGAAAAGGGCGTAGCAGATTTCATCGAAATCGTACGCCCAATGTTGCCATTCGTAATGCAGGCGCTAGCGAAAACGCCGACGCCTCCAACCGGCGGCTAGCGCGTTACCAGCGCGTTCCATTGCGCAATCCGGCGTTGCGGCGCGCGTGACGCGCATTGAGAGCAACGCGCAAGGCGTCCTAGTCGTCTGCGGAAAGCACGCCGTTGTAAAAGTCGTCGTCCAATTCGACGGACACGGGCGATTCCGCGTCCGCAATTGTTGCGGCCAAACAACACGGTAGCGCTCATTTGGTACCCTCACCGCGGCGCTTCAAAACCGCGTCAAGCGCGGAGTCGAGCGTAAAGCTTTTCATGCAGGGAAAGCAAACGTCGAAGCGCTCGACAGCGCCGAGATTTTTTGCGAACACTTCGCACATAATGCGCTTGCCGATTTCCTCCCCGCATACATCGCAGACGTGAAGCATTTTGACGGACACGGTTACCTCCACGCTTCGAAATCGGTATGAACCGAGTTAGGACCAACATCGCGGCGGATTCGCGCCTGCGCCCAAATGGTAGCCAATAGGCGCGTTTGGCGCGACGAATAGAGCGCAGCCAATTCCGCTAGCGCGTCCGTAGCAATGTTCCGTTCCACTGCGCGCGCGGACAGGGCCGCAAGGCAATCGTCGCACACGCAAGCGAAGTGCATGGTTAGAACACTTTCCGCGGAGCGTAGTTGCCTCCGCACGCTTTGATATAGGCGTCAACCGCGGCAGACAAGCGAGCCTCCGCCGCGTCAAGGTCGCGACAAACGGCGGACGACCACGGCGTTGCCTTGAATCGCGCCTGCGCCTCCGCGTGTTTGCTGCGCGCGGAAATCAATTGGTCGTAGGCGAAAAGCTCACCCGGCATCGGGAACACTTCCTTTCTTTTGTGTGAAGCACGCGCAACGACAACCATTTTTCACCCGTGGATGAACGGACGACACGACGTGAACTAGCGTTCCGTCAACGCCGACGCTAGGGACGACAACGGGAACCGGAGGATTCAATAGGCAATAGCCTAATTCGTCCGGAGTTTTGCCGGCCAGAAAGTATTCGCATTGGTCGCACCGCTTCACGTCAACTCCGAAAGAAGGTTATGGGGTTCGGCGATTGCGCGGACCAAGTAATCCGCGAAATCGTCGAAGTCCTCGCACGGGTCCGGGTCCAATACGAGCATTTGCCCGCAACGGACGCAACGATACCAACAACCGCCCAAATGGCGAAAGTAGGTTGTGTAAATCTCCGTTACGGAATTGTGCTCGCAAACGGAGGACGAAAGCACGCAAAGCGCCGTGCGCGACGGAGGGTTTAGGCGGAGCACGCCTTCACCACTCCGTCTGCGCGTCGGCGCAAACGCCGTGGTCGGAACTCGACAGCGCCGTTACGCGCCGAATGATATCGGCAACGGAGTCCGCCGGCAGACTTGCGCGCAGTTCTGCAAGCAAGTGAGAGTACACCGCAAAGCGCGGGTCCTTCTCACCAGCCGTCGGAAGCGGAGTCTCTGAAAGGGCGTGCGCAACGAAGGACTCGGATAGCGCGCGCAGAAGGATTTCCGCGCACATGCGCTGCCGGCCCTGTCCGTCAAGTTTCAGGGCATCGCGCAAGTCGTAGGCGCTGCCGTTCAGGTTTACGGCCCGATGGTGCGCCTGCATGAAACGGAGCGCAGCGCGCGCGGCGCTTTCTGGTGACTCAGTGAAAACCGGCTTTTTCATTTGCGTAACCTCCACACTCGCGATAATACGTTGCCGTGTGGCGCGCATTCAAGCGAAAAAGGCGGTAAGCAAATGGACTGGTCGGTTATCGGCGCAGTGTTGGGCCTTGCGGTTTACGCTGGCGTTGTGGTTTGCGTCCGACTTGTGGCGGCTGCTGCCGAAAGGGACGTGGAAGCGAGCCAGAAAAAGAAAAGCGCCGACGAATTGAATAACGACGAAAACGACGGCGTCTGAAACACGCAACGAACAAAACGGAGCGAACGAACATGAAGACAATCCGAATCCGCCCAATCAACCCGCAAGGCGAACTCCGCGGCTACGTCGTGGACGAAAAGAGCACGGCGCGAAAGGTGATGCGCGCGGATGGGGAAGTGCTAACGCCGGCAATCGGCGATTTCGTAAAGGCCGACGATTTCGGCCCGTACGACGTGATTCCGGCAGCGGAGTTCGCGGCCAACTGGCAAGTCGTCGTGGAAAAGAAGCGCGGACGAAAGTCGGCAGCGGAGCGCGCCGCAATGGAAGCGGCGGACCCGCGGCAAATGTCCATCGAAGGGCATTTGAGCAACGGCGCTACGACGGCAGCGCCGGAGGAAAAGCCGGCCGCGGAAACCGCGGAGGCTCCGGTTGCGCCGACCAAGCGCAAGCGCTAGACCACAACCCATAGGGCGCGCTTCCCGCCTCACACCACAAGCGCACCGCCTCCGCCGCGAATAGCGCCCGCAAGGGTTGCACAGTCGCTCCGGAGGCGGTTACTATTTGGGCGTGAGGACTGACGCGCCAGTGTGGCGCGTCCGGAACGGCGTCGGCCAGTGGGCGGACCCGGAGCCGGACGCGCCTCCGCGCACCGTTGCCCCATGGGAACGGCGCGGCAAAGTCGTTGCGCGTCCTCGCCTAAAACACTCCGACGCATTCGCTGCCGCGGTATTAGGGCCGGATTGTCCGCGTTGCGGCAATTCGTTGATTTGGCGCGGACATTGGAAGTGCGACGCCTGTCCGGCGACAATCGGCGTTGCGGAACTAGAGCGCAAGCTAGGGGGGGAACTCCACGCTTGGCCGGTTGCGGTTCCGCCGCGCGCCGTGCGCGCCGCTCCTATCTTCAGTTCAGAGAAGGGGGATAACTGTCTAAGTTCGCGCACCGATAGGGAAAAGTGGTCGGATTGGCTTGACCAAGTAGAGCAAGCAACTTCATGGTGGCGGCGTAGCCGCGCAATGCGCCATAGGGTAAAAGGCGCGCGGCTATTCTGGCAAAACGGGGAACCGCACGGCGGAATGTCGCACTGGCATGTTTCACGTGAAACGGGCCAGGCGGAACGGTTCCAGCGGATTCGCGAGTGTGGTAAACCGTGGGCGGTATTCCGTGGGGTGACGGAGTCCGGGAAATCGGTAGAACGCACACTAGAGAAGCATTGCGATTGCTGGCGCATTTGCGCCAAATGTTTGGAGCGGCGTAAGTTCAGGCTCCGGGAAGGAATCATAAAGCAGCGCAAATTGGCGCTAAACATGCACAAAAAGCAAATGTCAAGGGTCTATTCCGGCAAA
>Ga0213918_1000322_pt1 | contig 11592 bp, 17 predicted proteins | sample McNCre217MG_FD_163422 | JGI IMG/M metagenome (GOLD analysis project Ga0213918, IMG submission 163422) | Freshwater microbial communities from McNutts Creek, Athens, Georgia, United States - 2-17 MG | ecosystem: Environmental > Aquatic > Freshwater > Creek | place: USA: Georgia | collected... | reverse complement strand
GGGGGGTGGAACCCTAAAATGACATGTTTGCACGTAAATGCATGCACTCGCATTACAATTGATTGCAGTACGGTGCACTCGCCTGCACTACAAATCAGTACAGTACAGATCAGAGCACTCGCATACACTCCCCCCACCCCAACCCATCCCGCTCCAACCCCAACCCACAAAAATAATCAAGCCCCTCCCAAACAAAACCAGACCCGCCCAATCCCAGCCAACCCCAGGAAATCAGCAGGCAATAAAAAAAGGCCCGCCCGGGATTGGGCGAGCCTTGGGTTGTCAAGAGGGGGAGGGACTATTTACGGATGAGCCTCGTAATGCTCTCTCGGTTCATCACCATCCATCGCAATCCCGTCTACTCCGCACTGGGTACATCGAAGCCCCTTCGCTGTTACCTCGAAATGAGCTCTCTCCGGTTCCTTCGTCTCATCAGTGGGTAGCGTCGGTTCCATCGTTCGAACCTCCCTCGGTTGCGCGTTGATACAGGTCTGCGACGCGATACGCGACCGTATGGGCAGGGGCGAACATCTTAATTACGGTGCTCACTGCCTTGCCCAAAAACAGCCACAGTTTCGGCTCTTGATAATCAGGAATGCCATTGTGATTCAAGTCCAACATGTGACTCCATCCTCTCGATTCTCGCGTTTGTCACTTTATTCTGCTTTACCATTCTACTCCGAATTGACATCAGGTGTAGATGAATGGATATGACCAACGCAATTTGCCCGGTAGTAGTTCCGAAAACAGCCAGCCATTGCTCAATCATCTGGTCACCCATGCCGTGAAGGTGCCGCTCGCGGGGTCGCACGTTGCTGCGCCGTTGCAACAATGTCTGACCGAGACAGTGTTTGAACTCGAAACCCACGCGGAGAACTGGGAACCCGTCACCATTGCGGCGTTCGGTACGCCTAGCTGAACCGCATCTCCCGCATTGCTTCCACTGACAGTGATAGTTGAATCAGCGCAGTTGGCTATCGCTATTGAACCGAAATCGATTGTGGCCGTTCCCCGGTTTTCGTTGGTGATCGTGTAGCCGGTCGAGCCAATTACGATGCCGCTGGGCGCGAGCAAGGTGCCCGCTTCGGTGATGCTGAACACCAGCGTTCCGTTGTTCTTGATTTGGAAAATCCGGTCGCCCGCGCCCATCGTGTTCGACGTGTTGAAGATGAACCCCACAGAGGACCCGGTCGCAGCGACGGTGCTTGTTGTCGTCAGCGTCGAAGCCGATTGAGTCTGGATGGTGTTCGTCTGCAGCTTTTTCGCCGCGGCCACAGCGACATCGCCAACCATTGATAGGGTTGAAGCCGTCAGTGCAAGGGTATTTGCCGCGCTACGAGCAATCGAGACATCGGTTACCGAGGAGGACCCCGCTCCCATTTCAAGCGTCATGTATGGGTACGAATTGAGTCTGAAAACTGGTTGCGTATCACCTTGGAGCAGGAAGCCCTCAAAGTGGCTACCCCGCCCGCTTGCACCGTCATTTCGTCTCACGCTGGCAAGCGTACCGTTGTTTCCGACGTAGAACGGGCAGGTTTCCGAGATTGCCGGGCCTCCATCCGTAGCGCCCGAGTCTGAATAGCAGAGGCGCGCGTCAACTTCGTTTGCTACCGGGGCGCTCGTGATACGCCAAAATGTCCAGTCAGGATTTACGCGGTCGCTCGGATTGTTTGTGGCAACGTTTTCATACCCGTATCCGCTGGCCGAGTACACATTGACGTTGCCCCCTGCCACGTTCAAACCGGTTGACAGAGAGAAATACGAGCCATCATCAGTCAGATATCGGCTCGTGTTTCCGAGACTCAATTTACAGCCAACCGTCGCACAGGTGAGCGCGTTCCCAGTGCTTGTTACTGACACGGTTCGAAGTCGACATGACATGTTTTGATTGCATACGCCTGTTCCCTGCCCGATAGCTGGCACGGCGAGCAGCGTGAGAATTAGTGCTAGGTGTTTCATTGTTACTCGCTCCATGTGTGAATAAGGACTTGCATACTTGTTGCCGCCGAGCCTCCAAGCCCTGGTTTATTCTCGGCCGTGCAGTTGTAGGCCTCGGCATAGATAAAACCGGACTTACACCACACGTCAAAATCCCGCGTCACAAAGCCACACTCTCGCTGCCCACTTCTCATTGTCAAAGACAGGTCCGGAACGGTCCAAATTTGGTCGGTGAGACACCAATCGTTAAAGCCTGGCACCCAACCAGGCATGTCAACACCCGCGTCTGCTTGCTGTCGATAGTCATATTCCAAAGGGACAGACGGTCTCCACCAAAGGCGTAGGAAACCCCCCGTTAGGCGCCCCGGCAGACTTGCTTGAATTGTCGGCGTCTCATAGGCAGGTGCCAGCAAAATTCTCGCCCCGCGCACGCCCTGAATCGGCACGCCCAAAGTTTCCTGTGTGGGATTGTTGTTAGGTGATGAGGCATCTTGAAGCGCACGTCCATTGTCGCTGGCACTCACACCGATTTTCACGTTCTGAGTATTGTTGAAGTAAGGACTGCCTTCAGGTCCCTTGAAAATGTAGCTCGGCTCGCCAGAGAAAATGGCAATTTTGACTCGGCCGATTGTTGTCCCCTTGGGACTATTGCTGACTCGCAAGCCGTCAAAGGGAGTTCGGTAGACAGTACCGACGGTGCATTGCGTGTAGAGCTGGCCGTTCACCAAAATATCGACCTGAAGCCCCGCGCTTGAGCCGGGCAGAATAACGAATCCGTCGGCTTTCCCGGCAATGACAATCGAACTGGCTACAAGGTCTGCGATATTCAGCTCACGAACACTCACGCTGGAAACCAAACTCGTCCCAGTCGACGCCTCTTGTACGGGTGCGTTTACTGCCTCGGCAAACGTTGCCGCCCGGTTCTGACTCTGGGGCGGAGGAAAGACACCTATCTCTGTCAGCAATTCATCGAGAATATTGCTCACGCTACACCCCAGGTCTGAACAGTCAGAGTCAAAGCCGCGCCGCCGCTCGCTGTGACACTGACGGCTTCGGCATAGACGCGACCCTGGGGTACGAGCACTTCGACATCCTGAAAAACAATGTCGCGTACACCCGAGTCAGAGACTGTATAGGACAAGTCCTGTGACCGCATCCAACGGGCAAGCGTCGCGTCGTAATACCAGAGTCGAATCGTTCCAGCGCCTGACAACGTTTGACCGGAAGCCGCGCTCAAAATAGCTCGATAGCCTCCAACGCCTTGCAGTGATACACCGTCGCTCGCACTCACAGGGACGTTGCCAGCCGCGCTGTTAATTGTCTGGGTAGAAGCGCCCGACGGGCCGACACCCGCACTGCGGAGAATCCCGTCCTCTTTGGACTTCGGTTGCTCCTCATAGTTGCAGTCCGGTTGCGTAATCAGAACGAGACGTGCGGTTCCAGTTGCCGCGCTAAGACTGGACCGTAGAACCTCGAATGCCTCGAATCGGCCTGTAATACGGTCACCCGGGGCGAATTCCGTGACCTGACCGCCAATTCGGATTGTCAGACGAGCGGCTGGGTTGCTGCCCGTGCGACAAAACACGATTCCGTAACCAGTAGATGCTTGCGGCTCAAACGTGGCATTGGTCAAGTCTAACAGTAGCTCTCGAAAGGCCGAGCGGTTGTTCAACGGTACGACCTTCGACGCCTCGTAGGCAGGTTGCGCCGAGGGAGTATTGTCAGTTTGATACGTAGGACGAAACGAGCCTCGAACACTCATGTCAGCACCATTCCATAGGTTTGTTTGAGAAACTCCAAAACTCCATCGCGATATTTTTCGGCAGACGAGCCACTTCCGTTGTAGCGCTTGATTGCTTCCGGCACGTTTCCCTTCGCTATTCGCAATTTTTCTTTGAGCACAGCAACTCCCCACGCGATTCCCTGGGACTCGTCTTTCGCTTGCGCGAGATATTGTTCTTTTGTGCCCTTGAATAGGCCGAGCGCCGTGGCCGTCGCGAAATAAACCTGTATCGGGCCTACGCTTGGGCCGCCTGGCAGGGTGGTGTCGCCTACGTAGTTAGTAGGCGAACCTCGGCTCTCTCGCCAAATAATTCCCATAACGACGCGGGGGTCAATGCCGGTTCCAGTTGTGTGGCGTAGCACGGCTGACCGAATTTCCATGCGGTCTAGCATTGTCTGTCCGGTCGCTAGGTCACTGTATTTGAGCAAGACGATAGCTCCGATGAATATGAGAGGGAGAAACCACATAGCTAGCGCCTAAAAATAATTGAGACATATAGAAATCCGACAGCCAAAAGAACGATTCCAATAACAGGCGTGGCAATGGTGGCCCCCGTCTTAATATCAGCCGCGCTGGCCGTAGCAGTATTTTTGAGGATTGCCCATGAATCCCAGTTAGCGACATCATCCGCATAGGAATTGATTGTCGCCCGTAGGTCATCGCATTGCTTCTTGAAATAACTGTACGTCCAAACCGAAGTGCCGTTCTGAAGTTTCGGCAGACCAAACTTTCGCAGACTGTTTATCGCATTCTGAGCGGAGTCTAGACCGGCTTCATTACCGCGTTTCAGGTCCCAGCCTGACAGCCAAGCACTACCGCCTTCAACGGCGGCTCGTGCGCGCTTAACGGCATCATCGAGGACGTCAAGCATTCGCGTGGCTGTCGTAAGCTCGTTAGGGGACGCCATGGTCACACCCCCATTTTCGGATTCCGAATCCGCCCGGTTGTTACCAAAAAATCCTGCTTTTGCTGGGCTTTGACATTGTGGTACGCCACATCTACCGGCGTGCCGGTAGCCTTTGCGATTTCCTGGGCGGCTTGACGCGCTATGGAATCGGGGTCGCTTGTGTTTTGATACCTGGTCGTGTCTATGGCGTTTGGCACATCGGCAGGTGCATGCAGTTTTTTGAATTCGTCGGAAGCTATGAATTGCTTTTTGATATCGACCAGCGTATCGGCGCCGCTATCAAGCAGCCCCGTATAATAGGCAAGTCCGCCCGCATCGGAATGTCTACCCAGAAAATCGTTATAGACAGCTTCGATAGTATCGAGGTTTATATCGTGCGCTGTTCTAAGAGCGTCCGCGCCCCCGGCGGTTTCTGCTACCAGGTCGTTTACCAGGGCAGGTTGTAGCGCTCTATTCTCTTGAGCAGAGGCTTTATAAGCGGCAACCTTCGCAGCGTGATATTGGTCTGCCGAGTAGGGACGAAATATCAGGAGCTCGGCATGACCGCCATATATCCAAGGCGTAGCGGACACGAATAGCTGCGCAACCCTGTCCCCCGCCTCTTGAGAATATGCATATGCGTTCTCAAGGCCCTCTGGGACTGAGAAGTCCATTTCACTGCCGTCTGCTATCTGGAAGGTGTATTTGCGATTCCAGAAATCAGCGTTCCAAAGGTCACGCCCTTGCAGGCCATCGGGAATCTCCATGGTCTTAGCGGTAAAGGCGTTCAGCACCCCAAGCCCCGTGTTGGTATATTGGAGCGCTACCGCCTTGCGGCGGATGTCCTCTGCGCCGCTGAAATCCCTCGCATCCCACAGCTCATCGTAGAGTTTTTGATACTGTCTGAGGATTTCCTCATCGCGCATTCCGACAATCCAGTCAGTAATCTGCATGGCGATTACGACAACAACAACAACCGGCACGGCAAATTGGGCGGCCAACATGGCGCCCGCAGCTAGACCGGCCGTCGCAACCGTAGCTCCGACGCCCGCTCCCAGGGCACCCAAGCCGGCCATGTTTGCCGCTGTGTTAGCGTCTTTCACGCCTTGCGATTTTGTTTGACCCGTATTGTTTTCACCTTGGGCAATTTCGTAACCAATGGCGGCTCCCATACCAGCGCCGATAGTTGCTGCGCCAATGACAGCGCCGCCCGCGCCAATAATGCCAGCCCCCGCAGTGCCCAAACTAATCGCAGTTTTAACGCCAGGGTCTTTCAACGCGTTGCCGACTACTTGCTCGATATCTTTTTGCGTCTGCGATTTTCCGTCACCAGTCTGCTTTGGAGGCGGCGTGCCGGAAGTAGAAGGGGCCCCGCCCTTTTTATCGGACGGAGCCCTTTTTTGACCGGTCAGAAACAGCGCCGCCCCTGCCAAAATAATCAAAGACAGGGGGCCCATATTTTAGCTCCTAGTTGGTTTTAGCAGTGCTCTGAAAAATGCTTGCAACACCACCGACGATGCCATTGATCTGTTGCAAAATGTCGTCAAACTCGCTGCTTTTTCCGTCACGGGACCCGCCCGTAGGGTTAGCAGTAGGATTCGGCGGCGGCGCGGGCGCTTCCTGACCCATCTTTGTTTTGTAGAGGTAGATAGCACCGATTCCCATCACGGCAATAATCAAGTGCATGCTTGTGACTCGCATATGGCGGCTCCTTACCGGGCAACCTTGAGCGCCCACGGCATGAATTCGACAAACGGTCCTGAGTAATCCTCTTTCGAGAGAGTCTTGATTTTGATTCGCCCGCCGCTCGCGCCGAGCGCTCGCCGCGCACGTTCAGCGATAGAGCCGACGGCCCCCGGGGGTTGAGCGAGAAAACGACCGACCAGCGCAATGGTGCCAGCACCGTTGGACCCGCTCCATCGAAGCCGCATGGACGATTCGACTTGTGCCTGAATCTTGCTCAAATACTGCCCGGGCACACACCAAAGGAGAGGCGCGAGGTCAAGTGCTTGAGCTGCGAAAGCCGTTGGAGTGCCGAGATTCACAATTCGGTCATTGACGTCGTACGTAGCGTTGTTCGGGTCACCTGCAATCCCGTCCAAGCTACCCTTGCCGTATTGCTGGTTATACAACTTGGCAAGCACACGGGCATCGGTGCCAGGAACAGCCTGACCGAGACCGGTATCGATTGTCACGTTTGCCAAATCAGCAGCGGCGAACGCGTCATACGAGCTTGAATTGCACGCGGCAACAAACGCGTACAAACCACGACCGGCGATTGGCGAGTCATTGGAACCAAGGGTGTAGACCTGGCGCTCGTAAAATGGAGGAACTCGGATTTCGTCGAGTAGCACGAGAACAGCAGTCACTCGAACAGTAGCAGTCGCTGCCGTGCAGTCAGCAGACAGGTCCGTGAGAGCGCCCCATTTGATTCTCAACTCTCCGTTTTCGAGAGCGCATACCGGCATGACAAAATCGGTGGGAGCGCCAGCGAAATTCGGCGGCCCCAGGTACAGAGTGCGAGAGAAATAGCGGGGGTTGCCAGTGCCGACATTGGTCAGTGCCTCCATGACCCGGTTACCACCGTTTTCGAGACGCTCAAACTGACGAAGAGCGTTACCATCACCGGAAAACCGGACTTGCTGCCCGTCGAAAAACTCCAATCGATTGAACAGGGCGTTGTGACCGACAACGGTTGGAGCCGTCGTATAGGCCGGAGTCAACGTCACTTCCAAATGCAGCGCGGCCAAATGCGTGATGCGGCCGTATAGCTGCAACGGCAGGTCCCGCATTCTGACCACCGACTGCCCGCCGGCTGCAAACGTCTGGCTGGGCAGTGGATAGTTAATCGTCTGGTAGCCCTTTCCCATGTGTTACTCCTTTCCTACTTCTTACCGAAAGAGGCGATACCTTTTTCCGAGAAACGATTCACCGCCCAAACAGCTCCAAGTGCTACCAGGGCGACCATGACAATTCCACCGATATGCAAACCCTTCATTGTGCTCCTCCCTACGCTGCGCTTTATCGCGCCGCATAAAGAGAAATCACATAAGCCGAAAATAGAAAAGGCCGCCAATGTCAAGCATTGGCGGCCGATATTATTTGTGAGGCTGATTACTTTGGCGCGAATGGATTGCTTACTTCGCCGCGAACGATTGTTCCGTTGGAGCGCCAAAGGAAATACTCGAAATTCGGCAGCGTACGTATTTCGTCCCAGTCCGTCTCCTCAACATAGGAGTCGTCTACTAGGCGCTTCAGAGTTCGATACCCTTGCACTCGGAAAATCATTGCTTGGTCGGCCATTGCCGTCAGGTCAGTATGCAGACTCTGCGGTCGACGGGCAGCACCCAAAATGTGAACTTCGCAAATATCGCCATTTGCATTTGGGAGGTGCCTTCCTCGGTGAACGAAGTCACGCAAGGGTGACGATTCCCAACCTTTGTACACAGCGACCAAGTCAATTTCGTCGTCAACGTAAGTAACGTTGCCAACGGAGCGAGCGAGTTCGGCAACTTCTATCCCCTCCCATGGGTACTGAAACAAATAAACCCCCGGCTCCCATTCGTCCGGTACGGAGTCCGGCTCTACAACGGAAATCGGAATGTCGGCACCGCGCCATCTGGGATTAGGTGAGCTGGCGTGGTCAGGGGAACCAACGCTCCATTCCCCTGCCCTGTCTACTACGAAAAAAACCTGTTCTAGGGCGTGCTGCGCTACAAAATCCATCATCGCAGTGGTTTTTCCAGCGCCCGGCACGCCATAGAACAGAGAAATCACGGAAGCCTCTCGGCAGTCGGTCGAAGCAAAGACTCTGCTTGCGCTGCTTTTTCTTTCTGTTTGCGCTCCAGATATTGAATTCCGCGCGGCACTGTAACCCCGGCAAGCCAGAGAGCAACAAGAACCCGGGCATCTAACAACGCCCCATATTGAAACATAAGAGCCGCAAACGCTACTTCGCCAGAGTCGATTTCCGCTTTGTCAAGCGGGTCAGTGCCAGCGCTAGACGCGAGTCTTGAAATCCCATGCAGAATCGGACGGACCATAACCCTGACAGGCGCAATGGCCGCGTCGAATTCTTTCGGGTCTTCAGGCAGCGTCTTTACTGCCGGGGTCGGGTCTGGAACCGTCATTGACGGCCGATTTTTCGTCCCCGGAGGTCTTCCTCTTTTCTTTGGAATCGGAAGCGGCGATGGCGCGGGGCTTGGTTCGGAAGGTGCTTTCGCCTGGCTTAGCGGGCTTGACGCTTCCGGATTGCTTCTCTTCAACTTTTTCACCTTCGACGGATCCATTTTTCACTTCCTCTTTCAGTCCCAGCAATTCACACAACTCTTCCAGCGGCTCGAATTCGAGAGGCATAATCTCACATTTTCTTTAGCGTGTTTACGACAGACCACAGCAGTTGCCTATCTGCAACTCCAAGTGAAGAAATCATTTCCTCGGTCGGGTCCTGTAGCGCGGTCAACAAATTTTCAATCGCCGCTTGCTGCGATGCAGCCTTACTAAAATCTCCTTTCCATATTGAGGCCAAGCTAAGAAGTAACTGCTTAGTTGCTACCGCTCCTGGACTGTGGCCGTCAATTATTGTCGAAGATAGAACCGACACGATTTCCGCTGTATTCATCTGCTCGCCCCTTGATATTTGAATGCATGCCCCTTTCAGGACAGTTGATGCATGACCAGCTAGGACAAACGGCTTTTAGCGCCTCTCGCAAACACCGGTCATATTTATCGCAATTTAATTCGCGATGTTCATCCACCTCCCTCTGCAACAAGGGCCGACTTGCCCAGGCCCACCCTGCGATTGACACCCGACCGATTAGCAAAGGTTCGTGGCTGCTATCAGCGTCGTAAGCCACTTTTTTCAGCTTAAAATATCCATCCTTTGCACACGCGCGGCAATAGGTCGGCACTCCCCACGCCGATTTACAGGCCTTACAGCGATATCGGCGGGTTCGTCCCCCGTTGGCAATAGTCGCACAATCGGACGAGCAATATTGGCGGTTTTCTAGGCGCATATTTTTTGGCGCAAACTTTTTTCCACACCCTAATAGCTGACAAATTCGTTCCCCATAATTGGGCATTTTGCCTCCTTATGTTTTTTCTCTATCAGCTCTGTGTACGTCCAGGGGCGCGTTGAGCCGTCGGGTAGAGGGCACCGTTTGCTAGAAATGCCGCCCCACCGCTTTGCCTCCGCTGTTTCCCCTTGGAGTCGTACGACTTTCCCACCTTTCGCGAGCTGTGTTTTTAGCGACTGAATGCGCTCAACCTTGACCGCATTTCCAGTAACCAGAGTGCGAAAATCCGCTTCATTTACTGGAAATCCCTTCGAGGCGAAATGCATTTTGCCATCCGGCATTGCTAGCGCGTAGATTTTCGGCGCGTAAAATTGACCTTTATATCGGGGAATTTCGACTTTAAGTCCGCCAAGGTGGGTTCCCTCCAAATTACCCAGACGACTTCCGAGGGCACAATGGACCGAGTCAGTGTCACAATAAGCCGGGCCGGTGCTTGCCGTGAGAGCATTGTGCAACAAAATTCTCGAATACGCTGTGATATAGGCGCTCGCTGCATAGTGGGTGTGTTTGGGCCACCGATATTGAGACATTGTCAGCATCCGTTTGTCGTCGCCTAGCTGCCGAACTTTTCCCGGTTTAGCACCATGAATCGCGTCCAGAGCATCCTCCTCATTGGCGCATACCTTCAACAATTCGGTATCGGGCCCCTGACCTAATTTTCCGTAGGCTCCGTTAAGCACCAGTTTCGCAAATGCCCTCACAGCACCTTTGCCGGTATTTTTGACCTGAAAAACTTTCGCGATTACTTCAGCAAACGGTTTTGCTGCCTGATAAGCGACGGCTGAAATTGGCTGGACTTCGGTTCCCTGTTCCACAGCATATCGAAGCTCAATTGCTGGCCACCATCCTCTAAAAGTTCCGGTTGGAAAATATATGCCATCGCCTGGTAGGCGGACTGGCAAAACCGGCAGTGAACAATTTTTGGGAACTCGAACAATGGCCTCCACTGGCCCTTCGTATTTTCCGGATAGAACTTTTGCGGCGCCGCTTGCAGAAACCGAATGTCCAATAAGGTTCCACGGCAGAGCCTGTGACATTGCCCAAGGGTATGAACTCGTAACGTCATATTCGATTAACTCCATTCGAGGCGAATGATGAAATATTTCGACGCGCCCCCCGTACCGCGCCAAATTCGACAACTCCTGCGCTCGCCATTGCCCTTCGTGAGAAGGAATATCGCGCGGCGCGATTGCCGCTCGCATTACTGATAGGGCCGTGGAGGAAAACGTCAAGCCCAGCTTTCCGCCCCATTGTTCGACTTGGTCTTCTAGATGCTCCAGCAATTCCAGTACAACGTGGCAGTCAGCTAAGCACCCGCTACGCAACCTCGCCACGTCCCATTTTCGAGGGTCGACTGAATAATCAGATTCGTTGAAAATTTTCTTGCTCGGCAAGTCGAAATCGTCGGCGCATGATTTTAGTTTCGCTGGCACCAGAGCATACGAGTCAAAAACTTTTATGGTTCGCCCCTTCGCTTTGAAATCAAGCCGAATCGCCCTGCTACCTGTGACGACTCCATGAATTGACACGCCCAGGGACAGAGCCGCTTCAGCCAACAAGAGCCCGTCGAATTTGCCCATATTGTGGGCCCACCATTCGTCAACTGCCTCGGCCGCAAACATAAACCCAAGCGCGGCCCGGGCAACGTCTAGAGGCCGTGCCGCCTTGCGGTCATGTATCCAATGCTCTTGCCGTTCACCCGGCGGCCCCCAAACGAATCCACAGCAAAGTGGGTTCGTCCATTCCCAGGTTTCAAAATCAAATGCGCCGCGATTTGGCGCGCGTCTTTTTGGTTCGTTTTTTCTTGCTTGGCTTGGCATTCGAAACCTTGACCGCGTAAGTGCGAGGTGCTGTTCCTGCTACTCGAATCAATTCCAGCTCATACCAATAAGGGCCTTCACTAACCTCGA
>Ga0213918_1000321_pt1 | contig 11600 bp, 18 predicted proteins | sample McNCre217MG_FD_163422 | JGI IMG/M metagenome (GOLD analysis project Ga0213918, IMG submission 163422) | Freshwater microbial communities from McNutts Creek, Athens, Georgia, United States - 2-17 MG | ecosystem: Environmental > Aquatic > Freshwater > Creek | place: USA: Georgia | collected... | reverse complement strand
TGAGGAATGATATAGTTCAGTGGGTGTTAGCAGTTACAGCAACGGCTGTTATCGGTTATCTTGTGCTACATTTCCTACCTAAGTGAGAGGGGAAACGCCTATTATGAAGTATTTTATTCTGTTAGCTCTCTTCCTCATCATCTCTAGCTGTGGAGTTGAACAACAACAAAATGTGCAATTGGTTCAGTCACATTGCTCGGCTCAAAACGGGCTACCAGACCTTCGGTGCACGCCAGGATCTATCTTCCCGAATGTAACAACTGCTCAGATCTGCACACCTGGATATACCCAGTCAGTGCGCAATGTGCCACAATCTGAGAAAGATCAGGTGTATGCGGAGTATAATATCACAACACATACACCAGGACAATATGAAGTTGATCACCTGATAAGCTTAGAAATTGGAGGATCAAATGATATAAAGAACCTATGGCCTGAACTATACGCGGGACCATACAATGCACATATAAAAGATCAAATTGAGAATTTTCTGCATGCTCAGGTGTGCAGTGGTAAGATGCCACTAAAAGAAGCACAAACTGAGATTGCAACGAATTGGAAGTCTATAGTCATTCACTAAGGAGGCAGCATGAAAGTCAAGAACAAACACTTCTACGGATATATCAGGGACCTTGCCGATCATCGCGACCATATCTATTCTGCCCCAATCGAACATCTACAAGCGCTGCCGCCCCGCGTTGACTTGAGACCGCAGTGTCCGCTCGTCTATGATCAAGGACAGTTGGGCTCCTGTACAGCAAATGCCATTGCGGCGGCTATTGAGTTCGACCAGATGAAGCAGAATACACTATGCTTCATGCCATCGAGGCTGTACATTTACTACAATGAGAGAGATATGGAAGGAACAATAGACAGTGATAGCGGCGCTCAAATACGTGATGGTATAAAAAGCGTAAACTCTCAAGGTGTTTGTCCAGAGAATGAATGGCCATATGATATCTCACAATTCACGGTCACTCCGCCTGCCCAGTGTTATCAAGACGCGCTACGGGATAGAGCACTCTCCTACCAGCGTATTGCTCAAAATCTTGGCCAGATGAAAGGATGCTTGGCGAGTGGTTATCCGTTTGTCCTGGGCTTCACTGTCTACCAAAGCTTTGAAAGTGCAGAAGTGGCAAGCACGGGAATAGTGCCTATGCCAACACGAGGTGAGAGTGTATTAGGAGGACATGCGGTACTTGCAGTGGGATATGATGACAGCACTAGCAGATTTACATGTCGCAATAGTTGGGGCAACTGGGGTGATCAAGGGTATTTCTACCTAGACTACCAATATCTCCTTAACAGGGGATTGTCATCAGACTTCTGGACAATAAAATCAGTTGGTGCTTAGCAGAAGCAAGCAAGAGGGTCGTTTATCGTGGCGTGCTCTCTTGTCCTGAACTGGCTTGTATGCTACAATGGAGGCGTATATCGACTGAGCAAAATACTATGCGTGCAAGAAAACGCAACCAGAAATTACTCGACCAAACAATGCTGAGAAAAGTGCGCATTATGATCAATCAACCGTCAATCTCTCTCTATGGAGAAAAAGCCATGAACCAATTTAAGCCTCAAGAGGATCTTTACGATCCTGCGACTATCTCCCGCCAGATAAATAAAGACTTTCACAAGTCAAACACATCTCCTCTTCCTACTGTGCCTCCTGCTATTCATAAAGTGACGCACTACCCTCAATCGTGGGACAAAGCAAAGAAGCTGCCTTCGCCACATCAGATATCTGAAACAATATTATCAAACCGCAATTATGTTATTGTATGCACAGTGATCATGTCCGCCATATTTTTGATTTATGCGCTAAAGCTAGTATTTGCTGTAATTGTCAAATAAAAATCCCCCTGCAAGATGTGCAAGGGGAAGAATGAGTTAGCCGCTAGCTGATCTGTTTGTTGTCAGTGCCTTTCAATCGTGACGGTGAGTAGTCCTTCTTGTAGTATTCTGCATACTCAACTCGCAACCACTTACGAAACTCAAAGAGTAAGGCATCAGGGTATACCCACACCTTAAACAGGTTTTTATTGTTTGGAATGTGCAAGAAGGCCTGATAGCTCTTGCATAGGAGTGGATGATTAATATCCTTAAGGTGGTTTCTCCACTTTGTGCCACACGATCCGTCCGGTAAGCTACTAGGCTTTAGCTCTTTTTGAAATGCTTCAAGTGTCCAAGCCTCTCTCCACATCTCTGTCACTACACACCAGAAACCAACCTTCAAGAGTTTCTCATTAGCTATGCAGCGTGACTGTACATCCTTCGTGAAGATCTGCTCTTGCTGAGACTGCTTTTCCTTTGCCACCAATCTAAAGTAGTCACGCAGCATTATTTTGTATGCTCTCCATGCTTCATCAGTGTTTATGGATTTGACATGCAGCATGACGCCGAACTCTGTCCAGAGGTAAAGAATTTTAGCGTGCTTTGAACCTAAATCATTTTGGGGTAGGTTCTTTAAGAACTCTGTTTTCTCTTTTCCCTCTAGTGCAAAGTAATCTTCTCCTAGTGTATAGTGGCCTTTGTTGCGGTTAAAGTTATTAACAATAAGTTGGACATCGGTCCCAAGGAACTCAGCTGATTGTGCTGTTGTCAGGATACGTGTACCTTTGTACTCGACTATTTGTAACTCTTTCAATTCTGGTCTCCTTTTGCGAGAGCTTGCATAGAGGCGACCAGACTGTTAAAATCTAGGTAGCCTAGGCAAGCAATGGTTTGTCTTGTGTTAGCTCCAAGCGCGTAGTTTTCGAGGCAATACGCTTGGAGCGAATACATTATTCTGCTTCTTCTGACAAACCTCTGATGCATTTGTCGCAAATTGGCCTGACACTCCAAGCCTTTCGTACTAGTTGCCATATGCCTTTTTCGGTCATATTAAAGCATCCAGACGATTGGCAAGGGACTTCTACAGGCATCAACTGTATTGGGAGTTTGTCTGAAAGCTCAGACATATACGAGAACTTCTGAATTACTTTCGCTCTATGCAGTTCTTCTGCTTCTGTAAGTCCTGGGACCCTACCAGCACCAGGGCGTTTACCTCCCCAAGATTTTTTTACCTCACTACTCATTGGTGCCTCCTTGTAAATTTTGGAACTCTGTGAGCAGAAATTTGATAATTACGTGGGCAGCTCAGCCTCTTTGACATACCGGTACAAGGTAGCACGGGACATTTCCCGTCTAGCCCTTGGAACTTCAACGCATAAGGCTGACCATGAGACAAGAAAACCTCTTTTGTTGTTGCTTCTAGCTCTTCTAGTGCAATTTCCATTGTTTTTCCATTTTCACTTCTGTTTCTTGCACCTCATTCGTGGTACATTCATAGCATGCCGTATTCAAAATGATTTGTCAAGACGATTATACACCAATGTGAAGACAGCGCGTATACTCGTTATTGTTTTGTGACATGATAATGAAGCCATATTGCAGCGTATGCAGTGAGAGCCATGCCTATCATTGCCAATGCATCTATTAATATTAGCGCAAGATAAAATACAATATTTGTCATTCTGCCTCACACATTGCCATAACATCGTAATCTGCCGTGTTATCGGCACACACCAATTTGATGCTAGATTGTTTATTTATTGATTCTATATGTCCATACATTGCCAAATAACGTAATGTCGATAATGCTATTTTAAATGGATATTTGTGTAATTCTCTTGCACAAATATCCATAACTTCTTCTATCAAATCAAGTGTATTTGCTTGCGCGTCGCGCACTTCAAAGCATAAGACCTCTCTTGTCTTGATATGCGATTGCTTTTCTGGTAGAGGTGTAAGTATCTGCGCAGTCATTTTTTCGGTAGTCATCGGAGGCGATTTAGCAATAGCAGTCATTTCTATTATTGTTGGTTGTTCGTCTATTGGTGGTAATCTGTCGGTATTATTTCTCTCTATTTTGATTGCATCCATAGCATCTGTCATTCTCAATTCTCCTGAATTCTGCCTATGCCAACCTCTCACAAGGCTCCCCGGTTTATATCCAGGCTGTCTCTCTAAATGATGTATTTGCATATATCAACGTATTCTCTCTAGTTGAACGTATGTCCTGTCATCATGTACTGTATGTGTAAATAAGAGACCAGTTGCAAGGAAGCAAGCTGGTCTAAGGGCTAGGCAGTGGCTACTGTGGTGGTCATAAGCAACTCGTTAAGAGTATCGCTTTTTACTCGATAAGCCTGACGAGTATTTCTATGTGGTAACGAAATTGCCGCTAATACACCATTTTTAATCCAACGCCTCACGGTTGTATCATCGACACGCAAAGATTGTGCTACTTCACGAACGGTCAACAATCCGGTGTTTGTTTGTGTCATTGTTTGTCTCTCATTCTAAAACTGACTTTGAAATAATAGCGAGGCACAATTGCCTCTTCATGCACAAAGAGTAACATACAGTTATGTTGATTGTCAACAGGTCGTGCAGACATTGCACGGACGGTGAAATCACACTTTGCGGTATTCTGTTCTAACCGCTTCAGTGCCGTCTGCAAGCCCTTCTACTGTATAGTCGGCAAAGAGAATCGGCTCAGTAGATTGAAGAAGGTGAAACACTTTCATGGCTAATGCGCGTATCTCTATCTCCGCTCCTATATGCGCACGAGATTCTATGATATGTCTCCATGCGCGTATATTTGTCGTTACTATGCATGGAGCTTCTGTTTCGTTTGGAAGAACTGAACGAGCCGCCTGATTGACCTTCTTTCTCAGGTCAGTCTTAATATCAGCAATCAGTATTTTATTTCCTGCCTTTTGCCTTTCTAGCAATTTACCTGCAATGATATGATACTCTTTGAATGTTTTATCAATACGCTCCTCAAACATCGCATGTAACTCTTCATCATCCTGATATTCTGGTCTCTCAACAAAACGCAATAAATTGCCTGATACATAGCGTTGTGACACTTGAGACTTGCTAAGAAACCTATGCGTGATTAGTTCATGTGTTTGACTGCGAGACACGCCATAAAGCAATACACTGTAGTTAGCATGTTCTAATACACTGCCATGATACGCCTCTTTAATGTGTTCAAAATACTTCTCAGCATTGTCATTCTTTGTTCGTTTCTCTCCGAACGACATGTAGCAGAGCTGGCCAGCAGTCTTGCAGAGTTGCGTACCACTGGGTAAATTGGTCGGGTCATTGAGATACTCTGAGCAGCCCAGACCATCAAGAAAAGCCGACATACCAGAGAGATCTACAGACGGCCTGGAGAGAAGAACAACGCCCGGCTCTTTGAGGTAGCGCGTGCCTTGCGATGTGGTGAAAACTGTTGGATTGCTCATTCTTCACTTCCTTTCTTTTCGAACATAGAAGCATCAAAAAGACCTGTTGACCATAGTCCTCTCTTGTTCCTGCCCATACCCTTGCTTGCCATTTCAAGAGGTGATAAGCACCTTCTATCTGGTTTTGTATATCCTATGACTTGTTTATCACTATATATGGCATCACCATATCCACCTACACGATGCATATTGAAACCTGAGATTGAGAAGAATACCTCGCTGCAAGCGACACATGTTGACTTTGCCAAGTTGTTGATCACCTCCTGATTTTGTCGGATGCTCCATATCGCGTCACAATGCGTTTCTGAGAGAGTATCAGGCTTCGCGGTAGAATATAGCTTTATACTACTGCAAGCCACCTGTTGTTTTGCAGGGATAGTCTGTAGGCTATCTGCTGATGGGCTTATTAGTCTTCTCGAATAATCTCGCCATTTGCACGCTCTCGCTCTTTGACGAGTAACTTGATATACCATATCGCCTTCTCTAAATCATCCACGCCATTCTTGTACTCTTCTCGCATTAAATACTTGATAGCGTTGCCTTTGAGGAAACCATAGTTATTTGCGAGAATGACAGTCAACGGCTCGATTGCTAGTTTCTTGTAGTGATCACTATTTGGCGGTACTTCCATTATTTTCCTCTCTATTTCGATACTCTGCTACTGACCAATCAGACTTTGCCGAAGGTAACATATCATTTGGTGACCATGCCTCCTTTTGCCCGTAGCTGCCAGAATAACTCTTTAGCGTTTCTCCCGTCTCATAAAAGCACATTTGACAAATACGTCCTCCAACTGGTATCCAGATAGTATTGTGAGTATGATTTGAAATCTCCATCACCCAGATGTTGATGTAAAAAACATCTCCTAAACCTGCACACCTACATACACTTAATCCACTTCTTGCAACTGTAGAGCGCGTATGCATTTTAGCAAGGAATCCGTTTTGTCCACCAACAATCTCCATGGTATGCGCTAAGATAGTTTCACCAGGCCTCACAGGGATCTCCCCATTTTTCGCTTTGCGTGGCCCTCCCCATGATGTTCTTATGTCCTCGCTGAAGAGACGCAGTTCCTGGCCTTCGATGTCTTGAGCAAAGTACCATTCACCTAATCGGCAATCATAGCTGTTAGTGCCTAATTGCCGCTCGTCAAATGGCTCAATGACAATATTGCCATTTTGCATCTCTTCAATGATGCGCTTGTCTGACAACACAATACTAGTCCTTTCTAAATAATTCAATGATGCACATAACGCTAAACACAATGACAGGAGCACCTACAACGCACTCCCAAAGCGTTATATGCATAACACACCTCTAAGGTAGTTACCCATATTTCAGAGCAACTACCTGAATTCTCAAAAACTAAATGCTACAGGCTTTGCTTGCTTTATATCCTCATCGCGTTGCCTTTGCATCTCAAACTGGACAACGCATTTACAGACGTAATTTGTGATGTATGGATGCCTTACGAAATGCTCGACGCTTGACCCACATCTTAAACAATGTCCGTGAGTTTCGCAATAGATGCTGTCCTCTCGACCAGATGGACTGGCAACTGTTGCTAGTTCTCCACAGACAACACAATGGTTATGGATTTCTTTGTTATCCTCAGCATTATTGCCAGGAGCCAAATCTGGAGGCGCTATGTCTACAACCTCCTCTGCATCAATTTCAACTACCAATGCCTCTTCTTGGCCTTCTGGTGAGCAAACAGGAGCAACCTGAACAACATCTCTAGGCACATCGAAGAGTTTAAGTTTGCCAGCATAAGGGATAGGGTCGATAGTCCTTGCATTCTCCAGAACAAATCCGTAGTCACCACAGAACCATCGACTATCGCTCTTCTCGACCACATCAACTAAATCAGCTTGACCGATAATGCAGCCTAATCGATAATCTGTGGTGCACCTTGGGATCGAATTGAATACTTCGATCCCGAAACGATCAAAGAGATCGAGATCAATTGTAGTGCGAGTGAAGCAGTCTTCATCAAAAGCCTTGCCAGCATGGATGAGCAACGGGCCTCTGTAATCTGTTGGCCAATCACGATTTTCAATATTCTTGAAACCGTTGACAATGAGCCAAGCCCAAGGCTGTCTGATGCTTAAGCATGGGATAGTATCGGACTGTTGCTGCACGACCTCAACCTCTGGCATCTTATCATGTAAAAGCTTCACTATCTCGCTCATATGGCAATTCAAAAATTGCCTGCATTGACAAAGTAGAACCAGATCATGCCCTTCGTTGAGATACGTGATCAGTCCTTTGATGCCTACCGCTGGATTAGCGATCGCAATACGACCAGTCCGTAACGCTGTATTGCCTAGGTACCGTCCTGCCCAACGGTACCTATCGCCATATTTCTCTTGCAGTGCATCTTTGCTCCACTCTGCATTCCAGGATTTAGGGCTGATCCTTGTGTCGATCAAGAGCGTTTGCGGGCTGCTCATCAGCCCGTCAATGTACTCTTGAGAGCCAAGCGTCGAGTACCCAATGGGATACACAGTTCTGGTTGCTATCATTGTGCTCATGATGCTCTCTCTTTCGATAACCTTGCTTCACATCGCTCAATCTTGCCCTGCAATGTCATCCTCTGTTTAGCAGTGAGTTCTGGTAGTCTCGTTTCCCATTGCTGCCTGCCATAGCGAATATGACAGGTCGGCGTGATGTTGATATGTGCGAAGTTTATACTAGCTGCCCACTGCAAGATCTGTTCGTTCGTCATCACGATGCTTTCTCCTCTTCGCTTTCTGCGTCTACATATGCAGTATCAGCATTAGTTTGCGATTTTCTTGTATATTTCGTCTGAGTTGACCCTCAGCAGCAATATCACCTGAAATAGCAGCCTCTTCTATAAGCACCTGCAATTTTTCGTTTGATCTCGACAACATCAAGCGTTTCATGCGCATTGCTATCTTTCTAGCGTATTTCACTTGTTTTGCCTCATCAATCAGATGTTCTAACTTCATAGACTTCATCGCCCTGAGTGCAGTAGGCATCAGGCCTGATGGTACAAATTGTTCAAGATTTTGAAGCGTAAAAGAAGCATCAGAAGAATATGTATTGCTGAATACACAGAACAATTCTTGTGTGTTGGTATCTATAAAATCACATTCCTGGAGTATTCCTGCAAGATGCGGGCACACATCGGGATACCGCATAATCAGACCAATTAATTGGTCTTCCAAACGTAGAGCCTGTTCTTCGTTAGAAAGAATGACTACAGGTGCATCATAGGTTTGTACCATGATTTCAGTCTGGCTTATCTTTTTGTGGAAGTGTTCATGGCAACTCTGGCAAAGAGTGGTCAGGTCATTGATATCTTCGTTCCCACGTCGTGCATAAGTGCGGTGGTGTACATGTAGTTTTTCGCTACTATTGCAGGCGCGACAGCGATAACCATCACGCTCCAGTGACTGATCTCGCTTTGCTTTCCACTCTGACGTCTTCAAGTATGCCTCGTATGGCATTGTACGTAACTCTTGGATGCGATCTTGATTTGGTGTATTCATGATAAAAATCCTTTCTGGTTGCTAGTCAGCATTAAATTGCTGTTCAATGTCAGAAAACCTTGTAAGATGCGGTGTAAACCACAGCGTCTCAACTCCTACAGGTCCGTTACGATGTTTGGCTACCATGATGTTTAGTGCATAGCCGTTGTTTTTCATCTCTTGGCTAGGATCTTGATGAATGAACATCACGACATCACTATCTTGCTCAATCGTTCCACTTTCACGCAAATCAGACAATTGAGGTGTCTTGTCAGCGCGGTTTTCAACTGCCCTGGACAATTGTGCTAGCGCTACTACGGGGACATTTAGCTCTCTTGCTAACTCTTTGAGACCACGACTGATGGTAGATACCTCTTGCGTCCGGTTCTCAATGTGTTTACCGTTGGGTTGCATTGCTTTCATGAGTTGCATGTAGTCAACAAGGATCAAGTCTAGCCCATGCTCAGATTGAATACGGCGTGCACGGCTTCTCATCTCTGTAAGCGAGATGGCAGGTGTATCATCAATCCACATCCGATCAGTTGAGAGCGTACCAGCGGCGGCCATAATCCGTTCCCACTCATCATCCTCAATGTCTCCGGTCCTCAGCCGCGTTTGATCAACCGTTGCTTCCATTGACATCAGCCTACGAACTAACTGTTCCTCTCCCATCTCTAGGGAGAACATCATGATTTTGTTGCCCTTATGCGTTGTGTCCTTGATAATGCGCAATGCAACGTTTAGAGCAAGTGAAGTTTTACCAACGGCGGGTCTGGCTGCAAGGACAATAAGATCAGAGGGCTGAAAACCTCCCAAGATTTGATCGAGCACTCTAAACCCAGTAGGCACACCAGACACAACGCCTTTAAGCCGATTTTCATGCAACTTATCTAACTTGGTGATGAAACGCGAAACGGCATCTTGAAGAGATGTTATACGAGCGATGCTCTTACCCTGATTAACAGAGTGAATTAACTCTTCTGCTTTCGAAAGAGCGTCTTCATCCTCACTATAAGCAGATTGAGCGATTATCCCAGCTGCTCTAATCAATTCTCGCTTTTCTGCTTTCTTCTTGACGATACGCGCATAAGACTCTATATTGTTACTGGTAGGCACCTCATTCATGAGTGACATGAGATAGCTAAATCCACCGATTTCCTCTAGTTGGCCATCACGCTCTAGCTGCTCAGCAAGTATCTGAAAATCTACTGGCTCATGTTGAGCATAAATACTGAGCATACCGCTATAGATTTGCCTATGCTCATTGCGGTAAAAATCGTTCGACTTGAGGAAGTCAGCTACCAGTGTAATAGACTCAGAGTCGATCAGAATGCTACCCAGAACGCACTTCTCAGCTTCAACATTTTGTGGTAATTGCTTTTCCATGGTTTTCTCCTACAATCGTGGTCGTGAACTAAAACTCACAAGATGCCTATTCCCAACGGTTACGGCCTCTTTAGGCTTGCTTTCTTGCGCAGGTGCTAGCACCTGTTTGCTTCTTCCCGCAAGCAACTTACTATCATATTGATTGCAAATTGCTCTTACTGACATGTTTTCCTTCCAAGAAAAACCGTCTTTCCCTTTTGGCGAATTCCACATCTCCATATAGACTAGACGCAAATCTTTAGGAGAAACTGTTCTTGACTGAAGAAGTACCTTTACACATTCTAATGCTGTCTTTGTACGTGAATAAGAGAAATCAGGCATACCAGTAGTCTCTCTAGCCAAAGAGTCGAGGCACTCGAAGACTGCTTCAATGCGTGCTTTTTCTTCTGTGGAGACAGTGTCTTTAAGTGGTTTAGGTTTGCGTGCCGTCTTTTTCTTTTCTTCTGTGGATAACTTGTCCACATCGTGGATAACCTCAGAAGACAAAGAAGAAAGAGTGGGTGTGGGTGCGACGACAGGAGCAAATGGTGAGGCTTCGATTTCGTCGGCTACACTACCTTCTTCTTTAGTTTCTTCTATGTTTAATCTATTACTTATTCTTGGTTGCAAATCTGCAAGATCGTTCTTGCAATTTTGCAAGGTTAATCTTGCAATTTTGCAAGGTTGATCTTGCAAATCTGCAAGATTGGATGTTGCAATTTTGCAAGATTGTTTGTCAGGTAATTTTGATAGGCCTTCTCGTATCTTCTGGATGTTTAGACAGTATTCCATTGTGGCCTTCCCCGCCGCTCGACGCTTTTTCAAGAAGCCGTCTTTGATCATGCCCTGTATCTCTTTATGGATAGTCCGTTCTGAGTAAGCATGACGCATTCGACGGGCCATCTCAGGAAGAGACATGAATACCCAGATGTCTCTCTCGTTGCCTGTGGTATTAAATTTGTCATTGGTTAGGGTTTCGATGATGGAAGTAATGTAAGCCCTACATACTTCATTGTTTCCTTCAGACTTGTACATCTCACAAAAATCCTCTTCAAGAATAGTGTAGAAATAGCCTGATCTATGCTGAAATACGCCGTGTGTACCACTCATTCTTGCGCCTCATTCATCTCACTCTCGATTTTCAACAGATACGATTGTATGCGATCTATATCCTCTTGAGACAAAACCATCTCAGGCGAAAATGACTTTTTATGATGGTTACACCCTCGGCAAGAAGGCAGGCAATTATTTTTAGTAGTTCCTCCACCAAGATCTAATGGGATGTAGTGCTCTATGCATGTATAGGGGTGATGTTGGCAGTAGGCACATTTGCCATGAAAGTGAGCGATTGTTTCTAGCCATTCTTTTGTGGTAAGGGTTGCTGGTAGATCTAGTAACTTAGCACGTCTTAAATTGATACGTATTTTGACGGCTATTTGATGTAAAT
>Ga0213918_1000313_pt1 | contig 12078 bp, 19 predicted proteins | sample McNCre217MG_FD_163422 | JGI IMG/M metagenome (GOLD analysis project Ga0213918, IMG submission 163422) | Freshwater microbial communities from McNutts Creek, Athens, Georgia, United States - 2-17 MG | ecosystem: Environmental > Aquatic > Freshwater > Creek | place: USA: Georgia | collected... | reverse complement strand
CGCCGCTCGCAAGATCACGCATACCAAAGCGCTGATCCTTTCCATCTTTGCAGCGCAAGATGAGAAGCGCATTCCGATCATCGAAAAGTGCTTCCGCACCTTTTGTCGCCAACTCCTCTCGAGACGTGTTCTTGGCGATGGGTACACTCTTCAAGTAGATCGAGAAGATCTGTACCGCTTCATCCTGCGTCGGACGCCTGATGTAAATCTTGGTGTCTACGCGTCCAGGTCGAACCACTGCTGGATCGAGGGTATCGGGTCGATTGGTTGCGAGGAGTACCATACAACCTGCGTCCTCGAGACCGTCCATCTCGGCAAGGAACTGAGGAACAAGAGTTCGTTCCATTCCTTCCATTCCTCGTCTTGCTCCGCGCTTCCCCATGAGAGCATCCGCTTCGTCAATGAAGATGATTGCGGGGTAACCGTTCACGGCTCGATGTTCTCTAGCCGAAGCAAATAGCTGACGAATGTTCCCTTCGCTATTCCCGACGAACATATTCAGAAGCTCAGGTCCCTTTACATAGAGGAAGCCACCTGAGCGTGCTGTGGCCCCGTAGACCTTCGCCAAAGCGGTTGCAGCCGCTTTTCCAATGAGCGTCTTCCCATTACCGGGGGGCCCGTGCAGAAGAATTCCTCGGGTCGGTCTGCGATTATAACGAGCGTACAACTCCTTGTGGAGAACAGGCTCTTCGATCGCTTCGATGAGTAGCTTCTTCGCCTCATCGAGACCGCCGATGTCTTCCCAGGTGACACCCGTCTCTTCACCAAAGACTTTCGACTTATCTCCTCGTCCAAGGTTCTTCACCACGACCTTCGCCGTGAAATCGAGAATGACTCGATCATCGGTATGAAGAACGAAGTCCTGGGGGTAGAGAACGAGAACCTTCTCAGGACCTACCGCCACCTCGACGTATTTCTCGTCGACGATCTGAACGACTCGAACAATTGGTCCGGTTGCAGGCGGAACTTCTACAACCTGAGTTACAGCGGGAGGCTTATCCTGTCCTGCTTGAAGTCTCACGACTGCACCGACCACAAGCCCCTTCATCGCAGGTGGCTTCCGAATCGAGAGCGTCTGCGGACCTGTGCAGACAGTGATGTACTTCTTCTCGACTTCGAGAACGGAGGCGAAGATTCCAGGGATCACTGTGAAGGCCTCGAGACGTTCGAGTGCAATCTTCAAATCGTATCGAAGTCTATCTACTTCTGAACCGAAGGATGGAGCGCCGAACGTGAAGTAAGGCGTTGTTCCTGTACTCGAAAACGATGACACTCGTTACCTACTTTCTGATTCGATTCTTTTTATGACGTCATCCGGCTTCTCGAGCCAGTACCGCCATCGCAGCATAGACTTCGATTCTGAGATCGTGCGCAGGTGGGTAGTCACTACAGGGAACGATCGCGAAACACTTTTCGCATAGCCAGAATCGTTCACTGTTCATGACAACAGCGATGTCCTTATCGCACGCGCAACACTTCGGGAATGAATCAAGGAGACGTTTCAGAACTTCAACAGACGTCTTGATGTTCACGGTTCCTCGAGAAACTTCTCACCGCAGTGAAAGCAAACGAAATTGCCACCAGGTAACATCTCGAACGAGGTGTGATAGATGGTGTCGATCTTCATCCCAGGAACCAATGGTTCGTTACACAGACGCTCACCGATTGTGAGGGCGCCGTCGTACGAACCGAAGTAATGAGCGATGTAGGCTTTCGACTTCGGCTCCATCACTCTTCCGGTAGCGTCTTCAACTTCCGAACTTCGGTGATAGCATTCGGAGAAGAAGCGACGGTATCTGCTTCGGCAGGAAATGAAGTCGCTCTACCGCACGTATGAAGCTCGTTCGACTGAGCATCGACACACGCTACGCAATTCGAGCACATCGCGCACACTTCACCGTCGACAATAAATGTTCCGCAATCTGAACAAGCGATAACAGTCATCCTCCGCTCGCTAGCCAAGCTGAGTGGTAAGCCTTCGAAGCTGCGACTAGAAGTTTATCGCATTCGATTCTCACCTGAGAGATGAACACGTCGCGTCGTACTTCCGTCGCTTCTCGACGTTCTCTGTAATGCTCTTCGGTTTCAGTCTTCTGCTTATCAGGTGCCGGTGCGATGTGAAGACGAAGGGCGTCGGCACTCGTGATGATGCGAAGTGAGCGTTCGTAGAGATCGCGATGTTTCATCAAATCGACAAGCATCGGTCCATAGGCTGCTGGGAGATTCTGTCGAATCGCAACGCGAGATACTTCTTCGTCTGGTTCGAACTCTTTGGAGACTTGTCTTGAAGCAGCAACCTTCGCAGCTTCTTGCCTAGCCATCTCTTGACGCTTCACCTCTACGATGTCGGTGTACCTGGCTAAGGAAACGAGTTCGCCTAGAACATCCAGAACCTTCTTCGGAAAGTTCAGAGTCATCGGATCGGGATACCCGTAGACCACGTGTAATACGCACACGTGCTTATGGTCTCGAGCCAAATGCATCTTCACTATGGCTCGCCTCGCTCGTTCAATACGACGTCGCCATGTGATTACGGATGGATGCTTCCAAACTCCATACTGATCGCAGAAACGCTCGACGGCATCGAGATGGTTGACATAGCCATCGTTGTCGATGTCGGAATGTCCGGCGCCTGAGAACTGATCGACGAGATACCTACAACAGACACCTGCGTTCGTCTCTTCAACTCCTCGAGCCACATCACGTAGGTCAGCAATGTGGTTCGAGGGCAGACGCCAGGTCTTGTGCTCCGCGTCCTCACGGGGACGGAATGGGTGGACAGTCGGTGTAGTCGGCAAGAAATTCCCCGGCATGGAGACAGCCATTTTCTTGTCCTCCCTCTTCAACTCAGCGTCTTTATCGCGAGTCACTAGAGGGAATCTATATCACGTGGACTGTGCACGTCTACGATAGTTCTGTCTCACTCGCGTTCTATATCTGACTCAACATCCAGTACCGGTTCATCAAACATCTCGCGCTTGGTCGGCTTACGAGATGAATGACCAGATTCAGTACTGTGTCTGAGATAGGCATTCCACATACGAGCCGTAACTACCTGCCGTGCTCGAGGATGTTCACTCAAGAATCCGATGGAAGATGTGACGACATCGAATCCCTCTTCTTCCTCTACTTCAGGTTCGACCTCTACTTCTTCGCGCTTCATCTCGGTCACCTTAGGCCTGTTCGAGATGCCGATGCCTCTGGTGAAGGTAGGAACTGGAGATGTGAGAAGATCGTGTTCTTCTACGTACTCCATGATGTCTCTATCCCTTCTGATCTTGAGACGACGTAGAGCTTTCTCCTGAATCTGTCGCACACGTTCACGTGTGATGTTCGTTAGTAACGCAATCTCTTCGAGAGAAGCTTCACCTCTATCGGCGATATCGAGCGCACATGAACGATCAGGAAGAACATCCCCTGGTTCCAAATCGGGGAAATTGTAAACGATTGAACGTTCTTTCACATGTAGGTAGGTATTGTGTCGACACGATACCCAGGGACATGGACGCTCGACTCCGGTGCAGTCACCACGTGTCTGCGGACGAGTATGCGCGTACTCGTCATAGATAGGGAGCCAGTACCGAAGCTCTTCTCTGACGGCTACAGGAGGTCGTGAGAGATTCTCGGTCTTGTTCTTCTCTCCAAGACCACGAGCTTCCCTGGTCCTGTACTCACGCCTATCTCGCTTCTTCGTCTTTGAGACAGGAGCCTCTACGACTACCTCTGCAACTTCGGGTTCGTCACCCCGGGGTGACGCGTTTTCACACCCCGGTGTTGAAGATCTGTTCTGCACGCTCCTTACGGTACTCGTGAACACTATCCTCTACAATCAAGTTTGATGTTGCTTGGAAAACTAGATTCGTTTCCGGAAGTGTATCAGGCGGTGACTCAACAATCGGTGCTTGACAAAGACGTTCCAATTCCGTCAACGGCATACGATAGACATTGAAGTCGGCATCAACACCATGCGTCAGCCGCCTACCGCCGTTCCCATCGTGTTGCCAGAAGAGCCAATCACCATCCCAACCAGGAACGCGCGGTGGTCTCTCTCGACTCAGATCAGGAATGTGTCCGTCACCATTTTCGTACGAAGGACCGCCAGCAATCCAAAGCTTGTACTTCACTAGCTTCAGGTAGTTCTTCGCCTTCGAGATCGCCTGCAAGAAGTACGGATATGAGTAAACGATGGGTTTGCATCCAGTGTTCAACTCGATCCGCTCGAGGCATATGAGAGACCAATCGACGATCTGATCCGGCGTGCACTTCCATTTCGCCCAATTCTCCGGCGCAGGCCATTCCAAGTCGAATGCGGGCGGTAGCTCTCGTAGTTCGGCTCCGAGCGGATGACCATTGATCATCATCGCTCGAAGGAACATGTCCGCCTGAGCAATGGGATCGAGATGCGGGAGAGGGAAAGGGAAGAAATAGGCGCCGCAGAACAAGTTCGCGAGCATCGCCTGACGCGTGTTGTCGACAAACTGAGTGTCGATCTGAAGATTGTTCCCGACTTGACAACGTGAGTAGACGAAACACGTGCCGCGCTTTCGTTCCGCCTCCCAGGGGATGTTCGCACCCTGCATGACGCTAACATCGAGACCTTGAACAGGAACGATGACAGGGATGTCCGAAACGCCTGCTGCTTTCCAGGTCATCGGACCAACGACACCGTCTGCTTGAAGACCATGCGACTGCTGCCATGCAACAGTCGCTGCCTCAGTTCCGGCATCGAAAATTCCTGATGCCAAAATAGCTCGGGTTCTTGTCGAAGGGACATCACTCATGAGGACGTTTTGCCAAGCCATCACGTCGAACCCGGCGCTTCCCAAGCGAATCGTCTTCATGAATGAATCCTACGGTATGGGTCTGAAGGCGTCTATACGCCCTCAGGAACGCGTTTCACTCTCCGCGTAGCCTAGCAGCCCTCTTCGCCGCAAAACGCTCTGCAGACTGCTCTCCAGTGCGTCTACGGGCCATCGCTACATTCTTGGCCACAGCTTTCGCTGACTCGTGCATCAGTTCGTTGCCGTTATAAATACCGACGAGGTGGCGAGCTTCCTCGGATAACTTCTTCAATGCGTAGAGAATTGAAGAAGGTTCTCGATCGAACATTCGACCAATCTCACTCGAAGATTTTCGATGCTCTTGAGCTAACCACCACCACACCTCGAGCCGTGCTGCGTGGATCGTCTCTCCCGTAGCATCGAGGTAGATGTCGCGTGGAGTGACTGCATGCTTGAGGCAGATGCTTCTGAGTCCTGGTTCGAGACCGCATTCGCCTATGTAGACGAGAAAGCGTCGATAGCTCTCATCATCTCTTCGTCTCGAAGCCATCACCCGAGTGACTTCTTCAGACGTTCGAACCACATCGAGACCCAGGCGAGGAGTGTTTCCTCGTCGGGCGGGTCTTGAAGGATGATGTCTGCATCTTTGACGAACTCTTTCGTTTCAAGAGACGTCGCAGTCCACGCATCCTTCTCCAAGAGTTCGATGCGTTGAAATAGAGAGTACATATCCTTATCACTACGAAGTGCTGCGGCTGTAGGCATACCGGCCTTAGTCGCAACATCCATCGCGATAGGTTGGTCGATGAGAACGAACTTCAAGATCTTCTTCGCGGCATCAAGCTGCGCGCTCAACATACGCCTATCGTTCTCGAGCTTCGTGTTGAGATTCATCAACTCATTGATTCGATCACGAGCGGTGTAACAAGACCACCAGTTCGTTCGGTACTTCGCGAGTTCGTCGATCAGACGTGTGAGTTCCGAATCCTGAAGTGCTCGCAACTCATCAACTGTGTAGTTCGGTTCCATGTGTTCCCGTTATGACGCTATCCACAAACTCTTCTTCTGGATGTTGACGCTTGAAGTCCTCATCCCATCGCTTCTCAACTCCACGCCTCCCCTGAACAGCGGCTTCTTCCGAGGTCCATTTGTGACCGGAATTCTGTCCTTTCTTCGCGACAGAAATCTTCTCACCCCAGGCCTTACGTTGCTCAGGAGTCATGGCTCGTATTCCAGCAGCTACGCGAGAACCAACATCGCGTTTAGAACACTTGCGAGACTTATGCTCTTTGGAGCCACAGTGCACGCAGTATGGGGGTCGTCTCACGTCAATCGCTCGACCTTCTCGATCTCCTCCTCAAGCTTTCGGGCGAAGGTTGGATCGGCGTCGAAGTTCGCTTGGATTGCATCGTTCATCGCGTGACAGATCGGACCGCACGAAGCGCACCAGTAAAGAAAGGCTCCCGATTCAACGTCGGTGAAGTCCATCGTGTACCGAGGATCGGATACATTCCCGCAAGTTTCGAAATCGCGACAAGGGGGAAGTGACGAATCCTTACGCACAAGCGATGCCAGTGCTCCTCTGTCCATAGAGCAACCAAGCATGTGTCCCTCTACAGGGCATTCGCAATCTCTCATCGTTCCTCCGCACTCTTCATCGCAAACTTCATCGCTTTCACGATTCCATCTTCTGACTCATCCACCTCGATGTGAACGTACCGGCCTGTTTTGAACTCGACCTTATCGTTCTCGTCGAAGCGACGAATGAAGCATCTGAGAAGAAAACCTCCTTCCAGATAGTCGAACGCTGAAGCGACGAAGATCTTCCTGAAGTCCCATCGCCAACCGATGACTTTGCAATCGGTCGACATCATATCGTTCCGCTCGATGAGCTTCTTCAGCTTCTCTTCGGTGATGGCGGTTCGTGTGTCGTCTTTCACTTTCGTTACATTCACGCTTCACCTGCCTCGCAAGAACTGAACAAGTAATGACGCGAAGATGAGACCTAACATCACGAACCCCGACGCGATGAAGATCATGTCCGCTCGCAAGTCTCCGTTCTCCACGCGAGTACATGGCTCGCATAAACGGATGTTCTTGTCCGGAAAGCAGCGTGGATAGAAGAACTTCTTCCGACAGGCTGCACATCGAATGTGTTTCACGGTACCCGCTTACTCGGGAAGATAGAGAAGTACATCGTTGAGATAATTGCGACGCATGTGAGAAATGCGAGAGACGCTAAACCCTTACTCAGTCTTCGATACGACATCAGCTCTATCATCCGCGTTACGAGTATCTGGTTCAGGTTCAGAGAATACGGCTTCTAAGAGCTTCTTCGAACCTCGTGACAGAGATCAAAAGGATGTTTTTGACAATGAGAACATCTATCCAGATGTTCGTGAAAGATAGATATCTTCATCGAACTCTTTCCCAGGCAAGCCATCGGACAGACCGTCCATCGTCGAGCGGGAGCGACATAGGCACAACGCGAAGGAGCGCTACGCACGAGGAAGAGCTGGGGAAGATCCCCTGATCAAACTGTTGATGCGGTGTCGAAGCTAACGTGACCCGTAAGTACTCAGGCACGTCGCTCGGGGATTGAGGCCAGATATTACCATCTTCCTTCCCGCGGACCGCGAGCATGGCATCGATGCGTGCTTCGTATCGACGCGCCTGGTCAGCGAGCTGCACCTCGTGACGTCGGGTCTCAGTCGTCATCCAAGCGCGGGCCTTCGCTCGTCTCTTGCTGGGCGTGCTCATCACTCCCCCTCCCGCAACGCTATGGCCCGCCGGAGCGCATCGCGCGCACCCAGCTGGGCATCGTTTCGGCTCTCGTGCTCGCTCATGTGCACGAGGCCCCCGTTCACGATCAGGCTCGCGACCCAACTATTCGTGACCAGCTTGAATCCCACTTTCAGGATGTAGTCCGTCCCGTCGAGCGCGGTCAGCTTTCCAATCCAACCGTCATTGAGACTTTGCTTCCATTGAACGATGGGCAACGTGCGGAGCTGAGGCGGCTCACGCTTCTCGGGAAAGCGTGGTCGGCGGCAGAAGTTGCAGCCACCTGGCTTCTTACAGCAGTTCGGTCCGCAGCATGGCGTCCGCACGTTGGGTCGACAATGGCACATCCTATTTACCTTTACGTGATGCGTGGAAGTTACATAGATGCACACCATTTACTACGACCTGTGCAGCTACAGGGTACGACGGCTTAGGCCGATCTCTACTATGACATTCCTTACATCGTTCCGAGTTGACAAGATTCGGATAGGAGTTCTTAGGAGGTTCGGTTGTCATCACCAATCCTTCTTGCATTGAATCAAGACCTGATCAGCTCGCTCTTTCCCGAGACACTGTCGAACCTTGTCGATATCGACTGTCTGAAAGAACAGGTATCCAAGCCCACCCTTTATGGCGCAGTCACGACAGTATCCGTACGACCTAGATAGTTCGTGCTGAAGACGTGAACCACAATCGGTGCAGTTCTCGACGATATCTACTTCGTTGAGGTTCTTCCCTCGAGAACGGATACGACTCGCGCATACCGCGGCCGTCGTGATAGCCGAACTATCTTCCTTGATGACTGCGGCGCAGATTTCCGCGTAATCGTCGCAGACACGTGCGCACTTATCGCGTTCTCGAATCGCTGCACATTCGTCGACGTCAAGTAGTAGCTCGAGAAGGTCGTCGACCTCTCTCTTTTTCGGCGGACCTGCGGCCGACATCAGATAAGCGCGTGCCTTGTTCCGTAGCTCGTTCATACGTCTAACGTCGCACTCGTTCGTGCACGATGCAAAAGATGGTGCTCTTCGCTCTACCGAGCTTCTTCGCAATGGTAGTGAGAGAAAAACCTTGAGCGTGAAGCTGTCTGACTTCGACTCGTTCTTCGTCTGTCACGACGGGACGGCCGACGCTCGCGAGATACTCGCGGTATCCAGGATGATTCCGATCGGGCATGACAACCTCACCAGATCAGGAGATCGGGCATGTAACCTCTGGTTGTCGAGGAAGCACCGATTGTCCGTCTACCTTTGACCTCGAGAAGTTTGAAACCCTTCTTGTAGAGTTCTCGTACCTCGTCAGCACCACTGTTCGAGATCATCACGTGGGCGCCGAGTTTCTTCAGGCGTAATGCACAGTCTCGAAGCCTGATGTGCTCGCTAAGACCAAACTTCGAGTTGTCGTAACCGACGAACTCTTTGCCTAGCCTCGGCATGTACGGAGGGTCGAAATACACGAAGTCGTCTTTGACGACATGCTTTGCACAATCTTCGAAGTCGAATGACGTGATACGCGTTCTCTTCAGAGCTACCGAGCAAGCTCTGAGGTTGTCACCGTCAAGTATCTTCGGGTTCTTGTAATTCCCGTATGGGACATTGAACTCACCGGATAGATTCACACGGTAGAGGCCGTTGAAGCACGTACGATTGAAGTAGATCAGACGAGCAGCTATGGCTCCGTGACCATCAGGCTGTCTCTTCGCCCGTAGCTTGTAGAAGTAATCGGACGAATTCCGACGAGCATGAACCTTGAGTCGGGTGATGACCCTTTCTACGTCTTCTCGAATCTCGATGTATGTGGTCGTGAGAACGCTGTTGACGTCGTTCAGTCTTGACCACGAGGCCTTCTTCAGAAGACCTTCCGAGTAGAGCTTGAAGTAGAGTGCACCACCGCCCAGGAACGGTTCGTGGTAGCTCCCGAAACTCCTCGGCATGTTCTCGAGGATTGTTGGGAGAAGCGAACGCTTACCTCCCGGCCATTTCAGGGGTGGTGTTGCAGTCCTTACTTCTCTCTGTTCCATGCGTTCGTTATGGCGCTAGGAGCAGAAATAAGTGAAGCCGGTTGAGCTATCGGGGGTGTTCCGTCGGGGAAATCAGAACACTTAGATTGGCTCAACCGGCTTCGGAGATTTGTAGCCTATCATCTCTTCGTCGGAAAGATCACCAGTTTTGATCAGGGATCCTATCTCCTAGTTCGAGAGCACCTGATTCGATTTCCGCTTTGAAGAAGCCGATGCTTGCTGTGTGAAGCCGTCTTCGAGCGAGAGCGATGGGACAAAACATTTCCATCTTCCCATCACTCGAAACGATACGAGCCTGCGCCTGTTCCGGATGCGTCGGAACGGTCACTTTGACAATCATGAGTAAGCTCCGCGTCACCCCGGGGTGACGACTTTTCAGTGCGTATGTACGATGTCTTCTAGCTCCAAACTTCGATTCCTTTTTCGAAGCTTGGTGGCAAACCATTCTAGAATCTTCTCGTCTTCCCTGACCGAGAATCTAGTGAGAGGACGATCCTCTACGAATGCTCGAATTGCATAGAGTGTTCGTAACGAAATCCTCATCATCGACTCACCACCCGTATTGGAACCTTTGCGCTGATTGTTGATAAATTCTCTCAGCGTAAAAGCTGGCCCAGTAACCCCCTCCCCTCTCACAAAATCTCGAAACATTTCTTCGATAGCAGTCGGACGATATGGATGAGCATAAAGAACAGCTCCCCACATCGATGCTGGAAACTTCGTACTGAATAGAGGCTTCAAGACTTCAATCGATCGAGCATATCTAGTCATCGCCTCATCGATCGCATTCATCGAATATTTTCCAGTTCCTGTACCTTCCAATCGCATACACGTTCTCACAGCCGCGATGATCTTCGGAGGGACGTGTCGACCTTCAAGTGCAAACCTATGGTGCATTTGCCGTGGAACGATTTCGTCCACTATGGATACTGATCTTTCCGAATTCCCGAAGGACGCGACGAAGCGAACTACTCTGCGGCACTTGCGAACCGCTTTCATCCGATGATGAAGATTTCCTGCTCTACCTGAAATAGTAAATAGGATCGGATTAGCATCACACTTTTCATCCCAGGCCCACCCCCCTGTAGAGGTTCTCGTCAGCATATCTCTCGCATAGCGAGCGATATCCCTAGGATTCTCTGGACGATTACCTGTCGAGTACGACAAAAGTATGTCTGCTTCTTCCGGTCCAACATACAGAACGAGACTCACCAACTCATCTCTAGTTTTTGTTCGCGCACGTGCAATCGTAGCGTCTACGAGTTGTCGTAAATTCGGAGTCGGAGTCGAAACCGTCTCCTCGTCTTCGAGTTGACACTGCGCCTGAGTCGAAGTCGGTTTCGTATTCGCTTTCATCTTTCTCTCCTAAACACAAATTCAGAAAGGAGCTTCACCGTCTTCGTACGACTGCACCAACTTCTGGATCTGCCCATACGGATGGAGATCGTACGGAACGACCGTAACAGAGCATCCAGCAGCCTTCGTGTGACCACCGCCGCCGTACGCCTGACAGAGTTTCGATACGTCGTAGTTGCTACGTGAGCGCATCGATAGGATCAACTTAGGCGCGGTACCTAGCTCAGTTCGATACGCGAAACCGATCAAGAAGTCTGCTCTAGAGGAATCGATGGCTTCAGCTACATCCGAGGTCTCGAGAGTGGGAACGATTGCATAGGTGATACCTTCCTTCGTAGATGCAAAGTACGCATCTCGGGTGACTCGTTCGGTCGTCTCTTTTTTCTTCGCGAGAACGACTTCGCCGACCTTCATTCTTTTCTCGAGCGTGGCGAAGAACTGTTTGTCTTCCAGCAAGTCCTCAACGGGGAAGAAGGTGAGCATCGCGCTCTGAACCTGAGCTTCATCCCATAGAGACGACTGCTTCTGCCACGTGTCTCGTACACCTGCTAGCTCCGCAAACCGTCCTATAACGTGAGCGTGGATATAACGCTTAGACCAAATGTGTCTGTAAGCGAGCACTGCTCCCGAGACACCAGGTTCATCCCACTCATCGGCGTAAAAGCCTAGTTCGCCAAACTTCTCGACCACCTCTTTCTGAGTACGGTGATGATCGAGAACGATGGCTCCTGCTTTCACGAACTCGTCGACACGTTCGCGATGAGGAGAGAAATCGCAAAAAATCATACCCGGCGTTGCTTCGAGTTCCTGATGTTCCTTCGTACTGTACTGGATGAATTTCACCGCGGCGTTCGGGAACACCTGATGAAGAATGATGGCTGACGCGATACCATCTGCGCAGTTCGCATGGCAGATGATGGTCTCTACCTTATCCAGTGCCTCGACAAGTTTCGTCTTCATACCTTCACTTATGACGCTCTCGTCTTCACGATTCCTGGATGTTGCGGCGTGGCTGCTAGATACATCTTCACGAGACAGCGTCTCGCATTCTCCGCTCGCTCAGAGCCAACAACGCTCTCGTTAGAAGCCATCCACTCGAGTAACGGTTTCGCAGCAAATCCGAACTGTATCCAGTTCAAA
>Ga0213918_1000312_pt1 | contig 12088 bp, 21 predicted proteins | sample McNCre217MG_FD_163422 | JGI IMG/M metagenome (GOLD analysis project Ga0213918, IMG submission 163422) | Freshwater microbial communities from McNutts Creek, Athens, Georgia, United States - 2-17 MG | ecosystem: Environmental > Aquatic > Freshwater > Creek | place: USA: Georgia | collected... | reverse complement strand
CAGGGCGCGGCTCAGGGCGCGGCTCAGGGCGCGGCTCAGGGCGCGGCTCAGAACGGCGACAATGTAGCTCTAGCAAGCAACGCAAACCAAATAATCGCAACGTGTTGCGGTAGTCCTCTAGCATGGTGTTTAAGCCCGTTATCTACACACGGCACTGCACCAGTCATGCATTGGCATACGCCCAACAACTCCCAACTGATTACCAGTATTTGAACCGGCCTTGCGGTACAGATTAGCGCCCTATATCGCAAAGCACGTAACAAAATATTCCCTTGCAGTTGGGACAGTCTTAAGGGTTTGCGGCAACGGATAGTTGCCATGCACTAGGGAGCCACGGCAGTGGCGAAACCCCGCAATGGTTGGCGTTGCGGGGCTGTAGAGTGTGCGAACCGGCTAACAGCCTCATGCACACTAGCGGGAATATCTGCACATTTGCTCATGCAATACTGCGCTAGTACACACAGCGATGCTATAAAGCCCCCAACAGGGATAACCTAGCGGCAAGCTGTGAGAACGTAAAATGTGTGAGGCCCAGCTATCATCTGGAATACTGCCCCGGACTTACAATCCGGTTATATACGCCTGCCTTTGCGGCGAGTAGCATTGGTTCTAACCGCTGGATAGAGTTTGCGGTGCCGTAGTCGATCAACGGCGAATAATGATTTAACCCTTAACCCTTAACGCCTTTGCGGCGATGCTCTGGAATACAGACGCATCGCCGCTCGGCGTTAGCACTGCACGGATAGTGTAATTTTCCGATCAAGCGTGAATAACGCTGCAACTTTCTAGGCCTTCAATGGCTTTGCGGTATGTCTGCCCTTTGCGGTAGAGCAAACCATCATGCCCACTCTTGCAGTGGGCATTTTAGTTTGTGGGTCTTGCCCTGATATTAAAGGGATTACGGCTATTTGCCGACTTACGGATTCATCATGTCAGTATCAAGTATTGCTCATTCCATCGCTGCCATTTGGAATGGCTCAGCACTCCAGACGGAATGCTTTTATGTTGGTATTCGGGCAGATATTGCCCGTTCCTTGCGTATGGCCCCTAACAGGGCCGACTTTAACGCAGCTTTCGAGCTGCTTTCATGGTATCAGTCTAGTGACGGACTGCTCTACTGCACCTTAGACTAATAGGGTATTGCACGTTCCCTTTAACGTGCTATTAATAGGAGCCAATAATGGCTGTTGAATCTGTACTGCAAAAGTACACCACTATCGAACTTTCTGCAGAAAACATGCAGAAATATCCATCGCTGAAATACGCTATGGACCGGTGTTTCTACGCTAACCGTGCTACTTACAAGTTCACGGTAGGTAGCAAGACTGATACCGTCTATGCAGAAGACGGTGGCTTAGGCGGCTACAGCCTCGAACAAATTGTGGAGTTTGTTAACACTATCGGTGTATGTGTATTCCATGAGGTTTACACAACCTCGACTATTGCGGACATGACGGTAGAAGCATACATTGCGGCCAGTTACGCATCATTCAGGGTTACTTCGGCAGGTGACCCCGTAGACCCTGAACCTATAGACAAGGTTTCACAGTGGAAAACCATTCCGCTTAAATGGTTCAAAGCCGTCTACAGCTTGTGGCTGTATGGCGAAGATGACAATACCTCCATGCTGTACCCTGCCATTGAGCAGTACCTGCACGAAGGCAAGGAGTTCCGCTGCATTCCCTGATAGCGCCAGTTACATAGCAGCGCGCTGCTATGTTGCGGGTATTGTCGCCCTAACTTGAAAGGAAATGTTATGAAACACCAAGACATTATCAAGGCTATCAAGGACCAGCACCTGCTTGAGTGTGCCAAGTTGAACACGTTCAACTACAACAACCTGAGCCTGATTATTGCGCTGGCCTGCAGCATCCCCGCGGACTACACGCAACTGCGTCAGCTTTCGTTGTTCTTGCAGTGTTTGGAAGACTGACAGCACCAGTAATAGGGCATAGGCCCTATTGCGGGGATTGTCCCTAACTTGAGAGGAAACCATGCGAGTTTTAATGTCTGTTATCGGGGTTGTAGCCATTCCTATGGCTTCGCTCGGCCAGTTGTTCAACGTGATGACGTTGGGTGAATCAAGCATCTTGCTGGTGGTGGCAGTCTTCTGCTGCTGTTTTGGAACCATCGGGGATTGACATGAAACCCTTTGAAATCCGTGCCAAGCTCAAAGAAATGGGCTTCAAAGAAGACAGCTACGGCAATATGCTTACCCCTAAGGGTAAGTACCGAATACACTTCAACTCTATCTCTTTGCGGGTAGAAAAGAAGCGCCAATGGGTAGACCATTTCACGCATAAAACCAAGTCCGACTGGCAAAACCTGCGTACCGTCTACTACAAGGATGTAGGCATTGCGGGTGGCAAGCTTTGCCTTGGCCAGCAAGAACTAGCGGACCATGCTGCTCCTGCTGTGGCTGCTTAGCCTAGACCCGACGCACACATTGCGTCCTGTACGGGAGGTGCTACCGCTAGGCACCTCCCATAGTCACATCAGCACAGATTTTTGGTATCTGTAAGCTGAGAACACACAACCAGAGTTCAGGGCTTGCCGGTTTACGCGACGGCAAGCCCGCTTTCGTTTGGGTCTTTCAAGGTCCAAACGAAAACCAATCAGTACACTGATTATCCAAATTTGCGGATTCTGCACAGTCAAAACTGAAGTAAGTGCCCACTCACATAGTTCCAGACAAAATTTGCAATATGCAATTTTCGTGCCATATCACCCTTCCCGTGCATACTTTTACGTGTACTTTACAAAAGTCCCAATTTTAATAGTTGTAATTTCAGGAGAAATTTCTATGTCCAACCGTAAAGAAGACCGATATATGACGCGTGATGTAGCGGTGAATATCGCTACCAACGTGTCAAGGTGCTGTAACGCAAACAGACGCCTTATGAAGAAGGCAGAGAAGTTGCAATCTATGCCCAGCAAACAGCCCAATATGCGGGCTTTGTTCAAACTCATTGACACTTTCAGGGACTAATCATGCGCCTCATTCGTACTCTCTCCAACGATAAAGCCGAAGTCAAAATCTACAAGGACGATGGCGAATTCGTATGCAAGTTGACTGGTAACCCTGCAGCCGACTACTTCACAGATGACTGGCAGGATGCAGAAGGCACCGCCAAGCTCATGCTGGCCGCGCAGGAAAAGAAACTCTGTAAAGCGCATTAAATTCTCTGGTATTTGCGGAAAGACTAGCACCTACAAGTGCTAGCCAAAGGCATTCCCGATACAAGTGCATCCTACCCCGAATAAGCCACAACAAGCCGCCTACCAAGTGTTTTGCGGTCTTTCCCAGTAACAGGTAATTCCATTTCCTACTTAAAATAAAATAGAATCCTGTTAACTTCTTTAAAACCCCTAGATACGTTTATGGACGGTCGTAGAGACTTTTTTTTTTTGAGTCAAAAATTTTTTACATTTGCACCCTCAAAACCGTCCCCGTAATTCCATTTAGGGATTAAAGTTCAATCTACAGGAATCGAATTATTTAGGAACCCAAACATGCAGAGCGGAATCGTGACAGGGCGCTTGTATACCCGGCAAGTAGCCCGTGTAGGTACAGTGGTAAAGAACTACCACGTAAGAGAAAAGTTTGCCAAGAAAGATGGATCAGGCTGCAGACTGCTGCACCTTGAGTGCGAGTTCTGCAAAAGAACCTTGCAAATGAGCCTTTACGAGCTTCTGCGAAGGCAAGCCGTCTGTGAATGCAGGCGAGACAAAGACAAAGCCGACTCGGGAATCTATAGCACGATCTTCATGCATATCCCCGGAGGGAAGATTCACTACTTCCGCTTGGACCCCGATAAAGACCTTGCAGGGATACTTCTTGACATAGGAGACAAATCAACGATAGTCAAGGAAGCAGGACTTGAAAACGTCATAGTCTTTGAGTTCCACGACGAAGTGTTGAGAAAACTTGGAGACATGCACACTCTGACCGAGGAAGTAATACAAAAGCGCGGTAGAGGACGGCCACGAAGAGACGGCACCTATGAGATAAAGGTGATAAAGCGGGAGAAAGCCCCGGAAGTCCTTGAGCCTCAGAACCTGTCAAACGTATCAGAGAGGCTTGAGGAGCCGCCCAAACCACCGGAACCACCAAAAGAAGAACTCTCGTGGCCATCATTCCTACTTGAAGACCCAAAGGACTATATCTGGTTCACGGCGCAAGCCCCACAAAACCGCTTCCCTCCCAAGTACATCACCGACTGGGTGGAAGAAGCAAATTACGACCCCAAGACCTCCAAACTCTTCTCCGTAGCCACAGAGGAAGGCTTGAGGGTCCACTACAAGACCTTGCCAAGAGAAGAAGCGCCAGTAGTATCCTCAAGGATGCCCACTTGGAGCTTCGATGACGACGACGATACCCCATTTTAAGGAGCAGCTATGAAACACCCACACCTTGGATGGTATGAAGAAACTCTCATACCGATCAAAGATAACAAAGTCTTGCAAGTAGTAACCTGCAAGCGAGTAAGCAGGGCACTGGAAACCACTGCCAAGCTCGTCACCCAAGAGGGCGCGTTCAACGTAAGCGCCTACGGCTCGCCAAGCCGCGTCTTGGCACATGAGTATGTCCGAGTCACCGAACGCGCCACCAAGGCCCAGCACGAGGCTTGCCTGCCACTTGCCCACGCCTTTGCACAGGAACTGAAATGAAAATCGCCGCCACCGTCTTTTTCGTATGGCTGTGCTGCTTAAGCATCTACATAATGCTTGAGTCCCTGACAGACAAAGACTACAAGCTGGCAATACGACTTGCCACTGCCACCGTAGTCGTAGCAACTACGGCTATCTTTTCCCTCTACTGCATCATCCAACTCTGGAGCTAACATCATGCGACTTGCACCCAACCACCCACACTATAATGTGTGGAAGGAATACATTCAAGCCCTGGCACAAGACAAAGACGTTACAGTCTTTTGTGGACCCAACGAAGTAACGGTGCCTACATGGTCACCAAACCTGACGTACACCTTGAAGTACCCATGCAAGAGCTGGTTCATCAACTCTGACTTCCAAGTCGTAGAAGGTGACGGCCCATTCAAGACCGAGGACGAAGCCGTGCAGTTCTTGCTGGACAAGACGCGCCACCTTGGCAGGTGCCCACCCCAAGGCCCATACGACTTGTGGAAAAGTGCCATGCGCCGCGCAATGAGCGACGAAAACGTGTACATCACGTACTACGGCAAGCGCCTTGATAAACCGACTTGGGGAGGGGACTCTACGGCTTACAGCGTAGAAAAGCAGGCCTTCTACATCAGCAAGGTGGACTTTGCCGTGCAGTCATATAAGGCGGACTCCTTGCCGGGAAACTACGCCACTGCCGAAGAGGCGCAGCACGCAGTAAATAGCGCTGTCTCAGTGCTTGGCAAGTTCCCTGCCGGCACACAGCACGTAGCGGTTTGGAGAGAGGCTATGCAGCGATACATTAGCGGAGAGAAAATCCGCTTGCATACAAGCGTGACTTGGCTCAGTGGCCCACCGGACTGGACAGCAGAAAAGTACGTCATTTGCAGGTATAGCCCTGCAAAGAAATACTACTTCGATAACGCCTTTGGCATAAAGCTGTGGGACAGCCTGTACCTGCATCCAGAAGCCAAGTTCAGCACCCGCCAAGAAGCGGAAGCCCATAAGGCGGAGAAGGCTGGCCACCTTGGCCACGACCCACACCTTGGAAAGACATGGCTGCAAGCTATGCATGCTGCTATCCACGACGGCAGAGATGTGATGGTACAGGGACACGCCAACGGGGTTTGGAAAGACTGCACTATTCCGACATGGAATGTCCTGGGGTCTTACAGAGTAGTACCTGCACGATGGTCTATCGACAGGACCACATTTACGCCTGTACGAAAAAGCGACGGCAAGTTCGACACCAAGAAAGACACGCAGTGCTGGCTTAATGAGCAGGTTCCAAGGCCCCACAACCGCCACATAGATCTGTGGAAAGAGTACATGACCTTGCTGATCGACGGCAAAGAGCCAGTACTTGAGTACAAGCACAGTACAGGGCCTTGGATGGAGCGCCTACGTAAAGATGTGATGCTTGAGGGTGTAGATTACCGGCTCAGGCGCAGTATCGACCCAGAAAAAATTTACTGGGTAAGTAATCTGCATGACGTAGCCCAAGTACTCGGTGTGTACATTATGCCCAAAGCCTTTGAGCTTGGCACAGTCTTCGACACAGAAGAAGAAGCACAGAAACGTGTGCAGAGTCTGCAAAACTGGATGCGGAGGACTGCATGAACACACACGAGCTTATTTCAAGGCTTGCAAACGTACAGCAAGCCATCAGAACCTGCGAGTCAGCCGAGATAAATGACCCGTACTACATGAAGTACTACACAAAGCAACTGCTTGAAGAGCAGTTCTTGCTGGATGAGTTATCGACTAGCAAAAGTTGGCTGCATGCTTTCTACCTGAACAGGGCGATAGGCACTCATACCTCAAAGCATGAGCGCCAATACTGGCTTGACAAACTGCACGGGAGAGTCAAATGAACACACACGAGCTGGTTACAGCACTTGCAAAAGTGCAAAAAGCTATTGCCCAGTGGGAGAATCGAGAGATACGCTACCCATGGGACATGCAGGACTATACAGACTGCCTACTTGAAGAGCAGTTTTTGCTGGACGAGCTGCACTCAACTAAGGGCTGGGTTCATCTATACGCTATGAGCCGGGCTACCGAGCTGAAAGAGCGCATGTTCTGGATTAACAGGGTACATGGAAGGAAGATCGAATGAAAACCACACTAAATACTATCAAGGCGACGAATCCGGGAACTGAAGCCTTTCAAAAACTGCTAGCCTACCTAGGAAAAGCGGAAGCAGACGATGAACCGCTGGACTTGAGGACAATACTTACCTCTAACGGAACTGAAGATATGCTATCCGTGATGAAGTTGGTGGTAGGGAACGAGGAAGGTAAGAAAAAAGTGGAAGACGCCTACTGCAGCGCTAAGACCAAATTTGACAAGCAGTTCGACATCTTACACTCTAAAAGAGAGAAAATGCTCCTCGCTTTCGATAAAAAGCGTGGACTACTGCGAGAGAAGAGAGACAAGGCCCTCTGCAGGGCAGTACGGGAGGCTTTAGTATGAAAACAGTTGCAGGCCTTGCCCTTACACTTGCGCTGTGCTACGGCTACATCGCTAACATCATATCACTTACAGACGCGTGGAACGGCCCACTATCAGGCAAGACTGTCTTGCGCGTCATCGGCATCCCAGCGGTGCCTATCGGCATCATCATGGGCTATGTCCCGTAAGACGGGCTGGCCACCGGGCCTACTACAGGACGATGACAGACGCCTTGCTAATTGGTTTATGTCCCGCCTAGGTTGGAAACACGAGCTTAGGCAGTTATTTAAGGAGAAAGAAATGAAAGTATGGGTTGTTTGTGTGGATGACAGTCCCGTATCTGTACACATCACAGAAGCTGGAGCAGAAGCTTTCTTGAAAGTAGAAAGCAAGACTGCTACTGGAAACCTTTCGATTGAAGAATACGAGGTGCAACCATGACACATCAAGAAATTTACAACACCGTGCTATTCGGCTTGCGTAAGCAGGGAGTAGCTTCAGTGGAACCCGGTAAAGGGTGCCGCTACCGGGGACCTGATGGGTGCAAGTGCGCTGTAGGTATGCTCATACCGGATGATAAGTACGACCCGGAAATTGAAACACTTGGCACATCGAGTGACAAGGTACAAGCCTGCCTGCCCTTCGCTATGGACAGCATAGTTCACCACTTACTCTGCATGCTGCAGTCCGCTCATGACATGGACCTTCGCCAGTCAATGGAAGAGTGGGAAATTCGTATGGCAAACATTGCCCACTACTTCAATTTGGAGTACACGCTATGACCCACCAAGAACTTTGCGCCGAAGTGCGCCGATGTATGGCCCTTGAAGGTAGGCCACAACCAGAAGACCTGTTTGACGAGTGCTTACGCCTGTTTATGCAGCTTAACATCTGTAGCAAGCCGCACAAGAACAAGGTGCAAGGCTTACACTACACTGCCGCCAAGTGGACGGAAGACGGCACGATAGGGTATGCTCCAAGCGACGGAGCATCACATATGGAAGCCATGATGCGATGCTACGTTAAATATGTAAGGAGAGCCAAATGAGCGACAAAGAGCTGTATAAGCGCCTAAGAGGCTGCGCTGAAAGAAGGGGTATAGCCTTCCACCATAATGGGGGGTCTTACCAAGACCTTATAGCTGCCACCAGGAACATGCTGAAGGTATGGCTGTCCGATGACCAGCATAACGCAGTACGAGCCCTGTTCTCCTACAAGGCATTGAACTTTGGAGACAATAACATTGATAGCTGGATTGCTTTCGATAAAGCTTACCAAACATCACAGCCAGTACCACTGAAAGATATAGCTGCCATAGTAGCCTACCACAGGGCATTCAGTGAGCGTGAGGGCGGAAGAGTCACAATCGACCACGCCATTGCAAAGATGCTGCTGGCACACGGTTATGAGCCAAATGAGTTGGCTCAAGAGCCGCTCGACTCTATCGAGCAAGATGAAGGAGAAAGTGATATGAGTGAAAAGAACGCAGTTGCGCTTGTTCGCAACGACACCAAAACGGTTGAAGTCGAACACGACAGCTCCGAAAAGACATATACGTATGTCACGACATTCGACTTGGAGCCCGATGACATGATCGTCGTCAAGAGCATCCGGGGCCTGACCTTGGGCAAAGTCAAGGCGGTACATGAGCGCCTTGAGATTCAGCCCAATGCAAGCATCACCTATGCCTACGTGGTCGCCAAGGTTGACATGGGACCCTACAATCGGCTGCTGGAAGAAAACGAGCAGATCGAGAAAGTCCTTGCGGACGCCTACCGGCTGCGTGCCCAAGCCTCGTTCCGCGAGCAGATGCTGGCCACCTTGCCTGCCGAAGCCTTGGCCTTGCTGCCTAGCAGTGTGAAATGAACCGGCACCCCACACCAAGGAAGAATCCGGCGCAATTACTGGCAGTATTTGGCCAGCTTGTGCGGGCATACACCGATATGTGGGGTATGCCACCAGATAAAGATGCCGTGCTAAATGCTTGGCATCATGCAAAAAGCCTTGTAGGTTGAGCTTTAATCAACCTTCGACACCGGGCCGCTATACAAGCCATGTACAGCGGCCTTTTCTTTGTCCACAACTTAAAAGGACTATCATGGCAATCATCAAAATCACCGTCGCCCAAGCCCAAGCACTCTTGGCTGCTCGTACCCTGTCTTCTTCGGGCCGTGCGACTGAGAAGAAGCGCATCTTCGCTCAGATTCGCGCAGCCCACGGCATCGCTCGGTCTACACGCTTTCGTGTGGCAGTGGAAAATCCTGACAACCCACGCTACCTCGTGTTGCGGAACAAGCGCACGGACCAACCGTTGACGAACAACTTGCCAGAGCCTACTATCACGGCGGCACCGGCTCCTGCACCGGCTCCAGCACCAGTGCCTGCACCGGCTCCTGCACCGGCTCCTGCACCGGCCCCCGTGCCTGCCAAGAAGGCACCGGCCAAGCCTGCTGCCAAGGTTGCTGCCAAGAAAGCGCCTGCCAAAAAGGCGGCAACTGCGGCCAAAAAGCCTGCAACTGCGGCGAAAAAGGCGGCAACTCCGGCTAAGAAGGTAGCCGCCAAGAAGGCACCTGCCAAGGTTGCTGCCAAGCCTGCAGCCAAGAAAGCTGTGCCTACCAAGAAGGTAGCAGCCAAGGCTGCACCGGCCAAGGCTGCACCGGCCAAGGCACCAGCCAAGAAGTTGGTGGTGAAGGTGGCTCCTGCCAAGAAGGCAACGAAGGCTGCTAAGTAAGTAGCACCAAGCGGGAGGTAGTCACATCGACTACCTCTCAACTTATTATAGGAGTAGTGACATGAAACTGAGCGACAAAATCACAAGCAAAGATCAATGGGAAAGCCTGAACATGGCCCACCACTACCACCAGTACGCCATTCTTGAAGAAGACAGGTTCGCATGGTGGGCGCACCGTGAAAATGCCCGTATTCAGACAGGCCAATACAAAACAACAAGCCAACTGAATCGGCTCAACACCCGCCTGCCGCACTACATTCACGTATCTAGCCGCGACCCGGCTATGATTGCCTATACACCGGACGCACAGACCGGTGAGAAAGACATTCAAATTGTCTCTACATTGGGCAAGTATCTCAGCAAGTATGCGGCTTCCTACACGGACGACGTTATCCGTGAATTTGTCGAAGCCCACCAGTCTGAGGCCTGTGCAAAGCTTGAGTACCTCGACGGCACGGACATTACTGACATTGGGTACGGAAAAGACTCACCGCACTCCTGTATGAACGAGCAGTACCGTTACTTCTCCAACATGATGAGTAACACGGGTGGCATTCGCCCAACAAGGGTGTACGAAGTGCCCGGTATTCGTATGGCCATTGTACGTCGCAAGGACGGCACCATTCAGCAGCGTACACTTGTACGTGAAGACACCAAGCAGTACATTCGCATGTATGGCAGCGGACCACTTATTAACTTGCTTACGGAAGCTGGCTACGAGGTGGGCAACTTCATCGGCATGAGGCTCAAGGCTATCAAAGCCGGGGAAGGTAAGTACATCGTGCCTTACATCGACGGCGATGGAGAATCCGGCTCCAGCTACACAAGCTCGGTGGCCGTTATCGGTGAAGACCTATGCGTTCTGACAGGGGAGCAAAAGGACGCACTTGATAATGCAAATTTTCGCTACCGTACTGCGACCGAGACGGCAGGAACACTGGACCTTGACCCCATTTCTATGGATGAATTTGTGTTTAAGGACGCAATCACAGGAGAGGTGGTAGATATCTTCGAGACAGGTGATAGGGTATGGCCTACTATTTCAGTTGTGGACGGTAAAACAGTACATGGAAAGACAACCCTGAGCGTAGGTAGGGCGCTGGTTGACTTTGGCGTACCAAAGGTCAACTACCTTGGAAACTCAATCTATCTGGTCGGCAAGGCTGACCTGTTTGACGTATGCAAGCTCGATACGCCAGAGAATCGTGCGTACTACAACTACGTTAAGCTTGACTCTACCTTCTACCCCAACTCTACAGAGTGGGTATCCTTGGGTGAAGCTGTTCGCACAGAGAGTCTTACTTACATAAAGAGTGTGGACGCTGTGAAGTTGTATCGCAGCAGCGACTCCAGTACAGTCTTCGTACACAAAGACTCTAACTTTGACGGGTTCGTTAAGATGACGAACGAGTATAACGGGTTTGCTTTGTACACCTACCCAGAGGACGTACAGACATACGAGGGTGTTTTGTACTCACAGACATATCAACGTCTTTCGCCACGTACAGACGGCCTGATGGGCTTTGAGTGTGATGACTGGCACCTTTACAACTTCCGGGGGCATAGCTGCTTGCACAAGAGTGGGGACAAGGCAAAGGCTATTGAAATCGCTAAGATGGCCTATGTACGGAGTCGTGCCGAGGGTTATGGCTCCGTGCTGGGCTACGTGAGAGATTGGTTTAACGTAGATAGCGACCTACAATTTATCGTTGATACGCTCAAGTCTTCAGCAGAAACGTGGAAGCGGACGCTAGACACCAACTATTTCGTCTTCAAGCTGGCAGAAGAAGAGCTTGAAAAATCCGCAGCAACTGCTGCATAACTTGAAAGGATGTACATCATGTACGAGAAACTTGGTGACAAAATCACCTCTGTTGAGGCGCTTGCAGAAGCGCTTCACATACAAAAGCACCAGATACCAGACCTTGTTCTGATTCCACCAAGGAACGGGCAGATCGGTAACTCACCAAAGAAGTGGTGGGCTTACCGTGAGCAGGTACGGCTGAACATGAACGTTTACTACCAAACATCTGTGCTTGAGTCGCTGAATAAGCAACTGGGTATATACGCTCACGTTTCCAAGGAAGACCCGGAAATGGTGGCCTATACGCCGGATAACCAAGCGGGGGAGCAGGACAGGCAACTACGTACTACACTTGGCAAGCTCATTACCAAGTACTACCCATCCATCAAGGACGAGGCGGTAAACGACTTCGTATCGACCCACAAATCGGAGCTGTCAGACGAAATCTTTTGGCTTGA
>Ga0213918_1000309_pt1 | contig 12306 bp, 12 predicted proteins | sample McNCre217MG_FD_163422 | JGI IMG/M metagenome (GOLD analysis project Ga0213918, IMG submission 163422) | Freshwater microbial communities from McNutts Creek, Athens, Georgia, United States - 2-17 MG | ecosystem: Environmental > Aquatic > Freshwater > Creek | place: USA: Georgia | collected... | reverse complement strand
TGTTGCAAGTCGAAAAGATTATCGCGGCATGATGTTCTCGTCGTATTACATTGCGCTTGAACAGCGGCAAGTAATCAGCGAGGGCGGCTTTAGAGTATTCCCGTTTGTTACGCCACGCTACGAAACAGGCCCAAGAGAAGTCTACGGACGTTCTCAAGCAATGCTTGTTTTGCCCACGATAAAAGGGCTGAACGAGATGAAGAAAACCATTCTACGCGCAGCACAGAAGACCGTTGAGCCACCGATTATGTTAACTGATAACGGCAGCCTTGGTGCTTTCAGCGTGCAGTCTAACGCGCTGAATAGGGGTTATCTTGATGACAATGGCAGGCCAATGGCAGTGCCGTTTAATTCGGGTGCTCGCGTTGATATTGGCCAAGAGCTCATGGATGCAGAGCGCGACATTATCAATGATGCATTCTTCGTAACACTGTTTCGCATTTTAGTAGATAACCCGCAGATCACCGCAACTGAGGCAATGCTCCGTGCACAGGAAAAGGGTGAATTATTAGCCCCTGCTGGCGGCAGATTACAAACCGAATTTGTCGAGCCAATGGTCGAGCGTGAGCTGGATATTCTCGAAGCTAACGGCGCGCTGCCACCGATGCCTTTGAAGTTGGTTCAGGCTGGCGGCATTCGCTCAATCGTCCACACGTCACCCTTGAGCCTTGCGCAGCGTAGCCGTGAAGGTGTTGCGATTATGAACACGATTCAGGCCATTATGCCAATGGCGCAGGTTGATCCGGGTGTGCTGGACAATTTTGATTTTGATTCAATCGCCCGAGAACTGGCTGACATTAATGGCGTGCCTGAAAAAATATTATTCACTCGCGATCAAGTGGCAGCGATTAAAGATCAGAAGGCACAGGCACAGCAAGCTCAGCAATTACTGCAAGCCGCTCCGGTGGCAGCGAGTGCGGCTAAAGACTTTGCACAAGCTGGCGCAATGGCAGCTTCCGCACCGAATCAACAAGCACCGGCAATTATCCCTAAATGATCCGAAATTACTTTGAGCGAATTGTTAAGCGCAAGTCTCACTACCGCGCTGTGTTTAATCCTGGGCAATCCACTGATGTAGTGCTCGCTGATTTGAAGCGATTTTGCAAAGGTATGGGCACGCCATTAATGATTTCGAGTGGCAATGTTGCGGATCCTTTCGCAACGGCTGTTGCAATCGGTCGACAAGAAGTATGGCTACGAATTATCAGCCATTTAAATATTGATGATTCACATTTACTAAACCTGAAAGAGGAAGCACAAGATGAGTGACGCGGCTGCAACACTGGCCCAAGCGGCACCGGCAGCAGTTGATCCGGCAGCAACAGCTTTAACAACTCCACCACAGGCACCAGCTGCAAATAATGATGCATGGTATTCCAAAATCGCAAATGAAAATGTTCGTAATTGGACTGAGGCAAAGGGATTTAAAGACCCGCTCGCTGTCGCTGAATCAGCGTACAACTTGGAAAAATTGTTAGGTCATGATCGTGCCGGTAATACTTTAGTTTTACCGAAAGATAATGCGGCACCGGAAGAAGTTAGAGGATTCTGGGGCAAGCTTGGTGTGCCTGAAAAGCCGGAAGGTTATATCTTGCCGGTTCCGGAAGGCCAGTCAGACGCATTAGCAAAGACCGCTGCTGCTTGGTTTCATGAAGCGAATATCCCTGCCAAAGCCGCTGAGGCTTTTATCGGTAAATGGAATGAATTCCAGGCTGCGCAAACTGAAGCAGCAAATCAAGCCGCATCGGTTCAAACGCAGCAAGACTTGGCTGATTTAAAAACTGAATGGGGTCAAGCCTATTCGGCACGCGAAGAATTAGCACGTCGTGCAGTGAATCAATTTATTCCTGGTGAAAATAAACAGGAAGTGTTGGCAAAGATTGAATCTGCTATTGGCACCAAAGCGCTTATGAATTTATTCGCAAAAATCGGTGAGGGGCTTGGTGAGCACAAAATGGTAACCGCTGAAGGCTCAGATGGATTCGGTGTTATGACGCCGGGCCAAGCAAAAGCGAAGATCGAACAGCTTCGGTCTAATGCTGAATGGTCGAAAGCCTATTTAGCTGGAGACAAGCAAAAGCAAGCTGAAATGCAGCAACTCCACCAATTTGCTTATCCTGAGTTGCAATAATGGATATTCAAACCCTGCGTTTAGAAATAATTAAAGTATGTCATCACCCAAATAAAAAGGCTGAAGACATTATCGATTTAGCAAAAAAGTTAGAAGCTTATATTAACCCGCCAGCGAATAAACCCGCTACAGCAGGAAAAGGCTAGGCACAGCCTCCTGCAATAAATCACATCCAAAGAAATGGCCCCGCAAGGGCAAGCCTTTCGAAATTATTAAATTAATTTTTAGAGGCGAATAGCCATGTCACAATCAGTAACAACTCATTTCGTTCAACAATACACGACCAATGTTCAGTTGCTTTCGCAACAAATTGGTTCCCGCTTAATTAACTCCGTTACCATCGGCTCTTATACCGGTAAAGCTGGTGTCCCCGTAGAGCAATTTGCTGCAACTGTCGCAAGCAAACGTACGACTCGTTATCCAGCATTAACACCAGTTGAAACGAGTGCAGATCGTCGCTGGGTTTATCCAGTTGATTATGACTGGAATGATTTAATCGACAACATTGATAAGTTGCGCATGTTGATCGACCCGCAATCGCATTATGTTTCCAACGCTACCGCTGCGATGAATCGCGCGATGGATGATGAAATTATCAATGCGTATTTCGGTACGTCTAAAACCGGTGTAGATGGCGCTACCTCCACCACGTTTTTATCTGCTAACCAAGTGTCCGCGTCGGAAGGATCGAGCGCTGCTACTGGTATGAATGTCGAGAAATTAAAAGCGGGCATTCAACTGTTGTTGGCAAATGAAGCGTGGGACCCGTCCTCGGGCGAGCGCTTGACTTGCGTAATTACCGCAAAACAAAACCGCAATTTAATGGATGAAGTGCAGTTAATTAATGCAGATTACAACGGTGAGCGCGCTGTCGTTAATGATGGCTTCGTGATGAACTGGGGTAAAATTGATTTTATCCATTCTGAACGACTACCCAACAACGGCTCCACGCAGCGCCGCTGTCCGCTTTACGTTAAAAGCGCAATGCACTTAGGTAAATGGCAGGATATTTCTACCGACGTTTCTCGACGCAAAGACTTGGCCGGTTTACCGTATCAGGTTTATGTGTACGGCACCTTCGGCGCTACCCGCATCGAAGAAAAGAAAATCGTTGAAATTCCTTGCGCTTAATTAGGAGAATATTATGGGTGTTGTAACGCTTACCTCAACTCAAATCGCCAATCGTGACGCGGTTCCAGCGGTTATTAATGATGGTCGATTAAGTAAGGGCGCTTTGCGTTCTGCTTATGATTCCGTCACCGCAGGCTCTGCTGATTCGATTGCATCCATCTACACGATGGTATCAGTCCCAACCACTGCAATGGTTCGTGCAGTGCTTTTATCCTGCGGCGCCGTGACTAGCGCTGCTGCGGATATTGGCGTTTATCGCACTACCGCAGATGGTGGCGCTGTTGTTTCCGTCGCCTTATTCGGTTCAGCGGTATCACTCGCTTCTGCGCTAACTAATAGCGACGTGACCAACGAATCGGCCAGCTATACCATTGCTAAACGCAAACAGCCATTATGGCAAGCTGCTGGGTTAACATCTGATCCAGGTGGACACCTTGACATCTGTCTAACGTTAACCGCAGCCGCCACAGCTTCGGCTGATGTGGGTTTGTTGGTTGAGTTTGTCGATAACGGCAATTAATAAAGGGGCTTAGGCCCCTTTTTATAGGTGAATTATGGCTACGAGACTTTATTCAATTAAGCCGCAAGACGCAGCTTATCAGGTTACTGAGGCGGCTGGTTCTGCTACCACCACTTCAGCAATTGAGGTAACTGTGGACTTTACCGCGCTTGCCGCGTTATCTGGCGCTGGTAAAAATTTGGTATTAGATGGCCTCACGAAAATTGCTGAGTACATCGAACAAACTGGTAAGTGGCCTCCAGCATAATGGCAAGTCAAACTGAAATCGTTAACCGCGCACTAATGCTATTAGGCGCGGATACTGTTACCTCTCTTGCTGATTCCGGTAAGCCTGCGCGCATCATGGCGGTGTTGTGGGATCAAGTCAGGCAAGAGGAATTGCGAAAGAATTATTGGAATTTCGCAATTGCGCGCGTAAGTCTGCCTTCTCTTTCTGTCACGCCTGACTGGGGTTTTGGTTTAGCGTATCAGCTTCCGAGCGATTTCATTCGCGTAATTCAAATTGGTGATTATACCGTTGCACCTTCGCTGGCTGATTATATCGATGCAGATACCAGCCTTTATGCAATTGAGGATGGTAAAATACTGACTGATATGGGCGCACCGTTAAAAATAAAATATGTGAAGAATGTTACCGACCCAGGCGCATTTGATCCTTTATTTTGCGCAGTATTATCTGCACGGTTAGCCACGGTTGCGTGCGAATCTATTACTAATTCAAGCAGCAAGAAAAGTGACGTTGCAACTGAATACTTAATGGCGGTTAAAGCTGCCGTTAGAGCAAATGCAATTGAACAGCCTCCGCAGTCATTTGCTGATGATTCATGGATTGAGGGGCGGCTTTAATGGCAAAGGCATCACCAGCAATTAATGCGTTTAATTCGGGTGAATGGTCGCCTTTGATGGATGGTCGAACCGATCTTCAGCAGTACGGTAGTGCGTGTAAAATCCTTGAAAACTTTATCCCGTCAATTCAGGGACCTGCCGTTAAGCGTGGCGGGACGCGATTTGTTTCCGAAGTAAAAGACAGCACCAAAAGAACCTGGCTAGTTCATTTCGTATTTAATCAAACGCAAGCGTATATTTTAGAATTCGGGGATAGTTACATTCGTTTTTATGCAAATCATGGTGTTATTGGTGCGCCGTATGAATTGGCTACACCCTACACATCCTCCGTTTTAACAAATTCAGACGGCACATTTGGGCTTGATCTGATTGAATCAAATGACGTTATTTATATAGCGTGCAAAAGCAAAACAATTCCAGTTTATAAATTGGCGCGCCTTTCTGATACTAATTGGACACTGACCAAGTTGGATCCAAAAAATGGTCCAATGAAGGATTTAAATGTAACAACAACAACCGTTTACTACACAATAATAAATGCATTCTTGCCTTATAGCGTTAATCAATTAATTGCTAGCGATCCTATTTTTTCAGCCGGACACGTTGGATCATTATTCTATTTAGCTACGCCATCCGACGCTATCCGCACACATTGGTCTAGCGGAGCAAGTTACGGGCTGGGCGCTTATATTATTAATAATGGCGTGAATTATCGTTGCACACATGCAGGAACTGCCGGGACCGCTCCGCCGACTCACGCGCAAGGTTTTGCGTGGGATGGGGATCCCGCAACATCTTGCCAGTGGATTTACAATGACCCCGATTGGATGATCGTAAAAATAACTGCGTTCACCGATCCAAACACGGTCACTATATCGTTTCAATCTGGCCTACATCCATTGCCTGCATTGCTTTGTCAAAGCCCGACAACCAATTGGAAATTCGGCCTATTTTCCGATTTCGAAGGCTGGCCAACAGCGGTTGCTTTATTCAAAGAACGGTTAATACTTGGTAGAGATAATAAAATCGCCATGTCTGTGTCTGGCGATTACGAGAATTTTCAAATCGTTGATAATGTCAATGTAACGGCTCCAGATATGTCTGTCGTGCTGGGAATTGCATCCACGCAAGCCAATTACATCAACTGGTTAGAAGGCTACGATTCGTTGCTGGTCGGCACAAACGGCGGCGAATTTGCAGTGCAGCCGATTACTGTTAACCAGGTGTTTGGTCCTGGCAACGTTACCGCTCCGCCTGTTTCTTATTTTGGTTCGAATTCGGTTAAGCCGATCAAAGTAAATGATTCCATTTTCTGGCCATTACGATCTGGCGAAAAACTAAGTTGCACGCAATACAATTTCATGACTCAACAATATGAAACGACCGATAAAACAAAACGGTCAGACCATATTTTAAGAACTGGAAGTATCCAGGGATTTTACCAGCAAGAAGATAAATCGATCATTGGAAGCCTACGCAAAGACGGACAGCTTGCGTTATTTACCTTTAATAAAGAGGATCAGGCGGAAGGATGGTTTCGCTATAAATTAGCTGGATCGTTTGGCTCTACCCCATGGGGCGTTGTCGAATCTGCCGCCGTTATCCCAGCACCTTCTGGCGATCACGATGAATTATGGATGATCGTTAAAAGAACGATTAATGGCGCAACAAAGCGCTACGTGGAATACCTTGAGCAGCCACGAAAAACAAATGATGATCCAGAAGATTCTTTTTATGTTGATTGCGGTTTAACGCTTAATCAGCATAATTACGTGAACATGGTGGCTGCATCTGGGAATAAAGGTGACACCAATGTTTTATTTACAGCCGGTGGTTCTGCGTTTTCCTCTGGCGATATTGGCAAAGAAATTCACTACCGTTATTCAATTTATAATGCTGATGGCTCACTTAGTTATCTAACCGCAAAAGCCATCATTACAAGCTATGTGTCAGCCACCCAAGCTAGATGCACGATTGCAACTGCATTCCCTCTTCTAACGATGCCATCAGGCTCATGGCAGCTTACCGTTACAACAGTGACAGGACTATCTCATTTAGAAGGCCAAACCGTTCAAGTGCTCGCAGGTGGATCAAGTCACCCCGATTGCGTTGTTAGTAGCGGATCGATCACGCTTAACCGTGGCGCATGCAAAGTGCATGTCGGATTAAGGCAGAAGGCAAAATTACAGCCCTTGCGTTTAAATATGGGCGCCCAAGATGGAACAAGCCAAGGTAAATTGGCAAAGATAAATCGCTGCACGGTTCGGTTATTCGAAACGGTTGGCCTTAAATATGGGCGCACGTTCGATAATATGGATGAAATGATTTTCAGAAATTCAACCGATCCAATGGACCAGGCAGTTCCTTTATTTTCTGGTGATAAACTTCTTGATTTCCCTGGTGATTGGGATATGTATCCCTATCTTTGTTTCGAGCATGACGAAGCATTGCCTTGCACAATTATTGCCTTATTCCCGCAGGTTAGCGTGAGTGATCGTTGAGAAATTCAAAGGCGAGCATTTGTTAATGCTTGATCTTCAGGACAAGCAAAATCATGCCAACGTCTGCGCTGCCGGATATAGCGAATATCTTGAGTCTGGTATTTCATACACTGGTATTAAAAATAATTCGGTCTTATGGTGCGCTGGAATTCTGCCTATGTGGGAAGGTCGCGGCCATGCCTGGGCGCTTATTTCAAAACATGTCGGTCACGGTGGAATGATTTACTTAACGCGTTTTTGTGAATCTTTTTTTACTAACTGTGGCATTAATCGAATTGAAGCGCATGTTAGCCCAGAATTTAACGAAGCAATTCGATGGATTGAATTATTAAAATTCAAGCGAGAGACGCCAGAACCGATGCGTAAATTTAGCCCGACAGGTGAAGACATGTTTTTGTATGCGAGGGTTAATTAATGGCTCGGGCAGCAATGGTTGCTGGCGGATTGATGGCTGCTGTCGGCATGCTATCGAGCGCAGGCCAGGCAAAGGCCAACGCAAAATCACAGCAAAACGCCGCTGATTATAACGCCCAAGTAGATATTGCTCAGGCTCACAATGCGCTTGATACAGCCAATCTAACTGAGCAACAGCAGCGACGTGGCGCAGCAGGGCAATTAGGTGAAATGCGCGGCGCTATCGCGGAATCCGGCTTAACCAATACCGGTACGGTTTTAGATATTTACCAACAGGCCGCCCACAATGCTGAAATGGATGCATTAAATATCCGCTATGGTGGAATATTAAAATCCGACTCATTGCAGAAACAGGCTGCCATCGATAAGTACAGCGGGCAAGTATCAGGCGCTAATGCGAGCGCAGCCACAACCGCAGGTTACCTAAACGCTGGGGCATCATTGTTAAGCGCTTATGGCTCATACGCTAAAGCTCAGCCCCCCACCATTCCAAGCAGCGCGGCGGGTGGCAGATGAGCCAAGTTAGAATGGATGGCTACAATCAACAAACGCAAGCGCCAGAAGCTAACGGCGAGCCGCGTGCACATGGCGAGCAATTCCTAAATGGCTTTTCAGCGCTATCCAATGTCGGCCAGGCCCTGGGTGAGGTAGGTGGCGCTTTACAGCAAAAAGTAAATTATCAAAATGAGCTGGATGCCCAGGCTGCCGCTAACAAAGATTCATCGTCGGCACACTTGTACTGGCTTCAGTACATGCAGGATAAAAAGCTAAATACGTCCGCCGCGGACATTGCTAATCCGCCACAAGGCAGCAAGGGCTTTACTCCTGATGTAATCGAGCAGTTTGATAAATATTCAAGCGATATGCTGGAAAAGGCGACGACACCGAAAGCAAGAGAATATTTACAGCAGCATCTCGACGCACTTCGTACGCAAGTGGCAAGTGATTCAATCCGTTTTGAAGGCGCGCAAAAAGTAAATTATCGTGCTGAACAATATCAAGATTCTATCGACAATTGGTCAAAGGTTGTTTTGCAAGACCCAGCCAAATTTGATTTAGCCTATTCGCAATTATCTGGAAATGTTCCCGCCGATATTGGTCCAGACGCTCAGGAAAAACTAAAGGATAATGTTCGATCCAATTTAATTCAGGGCGCCGCAAATGGTGCGATCACAAAAAACCCTTCGTCGTCGCTGGCGATTTTAGATAAAGCATTAAAGCAAAGTGACGGCAATAGCCCAGGTAAAACTGGCGTTGGCTGGGTTGATAAAATGTCTGTGCCTGAATTACTGCATTATCATCAAGAAGCGCAGAACGAAGTTAATCGGCAAACTGAAAAACTAAAAGTTGGGCTGGCAGATAAAGAGCAGGATCTTGCTGCAATGGCCAGCAATTCCGTTGCGCCGCCACCTGGCTTTATTCCTGCCAATTTAAAGCAAACCTATATCGCGGCCTTTGGTGCCGAACAGGGCGCTAAACGTTACCAGCAGAATATTGCCGATGTAGCAGATTTGGCCAATACCACGAGCCAATTTGCAGCGCTATCACCACAAGATCGCATCGCCAAAATAAATGAATTCTCGCCACAGGCTGGTGATGGTTTTGCTCATGATGAACGCATGTACCGCGTTGCGCTTCAGGCGAATGACAATATTGAAAGACAGATTAAAGCTGACCCCGCGTCATTTATTTTGAAAACTTCACCTATGGTTCAGGGCGCGCAAAAGGTGCTGGCCGATGCATTTACTCAACCGATGCAGCAAGTGGTTGCCGATGATGGCAAGCCTAAATTTGTACCGACCGCCGAACAACAAAAGGCAACCGATAATTACGCTCAAGCAATGCTGGCCGAGCAATCTCGGCAAGGCGTGGATAATCCCAAGCTATTAAATGGTCCCACCGTAGCGCGCATTGTGAGCCAGTTTTATGACCAACAAAATGGCGGCGCTAACCCGGCTGCTGTAGTTTCTTCGTTAGAGTCTCAATGGGGTAAGTCATGGCCACTGGTATTTCGGCAATTATCTGAAGACGGCAAGCTTCCACCCGCCGCGCTGGTTATTCCTAACATGTCGGACGATGGCGCAAAAGAAAGGCTGGCTCGCTGGTCTATGGTAGACGACAAAGTATTTAAAGAGCGCATTGATCCGGGTGACGCGAAAAACGTCGAGGATTATTTGCGCAAAGGAATGGCTCCGTTTTGGAATACGCTTTCACTGCAAAATGGTGGTGAAAATACATTTAAAGTGTATCAGTCGCAGGCTCAGAAATTGGCGCTTGGCTATGTATCAGAAGGAAAATCGCCAGGGGATGCAGTTGATCAAGCGATCAAGGAAACCTATGGCCATCATTATGACTTCACCGACACCTACCGCGTACCGAAATCAGAGCAGCCTGACGTGGTCGAGAGCGGTGCAAAGCTATTCAGTAACAGGCCTGACCTTTTAAATATCGCGCCATTCCCTAATCAAGTTGGGATGGATGAAAAGCAGTCGTTAGATCAGACGCTAAAAATAATAAAGCACAATTCTGTATGGGTTACTAACAATGATGAAACCGGGTTAAAGCTTTATGTGAACGGGAATTCAGGGCCCGTCCCAGTCCTGAGCAAATCAGGGAAACAAATTGATTTAACCTGGAAGCAATTGCGCGACTCAGGAAATGAGTCAAACGCAGCACGCCAAGCGCAACCGCTTGTAGCTCCATCCGGTGTAATGATTAGTCCATGACAATTTATACGAGTGGGACCATCGGCGCACAAAATGCAACGGTGGAAGATTTCCCGTCTTCGTTCGGCGAGTCAATTACTGCAACTGCCGAAGAAGGCTTAAGCAATAATGTTTCAACCCTGCTTTATAATGCCTATGACCTGCATTTAAAAAACCAAGGTAAATCATTTTTAGAGGATACATTTGGCGGCATGCCTGGGATGCCCGGGGTCGGCCAAGTATCGAACGTTTCAAAGCTAGACAAAGCCTCGGCAGAACAAAAAGCAAAAGATGCTGGCGTGAAAATCGATGTGCCGGATGATGGTTATTCTCAGGACGCATTAGATTCAGTTATCGAGCGCCAGAAAAATCAGCGCGTCATTAATGACACCTTAGCCCGCGCACCAAGCGGTCCGATTGCTGGCGGCGCACGCTTTGCCACTTCGCTGGCTGTTGGCTTGCTCGACCCGCTTAATGTCGCTGCCGCTTTTATCCCTGTTGTGGGTGAAGCCCGCTACGCCGAATTATTAGCTAATGCAGGCAGCGCATTAGGTCGCGCTGGTGTTCGTGCAGGCGTTGGAGCAGTAGAGGGCGCGGTTGGTATGGCGGCGCTTGAGCCTGCTACATATGCCGCGCACAAATACCTGAACGATGACTACACTATGGCGAACAGCCTGGAAAATATCGCGTTTGGCGCTGCGTTCGGTGGCGGCCTGCATATGGCCTCTGGAAGCATTGGGGAGGCGATCAGGAATTACCGGGGCATTAACCAGCCCTGGGATATAAAAGCGCCTGAAACAAAAATAGAGCAGCCGCAAACTGAATTTCAGCAGTCTGCTCAGCCAGCGCAAATACCGTTCAGTGATGAAGCGGTAAATTTATCCCGCCAAATCGATGAAGGGAAATTATCGGCTGAGCAGTTCAAAAAGATTACCGAACAGAATCCCCTGCTTGCAAAAGAGATTGTTCAATCGCGACTTGGTGAACCAGGCGCAGCCGACAAAATAACCGAGGCACCTTTTGCGAAAAAGGCCGAGCTCGAATCATTCAAAGCCCAAGCTGTAAGTGAAACATTACCGGAAATTAAGGCGCAATTAATCGCAGAATCTGGCGGCCTGGCTGATAAAGGAATTATTGGAAACCTAAAGGCTGAACGAGATGCCGCAGTAAATGATTTGCGTAAGCTCATGGATAATCCTGAGCAGGCAATGAAATCTATTGCGAAAGAACAGCAAGCGACCGGATTATCACGCAAGCAAGCCGAAAAATCAGCGCGCGATATTTACCAGAATCAAACAGCTGACGCGCAATCGAAAGTGCAAAGGCTGAATGATCAAGTCGATAAAAATTCGACCGCCGCAAAATCAGCGCAGGATTTAGCCGCTATTGAAAAAGGGCAAATCCCCGATCGATTCAAACAGCAAATTGAAGAGCGCGCACAACAACTTGCCAACAAGCAAGCCTTGCAAGATGCCATTTCTTTACCTTCGCAACATTCCGCTAGATGGGTGATTGGCCAAGTCGATCCAAGCCTTCGTCGCTCCGCGCTATCTGCCTCCATTGCCCATATGATGCAAGGGCGCATGCCGGACGTTGAGGCACTGGTTCGTATGGACCCGAAAAATCCCAATGCCATGGCTGCCGTTGTTGACGCAGCAAAAAGAATCGCTTCGCCCGACTCATTAGACGTTGGTGATGCAAAAGCGTCTCAGGCGGCCACGGAGCGGCTAAATTCAGCACCAAAAGAACACGGTGTAGCCGAGGCCGAGCAAAGCCTATCGAAAGCAATGGACGACTTGAAAGCATTACAGAAAAACCTTGAACAGGCCGGATTAAGCGCGCCTGACATCGAAGCCGAATTGAAGCCCTGGAACGATTTACTTAGCGAAGCAGACGCCTTGGGTGAAGCCGTTCGCGCCGCCGCTATTTGTGGAATGAGATAATGACCAGCTATCAAGACTGTATTAATACCGTTCAAGCAGCAGCAAGAGCGGCTGGAAAAGAATTGAGCGAGGATGAAGTTGGTGACATTTTTCAATCACTGCAATTGCGTCAAGC
>Ga0213918_1000308_pt1 | contig 12408 bp, 10 predicted proteins | sample McNCre217MG_FD_163422 | JGI IMG/M metagenome (GOLD analysis project Ga0213918, IMG submission 163422) | Freshwater microbial communities from McNutts Creek, Athens, Georgia, United States - 2-17 MG | ecosystem: Environmental > Aquatic > Freshwater > Creek | place: USA: Georgia | collected... | reverse complement strand
TCCATTGGCTCTGCAGCTTGGCAAAAGTCACGGCCCGTGAATTGGTTGCCGTGGAGTACAAAAAAGATGCCCAGGGGTTCAATGGTGAGTTCAATTTGCGCACCACCGGCACCGAGGATTTCAGAAAAGTCATGGTGACGTACTTTGCTCAAAAAGGGTTTGCCAGCACCGATCTTTCGCGGGAACGCCGCATTCTGGAAATGGTGGCGCTCTAAGTCTGCGCAGGCGCTTGCGTCGCTAAAAACACCCGCGCCACGCTGGGCGAGATTTGCGCCCACGCCTCATCGCTCATGTGCGCAGGTTTGTGTTTGCTGTAAGTGATTTTTGTGTCTTTAGAAAAATCGTGCATCGCAAACACCACGCAGTTGGTGGTGCCGGGTGCGTTGACCACCCACAGCGCCCCATCAAAGGCAGACTCCATGCGGTCTACATACACATCGCGGTACGCGCTGAATCGGTGCAAGTTGGCCACCGCCACACCGCCTGAAGTCAACACGCGTCGGCAATCTGAATAAAACTGCGGCGAACACAGCTGCTCAGGCATGCCGTGCGGATCGAAGCCATCGACAAACACCACGTCAAACGTTTGCTCGGTCTGCGCCATGAAGTCGGCGGCATCCATTTGCAGCACTTGAAAGCGCGCATCGTCATCGGGAATGCAAAAGCTTTGGCGCAGCGCAATGACGTGCGGGTTGATCTCCACCACGGTGATGTGCGTGTCGGGCAAATGTTTGTAGCAAAATTTGGCGAGTGAGCCGCCGCCCAAGCCCACCATCAAGATGCGTTTGGGTTGTGGCTGAAACAGCAGCATGCCCATCATCAAGCGCGTGTATTCAAACTGCAGCTCATCGGGCCGAGCCACGCTCATGCGGCTTTGAATGTCGATGTCTGAAAACACCATCGACTTACTCAGAGCCGTTTCATGCACGATGGGTTTTTCAAAATCGTCGCTCGGCGTTGAATGTGGCATCACGTTCTTTCAAAGTGAGATGCACGTCAGCCCAAGCGAACGAGAGAAATCTCGGGGGAAATAAAAGTGTGAAGCTCGCCGATACGCCGGATTCTGTGCACGCGGGTTGCCCCACGCGTGACCGTCATTAATCTGGGCCGAGGGTCGCCCACTCGGCTCGGTGCTACCTACCCGCCAACCATTCCTGCGGACCACAAGATCAAGGAACGCGGCGAACCGCGCCCTCGGGGCTGGCCTACTTGGTATTGCTGCGCGTAGAGATTGCCCGTTTCACCCGCACTAAAGCGGCTCGTCTCTGTTGCTCTGATCCTCACCTCACGGTGGAGAGGTGTTACCTCTTACGCTGTCCTACGCAGTCCGGACGTTCCTCCAGTGCCTGGTTTCCCAGATTGCACCAGCGACGGCCTAGCGAGCTTCACACCTTGATTATCGACGGATAATTTGCAACTCCATTCATAACTTGCCCGATCACCACGGGCCACACGCTTGTGATTCGACTCTCAGAACTCAAACTCCCGCTGTCTGCCCTCCCCGTTGAGGAGCGCCGCGCCGCCGATGCGCCCGCCGAAACCGAGGCAGACCGCCAGCTCCCACCTCACCCTATCGATGCGTTGCGCACCTTGGCCGCTGAAGCCTTGGGTGTGGCGACAGACGCCATCGCCACGCTGGAGGTGTTCAAACGCAGTTTTGATGCACGCAAACAAAACTTGCTGGTGGTCTACATCGTGGACATCACCTTGGGTGACGCATCGCAAGAAGCTGCGCTGCTGGCGAAGTACGCAAAAAACTCACACATTCAACCCACGCCCGACATGACGTGGCATGCGCCCGCCCACGCACCAGGTGATTGGGGCAAAAACCAAGGCGAACGCCCCGTGGTGGTGGGCTTTGGGCCGTGCGGAATTTTTGCGGCGCTGGTGTTGGCGCAAATGGGTTTCAAGCCCATCGTGATTGAGCGCGGCACCACCGTGCGTCAACGCACCAAAGACACTTGGGGCCTGTGGCGCAAAAAGATTTTGAACGTCGAGAGCAACGTGCAGTTTGGCGAAGGCGGTGCAGGCACGTTCTCGGACGGCAAGCTGTACAGCCAAATCAAAGACCCGCGCCATTTAGGCCGCAAGGTGATGAACGAGTTTGTACGCTTTGGTGCACCCGAAGAAATTTTGTTCACCGCGCACCCGCACATCGGCACGTTCAAGCTGGTGAAAGTGGTGGAAGGGCTGCGCGAAGAAATCATTCGCCTCGGTGGCGAGGTGCGCTTTGAGCAACGCGTGGTGGATATCGACTACGAAGACACCGCGAGCCATGCATCCAACGCACGCAACGCGCCTGCACCCAGAGCCATCCGAGCGCTGCGCATTCACAACCACGCCACGGGCGAAACCTACACCCTGCCCACCTGCCATGTGGTGATGGCGCTGGGCCACAGCTCGCGCGACACCTTCACCATGCTGCACCGTCACGCGGTGGCGATGGAAGCCAAACCGTTTTCGGTGGGCGTGCGCATTGAGCACCCGCAAGGCGTGATTGACCGCGCCCGTTGGGGGCAACACGCGGGCCACCCGTTGCTGGGCGCTGCCGATTACAAGCTGGTGCACCACGCCGAAAACGGCCGCGCCGTGTACAGCTTTTGCATGTGCCCCGGCGGCACGGTGGTGGCCGCCACCAGCGAAGCAGGCCGCGTGGTGACCAACGGCATGAGCCAATACTCACGCGCCGAGCGCAACGCCAACGCCGGCATCGTGGTGGGCATTGACCCCAGCGATTACCCCACAGACCCCGCCGCATTTGAAGCCGAACTGGGCCAAGAGCTTGGCAACGCCGTGCGCCACACCACACACGACGCGCCCGGTGGCTACCACCCCCTCGCAGGCTTGGTGCTGCAACGCCAACTCGAAGCCCACGCTTACACACTGGGCGGCAGCAGCTACGAAGCGCCCGCACAACTGATGGGCGATTTTGTGGCCGACCGTGCATCCACCGCCTTGGGCAGTGTGGCGCCGTCTTACAAACCCGGCGTGAAGATGGTCAGCCTCAACAGCGCATTGCCCGGCTACGCCATCACCGCCATGCGCGAAGCGCTGCCGGTGTTCGGTCAAAAAATCAAAGGCTTTGACATGTACGACGCCGTGATGACCGGTGTGGAAACACGCACCTCATCGCCTCTGCGCATCGCCCGCGAAGACGACAGCTTGCAAAGCCCGAACCTTGCGGGCCTGTACCCTGCAGGTGAAGGTGCGGGTTATGCAGGCGGCATTTTGTCGGCGGGCGTGGATGGCATCAAAGTGGGTGAAGCGGTGGCACGTCAGCTCATGGCTAAACCACGCTAAAAACATCGAAAAACTGCGCGACAGACGGCACATTCAAAGCCACGTATATTTCAAATCAAACATAAAACCCATCAGGAGCACCTATGAAAGCCAACAGCGTTTTAGACACCATCGGCAACACGCCCCACATCCGCATCAACCGTTTGTTTGGCAACACGCATCAGGTGTGGATCAAGTCCGAGCGCACCAACCCCGGTGGCTCGATCAAAGACCGCATCGCCTTGGCGATGGTGGAAGCGGCTGAAAAGTCGGGCGCGCTCAAAGCAGGCGGCACCATCATCGAGCCCACCTCAGGCAACACAGGCGTGGGCCTCGCCATGGTGGCCGCCGTCAAAGGCTACAAACTCATCTTGGTCATGCCCGACAGCATGAGCATTGAACGCCGCCGCTTGATGCTGGCCTACGGCGCATCGTTTGATTTGACGCCCCGCGAAAAAGGCATGAAGGGCGCCATCGCCCGCGCCGAAGAACTGGCCGCACAAACACCTGGCGCGTGGATTCCACAACAGTTTGAAAACCCCGCGAACATCGAGGTGCACACACGCACCACCGCGCAAGAAATCATTGCGGACTTCCCAGAAGGCGTGGATGTGCTCATCACCGGTGTGGGCACGGGCGGCCACTTAACAGGCACGGCCAAAGTGCTCAAAGCCAAATGGCCCAATTTAAAGGTCTATGCGGTGGAGCCCACGGCCTCGCCCGTCATTTCAGGCGGCGCACCCGCACCTCACCCGATTCAAGGCATTGGTGCTGGCTTCATTCCTAAAAACTTGGACACCACGTTGCTTGATGGCGTGATTCAAGTCGAAGCCGACGCCGCCCGCGAAATGGGCCGCCGCAGTGCGACTGAAGAAGGTTTGTTGGTCGGCATTTCGTCGGGTGCCACGCTGGCCGCGATTGCGCAGAAACTGCCTGAGATTGCAGCAGGTGCAACTGTGCTGGGCTTTAACTACGACACGGGCGAGCGCTACTTATCGGTGGAAGGGTACTTGCCGGTTTAAGTAACTAATGCCGATTCAAATTTTCAAGATACATAACCATAAAAATGGCCGAAAAATATTTCTTTGACCTTCCGGTATATCGAATATCAAGAGAAAATTACAGTAATGCACGCGACGAGCACATTGCAACTTCTCTCTTGCAGATAGGGACTTCTCGCTCCAGCGAAGTTTTCATGGATTGCCTGCAAAGAACGTATGGAGGGTGCTGGGACTTCAATGAAGTTATTGGCTATATACGACTTCATTTTTTAGGCAATCAAGTACGCGGTGAGTATTTTTCCGTCGCAAGAAAAAGAATAGTAAAAACCAGAACGAAGATCCTAGAATTTCAGACTTGGAAATTAGCACCTGAAATTGAAATCGAACCACCATATATTTCTGGCAACGTGCTTTTTGCAATAGAAAAATATATATATAACTGCAAGAAAAAAATTCCTAGGCGACACATAGAAACATCTCTGTTTGATCAAATTTCCAAATACGTTGATTGGGAAATGTTATTTCGAGAGGGGTCTCGTTAAGTTATTAACCAATTGAATTGATTAAATAAGGTCAACTGAATTTATAAGTACAAAAGTCGGTCTAAATCGGTCAGCTCAGCCCGCGCTTCCTTGGCCAGCTGCGCTTGCTCTTTGAGCCAGCGCTTCAACTCAGCTTGGTTTTGAATGCGGCGCAAGTCACGCTCTAGCGTGTCCACCTCATGCTCTTTGTCGCGCAACTGAATGGCGAGTGCGCGTGCCAAGCTCTCGGCGCTGATGTGGTCGAGCTCGTTCACGCCAAGATAGTGGCGAATTTCAAACTGGGCTTGGGCTTCATCTTCTTCCAGCGCTTCCACTTGCTCTTTGAGTAGCAGGCACATGGCGTTGAGTTTGTCATCGGCGATGCGGCTCAACGCCGCGCTGTCGATCTGTGCAATCTGCAGTTGCAGCTTGAGCAACTCCGACAAGTTCTTGCGGTCATAGGCCGCGTTGACTTCGCTCATCAGCGCGGTCTTGCGCAAGCGCTCGGCCTCATCTGGTTCGCGGTCGGGGTGCAAGGCGCTGGCGAGCTGGCGATACACGGTGCGCAACGCGGTGTTGGCATCCATCTTTTGCTGCGCGTCTTTGAGCTGACGAGCGGCTGGTTTTTTCTTGGCCTTCTTGGCTTGGCGTTTGTCTTCTAAACGTTGTTGTTGCTCGCGGTATTGGCGCAGGCCCGCTTCAAACACGGCCTCTGCGGTGTGCAAATCGTCCGCGCCATGCAAGGGCTTGCCAAACAAATCTTCAAACACGGCTTTGGCATGTTCGGCACCTGCACGGGCCTCTTCGGCCAAGGCCTGTGCGTCTTCTTCGCTGTGGTGTTGGTTGAACACGGCTTGCACTTGGCCGTCATTTTTGTGCTCAAGCGCTTCGCACAGCGCAAGAATGATTTGTGTGGCACTGCGTCGGTGTGTGGCGGTCAGTTCGGCACTGTGCAAGCGGCCATCTAAAAACAGCAACAGGTTTTTACGCGCGGCGTCTTCTTGGCTTTTCAACGCACGCATGGCGTTCAAGTGACTACTGCGGTGCTGCGTAGACAAAGCCTCTAAATTCGCAATCGAATCGGACAACTGCGACACACGCGCCAACAAGGTGTTGAAACGTTTTTGTGCAGGCGTAAGTTCAGCAGCAGGCTGAATGGCAACGGTCGCCACAGCTTGCGCTGGGGCGACCGTCCAAGGTGACGCGGGTTGATTCACAGAAAAAACTTCATCTCAACAATACCCTTTCATGCCTGATCACCGTGGCCTACGCCATCAACGCGGCGCGTTTTGCAAGGCAGCAATGCGCTCTTCCAACGGTGGATGCGAGGCAAACAACTTGCCCAAGCCACCGGTGATGCCCATCGCAGCCACGCTAGGCGGCAAGTCGCCGGCTTGCATGCTGTTCAAACGGGCCAAGGCGTTGATCATGGGTTGCTTGTTGCCCAAGAGCTGTGCCGAGCCTTCGTCCGCGCGGAACTCGCGGTGACGGCTGAACCACGCCACGATCATGCTGGCCACAAAGCCCAGCACGATGTCCAGCACAAAGCTGGTGATGTAGTAGCCCATGCCGGGGCCGGTGGATTCGTCATCTTTGCTGCGCAGCATGTTGTCGACCAAGTACCCAATGACGCGGCTCAAGAACACCACAAAGGTGTTGAGCACGCCTTGAATGAGCGTGAGCGTGACCATGTCGCCGTTCGCGACGTGGGCAATCTCGTGGCCCAGCACGGCTTCAATTTCTTCTTTGGTCATGCCTTGCAGCAAGCCGGTGGACACCGCCACCAAGGCCGAGTTTTTAAAGGCACCGGTGGCAAACGCATTGGGCTCACCTTCGTAGATGGCGACTTCGGGCATGGCAATGCCAGCACGCTCAGACAAGCGTTGCACCACGCTGACCAACCAAGCTTCGTCTTGGTTGCTGGGTTGGTTGATGACGTGCGCGCCCGTGCTCCACTTGGCCATGGGCTTGCTCATCAAGAGCGAAATGATGGCGCCGCCAAAACCCATGATGAGCGAGAAGCCCAGCAAGGCCGACAAATTCAAACCGTTGGCCGTGAGGTAGCGGTTGACGCCGAGCAAACTGGCGACGACCCCCAGCACCACCATGACAGCGAGGTTGGTGAGGACGAACAGAAGAATGCGTTTCATGGTTTCCTTTTCAGCGGTTAGTACAAAGGTCTGCTGTTGTGAATAGTAGGGGCGAATGCTGCAAATTCAATGCGAAGACCGGAAAAATCCACACGAAAACTAGGCAATGCAAGCGCGCGTTTTGGCAACTACTTCGCCAGTATTTTCAACTGCGGCGCAACCACCTCTCGCTTAGGGCGAAACACGTTCACGTCTTCGTAATAAGCGCGATCTTGGTTGGCAGGCCACCAGCCTGGCACGCCCAAAACGGGCAGCGGCTCGTAGGGTTTGGTGGCGAGTTTGGCAGGCTGCAAGTCTTGCACCAGCCACGCATCCAGTGCAGCTTCGTCGCGCGGGTTGATGGTGTTGTCAACGCGGTACACATGTGCCGTGATGGACTTGTAGGGCGTGACGAGTTTCTCCAGCAAGGCGTGGCCGAAAAGCACGAGGTGTACCTGTTGCCATTGCGCCCGCAAGTCTACAAACAGCCTGAGCCAATCACGCGCTTGCAGCGCAACCCACACCTCGTCAGGCGCGTGCATGAGCAACACGTTTTCGTCAAACAAGGTGAGTGCGTCGCGCACAGGACCACGCGTGTGGCGAATGCCTTGGGTGTCGATTTCAGCGGCTTGCAACTGGTTCAAGCGACGTTTGGCCTGAGGGAAGCGGTGCCAACACAGGCCGTTGAAGAAATCGTGCAAACCGTCGCGCGTGGGCACTTGCGCGGTTTTGAAAATGAAGTCTTCGTAGGCTTGACCTTCGGGCAAGGCTGATTGGGGGACGAACTTCAACTCGTTGGCATCGCCAAGTGCAAGGCCAGCACTGTTCGTGCTCACGCTCGCTTTGCTCGCAATATCGCCCAAGCCAGCGCTGACCTCACACTTGGCTGTATTCGATATCGCGTTGAGTGCTTCGGCCACGTTTTCTTGCTGGAGCGCTCGGTGAGCCGTAGGCTCGCCGAGTTCGCGCCACGGCGCGAACCACGGTTGAGACCAATCAATGCTTGCCAGAACATCACCACCAAACACGGCTGGCTGGCTAGCCTCAGCAGCCGCATTGCTGCAACGGGCCGTGTTGGGTGTGCGCGTTGCGGCTGAGGGATTTGCGGGTTTCTTTAAACCACGCGCCAAGGCAAGGCCTCGCCAGAGCGCAAGGGTTTCAAGTCGGCTTCGCCAAACGCAAAGCTCTCGGGCGGTGTCCAGCTTTCTTTACGCAGCGTGATCGTGCCCGTGTTGCGTGGCAGGCCGTAGAAGTCTGCGCCATGAAAGCTGGCAAAGCCTTCGAGTTTGTCGAGTGCGCCCGCGTTGTCAAACGCTTCGGCATACATGGGCATGGCAGCGTGTGCGGTGTAGCAGCCCGCGCAGCCAGTGGCGTGTTCTTTGAGCTGAGCAGGGTGTGGCGCGCTGTCGGTGCCCAAGAAGAATTTGTGCGAACCGCTGGTGGCGGCTTTGACCAAAGCTTGGCGATGTGTCTCGCGCTTCAACACGGGCAAGCAGTAGTAGTGCGGGCGAATGCCGCCAGTGAAGATGGCGTTGCGGTTGTACAGCAAGTGGTGCGCGGTGATGGTGGCGCCGGTGTACTTGTCGCTTGCGGCCACGTATTGCGCAGCTTCGGCGGTGGTGATGTGCTCGAACACGATTTTGAGTTCGGGAAAGTCTTTGCGCAGCGGAATGAGCTGGGTGTCGATGAACACGGCTTCGCGGTCAAACAAGTCGATGTCGGGGCTGGTGACTTCGCCGTGCACCAACAACAACATGCCCGCCTTTTGCATGGCTTCGAGTGTTTTGTAGGTCTTGCGCATGTCCGTCACGCCAGCATCGCTGTTGGTGGTGGCTCCAGCTGGATAAAGCTTGGCGGCGACCACACCTGCGTCTTTGGCGCGGGCGATTTCGTCGGCGGGCAAGTTGTCGGTGAGGTAGAGCGTCATCAAAGGCTCGAAGCTCACACCTTGCGGCACAGCGGCCAAGATGCGTTGTTTGTACTCAAGCGCTTGCGCCGCCGTGGTGACGGGAGGCTTGAGGTTGGGCATGATGATGGCGCGGCCAAATTCGGCGGCGGTGTGGGGCACCACGGTGTTGAGTGCAGCGCCATCGCGCACATGCAGGTGCCAGTCGTCGGGTTTTGTGATGGTGAGTTCTTGCGTCATGGCTTTTATTGTCTTCTGTTTTTTTGCTGAGCTCGCTGTGGGCAGATGCCTTGGGCCGGTGCCTCATGAGGGGTACCTAAAATCGTCACCGGCCCAAGGCCTTTGCCCACAGACTGCGGCTGGTATTTTTTAAGTTCTGACGGTGGTGAACTCAAACAAAGGGGCATTTGAGACGGGTTGAGCACGCCTCAATCTAGGAACGCTACATCGGCACGTCAACGCAACTACGTGCACGCCAAGCCTATCAACCCCACAAAGTGGCGTAGCTTGGGTTCGGCGGCTGACGATTTGATGTACCCATTATGAGGAAGCCGCCGTACCCAAGCTGCGCAACCAGCTCCGTTGAGAAACCTTCACGAGCAAAACTAAGCAACAAAGAAAAAGGCGCCCCATAAAGAGACGCCTAATTAATTGGAGTCTGACCCCAATTAGCGACCCCAATTAGCGATCAGTGCGCCAAAATCTTGTTCAAGAACTCTTTGGTGCGTGGTTGACGGTTTTCTGGGTGGTTGAAGAACTCATCCTTCGAGCAATCTTCCAACACCTTGCCGCCCACATCCATGAAGATGACGCGGCTGCCCACTTTGCGGGCAAAGCCCATTTCGTGGGTCACGCACATCATGGTCATGCCTTCGTTGGCCAGGTCCACCATCACGTCCAGCACCTCGCCCACCATTTCGGGGTCAAGTGCGGAGGTGGGTTCGTCAAACAACATCACGATGGGGTCCATGCTCAGCGCACGGGCAATGGCCACGCGTTGTTGTTGGCCGCCTGAGAGCTGGCCTGGGAACTTGTCTTTGTGCGCCATCAGGCCAACGCGCTCTAAGTATTTCAAACCGTGTGCGCGGGCTTCTTCTTCGCTGCGGCCCAAGACTTTTTGCTGGGCGATGGTCAGGTTTTCGGTCACCGACAAATGGGGGAACAGCTCAAAATGCTGAAACACCATGCCCACGCGACTGCGCAGTTTGGGCAGGTTGGTGTCTTTGCCGTGCACGGCGATGCCATCTACAAAAATCTCGCCTTGTTGGAAAGGCTCCAAGGCGTTGATGGTTTTGATGAGGGTGGATTTGCCCGAGCCTGAGGGGCCGCAAACCACGACCACTTCACCCTTTTGGATGTTGGTCGAGCAGTTGTTCAGCACCTGAACGGGGCCGTACCACTTGGAAACATTTTTTAATTCAATCACGATGAACTCCAGCTCGAATATTGAACGCGCATTCTTCGCGACGCTTAACGAATGATGGCAATGCGCGCTTGCAAGCGACGCACGAGGGCCGAGAGGCCAAAACAAATCACGAAATACACCAAGGCGGCCAAGATGTACACCTCTTCCACGCGGCCATAAATCTTGCCTGCGGTGACAAAGCCCTTGAGCAAGTCATAGGCGCCAATGGCGTAGACCAAGGAGGTGTCTTGGAACAAGATGATGGTTTGCGTGAGCAACACCGGAATCATGTTGCGAAAGGCTTGTGGCAACACAATGAGGCGCATGTTCTGGCCATAGGTCATGCCCAAAGCCTGACCCGCCATGACTTGACCACGCGGGATGGACTGAATGCCCGCCCGCATGATTTCACTGAAATACGCCGCTTCAAAAGCCACAAAGGTGATCGTGGCTGACAACTCAGCCCCGATGGAGCGACCAATCAAAAACGGAATCAACAAGAAGAACCAAAGAATGACCATCACCAAGGGGATGGAGCGCATGCCGTTCACATAAATGACCGCTGGCAGCTCTAAAGCCTTGTTGCCCGACAAGCGCATGAGCGCGAGGATGGTGCCGAACACAATGCCGCCTACGGTGGCGACGATGGTCAGCTCAATGCTGAACAACATGCCCTTCAACACAAACTTGTTGAAGATGTCCCATTCGACAAAAGAAAAATCGAGTGCGCTCATGCTCAGTGCCCCCCGCCGACATTGCCCGCGACCACGAGGCCAGGGATTTGCATGCGGCGCTCCACGAGCGCCATCACACGGTTCACAGCAAAAGCAGACACGGTGTACAACGCCGTGACGGCCAAGTACACCTCAATACCGCGCGAGGTTTCTTCTTGCACTTGCATGGCGTACATGGTGAGTTCGGCAATCGACACAGCAAAGGCCACCGATGAATTCTTCAACAAGTTCATCGACTCGCTGGTGAGCGGCGGCCAAATGGTGCGAAACGCAATGGGCAACAGCACATAGCGGTAAGTTTGCCAAGTCGTAAAGCCCATGGCCATGGCCGCATAACGCTGGCCGCGTGGCATGGCTTGGATACCAGCGCGCAGCATTTCGGCCACGCGTGAGGAAGTGAAGAAGCCTAAGCCCAACACCACCAACACAAACCCCGGTACTTGTTGCATGGCCGGAAAGACCTTGGGCAACACGAAGTACCAGAGAAAAATTTGGACCAACACGGGGATGTTGCGAAACAGCTCCACCCACACATTGGCGAATCGGGTCAACCACACATTCATGCGGTTATCTGGCGGCAAGGTGCGAAGAACGCCAATGACGCACCCCGACACCATGGCCACCACCCAAGCGCTGCCCGCTACAGAAAGCGTCCAGCCCCAGGCCTCAAACATCCACTCGAGGTAGGTTCGTCCCCCACCGTCGTCCTGAAGAAAAACCTGCCAATCGAGTGTCATGTACTTGCGCTTCTAGGAATTATTTGAAATTACTTCTTTGCGTAGGCTTCGACAGGCTTGTCGTTCAAGTTTTTCCAAGCGTCCTTGTTGGCATCGCTGGCAGGCATGCCGAGCTTGATGTTCTTTGGAGGAATCGCTTGCACGAACCACTTGTCGTACAGCTTGGCGAGTTCGCCAGATTTGGCCAAGCCAGCAATCGTGTCGTCAGCCAATTTCTTGAAGGCGGGGTCGTCCTTGCGGAACATGATGGCGATGGGCTCAACGTTCAACACTTCGCCCACGATTTTGAAATCGGCTGGGGCTTTGGAGTTGGCGATGTTGCCCGCCAAGATTTGGCCGTCCATCACGAACGCATCGGCGCGGCCAGATTCGAGCAGCAAGAAGCTGTCTGCGTGGTCTTTGCCGAACACTTCTTTGAAGTCAACGCCCGTAGCGCGCTCGTTCTTACGCAACAGTTGCACAGAGGTGGTGCCGGTGGTGGTGGCGACGTTCTTGCCGTTCAACTGAGCGATAGACGTGATGCCAGAGTTGGCGCGCACCGCGATGCGCACTTCTTCCACGTAGGTGGTGAATGCGAAAGCCACTTGCTTTTGGCGAGCTTCGTTGTTGGTGGTGGAGCCGCACTCGATGTCCACGGTGCCGTTCTCAACCAAAGGAATACGGTTTTGTGAAGTCACAGGTGTGTACTTCACTTCG
>Ga0213918_1000307_pt1 | contig 12427 bp, 10 predicted proteins | sample McNCre217MG_FD_163422 | JGI IMG/M metagenome (GOLD analysis project Ga0213918, IMG submission 163422) | Freshwater microbial communities from McNutts Creek, Athens, Georgia, United States - 2-17 MG | ecosystem: Environmental > Aquatic > Freshwater > Creek | place: USA: Georgia | collected... | reverse complement strand
TAGGCAATATACTCAGCGAAGGTTTTGATGCCTGTGCCTGCGTGCACCACCAACACGTTAGGAAAGTTGACGCCCATGGTGATGGGCGAGAGGTCTTTGACGGGGTCGTAGGGCAGCTTCATCATGTGCGGTGCGATGGTGAGCGGGCCGACCGAACCAAACAAAATCGTGCTGCCGTCGGTCGGGCCATTGGCCGCAAATTGGTGAGCGATGTTGCCGCCTGCACCGCCCCGGTTGTCAATGACCACCGATGCGCCGATGTTTTCACCCAGTTTTCTGGCGATGATGCGCGCCGCTGTATCCGCTGCACCGCCGGCTGCAAAGCCGACCACCATGGTGATGGTTTTCTTGGGCGGGAACTCTTGCGCCTGTGACGTGAGGGCTGAGAAGCCCAGCGCCAGCAAGGCGCAGGTGTTGATGAAAGTGCGTGTGTTCATGTGTGTCTCCTTCAAGTTATTCGCTACCCACACCGATGGGGTTGGGTTGTCGTTTCTCTACGGCAAAGCGTAGCAAGGCAGCTGTTCTAAAAATACCGTGCGCAAACTTGCCGTAGGGCAGGGTGGCAAACAAGGCCATCACCACACCCAAATGAATGGCCAACAGCGCAGGTAAGGCGGCGCTACCGCGGCCCAACCACAAGGCCAAGCCGCTCAGGCTGGTGAAAAATAGCAAGGCGATGAAGCCCAAGTCCATGGGCTTTTGGGTCACATCACCGTGCATGGGGTGACGTTGCATATTCAGCTTGAACAAACCCGCAGTGCCAAGCAGCAAGCTCACGCCACCGACAGTACCCAAGATTTTGGGCAAGCTGGGCAGGTCATAAGGCGCGACCCAACCGAAGGCATAGTGGTACACCGTGCCTAAGCTGGTGGCTGCAAAGCAAAGCATGAACCCGTAAAAAGTGAGGTGGTGTGCGCGACGGCGCGACAGCGTGAACGCATCGTCTTCGTTGTTACAGCCTTCGCCGTGTCCGCCATCTAGGTACTTCAGACGCAACACGTCTTGCGTGGCTTCACTGGCTGCAGGTGGGGTCACTGCAGCACCGCTGGTGGCGGGGGTGATGTCACGCCAAAAACGTCGCACGCCTAAGCTCAATGCCAATGCGGCAAACAAGAACACAGGCGCGAACAAGCTGACCAGCAAATTGTGCGGAAACACGTCGTAGAAGTTGCCCGGCAGCTTGCTGGCCCACAAGGTGCCATTCATTTGCAGGGCGAGCAGCAAAAACAGCGACAAGCCAGCGGCCAAAGCTAGTGACAAAGTGAGGCCATTGCGCTTGTAGAGCGCGCCTAAGGCCGGAGGCCATGCGTAGTCGGCGTACGTTTGGCCGCGCACTTGCGCCATGGCTTGCGGCACATTGACCGCAAACTCGTGCGGCGGTGCGTACTGGCAGGCATGCAAACAGGCACCGCAGTTGTGGCAGAGGTTGGCGAGGTAATGGATGTCGGCTTTGCCAAATTCCAAGCGACGCGTCATCGCGGGGAACATGGCGCAAAAGCCTTCGCAGTAGCGGCAGGCATTGCAAATTTGCAGCTGTCGCCCCACTTCGGTTTCAGGCGCTGATAGCACGACGTCGCCATTGGCCAAAGCACGTGCATCGCGGGTGAGGGCATCAAGCGTTTGCATGTGTCACCTCCTTGGTCGCCAATGAGGCTTGGGCAGCTTTGGCGGCTTGTGTGCCCGCAATGCGACCAAAAGCTGTGCCAATCGACATACCCACGCCAGCGGTGTAGCCCTTGCCCAACACGTTACCGGACATCATTTCGCCCGCCACAAACAAGTTGTCGCTGGGTCTGTCGTTAAAGCGCACCGCGGCTGTTTCATCGGTTTTGAGACCAAGGTAGGTGAAGGTGATGCCGGGGCGCAAGGCGTAGCCATAGAACGGACCGGTGTCGATGGGGCGAGCCCAGTGAGTTTTGGCAGGACTCACGCCTTCGGTGTGGCAGTCGTCCAAGCTGGTGTGGTCAAACGTGCCGATGCGGCACGCGTGGTTGTAGTCGTTGAGGGTTTGCATGAAAGTGTCCACAGGCAAGCCGAGTTTTTGCGCCAGCTCTGGCAAGCTGCTGGCTTGCACGCCGGGGAAGACGGGGGGCATGAAGCGACCAATCGCTTTGGCATCGATGATGGAATAGCCAATTTGCCCAGGCTGTTGCGCCACCAAGCGACCCCAAATGGCGTAGCGCTTGGGCCAGAAGTCTTCGCCTTCGTCATAGAAGCGTTGACCGTCGCGGTTGACCACCACGCCGAGCGATACGCAGTCAATGCGGGTGCAAATGCCACCGTCATAGAGCGGGGCCCGTGCGTCAATCGCCACCATGTGGGCTTGGGTGGGGTCGCCAATGCGGTCCGCGCCATGGGCCAACATGTGTTTGAGCAACACGCCTTGGTTGAATTGCGTGCCGCGGATGAGGAAGTTGTCAGCAGGCCATTCGCCGCGCTCGTTTTGTCCCCATGCTTCGCGCAGCCATTCGCGGTTGGACTCGAAGCCACCCGCTGCCAACACGCAGGTTTTGGCCGTGATGCGCTCTTGACCGATGTATGCCGCGACGAAGCGGCCATCTTCAATGTCGAGCTTATCCACGGACGCGTTGTAGCGAATTTGTACACCCAGTTTTTCAGCGCTGCGGTAATACGCATTGACCAAGGCTTTGCCGCCACCCATGAAAAACGCGTTGGTGCGTGCCACATGCAAGGCACCTGAGAGCGGGGGCTGAAAGTGCACGCCATGCTTGCGCATCCAATCGCGGCAGGTGGATGAGGCACGAATGACCAAACGGGCGAGCTTTTCGTTGGTGATGCCGCCTGTGACCTTGAGCAGGTCTTGCCAATACTCTTCTTCTGGGTAGGCTTCGATCAGCACGTCTTGTGGTGCGTCGTGCATGCAGCGCAGGTTACGCGTGTGGCCAGAATTACCGCCGCGCCATTCGCGTGGGGCTGATTCGAGCATCAAGACAGAGGCGCCGGCCTCAGCGGCCATCAGCGCGGCACAGAGTGCGGCGTTGCCGCCACCGATCACCAGTACATCAGGTTGTTTTGCACTTGCTTGAATTGTCATGCCCGAGAGTGTCGGGGCAAATGGTTATGCTGATAAGTGCAATATAGGGTTTGATTATTTCGTTTTTCGCATCAATTGGACTTTGGCCGCTTTGGGCTTCAGATGCTCTTTTTGAATCAACTCAAAGAAGGCTTGCGCGGCGGGTGACAGGCTTGTGTTTTTGTGGCGCAGCAAAGCCACCTTGCGCTTGACCACGGGCCCAGTAAGCGTGATCTTGCGCACGTGCAGTCGATCCCCCTCTCTCAAGGTGGAGGACGGCAAGATGGCACAGCCCACCCCTGCGGCAACCAAGTTGATGGCGGTGGCGTGGTGTTGCACCTCGTAATTGCCGTTGAGGCGAATGCCGTGTTTGGCCAATTGGTAATCCATGAACACACGGGTGGCCATGAAGTTGCTCACCACAATCAAATCGGCTTCGCGCATGTCTGCCCACGTGACTGAGTCTTTCCCTTGGAGGGGGTGGGTGTCTCGGCAGATGAAGACCAAGGGGTCGTCAAACAAAGGCGTTTCAATGAGGTCGGGGTGAACTTCGCCGTTCACCGCAATGCCAATTTCGGCTTGGTGGTTGAGCACCGCCTCACGCACTTCGTAAGAGGCCGCATCCAAGAGACGAATGCGGTTACCCGGGCACTCATCGGCATATTGACGAATCAGCTCAGGCAGCATGTGTGCGGCCATGCTGGGCACGCAGGCGAGGGTGAAGTTGCCTTTCGCATGCTGTGACATGTCTTTGAGACGGCCCACTGCAGAGGTCATTTCATTCACGATGGCACGAGCTTGGGGTAAAAAGTCACGGCCAACAGCGGTCATCTCGACGCGACGCGTGGTGCGGTCGAGCAGCTTTAAGCCCAAATAAGCCTCGAGTTTTTGCACCCGGCGAGTGAGTGCGGTTTGCGTGATGTGTAGCTGGTCGGCGGCTTTGTTGAAGCCGCCGAGTTCTGCCGTCACCACAAATGCTTGTATGCCATCAAAATCAATTTTCACGTCTCAATTGTGAATCAACATCGCCACTAGATTTTCATTTCGATCGCGACTGAAAAGAGGTCATTTGCGAGTTACAATAATCGAATCGGGGCGTAGCGCAGCCTGGTAGCGCATCTGGTTTGGGACCAGAGGGTCGTAGGTTCGAATCCTATCGCCCCGACCATAAAAGTAAAAAAGGCCTCGAAATTTCGAGGCCTTTTTTCATTTCTGTCCGTAGCTCAGTTGGATAGAGCAACAACCTTCTAAGTTGTGGGTCACAGGTTCGATTCCTGTCGGACAGGCCACCTTTTGAAACGAGCGGCTTAGTTGAACAGCCAATCTGGGTGTAGGGCGATATAACAGTGCTTTTCACCCAAGAACTGACCATCAGGGCTGACGCAGAAGTTGGCTCGGCGAAACTTTTTCTCGTCCGTCAGCACATACGAGCGATAAAGCTCTTTGCTATGTAAGCCTGTTTTATCTTTTGGAAAAAGCATCATGAGGCGTGTAGAAGCACATTCGCCCATCTTGATGCATTCTTTTTCCGCTTTGACATCTGTATAGAACTCAATGTAGACAGCGCCAGGAAACTTGGTGTTGGCCTTGGCAATCTTGATCATGCAGGGCATGTCTTGCGCATGTGGCAAGCCCATGCGGTCTGCAAAGGTGTTCATTTCAGCCAAAACTGTTTCTTTAAATTTGGTTTTGATGGTTTTGTGACACACAAAGTAGTCCGCAAACTTATTGGTGAATATGACTGGGGTGTGTGGACGGTTATTGCCGTCTAGTTTGATGATGGCCGGGTCGTAAACCGCACTGACTGGCGCGACCACTGGTTTTTTGTCCCCTTTGCCATGACCACCACCGTGACCATCGTCCTTTTTAGGCGCGCCGTGGCCATCATCTTTTTTCTTTTCTTCTTTTTTAGGGGGAGCGCCGTGGCCGTCGTCCTTTTTCTCCTCTTTCTTCGGAGGAGCGCCATGGCCGTCATCTTTTTTGCCATGATCGTCGGGCTTGCCGTGGTCATCTTTTTTACCGTGGTCGTCCTTCTTCCCGTGGTCGTCTTTGGGTTCTGGTTTGTGAGGCTCTTTAGGTTCGGCCTTTGGCACTTCTTGAGGTTCTTCAAACTTTGGCTTGGCTACGCGCTTGTACACGTAGCCACTGCGACCTTTTTCGCCTTCTTCTTCAACGTATTCGAATTTAGGCTTTGGCGGTTCTTCCTTGGCTGCAGGCTTTTTAGGCGGGTCGTTCGCCCAAGCTGGCGAGCCAATGAGGCTCGTCAGAACAAGTGCTACAGCAATGAGGGGGGAGCAAGAAAAACGCATATCCCTAGAAGATCGACTGTTCAAGGGGAGGCTTTAGCCCCACAGGCAAAAAAGCCTTAGGGAACGGTGTAGCAAGTGGTATCTGTGAACAGCTTACCTTTGTCTGTGACGCATTGCTGAGAGATGAGCTTGCGTGACATGTCTGACAAGAAGTAAGAGCGATAAAGCACTTTGTCTTTAGGAATCAGGCTGATGCTGCGAAACACCGGGCATTGTTCGTTGCGCACGCAAGCCGTCAAGCGCTGCTGGTTCACGTAAAGGTGAATGTTGATGCGTCCTGGCGTCAGGCTTTTGTCGGTGCCAATACTCACCACACAAGCGTCACCTTTGACGAATGGCAAATCCACCAATTCGGCAAAGTAGTTCATCTCCGCCACAACCAGCTCCCGAAACCAAGGTGCCACGATGCCGTTGCAATCAAAGTAGTCGAGCTTGGTGGTGTGAACCAAGATTTCTGTGTAAGGACGATTTTTAGGCCCTAATAAAAGCATAGGCTCAGCGCCCGATTGTGGGGGGCGAGCCAACAGGGCGCGTGATGCAGTCGGTTTGTCTTGCGCAAGCACGCCCGTCCAAACAGACAGGAGCAGGCAGGTCAACAGGAAAAACTTCTTAAACATGACGTCTTATGAATCGGTTGTAACAGGGGTAACTTTATCAGTTTGTGGTTCGTGCACGTTCTCATAAATCAAGTAAAGTGGATTCGAGTCGATTCAATGAACAGAATGAATATAAAACGGTCAATCTGGATGGGTGTGTTAGCTGCAGCTTTACTAGGCTGCGGTGGGGGCGGGGGTGGAGGCAGTCCAACCGTCGTCAATTCGCAACCGCCTGTAACCCCTCCAGCGTCCGTGGCTTCCGTCTCAGTATTTGGCCCAACGATTGCTGCGCCTAAACATTTGGTATTTTCGGGTGCCAATCTGTATGTCGCATATCAATCGGGAATTCTTGTTTTGAATTCAACAGGGAGTTTTGTCACTTCTTATTCTGTCGCCGATGCCGTGGGCATAGGTGTGCAGTCGGGGCTGGTGTATCACACAGGAAATATCACAACCGGCCAAGACACGATTTTCGAGTTAGGCAGCTTGACGCCCAAAGTGGCCTATGCCTCCAATAATTTTGATGGCATGGTTTTTTATGCCTCCAATATGTTGTTTGTCGCCAATAGCAGCAATGTGTTGGCCTACACAAATTTTTCAAATCCTGTTCCTATTACAGGCTTAGGCGCTACACCGATGGCGATGGCTGCGGACACTGTCAACGCACGTATTTACTTGACTTTAGATGACAACAAAATTGGTTTTCTGAATCCCACCAACCCTGGTGCTGGATTAACTGTTTTGACTGAGGCCTCACCTGCGAAGTGGGGACCTTTGCAAAAACCTAATGGCGTGATTGTGTCGTCTAGTGGTTTTGCGTACGTTGTGAACCAAGGCGATGCAAACGGCACTGGCGGTTACATCAGCAAAATCAATACAACCACGGGAGCGACAGAAACGCTGATGAGCGATAGCGTTGGCAATTGGGGCGCCCTCGCTGTAGGATTTTGTGGTCCTATCGGCATCACGTTGGATGGCACTCAAGAAAATTTGTATGTCACAAACGGCAGCTGCTTGACCAGCTATTCTGGTTATGGAAACAGCAACAAGATTTTGAAAATCAAACTGCCTTAACGCGCTGAATTTTTAGCGTTTCGCAAATTGCGTTGATCCAAACAAAACTTCTTTGGCCTTGTCATCTTGCAAAGGTTTGCGCAAATCCGCCAGCACCTGCACGCCGCGCTGTACCGCAGGGCGTGCCGCAATCAAATCAAACCAAGCTTTGAGGTGCGGGTAGCCGGCCCAATCAATGCCTTGGTTTTGCCAGCTGCGTAGCCAGGGGAAGATGGCAATGTCGGCAATGCTGTAGCTGTTGCCGCCGATAAATTTACTGTGCTGCAAACGCTTGTCCATCACGCCATACAAGCGTTTGGCTTCGTTGGTGTAGCGGTTGTAGGCGTAGTCAATCTTCTCGGGTGCATAGATGCGAAAGTGGTGCGCTTGGCCCAGCATGGGGCCCACGCCACCCATTTGAAACATCAGCCATTGCAGTACTTCAAATTTGGCTCGGTCACTCTTGGGTAAGAACTTGCCCGTCTTGGAGGCGATGTACAACAAAATTGCGCCCGATTCAAACAGGCTGATGGGTTTGCCGTCTGGTCCATGTGGATCGACGAGTGCCGGGATTTTGTTGTTAGGGCTGATCTTCAAAAACTCAGGCGTGAATTGCTCGCCTTGACCGATGTTCACAGGATGCGCCACCCAATCGCGGCCTAATCGCAAGCCACACTCTTCGAGCATGATGTGTACTTTGTGTCCGTTGGGCGTGGCCCATGAGTAAACGTCGATCATTGGTGTTCCTTAGCAGCCGCGTGTCACGGGCATTTCAACTTCATGAGGTGCTGCGGCCATGTGCCGCGCGAGTTCGAGTTTAGCGATGGACTGGCGGTGCACTTCATCGGGGCCATCGGCCAAGCGCAACCAGCGCTGCGTGCAGTAAGCGTAGGCGAGTGGAAAATCGTCCGAGATGCCCGCTGCACCGTGGGCTTGGATGGCCCAATCAATTACTTGACTGGCCATATTGGGTGCAATCACCTTGATCATGGCAATTTCTGCGCGCGCTTCTTTGTTGCCCACGGTGTCCATCATGTAGGCGGCTTTGAGGGTGAGCAAACGTGCTTGTTCAATCTTGATGCGCGACTCGGCGATACGCTCATGCCAAACGCCTTGCGCTGACAAAGGCTTGCCAAATGCCACGCGGCTGTTGAGGCGTTGGCACATCAGTTCTAGAGCACGCTCCGCTGCGCCAATGGAGCGCATGCAGTGGTGAATACGACCGGGGCCTAAGCGGCCTTGGGCAATCTCAAAACCACGGCCTTCGCCGAGCAACAGGTTTTCAACGGGCACGCGCACATTGGTGAGGGTGACCTCCATGTGGCCATGCGGCGCATCGTCGTAGCCAAACACGCTCAAGGGGCGCACCACTTTCACGCCCGGCGTGTTGGCAGGCACCACCACCATGCTTTGTTGCGCGTGCTTGGGTGCCGTGGTGTCGGTCTTGCCCATCACGATGTACACCGCACAGCGCGGGTCACCCGCCCCAGAGCTCCACCACTTGGTGCCGTTGATGACGTAGTCGTTGCCCTCGCGAACGATGCTGCATTGGATGTTGGTGGCATCTGACGACGCCACGGCTGGCTCGGTCATCAAAAAAGCTGAGCGAATGTCTCCGCGCAGCAAAGGCTCAAGCCATTGCACCTTCAGCGCTTCGCTGGCATAACGCTCGAAGGTTTCCATGTTGCCGGTGTCGGGGGCCGAGGAGTTGAACACTTCGGCTGCGAAGGACACGCGACCCATGATTTCGCAAAGCGGGGCGTATTCCAAATTGCTCAAACCATCGGGCACGCGTGGGCTGTGAGGAATGAACAAATTCCACAAACCTGCGGCGCGTGCCTTGGGCTTGAGTTCTTCGACCAACTGGGTTGGTACCCACGCGTTGCCCTTGGCACGGTTGGCTGCAATTTCTTCGAAGAAGCGCTGTTCGTTGGGGTAAATGTGCTCGTCCATGAAGGCGAGCAGGCGGGTTTGTAGGCCTTTGACTTTGTCGCTGTAATCGAAGTTCATGGGGTGTATTCCTTGACGCTGTTGTTCTTTTAGGCTTGTTGTGCAAATTTCCATGCCAGCTCGGCCATGGGGCGCGCAGCTGCGCCGTTGGCTTTGGCTTGGTCGCTAGACGCTGTTCCTGCTTCCACGCGCTTGGCGATGCCTTGCAAGATGGCCGCGATGCGGAACATGTTGTAGGCGAGGTAAAAGTTCCAGTCGGCTTTCAGGTCTGCCGGTGAGGCTATGCCCGTGCGGTCGCAATAGCGGTGGATGTTTTCGCTCTCGCTGGGAATGCCGAGTGCGGCAATGTCCACGCCGCCAATGCCTCTGAAGGTGCCTGGTGGAATATGCCAGCCCATGCACAAGTAGCTGAAGTCGGCCAGCGGATGGCCCAGTGTTGACAACTCCCAATCGAGCACCGCCAACACGCGCGGCTCGGTGGGATGGAACATCAAGTTATCCAGGCGGTAGTCGCCGTGCACGATGCTGACTTTCGTTTCGTCCTTGGCACTGGCAGGCATGTTGGCGGGCAGCCATGCCATGAGTTGGTCCATTTCAGGAATGGGTTGCGTGACGGACGCGAGGTATTGCTTGCTCCAGCGGCCAATTTGGCGCTCAAAGTAATTGCCGGGACGACCATAGTTCTCAAGCCCACGCTCAGCAAACTTGACAGTGTGCAGGGCGGCGATGACGCGGTTCATCTCGTCATAAATGGCACCGCGTTCGACGTTGCTCATGCCCGGTAAGGTTTGGTCCCACAGCACACGTCCTGGCACAAACGCCATCACATAAAAGGCACGACCGATGATGGACTCGTCTTCACACAGCACATGCATTTGCGGCACGGGCACATCGCTGCCGTGCAGGCCTTGCATGACTTTGAACTCGCGTTCAATCGCATGGGCCGAAGGCAGCAGCTTGGCCACGGGACCAGGCTTGGTGCGCATCACATAGCTCTTGGTTGGCGTGATGAGTTGGTAAGTGGGGTTGGATTGCCCGCCCTTGAACATCTCTAGCGAGATGGGGCCTTCAAAGCCCGGCAGATTGGCGCTCAGCCACGTTGTGAGCGCGGCCGTGTCAATGCTGTGCGCCGTTGGCATGGGCTGGGAGGTGTGTGTGTCGTCCCGGCTCATGCGTGGGCTCCTGTCAGTGGTCGGCTTCGCTGATGTGTAGCAAAGCGTCGCGGTTGCGAATCACCAAGCCACCCGGCTCGATGCGAATGGCTTCCTCGCGTTCCATGGCTTTGAGTTCTTGGTTCACACGTTGGCGTGAGGCACCCAAGAGTTGCGCCAATTCTTCTTGCGCCAGATGCAAACCAATGCGAATTTCTTGCGCGTTGGTCAGACTCTGCACACCGTAGCTGCGAGCCAAGTGCAGCAGTTGTTTGGCCAAGCGCGAGCGCAAGGGCAGGGTGTTGAGGTCTTCCACCAAGCCAAACAGCTGGCGAATGCGGCGCGCTTGCAAGCGCAGCATGGCTTCGTAGAACTCCACATGCTGGCTGAGAATTTTTTGAAAGTCTGCTTTGGCCACGCAGAGAATGGTGGTCTCGCCATGCGCGTACACATCGTGCGTGCGACGGTCCCCGTCCAGGATCGCCACGTCGCCAAACCAAATGCCAGGCTCCACATACGTGAACGTGATCTGCTTGCCCGACAACGAGGTCGAGCTCACGCGCACCGCGCCACGCGCGCAGGCCATCCATTCTTCGGCTGGGTCGCCGCGTGCTGCGATCAAGTCGCTGTCTTTGCATCGTTTGACGTAAGCGCATCGAAGAATGTCGTGTCTGAGTGAAGGTGAAAGAGAAGAGAACCAACGTCCAGCGTTGATCGCCTCGCGTTCTTCGATGTTAAGAATAGGATCGTCCATAGACTGTCTTGTGTGTGACCTGAAAGTAAGAATTTGTCACTCAGGAGACCCGCAGTTTGTGCGGGCCTGAGTGCGTTGGTGGTGAAGTGCTTAGCTCTCGACGTGCATCAAGCTCAAGCCCAACGCTCCACGGCGACGCAGCCATGGGCTAGGGCGGTAGCGCGTGTCACCGTAAACGGTTTGAACGTTGAACAGCACTTCCAAAATTTCAGTCGGCCCGTATTTGTCGCCCATGGCCAGCGGGCCCATGGCGTGGCCCAAGTCGTCTCCGCCTGTGGCTTCGAGTTCTTGCGGTGTGCAAATGCCTTGCTGGCACATGTCACACGCGATGTTGATGATGTTCGCCACCACGCGTTGTGTCACAAACCCGCCGCTGTCGCGAATCACGCTCACCGCTTTGCCGTCGCGTGCAAACAGCGCGTGTGCAGCGTCGCGCATGTCGGCGCGTGTGGCGGGGCTGGTGGCCAGCACACGGCGTTGTGTGAGCTTGTCGTCAATGAGCATGTCAATGCCCACGGTACGGGCGGGGTCCAAGCGTTCGACGATGGCCACGGTGGTGACATCAAAACCCAGAGGTGCCACGATCGACAGCGCTTGTGCTGAAGGCGATGCACCTGTTTCAATTTTTGCGCCCAAGTCTTTGAGCAGTTGCAGCAATTCGGGGCGGCGCATGGCGCGGGTCGATACCCAAACAGGCGGCATTTCTGCCACCGTCGGCACGGTTTTCTCGGGCGGCATGTGTGCCACGCCATCGACGTAGTCGTAAAAACCTTTGCCCGTCTTGTGCCCTAACGCTCCAGCGGCCAAGCGTTGCGCGCTGATGGCGCTGGGACGGTAGCGAGGCTCAGCCCAATACGTTTGGTAAATCGAAGTCATGGCCTCGTGCGCCACGTCCAAACCGGTGAGGTCTAGGAGCTGGAAAGGGCCAAGTTTGAATCCGGCATGGTCGCGCAAGATGCGGTCGATGGTGGCGAAATCTGCCACGCCTTCAGATGCGATTTGCAGCGCCTCTGTGGCGCCTCCCACGATGCCAATGGTTTTGTAGATAGAACTCATGGCAAAGATTATGGCTGAGCCGTTCTACTTTTTTGAGTTGTGGCTGCGTGAAACGCGCTATGTCAGAATGAAACGAACCTTTGTCCATTTGGAGCGCCTTCATGACCCTCAAACTTTGCGGCTTTGCTGTCAGCAACTACTACAACAAACTCAAAATTCAGCTGCTTGAAAAAGCCGTGCCATTTGAGGAAGAGTTGGTGTGGCTCAAACCTTTAGAGCCGTCCACGCTGTTGCGTTCACCGATGGGGAAAGTGCCATTTTTGGAAACCCCACACGGTTGCATTAGCGAGTCGGCGGTGTGCGCGGAGTACATCGAGCAAGCGTATCCGCATCACCCCCTGATGCCCGCGGACCCTTTTGAAGCCGCCAAGGTGCGTGAAATCATCACCTACCTAGAACTGCATGTGGAGCTGGTGGCGCGCGAGCTGTACCCACAAGCGTTTTTTGGCGGAACGGTGAGCGAAGCCACGCAAACGCGTGTGCGAAAGCAACTCGCCAGAGGCGTGGAAGGCTTGAGCAAACTG
>Ga0213918_1000304_pt1 | contig 12490 bp, 11 predicted proteins | sample McNCre217MG_FD_163422 | JGI IMG/M metagenome (GOLD analysis project Ga0213918, IMG submission 163422) | Freshwater microbial communities from McNutts Creek, Athens, Georgia, United States - 2-17 MG | ecosystem: Environmental > Aquatic > Freshwater > Creek | place: USA: Georgia | collected... | reverse complement strand
TTGGAGTCTATCTTATATTTCTGACCGAAATCGCGATGATGATGATAATGTTGAAATATTGACACTAATCCACGATAAGACTCCAGCTCTACCTGCTGGCCGCTTAGTCACTATGGTTGGGGATACAGTCCTAACAGACAACCCACTGCCGTATAAAAAACCTTACGTATTTGCTATCAAGGCTGCCGATGCCTATCAAACGAATTTTGGTCATAGCCCAGCAATGGACTTGATTCCGATTCAGTCTGCCATCGATACTTGTTATTCTATCGCTCTTTCAAATATCAATTCCTTTGGTATCGGCAGCCTTGTTTCCGAAAAAGGCACATTGCAAGTGAATCAGCTGCGAGAAGGCTTATTACATTTGGAACACTCAAAAGGTTCGTCTGCCCCCACCGTGCTAAACTTGCTACAAATTCCAAAAGAGCTTTTAAATTTCGCTGACTCTATGATTCATAACGGCGAAACCATAAGCTCAGTCAATTCTGTGGCTCGAGGCAATGTCCCCGGGCAAATGTCAGGAACGGCAATGGCCCTTATTGCCCAACAGGCGCTAGTATTTTCAAGCGGGCTACAACAATCTTATAATAGCTTAATTGAACAAACTGGCACAGCGCTCATCGAGTTATTGCAAACGTATGCACAAGTCCCAATGGTAGCTCAATTGTCCGGAAAGACTAAAAAAAGCTACATGGATACATTCAAGTCGGATGATTTACAAGGCTTTAGCAAGTTTATTGTCGATGCATCCAACGCATTTACTAAAACAACTGCCGGTAAAGTTGAGGTTGCCAACAACTTGCTACAGTCTGGTCTAATCGCCAATCCTCAACAATATCTACAAGTGGTAACTACAGGGACATTAGAGCCACTAGTTGAGCACGACCAATCTCAGCTGATGCTGATTAGGCAAGAGAATGAATTGTTGGCTGAAGGGCAGCCGGTTCAAGCGGTAATGACAGATAATGATTCTTTACACGTGTTAGAACATAGCTGCGTTATCAATGACCCCAATGTGCGCCAAAACCCTCAAGTACTTGCGGCGGCCTTAGGCCACATTCAAGAGCACATTAATAATGCTGGTATGAAGAATCCAGTCCTTGCTCAAATGTTAAAACAAATTGTAATACCGCAGCCGACTGGGCAAGTAAATCCAGAGGCTATTAGCGGCCAACCACCCCAAGATATGATGAACGCCCAAACACCTAACCCAGCCCAACCACCGCAATAAGGAGGATTTATGTCAGAAGTAAGCGCGCCAGTGAGTGCCCCAAGTAGCGAAAGTACCCAAAGTGATAAGACCCCGAACGGGGTACAAACACCCACAAACGCCCCAATTAATGCCCAGAATGGGGACCAAAAACCTACAAAGAAAAAGTACCAATACAAGGCAGACGGCCAGGATGTGGCCGAAGAGCTTGATGATTCTGAGATTGCCAATAGATTGTCTTTAGCGAAGGCGGCCCAAAAAAGAATGCTCGAAGCTGGACAAACTAAAAAGCAGGCTGAAGAATTTTTCAGACGTTTACAAGAGAATCCACTCGACGTGTTAGGCGATGACCGCATCATGGGAAAACAAAAGTTTCGGGAGATTGCAGAAAAATATCTCATTGAGCAATTAAAACTAGAACAAATGACTCCCGAAGAGCGGGCCAGCTTAGAACGAGATAACAAACTTAGCGAATATGAGCGGCAAGAAAAAGCAAGAGCCGAGCAGGAGCAAAAACGCCAAGCGCAACAACAAGAGCAAATTTGGGCAGAACGCTACGAAAAAACCATCATGGAAACTCTTGAAAAAACCAACTTACCAAAGAATGCCAGGACCATTGCCCGCATGGCCCAAGCAATGCAAACAGCCCTAAAGCACGGCATCGATGCAGATTCGACCTTACTTGCCGAAATGGTTACTGGCGACTATAAAAACGAACTATCTTCTATAATTGGGGAGTCAAGTGCCGAGCAATTAATTGCAATGTTTGGTGAAGATATTATAAATAAGATTCGCCGGTATGACCTCCAACGCTATAGTGTCAAAAATCCCGAGCCTATAAAGCAGCCCCATACACCAAAACCTCCACCATCCAGACAACAAATGAGCGCCCGAGAATTCACTGAGCATTTACGAGCCAAATTTCAAAAATAAATATTGACATTCAGGTAGGTATTTGCTAGAGACTGGGCATTGGCGAATATCTAACCGTCTAGGCGATATATCTAACCAGAACTACCCAAACAACAACCCAAACCCACTGAGGATATCATGGCTTCAACAAACACCGCAGCTACTCTAGACGGTATGTATAAAAAAGTTTACGGCGATGGACCTATTTTCGCCCTACCTGAATTTTCTATCTTGCAAAAATTAGTTCCCTTTCAAAAAGGCAACAGAATTGGTAAGTCTTATAACTCTACTATAGTTTTGTCAGACGAACACGGATTTTCTTACGGAACTGCTGACGAGACAATTACTCTGAATACAGAGATTGCAGCGACTCTTAAAGAAATTTCAGTTGACGGCGCCCAAATCGTTGGTCAAGCCTCTCTCAACTATGATGCGGCTGCAAGGTCACTTTCTAGTGAAGCTGCTTTCATGGATTCTGGACACTTAGTTATTCAAAATCTTTTGTCTTCGCACTCTAAAAAACTTGAAGCATCATTGCTTTATGGTCGAAAAGGTATTGGAACTGTTAGCTCACTCAGCTCACAAGACATTATCTTCACAGCTGCCTCATGGTCTGATGGCCTCATGATGAATCTTATAGGCGCAGTAATTGACGTTTATGCCGCTAACTCTACTCTTAGAGCTGGCGACTTGACTGTCACTGCAGTTGACCCATCCACTTACACTGTTACAGTTTCTGGAACAACTACTGGTATCGTTGCTACTGACGTTGCTTTTTTCAACGGAGCGGTCGGAACTACAATGAATACCAATGACAAAGAGTGTGCGGGGCTTGATTATATCTGTACAAATACAGGTTCTTTGTTCGGTATTTCTGCAACTACCTACCCAATGTGGAAAGCTCAAACTTACTCTTGTTCTTCTGCCCCATTGACTATGTCTAAAGTCCTTGCTGGCGCTGCTCAAGCTAACGCTCGAGGCGGGTTAAGTGAAGAAGCAGTCTTGTTAGTTCACCCTTCTAGTTGGAATAACCTTAACAATGACCAATCTGCGCTTGTTGTTCAAGATTCTAGCAAGAGTCAAGTATCTAACGGTTTTGACGAAATTGTTTACCGCGGCGTAACTGGTAAAATTAGAGTTATCAGTCACCCAATGGTTAAACGTGGAGATGCATTTTTGTTTTCTCCAAAAAATCTTCGCAGAATCGGTGCCCAAGACGTTGATAACCAAACTCCTGGACGCCAAGATGAGATTTTCATGCACTCTGCAACTCTTAGTGCATACATCATCAGAAGCTACTCTAACCAAGCTATTTTTGCTGAAAAACCAGCTCAAATTGTTAAGTATACAAGCATCGTACCTAGCTAATTTACGTCCCTGGGCCGGTCCTCCTCCGGTCTGGGGATTTTTTCATTGGAGTTATTATGGCATCTATATGTCTTTTTATAAATACTGACGCTGACAAATCACTTGTTGAACAGTCCACATCTACACCGCATAAATGGGCCGCTGGATTCATGAATTTTTTTCGAGGTATTAGAGGTGGGGCATATCCATCAAGCATCGAAATGGTTACTAGTTCAACTGCGCTTGTAAGAGCCTCCGGAACTGTGACAGTTGCTTCTATCAATGCCGATGACACGATTACCATAAACGGAACTGTGCTCACTGCAAAAGCATCTCCATCAGGAGCATCTCAATTCTTAAGCACTGGTTCCGACACTGTCGTTGCCGCTGCAGTCGCCGCTTGCATCAACGCGCACACCAGCTTCACTGGCATTGTAACTGCCTCAAGTTCGTCAGGTGTTGTAACTGTCAGCGCTTCTGTCAAAGGACTTATTGGCAATTGTATCACGCTAGCATCTAGCAATAATACTCGCCTAGCGGTTTCTGGCTCTAGACTGGCCTCTGGCGCAGGAATGGACGGTTCTGCTGTATCTTATTCATTAGGCAAGTAAGGGGGCCCTATGTCAACGACGGTCACGGTTGCTGGAGTATCCCGCACAGTACCTGCTACCGGCGATTCAGGCTGGGGCACAAATGTTTCAAATCTATTGATAGACTTGGCGACGTCCAGCAAAGTGTTGCAGACGGCGTCAACTACTTTTACATTGACTGCAGGCGACATTGATTATGGAGCCACCTACGGCCTCAAATCCACCTATTATAAATCTCGAGCCACGAATCCTAGTTCTGCCGGCAGCATCAGACTTGGCAATACTGAGTCGATAGGGTGGAGAAACGCCGCAAATAGCACTGACTTATTGCTGACATCTTCTGCGTCTGATAGGCTGACTTACGGTGGCGTGAATGTTCCTACCATCAGTTCTACAGATACTTTAACAAATAAGACCTTAACGTCCCCAGTAATTTCAACTATTTCAAATACTGGCACGTTAACGCTCCCAACGTCTACAGACACTTTAGTTGGGAGAGCAACTACAGATACTTTAACAAATAAGACCTTAACGTCCCCAGTAATTTCAACTATTTCAAATACTGGCACCCTAACTCTGCCAACGTCTACAGATACTTTAGTTGGTAGAGCAACTACAGATACTTTAACAAATAAAACGCTAACAAGCCCGACACTAACTACCCCTGTCTTGGGAACTCCATCATCTGGCACACTTACAAATTGCGCAGGATTGCCGGTATCCACTGGAATTAGTGGTCTAGGAACTGGGATTGCCACTTGGCTTGCCACACCAAGTTCTGCAAATTTACTAAGTGCATTGACGGATAAAACAGGTACTGGGGTTAACGTATTTGGAACATCTCCCACGTTTACAACTGACCTAACTTCGCCACTAATAATTGGCGGTACTGGCACTACATCTTCTTTAACTCTGAAAACTACTTCAGGCGTCGGCACTACCAATGCTGATATGATTTTTCAAGTTGGTAATAATGGCGCCACAGAGGCTGCCCGAATATTAAATTCCGGAAATTTTGGTATTGGTATAGCGGCGCCACTAACAAAATTACATGTTTCCGGAACTACTAATATTAGGCGCGAAGCCACCACTGATGATTATGGATTTGAGGGGTACGCGTCCACTACTCACATGTTTTCACTCACTAGAACTAGCAATGACACTAGATTATCAGCGTATGGAAAATTTTTAATCAATACAAACTCAACTACTGGCCCAAATAGTGGTACTACTGCACTTACTATTGACACGGCCGGTAAAGTTGGGATAGGGCGAACTCCAACAACAAATAAATTAGAAGTAGATACTTCATTTTCTTTAAATGCTACTACTGGAACATCGTTAAATTTTGCTGGTGGAACTGGTATAAATTACATCTACTATGATGATAGGATAACCGTTTCAAAGAATGGGACCGGGGCAGCGCTTGCTTTTGATGCTAATAGATACATAACTGCCATTGGTTTATACAATAATACTTCGGGCTCCGCTGCAAATTTATATGTGGATTCGAGTGGGATTGTATATAGGTCTACATCCTCTTTAAGATATAAAGAAAATGTAGTTAATTATGAAAATGGATTAGATAAAATAAACTCCCTGAGGCCAGTGCTATACAATAGTAAAAACTCTAACTCGAATAAACAATTCGCTGGTTTCATTGCAGAGGAAGTCCATGCAGCGGGGTTGCACGAATTTGTTGAATATAATGACGATGGATTGCCAGACGCTCTTCACTACGGGCAAATGATTGCAGTCGCTGCAAAGGCAATTCAAGAGTTATCCTCCCAAAATCAAACTCTATTGTCTAGAATAGAAGCTTTGGAGAATAGGCCGTGAATTTTATGATTTTATCGCTAATTCCTCTATGGTCCGCGATAGCAATCCTAATATGGATATGGATTGGCCAATATAGAACTAGACGAAATATCATGGCCAATGTTATACAATTAAATAGAAAAAAGAGGTCTAAATGATACCGTTTTCAATATTATCAACAAGCGGCGGATTAGCCCAGTCAGCAGACTCAAGTTCACTAAATGTAAAAACTGCCGAGACTGCGGGAGTTTTGTTAGAATATACCGTCGCCGCATCAACTGCAAAGACCTTTGCCGATGCCGATGTGAACACAACTACTGACAGAATTACCATAACAAGTCACGGATATTATACTGGGCGTAAGGTTGCAGCCACATCCTCCGGAACATTGCCGGGAGGGCTATCAGCAACAAATTATTATGTAATCAAAGTAGATGCTAACACCATCAAACTTGCATCTTCAATGGCAAATGCTGTCGCAGGCACTGCCGTTGATATTACCTCAGCTGCTGGTGGCGGAACTCATACATTGACTCCAGCAGCAATTTCAACTGTATCTTGGAAACTTCAAGGCTCTTTTGATGATTCTACCTGGTTTGACATCCCCGCAGCCGATTTGCAGTCTATGAGTGGTAATATCACAGCTACCGGAAACGTATTTACACACCATGATTCTGTTGCATATTGCTATATACGCGTTTCCTTTACAGCAGCTACTGCCGGGCAATTTGATTATGTTTTTACAACCTTGGTAAAAGAGTAAACAAAACTTAATCGGCCCTAATAGGCCGAGTATGCTATAAATTGCATATGAATTACTCTACAAAGGCGATGGCGGGGCAATTAATTATCTTCTCGGGGCCAGCCAAGCTATACGAAGTAAGGGGTTACAGTACAATAACCCAATTTATTTTAATTTATGACAGAAACTCGGCGCCAGGGGCAAATACAAAAGCGGATTTAATATTGAAGGTAGCTGCTGATGATAATTTTTCACTGTCTTTTAGCCGCGGGCGTAGCTTTTTAAATGGAATTGTGATATGTAATAGTAGTACAGCTCCGACCAAAACAGCTAATATTGATAGTTACTTGGTGGATATTCAATTTGAATGAGGATTTATGAACGATATTAAAATGAAATTGCTTCAGAGTCTAATCGATAAAATGGATGAGTCGTCTGCCGACGAAATTAAAGGCAAAATGCCTAAAATGGCGGCTGTTGATATAGCTAGCAATGACCCAGAGCTTGCGGATAGCCTCAAAGATAAACTAGTTGGTCACAGTCCCGACGATTCAGAAAGTCCACTAGAGGACAATAGTGAAATGGATGACAATTCAATGCGTAAACTCATGGGAATGTATAAGAAAATGTGCTAAGTATTGCCAAAATGGTAATATACTGGGAGTCGCATGCTAGTAGATAATATCTTGACAGCTATAAAACTCAAAGGCGGCTTTCCAACCGACAATTATTTTACGGATGCCGAACTTTTAATTTTGCTTAATGACGAGCAGCGTACTAAAGCCCTGCCGCTATTAATGAAGTTGCACGAAGACTATTTGGTCCAAAACAAAGATTATACAATTTCTGCAAATACCACATATAGACTCCCTGCTCGAATTGTCGGTAATAAATTTAGAGACATTAAACTTTATAGTAATGGTGCCTATACCGACCTTAATAGAATTTTTGAAGAAGACCGTTCTGTAAAAAGAACTGGTTACTATCTAACTGGCAATAAAATTGAACTTAGCGAAGACATTACTAGCGGCACACTACGACTAAACTATTTTTTAACTCCATCTCAATTAGTATTGAGTACTTCATGTGCAGTGATAGCATCTATAGATTCGGCGACTCAAGTAACAGTGTCCTCACTGCCATCAACTATATATACAGGCAGTTCTGTGGATTTTACACAGGCAGCATCGCCCAATGATTTACTGGCTTATGACCAAACAGTTGTGGGGGTATCCGGAACTAGTGTTACATTTTCATCATTACCTAGCGGCCTGGCAGTTGGTGATTACCTGTGCGTAGCCGGGCAAACTTGTGTCCCAGGACTACCTGAAGAATTTGTTTCATTGCTGATGCAAGCGACGCTAGTAGCATGTCTATCTAGTAAAAAGGATAGGTCAGTTGATTTCGAGAAGAAAAAGTTAGATGAAATGACTGACTCACTGCTAGAGTTACTTACCCCCCGCAGTGAATCCAACGACATCAAAATGCGCGGCCAAGGAATGCTATCTTTTATTCATAGGCGGCGATAATGGGCCAAAAAGCAAATATAAGTGTAGTTGGGTTAGCCACCAATACCAACCTGCAAACCCTGCCCGATGGCAGCATAGTAAATGCGAAAAACGTAAACATAGACAGAAAACAGGCATTTAGTAGGCGCGGATTCGCCAAACATTCTGCAAAAGCCAATATTGATTCACTTGCAGAATATCAAGATAAAATTATAGCCCATACTACCAATAATTATTTGCAGCATTACACTTCTGGCGCTTGGACTACAAATTCTACATCGCAGACAGCACCAACCGGCTATAAAATGAAATTTATAAACGCGGCACAGAATCTATACTTTACAACAAGCACTGGAGTAAAAGTTTTAGATGCCTATAACGGAACTGTCTACAGTACTGGGATGCCGCGCGGACTCAGCGGTACTGGCACCACCGCGGCAGGTAGTTTTATGGCCACCAATACGCAGGTCGCCTATCGAGTTGTTTGGGGCAGTCGAGATGCTAACAGTAATTTATATTTGGGTGCGCCGTCACAGCGAATTATTGTATCTAATGCTACTGGTTCCGCTAAAGACGTGGCACTCACATTTACTGTGCCATCTGGAATTACAACAAGTGATTTTTTTCAAGTTTATAGGTCAAGGCAATCGACAAGTTCAAGCACCGAACCGGACGATGAGCTGCAACTTGTCTATGAGGCCAATCCTGCTGAAGTAGAAATATCAGCGCTTTCAATAACATTTACTGACAACACGCCTGACAGCCTTAAGGGCGCTTATCTATACAGCAATGAAAACCAAGAAGGGGCATCAGAGACAAATGAGATACCACCATACTGCATTGATATTGCTGAATTTAAAAATTTCACGTTTTTTGCTGGGGTCAAAACTAAACATTATTTGGATTTATCTTTATTGGCAGTTGGGGGCTCAGATGGTCTCGCTGCAAATGATAGAATCACCATCAATGGCATGGTATTTACAGCGAAGGCTAGCCCGACGCTGGGGAATGAATTTACTATAAGTACTGGTGGCTCAGCAGCGCAAAATGTTGATGATACGGCCAGGGCGCTGGTAACAACAATAAATAGCTACATATCTAACACAACTATATATGCGTATTATGAATCAGGATATGCTGATTTGCCGGGTAAAATACTACTTGAAGAGCGCACACTTTCAAGTTCCGCTTTTACAGTGTCAGTTTCTAAGTCAACTGCTTGGACTCTGGACAATTCTGGCACTTCTATAAATTCTGAATATCCAAATGGCCTCATGTGGTCTAAAGTTAGCCAACCCGAGCACGTGCCTTTTGCGCATTTGCAGCAGGTGGGTTCTAAATCATATGATATCAAAAGAATTCTGGCACTAAAAGATAGTTTATTTATCTTAAAAGAGGATGGAGTATTTCGATTGACCGGCGATAACGGCAATTGGAGTATAGATATTCTCGATTCGTCAACATTTATCATTGCCCCTGAGTCCGCTGCGGTCATAAACAACCAAATTTATGCACTTACGAATCAGGGCGTCGCTGCCATCAGCGATGTTGGTGTTCAAGTTGTCAGCGAAGACATTAAAGACAGCTTGCAGTCACTAATTGGCCTTGATTATGCTTCTTTGCAAACAACTACTTACGGAATTGGATACGAAACCGACCGAAAATACATTTTGGGCACTATATTAAGTAGTACAACCGTTCAGCAGCAATGGGTGCTAAATATATTTACAAATAAATGGAGTAGATGGGAAAAAGATGCGAATTGTGGTTTTATTGCTCGTTCTGTCGATAAGCTTTATTTTGCTGATGACACTAACCTTTTAGAGGAGCGTAAATCATTTACTTTTAGAGATTTTATCGATGAGGAATATGGCTCATTTACAGTATCTTCAAGCTCCGGAACTTCAGTAGTCCTCAACAATGTTACGAGCGTTGCTGTTGGAGACTTATTATATCAATCATCATCAATCTATTCTCCGATAACTGCGGTAGACCCTGCAACTAACACAGTTACGGTCCACGACACTGCGTCTTGGAGTGCTGGGGCAGTTACAATTTATAAAGGCATCGATTGTGAACTAGAGTGGGCACCGGCATATTGCGATAATAGTGGTTACGAAAAGGCATTTCACGAGCTGCAAATGATGTTTAAAGAGGATAACTTTTTAGGCGGCTCTATAGATTTTTACACTGATTTGAATGGTGGATTTGACGAAGTTACTGTCAATGGAAATTATGGCGGTGGGACTTGGGGCCTTTTTGGCTGGGGAGAAGTTCCGTGGGGCGGCGAATCCAGGCCAAGACCAATCAGAGTTTCTGTACCTAGGAGTCGAAGCCGCGGCAGTTTGCTCGGAGTTAGATTTTCTTTGCGAATGGCTTACAGTGATTTTATCATTGAGGGGTTCTCTTTGCTATTCGATTATGTAAGTGAGCGACAAGGCGGGAGAAATACTTAATGTCAAAACTCACGCCCCAAACATTTACAGTTGAAGGATTTGGCGAGCAAAGCAGTTGGATTGGCAAATTATTTGGGCCACTAAATCAGTTTATCCGCAGTGTTTATGAAATGTCGAATAACCAAGTTACCGTTGCAGATAATTTATATCAAGAGATAAAATCAATTTCACTTGTTTATGAAACTAGCAATTTACCTCTAAAATTTGCCACAAAATTCAATAAATATCCCGAGGGAGTATTGCTTTTATCTGCCATAGACTCCAATGGAGGAAACCCATCCGTAAATCCCCTAATAACGTGGAGTTATGGTTCAGGGATATTATCTATAAACTCCATATCTGGATTGACTACTAGCTCAAAATACACTATAAAACTCTTAATCATATATGGGTGACTATGCCTTTTTTACAGACGGACGAAGAATTAGATAAGCAAAATAGTTCTGGCCAGATTTCTGGACCCAGTGCTGGACCTATGTCGTCAGCAGCTCCCAAAAAAGCTGGCTCGCCTGCGTCAAGCGGTTCGTGGGTAAATTTACAGCAATATGTAAATGCCAATAAAGACCAAGCTAATAAGATGGGTGAGGCGGTTGTAGGAACTGCCGATACTGCCGGCCAAGAGGCTCAGCAAGCAACTCAAAATTTTCAAGCAAAGGTTCCACAAAAAACTCAGCAATATAGTGCCCAAGATTTGGAGTCGCAATATTATGCAAATCCCAATGCCGACAAGTCGAGTTATCAAAATATTAAAACAACGGGCGGATATACTGGGCCTAAGTCTCTTGAAGAGGCTGGTTATGGAGCCGCTGAATCTGCTGTTAACAAGGCTAATGAGCGCCTTGGCAACTTACAAACCGAACAGGGGCGCCAACAGGTATTAGGCGACGTTTACGGCAAGCCCTCATACACTGGCGGGCAAAAAACATTTGATAATTTGTTATTGCAAAATACTTCTGGTGTTCAAAACAAGGTTGCTGAAGCTCAAAATCGTTGGGGCGGCTTAACAAATATGTTAAGTGGTGCAAAGACCGCGGCATCTGAAGTAATTCCACAAAATATTGCAACCGCGGCACAAAATTCCCAAACGGCAGTTAAAGCTGAACAAGATTACGTAAACAACTTGTATAATACTATAGAGTCCGGGGCTGCTACAAAAAATACAGATAACCAACAACAAATTGATACAATTACTAACAATGTTAAAAGCGGCCGATATACTCCAGAAATGCTGGCGATGTTGGGGTTGAAAAGCGGTGCAAATATTTACGATATCAATGTGGGGGATTATTTAAATCCAAGCTATGAGGCGACTCACCTAACTGCCAATCAAGCGGCTAGTCCGGAGCAAAGAGCTGCTTGGAGTAATTTAATGAATCTTATTGGTGGGAGTGACCAAAGAATAAGTGCTACTGGCTCGGATACCCCAGCCATTACAGCCAATAAGCAAGGACTTGCGGAGGCAATAGCTGCCAAAGCCCCCACTATGAATGCTGAAATAGAGACTCTATCAAATAAAACGTATGGAGGGGGGCAGGGGGGAGGATTTGAAATATCACCATCGGGTAGTATGAATGAAATGTTGAATATGGGGCTCACTCCTAAGGAATATTATAATTATAAAAATAAATACACATCTAGAGGATTCGGAGATGACGCATTGGCTCAATTACAACAGGACTACGATAGACTGATGTCGATAAACAAAAAAGCTAGCTCATCTACAAACAATGTTATCAAACGTGGTGGAACTACAATTACTGGTGGATTGAAAGGTTAATATGGCAGGACTTTTAGACCCTATTTTAAATATTTTGGGCGGCTCGGGTGGTGGCAATGTTAGTATGCCTAATGTGCCACTTCCTGAATTGCAAAAATATAATCCATTTGCATATCAGTCGGCAGGGAAG